>Ga0326728_10023966_pt1 | contig 11113 bp, 7 predicted proteins | sample MB3enrmetagenome_FD_207602 | JGI IMG/M metagenome (GOLD analysis project Ga0326728, IMG submission 207602) | Lab enriched peat soil microbial communities from McLean, Ithaca, NY, United States - MB31MN | ecosystem: Environmental > Terrestrial > Soil > Wetlands > Peat | place: USA: New York... | reverse complement strand
CCGACGGTGATGCCCTTGGCGCCGCCGTCCAGGGTGGCGCGGGCGTTCACGGAGACGTCCCGGTCCAGGACGATGGGCCCGTGCATGAACACCTCCGCGGCAACCGCGCAGCCGTCGCCCAGGACGATCTCGCGCCCGGGCTCGGCGAACAGCCGGGCCTCGGGGGCGACGAAGCAGCCGGCGCCGATGCGGATGGTCTCCAGCCGCCGGAATCGCTCCTGGACCTCCCGCTGCCATTGCTCGGCCCACTCCCGGTGGCGGTCCTTGAGGACGAAATAGAGCCAGGGCATCCAGGAGAGGCGCAGCTTGTGCTGGTCGCGGAATTCGTCTTGGTGCATGGGGACATTCTAGTGCCGCGCCCCGCGCACCGATGGACGCACGTCTGGCCGCCAACAGTAAATTTCCCGCCGCATCCCCTGAATCCGGCGCCATTTTCCAGTATGTTGATGATTTCAAGATACGTCCGCCAGGTTCAGCCATGCCATCCGATCGCTCCTCCAGCCAGGATCCGCGCCACGGTTCCGGTGCCGCCCCCCTCCCCGCCTTCATGGTGCGCCGGCGCGCCGTGGACGACCTGCCAGGCATCGTGGCGCTCATGTCCCGGGTCTACCCGCCGCCGCACCCGCCCGAGGCGCTCTGGTCGGAAGGGGGGCTGCGGACGCACATCGAGCGGTTCCCCGAGGGTCAGCTGGCGGCGGCGGACTGGGACGGGCGGATCCTGGGGGATTCCACCGGGATGCGCATCGCCATGGAGAAGGTGCTGGCGCCGCACACCTGGAGCGAGATCACCGGACACGGCCGGCTGGGCACCCATGACCCGCGGGGGGACGCGTTCTACGGCGTGGACATCGCGGTGGATCCGGCCTGGCGGGGGCAGGGGGTGGCTTCGGCGATCTACGCCATGCGCTTCCAGGTGGCGCGGGAGCTGGGCTGCCGGGCGTTCGTGGCGGGGGCGCGGATCCCGGGCTACCACCAGGTGGCGGAGCGGATGCCGCCGCAGCGGTACGTGGAGGAAGTGGCGGCGGGGGCGCGCAAGGACGCGACCCTGTCGGTGCAGCTGCACCTGGGGTTCCAGGTGGTGGCGCTGCTGCCGCGCTACTTCCGGGACTTCCAGTGCCTGGACTACGGGGTGCTGATTGTCAAGAACCTGGAGCGGCCGTGAGCGCGCGCAAGGTGCGGGTGGCGGCGCTGCAGTACTGGGTGCGGCACGTGGACAACTGGGAGGCGTTCGAGGACCAGGTGACCTCGCTGGTGGAGGCGGCCAAGGACTACCGCTGCCAGATGGTGGTGTTCCCTGAGTTCTTCACCGTCCAGCTGCTGACCCTGGGGGACGTGAAGCGGCCGATGGCGCAGCAGGTGCTGGACCTGGCCCGGCAGCGGCCGCGCTACCAGGACATGTTCATCCGCCTGGCGGCCAAGCACGGGCTCTACATCGTCGGCGGCTCGATCCCCTCCAGGGGCGAGGACGGCCGGCTCTACAACGACTGCTTCCTGTTCAACCCGGAAGGGGCGTTCGCCTGCCAGGGCAAGCTGCACATGACCCGGTTCGAGAAGGAGGACTGGCTGCTGGCGGGACGGGACACCTTCCGGGTGTTCGACACCGCCCTGGGGCGGATCGCGGTGACCATCTGCTACGACGTGGAGTTCCCGGAGGTGACCCGGGGGGCGGCCCGGGCCGGGGCGCGCATCCTGGTCGTGCCGTCCTGCACCGACGACCGCCAGGGCTTCCTGCGGGTGCGCTACTGCGCCCACGCCCGGGCCATCGAGAACCAGATGTACGTGGTGCACAGCGGAACGGTGGGCACCCTGCCGGCGGTGCCGGCGGTGTCCCTGAACTACGGCCAGGCGGCGATCCTCACCCCCTGCGACTTTCCGTTCTCCCGGGACGGCATCAAGGCCGAGGGCACGCCCAACCAGGAGCAGATCGTGATCGGCGACCTGGACCTGGAGGCGCTGGAGGAGTCCATGGACAACGGCCCGGTGCTGCCGCTCAAGGACAGCATCAGGACCCCCCCGTCGGTGAACGGGCCGGAGGTGGTGGCGCTGTAGCCGGCGCTCGCCACCCTCCTGGAGGACCGTCGACTACACCTGGAACGCGGCCACGGCCCTGGCCATGGTTTCCGAAACCTGGGCCAGGTCCAGGGCGGTGCGGCTGATCTCCTGCACCGTGGCGGAGAGTTCATGGGTGGCGGCGGCGTTCTGGCTCACCTCCCGGGCGCTCTCCTCCATGCGCTTGGCGATCTCCCCGGCGGTGCCGGCCTGCTCCCGGGTGGTGGCGCCGATCTCCCGCACCCGGGCGGCGACGGTGCCGATGGCGCCGTGGATGTGGCCCATGAGGCCGGTGGTGGTGCGCACCGAGGCCTCCCCGCCGGCCACCGCCACATGGGTGTCCTGGATCAGCTGCTCGATCTCCACCGTGGCTTGGCGGCTGCGCTCGGCCAGCTTGCGCACCTCCTCGGCCACCACGGCGAAGCCCTTGCCCTTGTCCCCGGCCTTGGCCGCCTCGATGGCGGCGTTGAGGGAGAGCAGGTTGGTCTGCTGGGCGATCTCCTGGATCACCGCCACCGCGCTGGAGATCCTGGCGGTGGCGGCGCGGATGCCGGCCATGCGCTCGGCGGCGTCGCGGGTGCCCTGGGAGCCCTGCTCGGTGGCATGTACCGCCTGGTCGGTCTGGTCCACGGACACGGTCACGTTTCCCGCCACCTGCTCCACGGAGGCCATGAACTGGACGATGGCCGAGGCCACGGTGTCGGTGGCGGTGTGCAGTTTTTCGCCGCTGTGGGCGATCTCCCGGGTGGTGGCGGACATCTCCTCCGCGGAGGACGAGAGCTGGGTGGCGCCGCTGGCCACCGAGGCCGAGGCCTGGGACACCTCGCGGATCATCTCCTGCAGGCGCTGCAGGGTCTGGTTGAGGGAGGCGGCCAGGCGCCCGATCTCGTCCCTGGAGTCCACCGTGGCCCGCACGGTGAGGTTGCCGCCGGCCACCGTCTCCAGAACCCCCATGAAACCCTGCACCGGGTGGACGATGCTGCGGGTGATGAGGGTGCCCAGCACCGCCGCGGCCAGGGCCGCCACCAGCCCCGCTACCACAAGGGTCCAGGTGCTGCGGCGCAGCAGCCGCTCGGTGGCGGCCATGGCCTCGTCCATGCGGCCCTGCCGCCTGTTGTTGTACTGGCCGAAGGCTTCGTTCCAGAGGTGCAGCTTGGGGCAGGACTCGGCGGAAAACACCTTCATGGCCTCCGCCTGCTTGCCCTCCCGGGCCAGGGCCAGGACCCTGAGATTGGTTTCCCGGGCCGAGGCCAGTGCCGTTTCCACTGCCTCCAGCTTCGCCTTGGACTCCGCGGTGGCGACGGATTTCTTCATGCTCTGCAGCCCGGCCAGGTAGGCGTCCCGTTGGATCTTGATCAGGCCTTCGTATTCCTGCCGGGCGGCGGGGTCACCGGCCGCCGCCATGGCGGCGGTGTAGGTCACGGCCTGCAGTGCGTGGTCGTGGGTGTCCGTGCCTTCGACGATCATCCCGGCCTGGCGCTTCACCTCGGCGGTGGTGGCGCCCAGGGAGCGGAAGCTGAGGATGGCGATGGCCACGCTGAGCACCAGGACCAGCACCACCAGTCCGAAACTCAGTCCAAGTCGTTTGCCGATTCGGAGCTGCTTGAGCATCCAGTGCCTCCAGGTGCGTGGGGGAAAAAGGGACAACATGCTAGGTTAATAAAATTTATAATATATTTTTAAATTCCAAATTAGGCTGAACCTTTTTGGACAACCCCGTAACTTTTTTGTTCGCGGTTCCCATCAAACGAATCTCTACCCGCCGGATCGGATGGCAGTTCCAGGACGCCCGCCCCGCCGCCATGGACATGGACGCATGGTGTAGCCTGGGCAGGCCCATGCCCGATGGCATGGGATAGCCCAAACCTTTTTGAGATTGCTATCGGAGATCCGGGTGCTCTGCTGCCTTCCCCTTCTGCCCTTTGCCGCCGCCGGCCTGGCGGCCCCGGCGGACCTCGACGTCATCCGCATCCTGGACTTCTACCCCCGCTGCGGCCCGGCCGGGACCCGGGTGACCATCCTGGGCCTGCACCTGAGCCGCCAGTACCCGCTGGCCTTCGGCGGCGTGGTGACGGGGAACTGGGTCCTGGTCAGCGACCGGATCATCGAGGCCGTCGTCCCGGAGGGCGCGGTGACCGGGCCCATCAGCCTGGGTCCTTACGCCTCCCGGGAGTCCTTCGAGGTGACCGGCCAGCCGTGCACCGGCCAGCGGGAGCACGGACGCTGAAGCTACCGCACCGTGACCCAGCGCCAGTCGCACCCGAAACTCCCTGGGCGGTGACCCAGCGGAACCCACCGGGTCAAGGAAGGGCCGGTTCCACCTTGCGGATGCTCATGTCGGTGCTGTGGGAGTACTCCACGTAATCGGTGTAGAACAGGTTCACCCCCAGCCCATGGCCGTTGGGCTTGAGGAACTCGGCGGCCGAGGGCAGGCTGCGGTTGGCGTCCTGGGAGGCCAGCCAGACGCTGGAAGGCGGAGTCAGGGTCCAGGAGAGCAGGAACAGGTCGCAGGGCACCGCGGGGTTCTTGCAGTGGCCGTCGTAGGCCTGGAACTTGCGCGTCTGGTCGTCCTTCATCTTCTCCAACACGAGCCGGTTGGCGTACTGGTCGAACACCCGCAGGTCGCCGGCCTCGGCGTCCGGGGCATCCCAGTCCCGGTAGACCCAGATGCCCCGCTGGGGGTACTTGAGGGGGAAGGCCTCGTCGCAGACCACCAGCACCCTGCCGCCGCCGGCCAGCAGTTCCTTCAAGGGGATCTCGCTCAGGCGCCGGCCCTTTGGGGTGTCCTTGATCAGCCAGCGGCCCAGGGCGGCCGTGATGCGTCCGGCCAGCGCCTGGTAGGCCCGGCTCACCCCCTGGGCATCGTCGAAGCCGCTGTAGTGGGAGAACTTGAGGATGGCCAGCTCGCGGTGGCCTTCGGCCATGAACCGCTGCACGTCGTTGAGCACCGCGTCCAGCCGGGGACCGGTGATGGGGCCGTGGCAGATGGTGAAGTCGTTGTCGGCCCAGCGGGGGCGCAGATCGAAGTAGCGAACCCCGGCCATCAGCTGGTCGTGGATGTTCAGGTCCTGGGTCTTGCCCAGGACCGACTTGAGGCTGAGCACGTACATGCCCGCGTCGTGGCTGGCGGGAAGGGCCATCTGCCGCAGGCTCTTGTCCCCCAGCGAACCTTCCAGGCGGTCCCGCATCCAGTCGGCCCGGTCTTGGACCAGGGAGACCGAGTACCAGAGCGTGCTGAAATGCTCGGAGCTGTGGGTCTGGACCGCCACGTTGGCGGCGCAGGCCACGGAAGCGTCCTCCCCATCGTCGAAATAGGCGTTCCCGGACCAGGCCACGGCGTCCCCCTGGAGGGCGCCCAGGCGCCGCTCAAGGCCGGCGTTGTCGTGGTGGACCTCCACGATCAGGTCATTCCCGGCCCAGGCTACCGCGGGATGGGAACCTTCGCCGTAGGCCAGGTCCGGCCCCCACTGGATGGCGTCCCCCTGCACCATCCCCAGGCGGTAGCGCAGCCCGGTTCCGGCCGCCGCCTGGTGCACCAGAATGACCCGGTTCTTGCTGGTGAGGGCCAGCGCCGGCTGACGCCCGGGTCCCAGGGACTGGGCGGCCCCCCAGTTCACGCCCTCCCCCTTGGCCCGCCCGACCATGGCCATCAGTTCGCCGTGGGCCGGATCCACGTGCACCTCCACCACTGCCGCTTGGTCGTTGAGGGCCACCGCCGGGCTCGTTCCGGTGGCGTAGTGGGTGGCCTCGCGCCAGCGCGCACCCTGCTGGAAAGCGTGGCCCACCATGCAGGCCAGCCCCTTCCCGTCGGACTCCTGGTGCACTTCCAGGGCCATGCCGCTGGTGGTGAGGTCCACGCAGGGGCTGGTGCCGGCCCCATACCTCACACTATCGCCCCAGACCACGGCGCCGCCCGCCAGGGACCCGGTGCGGCAGTACAGGCTGTTGAAATTCTCCGAGGTGTGCGTTTCCAGCACCTGGCCCATGGCGTTGAGGGCCACGTGGCTCAGGCGGCCCTGGTCGTAGTTCTGGCCGATGCCGAACAGCACGTCCCGGGTTCCCAATACGGCGCCGGGCCGGGCCGGCGGCTCCTCGGCGGGCGGCACCGCGGCCAGGATCGCGGCGAACAGGATGGGGAGGAGCAGGAGCCTGGGCATGAGCTTCCCGAGGCCGGCAGGAACCGGGCGAACGTGGTGGGGATTCGGCAATTAAATATATTATTTATAAAATAATTGTCAACCCTGCCGTCCCCTGAGCCCGGATTCTGCAGTTGGAGCTTGACGGCTCGAATGTGCAGCCCTGGATCACCCCCGCAACGTAGATTTACGACTCAGAAATCCAGTCCTTCACCATCCCGACCGGGCGCAGCCTTTGTCTGGATTCCGCCGCCGACGCGGGTGAGCACGCCGGATAAAGTCTATGGCGCCACCTGCACCACGGCTTGGGCGCTGCCTGAGCAGCCTTGGTCCGTCACCCAGCGGAACAGGACGGTGCCCGCCCCCGCCTGGTCGAAGCTGCCGGAAGCGCTCAGTTCCTGGCCCTGGAGGGCGGTGCCGCGCTGCTGGAGTTCGGCCGCGGTGCCGTCCTCGTTGAGGAAATCCGCGGTCCAGTAGAGGGTCCGGGGATTCGGTTGGGCATCATCATCCGGCTGGTCGTCGACGGGCACCAGGATCCGGGCCGTGCAGGATAGCTCCACTTGCAGGGCCGCGGGTTCCACCGCCACTTCCACCGGCGGTCCGGATTCCCATGCCGGCAGACCCTGGACCTGGATCTGGGCAAGGCAGCGACCGGTGGACACCACCACGCTGGAGCAGGGGGAAACCATCACGCTGGAGCGGAAGCGCGCCGCGAGCGCGCGGGGCGCCTGGACGGCGGCGTAGTCCGGACCCAGCGGGCCGGGGATCCCGTCCCGCAGCAGGCCCGGGCGGATCGCCGGGTGCCCGGGGTCGCCGGCCAGGGTCCTGAGCGCCCGGGTCCTGAGGTGGTAGTGCCGCACCGCGTGGTTGCCCCGGTCGCAGATGTAGACGTCATTCCCGAGCACCAGCAGCCCGGCCGGATCGTCGAGGCATGGCTGGCCGGGCGCCCAGTCCGGCTCCCATTCCGCCAGGAAGCCGGCGGTTCCCTGGCTGCCAAGGAGGGTGGTCACCTCGCCGTCCAGGGCGACCTTGCGGATGCAGTGGCCGTCCGCCACCAGGAGGCCGTCCAGGCCGTTGATCAGGGCCAGCCCCTTCAGGTCCCGGAACCGGGCCGTGCCCCTGGGGCCGTCCTCGGAACCCCGGGAGCCCGGCACCCCCGCCAGGGTTTCCACCGGCCCGCCGGGCCGGACCACCCGGATCAGGGCGTTGCCCCGGTCGGCCACATAGACATTGCCGGCGGAATCGATGGCCACGCCCTGGGGATCGTTGAACAGGGCCTGGGCGGGATCCGGGTGGTCCAGGCACCCGGCCTGCCCGGGAACGCCCGCCAGGGTGGTCACTCGCCAGTCGTCGGTCACCTGGCGCAGCACATGGTTGCCGCTGTCCGCCACCACCACCTCCCAGGGATTCTTGCCCGTTCGCCCGGACCGGAAGGGCCAGGCGCGGGAGGCCAGCCAGGTGGGGCGGTTGAACCGGGCCTCCGGTCCGGTCCCGTCCCGGTGGCCGGCTTCCCCGGGCCTGCCCCACAGGGTCACGGTCAACCCGTCGGCGCCCACGCTGCGCAGGCAGTGGGCTGCGCAATCGGCGGCGATGAGGCCGCCGGTGCGGGGATCGTCGCCCACCCAGGCCAGGCCCCAGGGTTCGCGGAACCGCGCCTCCAGGCCGCCGCCGTCCAGCATGCCCGCGCCGGCCAGGGGGTTCCCGGCCAGGAGCAGCATGCCCCGCACCCCCACGGGGATGACAGTGAAGTGACGGCACCAGGGGGCATCCCCGCCTCTGCGGTACCAGAGGTTGGCGGTTCCCGGCGCTCCGGGACGGTCCAGGGCCTCCACCGTGATCCGGACGACGTTCTCCCTCAGACAAAGCTCCTGCTCTTTCCGGCCGCTCACATCCAGCCGCACCCAGTGGTCGCCGTTGCGGTAGGAGAGCAGCTGCGCTTCGGCCTGCGGCCGGGGCGGCCAGCGGACCATGGCCGGAAGCCCGTAGCCGGCGACGAGGCAGGGCAGCAGCTGGTCGGGGGTGTCGGGGTACGCGTTTTCTGCGCCCTGGAGGTCCGGCCTGAAGCTGCGGCCGGTGGCCAGGTCCAGGAACGGCAGCTCCCGGGAGTACACCTCATCCAGCCAGCCGTCCAGCACCTGCCCCACCAGGTCGAAGGGCTGGCGCGGCAGCACGGTGATGAGCGCGTCGGCCTGCACCTCGGGCCGGTCGGCCAGGGCGGCCCGCACTCGGAACAGTCCCGGTTGCGCCAGGAGCGGGGCCCGGAATTCCCCTCCGGCCTCCGTCAGCGTGGCGCCGAAGGGCCCTTCCAGCAGCGCCCACCGGCACCCGCCGGTCTCCGCCCCGGCCAGGAGCGCCTTGAGATTGAGGGTCTGCCCGGCCGTCACCACCTGGTACTTGGGGACGATCACCAGGGGGAAGGATTGGGCCCGCAGGACGGCTCCCGCCAGGACGCCCAGCCAGACGGAGCATAGACAGGACGGGCGCCGGCGGGGCCATCGGATCAAGGACATGTTCGCTCCTCCGCAGCGCCCGCCCGGAAGGCCGCAAGGGCCGCGCCGCGCGGGTCGGTCATGGGTGTGGCCAGCGGGTTTCTGGTTCCGGCCCTGCTCGCCGCGCCTTGCGGGAACCAGCGGCCCCGATCACGTCAGGTGGTCGGTAGGGCAAGCGCAGATGCACGCGCCTGGCCGTTTTCCTGTCGGAGGTGCGCGCCATGTCCATTTCCACGTGTTCCCCTTTGCGGTCCCTGTTCCTGCTGGCCGGATTGTCCGGGGGCTTCGTGCAGGCCCAGGTCTGGGTGACCCTCACTCCCAGCCATGCGGTGGTGCCGTCCGGAGGCAGGCAGTCCTTCCAGGTCCTGGTGGCCCATCCCGGGCTGCAGGACGACTGTCAGGTGAGCCTGGCCGAGGGATCCCGGGGCGGCGCCGTGGTGGACACGGGGGCGGGGCGTTACGTCTACACCGCGCCTTACGTAACCGGTGTGCGGGTGGTCCACCTGGTGGCCGCCAGTTTGGCCGATCCCGATGCGTTCGCCTGGGCCACCATCTGGATCCTGCCGGGGCCGGAGCCCATCAACCCTGAACCGGACTTCCTGCCCTGGCCGGAGATCGGCCTGCCGGTGCCGTTCCCCCATTCCTCCCAGCCGGCGGCACCCGGCAGCGAAAACTGGCCCGGCGGGCCAGGGGAGCCGGGACTGCCGGAAGAAGGGTTCCAGGGCCGGTTTCCGGGGCGGGAGCCGGGGGTGGATTAGCTCCGCATTACACGCCGCGAACAGTGCCGGGGGTGTTGGTCCTTCCGCGTGCAAGCACGTGGATGGCCAGCACCCCCAGCTCCGGCTTGTTCTTTCCCTTCATAGTGTCCCCTGGGCGAAATCGGGCAGCTCCGCCCCGGGCCGCCCTTTGAGATGAGCTGTCGGGCCGGAGTCCGGGCGCAGGCCGGCGATCTCCGGGGCGGTGGGAGTCCTGACGGAGTCGGGACCCATTGACACAATATATTATTAATTTATGTTAACCCCAATCGGTCGTTCCTTACCCGAGTTTCCGCCCGGGCTGGCCACCTCCGTCAAAAACCAGCAGGTGCCCCCCACCCAACCCCTTCGAGGTTTTCGAGGAAACAATGAACAAACTGATCGGTGCAACGGTTCTCATCACCGCCTGGACACTCGCCCCCGCCGCCCGGGCCCAGGATTTCAAGAAGATCCACGACTATCTCTTCAGCTTGAACAACGACGCCAACCTGCTGCTGTCCACCATGGCTCCGGGAACCACGGAATCCCACCCGGGCAAGAGCAATGCAGGCAAAGCCGTCATCGTCTGCACCCAGAAGGAGGTGGATTTATCCAGCGAGCTGGACGGACTCACGATCCTATCCATGAACTCGGCCACCATCGTCCCGGGGGAGCTGCTGCGGGCCAACCGGCGCCTGGCGGAAGGCGTCCCTGACATCGTTTCCCTGGAACAGGGCCCGATCCGCGTTTCCCTGGATCTGCCCAACATGGGTGCGGACGGCTCACGGGCCGTCGACAAACCCACCCCTTCCTCCGTCCAGGCTGCGATCCAGCAGATCGCCGACACCTGGGCCCGCAAGCCCGGCAATGCCAAGGCCGGCCAGGCCGCCCGGATGACCTTTGAAGTGACGAAAGCCTACGAGTCCCAGCAGGTCGCCCTGAAGCTGGGGTTCAACGTGAAGTGGGACAAGAACAACAGCTTCGGCCTGGATGCCGGATTCAAGCAGAACGGCGAATCCTCCACGACCTTCATGATGTTCCGGCAAATCTATTACACCGCCACCGTCGACCCGCCCACCGATGTCGCCAGCGTTTTCGCTCCCACCGTGACCCTGGACCAGGTCAAGGAACACTTTGATGCCCAGGACCCCGCCGCCTATGTCCAGAGCGTGGACTATGGCCGGATCCTCATGGTCCGGATGGACACCCAATCCTCGGAAACCGAGGCGGACCTGTCGACGGCCTTGAAAATGGTCACAGGCGCCACTCCGGCCGACCCCAAAATCGACGCCAAACTGAAAGCGCATTATGAAGATATCATTAGCAAGTCCAACTTCAAGGTGATCGCCCTGGGCGGGAACGCGGCGAAGGCGTCCACGCTCATGGAAGCCAGCGGAACCAAAGCCGAGGAGACCCTGCCCAAGGTGATCAAGGCCTCGGCCACCTTCGGTCCCAGCAACCCGGCCGTCGCGATCGGCTACAAGGTGAACTTCCTCAAGCGCAACGAAAGGGCCATCCTGGGCTGCCCCTACCACTACACCCAGTGGGACTGCAAGGAGTACAACGTCGGCTTCGTGAAGCTGGTGCACAACGGCGGCTACGTGGGCAAGTTCGAGGTGAACTGGCAGGAAGCGGCCATCAACAAGGACCCGGGATCCAAGAACCCCAACGATACGACCATCAGCTACGTCAACAAGAGCTGGGC
>Ga0326728_10023965_pt1 | contig 11113 bp, 6 predicted proteins | sample MB3enrmetagenome_FD_207602 | JGI IMG/M metagenome (GOLD analysis project Ga0326728, IMG submission 207602) | Lab enriched peat soil microbial communities from McLean, Ithaca, NY, United States - MB31MN | ecosystem: Environmental > Terrestrial > Soil > Wetlands > Peat | place: USA: New York... | reverse complement strand
CGCAACCCATATATAACGAGAATATCTGCGCTACGTCATTGAATATATTGCAGCTAACACAGTACAACCGGAATTACTCCCCTGAAGTCGGCATCCTTTCATTGATCGAGCAGAAATGTAGGCTCGCGACTCAGCGAACCACAAAGACCTCAAGCCGACTGCGACCGCCCGTTCACAATCACATTTTCGAACCTGAGACCTTTGACGCCGCTGGCCGCGAGCTTTTCCTGCTGCAGCACCACGTCGAAATCCTTGAACAAAATGTTGCTGATCTCCGTTTGACCAGGGTTTGGCCTGATGGTGCCGAAGGCCGTGTAATGACCCTTGATGCCGATGAAACTCAGGTTGCGAACCACGGACTGCGGCGGCGGTTGACCCTGCAGGTTCGCATACTGCAACCAGGGCTGCACCGAAAGGATCGCGGAGGCCGTGGCTTCCGAGGTGATGTTGCGAAAGGTGATGTCCTCATATTGCTGCGGCGTGTCCGGCCGCAGCTTCAAGGTTGCGATCCTGACATTGCCGATGATCCTGCAATTCTCCACAACCACGTCGCGAACGATCGTGGCTTCGGATCCAAGCGTCAGCACGCCGCCGCCGCGCTTGTAGACGCAGTTCCGGATGCGGATATGTTCAACCGGCGGGCTGTCTGTGTCCTGCATGGCATGGGGTCCCTTGGAACCCTTTGCAGCGATGCAATCGTCCGTGACGGAGAAAAAGCAGCCGTCGATTGTGACGTTCCGGGAACTGTCCAGGTCGATTCCGTCCGTGCTCGGAGCCTGCTTGTAGTTGTCCGGCACCTCGAAACGTACTTTGCTCACGAAAACGCCATCGCAGTTGTAGATGTGGAGATTCCAGAACTGCGAATCCTTGAAAGTAATGCCCTCGATCTTCACGTCACGCGAACTTTCAATGAGCGCCAGGCGGGCGCGTGGAACGCCCACGTTCGGGAAGTTCGCGTGCGCGGGCGACGCGTTACGCAGTTTCCAGAACAAGTCCCATATGGGCCGGCCTGCTCCATCGAGCGTCCCCTCGCCAGTAAGCTGGAAGCCATCGCAATTCGTCGCGTTGATCAGAGCCGGATTGAACTTCTCCTCGAAGTGGCCCTCAATCCGGGTGCGCTGGGCGGGGAAGTTAACCATATCCGTCGAGCACTGCAGTACCGCTCCCGCCCTTAGGTGAAGATTTACCTGAGGCTTGAAGAACAGGGCGCCGCTCACGAACGTGCCCTGCGGGAGAACCACCGTTCCTCCGCGGCGCGATGCCAAATGATCGATCGCCGCCTGGATGGCCTTGGTGTTTATGGTTGCGCCATCAGCCCGCGCACCGAAATCCGTTATCAGCGCTTCCGCTGAAGACTCCGCATCAGCCATTAACGCAGATCCCCAGAATGGAGCCGCAAGCATCAACGACATGAAGCGCCGGCGTGCAAACGGATGAATGGTCACAACTCACCTCTGTGCGACAGATAAAGATGCTATCGCATGGCGCTCGCTGATGGACGCAGTCTCTCGGCCGGAATCGACAACCACGCGAGTTACATTTGGCGTGCCCTCAGCCAATCCGAATCGGCCTATCGCAGAATTTGGTCCCAGGGCCATGGCGGATTGGCTCGCGTTTTTCAGGAACCGCCTTCTAGGGACTGTATTCATGAGAATCTCCTTTCTGACTCGGGAAGCATGCAAGGACACTTTGTGCGATGGCCATTGGGTTTACATAATTGGCGTCGCTCTGGTAAACGTTTGCGAATTGCACAGCATAGGTACCGAATTGCGGTTTGTCAAAGCAGCTCAGTGACATTTGATTAGCCCCGCGTTGCGCCTACTAAATGAGCCGACTCACAGATAGCCTCCGCATTTAGTTCTCGACTGAAGAACGGCGGCACATGGTTTAGGACTCGGTCGATGAAGGCGCGCTGGTAAGTGTGAGTCGAAAAAACGCGAGCAAATCGTCGCCCACGGTCGCCAGCGCTGGCTAGTGCGCGTCCACCTCGGGCTTGACCCCGAAGCCCGTCGACGCAGGTAGCTATGACTCCGTTAAGCGCATCGATCGCGCACTATGCGAGAACAGCGGTGCACCTACCAGACGTAAGCCGCAACAACCCGCGGTGGGCCAGCAACTGAATCTGTCACCGTGGTTTGCAGAACTAACTCCATGTTCTTCTTCTGCCAATCTGGTGAAATAGAGCGTAGGCCACGCTCTAGGAAGGTGGGATTGGAGATGAACTCTCCAGCAGCTTGTGTCCCGCTCCCTAAGATGCCCGCGGCGACAATCGTGAATTGACCGGTTTTTGAGTCCAGCAGCCGAGCCACGATCGCGAAGTCCTCTCCAGCCTGCTGGGATTGACTTATGTTGGGGCGCCAAACCCTTCCCCCCGGAATCTGCTCGCGGATCATGTATTGGCCATTGTATTCGGCAAATGAGAAATGAAGGCCAGGCATGATCTGCATCGTCCATTTGTTGTTGAAAGCGCCGACAATCACGGAAGGAGAGTTGCTCAGATCCTCAAAGGAGTAGTTTGCACCAATCCTCACTTGGCTGGGCTTCCCGATCTGTCCGAGTAGAGACGAGACGCGAACTGCGGCATAGACATCGCCGACGGCCACACCATAATCGGAGTAAGGAACTAACTCACTCCACAGAACCTTCTCATTGGCATGAAGTGGAAGCATCTGATTGGAGCGCTCCACCTCGGTCTGGAACGTGCCAGGATGAGTTTTTGCGTAACGTTGATACAGGCCGAACGACGGTCTGTAAACGACCGGTTTTGCCAAGCAAATCAGGACTGGTTGTGGAGTCGCAAATACCGGGGCCCAGAATTTTTCCGAAACGGTGGGGGCGGGGGGGCCCTGACTCATTCTAGAACGGTTGTAAATTAGGCCGGCGCCAAAAGCGGTGACAAGAAAAACTCCCACCATGATCGCTGGAAAGGAGCGGATTCGAGAGCTACGCGGCTGAGCCTGCGAATTCTCTTGATTTTCCCGAGAGAATTCCGAGTCATCCGAAGCCCAATGGATGTTCGGAGAGTAGGAGCCGGGTTGGAGTTCGATCCGAACTGTGGGCCGGGAAGGAAGCGACTGGTAGTATTGCTCCAGTCGTCGACGCACTTCGCCAGCCTGGACCCGAACGACGGGATCTTCGCCTGTCGCATACCCAGGAGCCCTTTGGAATACGTCGGTCCCAATCGAACGTTCTTTCAAATGCTCGACATGGCCCTCTAGTTTGTTGCGAACAACATATTCCAAGAACTGCCGGCTTCGCTCGGCGTTTTTGAAGAATTTACTTGCAAGAATTCGATCGAGCTCTTCGAGCACAAGACCTGCCTGCTCTGGCCCAACGGGAGTGGGCTCGGCAGATTTGTCGGTTTCGTTCGGATGCTCGACAGTGAAGGCCATAGGTATTTGTGCCGTCCGTGAAGGCTCATTGAAGACAGTCCCATTGGTCGATCCGCCAAATGTAAACGGTTTCGATTGGGCCTTTTGCGCTTCCTTAATTACGAAGCCGAATGATTCGCGAGGAACCAACTGCGAATTCGTTTACTGAAAAACAAGCGAGTCGGGAGCTAGAGAAAACGTTTTACCTTGTCCTGACACCGCTCCCAACAATGTAAACATCCTGTGTAGTACCCATGTCAAGGTCCGGCTCCGTCTCTGCATCTAATCTTCTAAATTGAGCTGACGGCCGTCTATTGAAGTCTCTCCGAAGGCTTTTCCTCGATTCGGAGCTTGGGCTGCAACTCGAACCCCATCCACAACTCTCAAACAGACAACAAGATAAAGAGAGACGTTTTGATCGAACTGGATGCGGTCCCGTCAAGATGCGAGTACCGTCGTTCAGCCTGTCGAACGGCCTGCTGGCCGTCCCGTTCTTTTCATCCACCGAAAACTGGAGTTTTCCGGGTTTGGTTATGAATCTGCAGCGAAAATTCTGATGAAGCCGAATGATGAATGAGTCGACCTTGGCGCGGCACAAGTGTTTTGACGAGGTTCCGGCACAAACGCCAATGCATCAATTCCGTTTCATCGAATCGATATCGGGCCTTGCGGTGGAGTTTGCTGCGAGAAGACACTCTAGGGCTGCGTCTGTGGCACCACGTTGCGGACCACTCCGTTTTCTGCGCAGGGTTTCCCGCCGCAACGTTCGTCCGTGATGCCCATGCCTTCGGTTATCGTGTAAATGCGGTCGGCAGTGGGAAGTTTGACCGTCTCCTTTCTACCGGAGGGCCAGTGGATCTCGAGGCTGCCTGGATCGCTCGCGTCTCCTAACCCAAAGTGCAGCCGACGGTCGTTCGAACTGATGTAGCTGCCACTTGCCAGGACATCCTGCCGCTGACGCATTCCGTTCGCCTTGAGATATCCCGTCGCGCAGGTCGCGTCGCGCGGGCCTTTGGGGCCTCCCACAAGCGTTACTTCGACCCAATGATGATGGTCGGGATTGACATTGCGCAACAATACAGGTGGTCCATCAATGGGATTGATGACCACATCCATCTTGCCATCGTTGAACAAATCGCCGAAGGCCGCGCCGCGCGCCGGAACCACAACCGCAAGCCCCGTGCCTGTGATTGGAGGAACGTATTCGAATTTTCGTCCCTTTCCGTTTCGATCCGGCACGTTGTGGAAGAGGAGCGGCCTTTCGGCGAATGTCGTGCCCCAGTTGTGCTGGTCAACCTGGGGATACACATGACCGTTAACCATAAACAGATCGAGCCACCCATCGTTGTCGTAGTCGATGAAGCCGTCGCCCCAGCCAACGAACGGAATTGTCGTTTGCGCGATGCCAGCGTCATAGCTGACATCTGTGAATCCCGCTTCGCCATCGTTGTGATACAGAACTTTGTAGTCGTCGCCAAAGTCCGTGATGAAGAAGTCGAGCAGCCCGTTGTTCTCGTAGTCGCCTGCGGCAATGCCCATGGATGCGATCTCGCGTCCGTCTTTGTTGAGCGCGAAACCGGAGACGTAACTCTGATCGTCAAATGTGCCGTTGCCCATGTTTCGATAGAAATAATTGGGTTCAGAGTCATTCCCGACGAAAAGATCAGGACGGCCATTCCCTTCCAGTGAAACGAAGATGGCTGTGAATCCGTAAAAAGGGCTTTTATCTTCGACGCCGGCTTTCTGTGTCACATCGGTGAATGTGCCGTCGCCGTTGTTGTGGAAGAGGTGATCGGGTTCTGCGGGCAGCCCGCGCGGACCACAGTTGACCGGGAAACCGCGGTACAGGCAGGCGGCGTTGGACGAGTCCTTGGCGAGTTGTTCAGCCAGCGCGCGGTCAAAGTGCACATATCCGGTCACGTAAAGGTCCAGCCGCCCATCGCCGTCGTAATCACCCCATGCCGAGCCAGTTGACCAGTTGCCCAATGCGACGCCGGCTTTCTCGGCCACATCAGCAAAAGTTCCGTCATGATTATTGTGGTAGAGGCGGTTCTTGCCAAAGTTTCCGACGAAGAGATCAGGCCAGCCGTCGTTGTCGTAATCGGCCACTGAGCATCCATATCCCCAGCGATCGTTGGTGACGCCGGCCTGAGCGCTAACGTCAGTGAAGGTGCCGTCGTGGTTGTTGTGGAAGAGCGCAGCGTGAGGCGGGGTCTGTTTGCCATCCAGAGCATCGAAGGTCGAGCCGTTGACAAGATAGATGTCGAGCCAGCCGTCGTTGTCGTAGTCGATGAGGCACACCCCAGAGCCATTGGTCTCGACGATGAACTTCTTCTCGGGTACACCCATCTTGTGTGTCCAGCCGGAGAGTCCAGCATGCCGGGTAATGTCTTCAAAGACGACCGGCCCCTTGTCGACGAATCCACCCGCAGTGATGGGCCGTCTCTTTTCGTCATAAACCGGCGCTGCTATCACGCCCGACGCGATCCCACTCATGCCGCCGCCCTGCGGCTTAGCGGTTTGCGCCTGCTGCGCGCAGCAAACCGCGGGCAGAACGGCCGCAATAGTTAGAACACCCAGAATCAATTCCGCACTTCGCATCAACTTGATCCCTCGCACATGGGTCCAGGTAAATCTCTATCTGGCAAGATTTCCGTTTTGTTCGGCATGACCGATTCATTCCTTGGTTAGGCGCGGTTCTTTAGCCTCTGCCCGCTCCATTTGTTCTCAGCGCCATCTCCTCCTAAAGAAACCGATCCGTTGGCAGCGGCTTACGTTTCTGGAGCAGCGCAGCCCCAAGCCGCACATTTACGAGCGTGACCAGTTGTTCTGTGGTTTCCTGGCCGAGTGCGCAGTGCACCAGGGGATTCAGTGCCCCGCATCAGGTTGTGCCGTTGGCGCTCCTTCCTCGACGAGTCGGAACCGCTTGCGATCGGTCTCATGTCGCAAAGATTCTTGATGCATCTCAGCGAGGCGCTTGATCAGAGGCTGCAGCTCATCGTTGCTTTGGCCGCTGTGACGCATCGAGATGACGAGGTGATACATCGCGGTTTCGTTGGAAGGGTCGTACTGCAAAGCCGTCTTGCACTCCTGGATGGCCCGATCGTACTGATTCAGGCTCATATACATGCTTGCCAACTCATTGTGTGCATCAACAAGGTCAGGTTTCGTCCTTGCCGCTGCCAGAGCATTTTGCATCGCCTCTTTGAATTCGGGGCTCAACGGATCGGGCGCGCTGTTCATGATCAATTGAGCCAGCAGGAGATGGAACAGCGGATTGTCGGGGTGAGCCTTTAATTGCTCGCGCACTCGCGCGAGAGCAGTATTCGGATCGTTCCTCTGAAGGACGGTAAGGTCGCCGGCATAAGCGCCAATACTTTGCGTGGAGTCAAGCTGCTCTACCATTTTGAAGTCGGCTTCTGCTCTGTCGTAGTCTGCCAGCTGGGCATAAAGCACACCGCGCGAGAGATATAGAGAGGAATTATCAGAGACGCGTTTGATCCCGGCGTTGAGCATATCGATTCCCACCTGGAAGGAATCGTGTGTCATGCAGAGGACGGCAAACAGGACGTAATTTGAGGGATCGGTGGGATCGAGGACAATGGCTTGACGCTGCAGCGCGACTGCTTTGGGTGTGTTGCCGGTCGCCTCATACGCCTGTGACGCCAGGCTGAGAATGTCGGCGTCGGTCTGATCGGGAGTTAACAGCGGCTCCAGAACTTTCACGGCTTCGTCGTTGTTGTGCGTTGCGACAAGGAGAACGGCAAGATCGTAGCTCGGATACGCCTGCCCCGGAACAAGCGGGATGAGTTGGCGGAAGACGGGAATCGCATCGTCGGTCCGGTCCAGCTTGAACAAGCAAAAGCCATAGGCTTCCAGCGAATCGGGATGGTTGGCGATTGCATCTTTACTGAGGAGGAATTGAGACACTGCAGCACGGCATTCGCCGGCGCGCTGCTCGAGCGTGGCAAGCATTTCATGCCCGGTTAAATCGCCCGGATTGGACTTAAGCATCCTCTCCAACAGTGGAATAGCGCGTCTGTCCCCGGTTTTGTAGAGAATTTGTATCTCACCTTTGAGAGCCGGGGAGTAATCGGGTGAAATGCGAATTGCATGATCGAACGAAGCGAGGGCCTCGCGGTCGTTGCCCTGTAATGCAAGGCAAATTCCCTCGAGCGTCCAAAGCTTGAAGTCGCCTGGACTTCCACGCAACGCAGTCTTCAATGTACTCAAGGCCTGATCATATTGCTGCGAACGGATAAGTGACTCAATGGAAGAAATCGAAACGTTGACATCCTGGGCCTGCGCCGATAACGCACATGCCAAGGCGAAGCCCACGATCAGGCTGAGACGAAGCATTCGAGGCGAACTCCAGCGCGGAATCTCACACGCAGACGCCGAGACCACGCTCTTGTTCCATAGTATGACTCCATCGCTTCCAGCGGCGAGCTGTATGGATTCACCTTCGCGGGACCAAGCAGCTTTTGGTTTCTTTATTGTGCTCAGGAACATGGCTGCTTGGCGCACAACGTACCTGTTATGCCTTGCCCCTCGGTGATGGTAAAGATGCGATCCACGGCCGGCAGTTTGATCTTTTCGACATGGCCCGACGGCCAGTGGATCTCAGCGGTCCCGGCATCGGTCGCATCGCCCAGGCCGAAATGAGGCCGCTGATCGTTGGACGAAATATAGCTGCCGCCGCTCATTACGTCTTCACGCTGGCGCATGCCGTTTGCAGTGAGGTAAACGGTTGCCCCGATGGCATCGCGCGGGCTCTTCCTAGCTGTCTTCGGATCCATGCCACCGACAAGCTTGAGCTCCACCCAATGGTGATGATCGGGATTCACATTCCTGAGCAGCACCGGCGGTCCGTCGACCGGATTAATGACCACGTCGATCTTGCCGTCGTTGAACAGGTCGCCGAAGGCCGCGCCCCGCCCCGGAACCACGACCGCAAGCCCTGTTCCCTTCAGGGGCGGCACATAGTCGAACTTGCCGTGGTGGTTGTTATGAAAGAGCAGAGGACGTTCGGCATAGGTTGTGCCCCAATCGTGCTGGTCGACCTGGGGATAGACGTGACCGTTGATCATCATCATGTCTTTCCAGCCGTCGTTGTCATAATCGATCAGGCCGTCGCCCCAGCCCACAAAGGGCACAGCAACTTGAACGAAGCCCGCCTCGCGGGAAACGTCGGTAAAGTTGGCATTTCCGTCGTTACGATAGAGCGCCTTATAGTCGTCTGAGAAATCCGTGTCCAGGACGTCGACCAAGCCGTTGTTCAGGTAGTCGCCAACGGCCAAACCCATGGAGGCGATCTCCCGGCCATCGAAGTTGAAAGCAAAACCGGAAACATAGCTCTCGTCGTCGAATGTACCGTCCCCTTTGTTGACGTAAAGATAGTTGCGCTCTGAATCGTTGGCCACGAGTAGATCCACTTTACCGTCGTTGTTCACGTCCACAAAGACCGCGGTGAATCCGTAGAAGCGGTCGGGGTCAGAGACTCCGGCCTTTACGCTGACGTCGGTGAAGGTACCGTCGCCGTTGTTGTGGAAGAGGTGATCGGGCTCACCGGGAAGGCCTCGCGGGCCGCACATCACGGGCACGCCGCGCATCTGGCAATTGGCAGTTGAAGCAGTTCCGTCTTCCGCGCTAGGCTGATTGTTCAGATCGTAGTGCACATACCCTGAGACGAATAGATCGAGGCGGCCGTCGCCGTCATAGTCGCCCCATGTTGCGCCTTTCGACCAATTACCGAGGGTGATGCCTGCCTGCTCGGCCACGTCGGTAAACGTCCCGTCGTGATTATTGTGGTAGAGCCTGTTCTTGCCATAGTTGGCTACGAAAATGTCGGGCCATCCATCGTTATCAAAATCCCCAATCGCCACGCCGAAACCCCAGCGGTCGTTGGTGACTCCGGCCATTTCGGCAACATCGGTAAAGGTTCCGTCGTGGTTATTGTGGAAGAGCGCGGCATGGGGCGGGGTGCTCTTGCCGCTGATTGCGTCGTAGGTTGAGCCGTTGACAAGGTAGATGTCGAGCCAGCCGTCGTTGTCGTAATCAATCAAGCCGACGCCGGAGCCATCGGTCTCGATGATGTACTTCTTCTGGGGCGTGCCCATCTCATGGCGCCAGCCGGAGAGCCCGGCGGCCTGGGTCACGTCCTCGAAGACTACGGTGCCTTTGTCAACAAATCCGCCAGCAGTGATGGGTCGCCGGTGATCGTCGTAAACGGGAGCGAACACACCGGCCGAGGCAATGCCTCCGGCCATGCCGCTTTGTACGGGTTGCACAGGCTGCTGAGTCTGGCCCGACGCACACACCGCAAGGCGGATCAACAATGCGCTACAGATTAAACCGCGAACATGCAAGAGAACTTCTCCATCCGGTTATTTCCACGGCTGTCTCTGAACCGCATCATAACGGCAGACAGATTCGTCAAAGTAGATTTTTTCCGGCAGGTCACCAAGTATAGATCGCGATGACATGAGGCGGCCCGGCCACCGAGTCGGTCACTGTGGTTTGCAGCAGCACTTCCAGATTGCGGTTTTGCCAGTCAGTGGGAGCGCCGGCGAGCCCTTCTTCCAGATAGCGCGACGAAGAAACGAACTCGCCAGCGGCTTGCGTTCCCCGAGGCCCGATCCCCGCCACCGTGACCGTAAACTCACCAGTTTTGGAGTCGATCAGGCGGCCGACAATCGCAAAATCTTCCACTGTCTCGCCATGAGGCCCTAGACGCGTGGTCCAGACTCTTCCGCCCAGAACCTGCTCCCGGATCATGTATTGCCCGTGGTCCCAATGGAAAGTGAAGTGCAAGTTCGAGACCAGTTGCATGGTCCACCTGCTATCAAAACCGCCAATTACGACTGCCGGAAAATTGCGAAGATCTTCATATGTGGCGGCCGAGCCGATGCGCAATTGGCTCGGCCTGTCGAGCTTTCCAAAGAGGCCGGAAAGATCGACTGCAACAGAGGCATCGGCCGCAGGAACAATCTCGGGGGAGACAGCAGCGTCGCCGCCGGTGGCCTTTTCATCCGGGTCGAGAGGGAACGAAGATCCGATGCCTCCGACCTCGGTTGGAGAGGTACCTGAATGAGTTTGCGAAAAACGCAGGTAGATATCATCGGACGAATTGTTAAAGGCGTTGGCTAGACAAATGAGGATGGGCTGGTGACTTGCAATTGCGGGGCCCCAGAACCGTTCGAGTGCAGTCTTCGGATCCGCAAGGCGATGCAATGAGTTAATGAGAGTTCTGCCTGCAAAAGCGGCGAGCATCCCGACCGCCAACAGGGAAGCCACCTTGAGCCGCGGCTGCCAACGCGAAGCGGGCGTCGCAGCCGGAGGCACCGGTCGAGTCTGCGTCTCCTGAACACTCGAGGCAAGTCCCCAGTGAAAGACCGGTGAATACGAACCCACTGGCAATTCGATGTGCAGCCGAGACGATTGCGGCATCTCCTGGTAGTACTGTTCGAGGCGTCGGCGGACTTCGCCAGCTTGAACCCGCACCACAGGGTCCTCGCCCGTGGCATATCCGGGTGGACGCTTAAATACTTCCGTTCCGATGGTGCGTTCTTTGAGCAGCTCGGTGTGACCGTCGAGCTTGTTTAGAACCACGTAGCGAAGAAACTGCTTGCAACGGTCAGCGCTTTTGAAGTGCCGGCTGAATAGGATACTGTCCAGCTCCTCAAGCACGCTCCGGCGGTCGCTTTGCCCTTTTTCAATCGGGTTCTGATCGGCCTCGCTGT
>Ga0326728_10023963_pt1 | contig 11113 bp, 5 predicted proteins | sample MB3enrmetagenome_FD_207602 | JGI IMG/M metagenome (GOLD analysis project Ga0326728, IMG submission 207602) | Lab enriched peat soil microbial communities from McLean, Ithaca, NY, United States - MB31MN | ecosystem: Environmental > Terrestrial > Soil > Wetlands > Peat | place: USA: New York... | reverse complement strand
ATCAGACAGACCTGCGGCCTCAACGGCTCCACTGCGACTACGATCTCACCGCTCTCGACCGCGGCTATCATAACCCGACACGTTTTTCATGAGCTTTCGCGGGCCGAAGGCCCATGGGGACAGACCTCAGAGGCGGAGGTCTGCGCTACCAGAGCTCGAATAACTCCCAGGGTGGAGAGAGTCCTTCTCAGCCGCACGCCCAGGTCGGTCGATTCCGGCACGGTGGTACCGAGCATTTCCGGCTGTGAGGCATCGAAGGTGGCGTTGGCCATCTCGAGCGCCCGGCGGTGCTGCCACTCCTCGACCCCGAGCAAGGCGCGGCGCATTACCCCGGCTTGCATGCGCTCCAGCCTCGAGCGCCGCCAGTAGAGCTTGGACAAGTCTTCGATCTGCTTCGTCCACAGGTCGTCTCCCGGACCGTAGGTGGTCATCATTTGCTGGATGAGCGCTTTGTACTCCTGCGGGTCTTCGCCCAGGGCCAGCATGGTGAGCTGGTGATTCTCGGCGGCGGAGTAAAATCCGTGTTTGAGGGCATTCATCTTCACTTTCCCCTTTCCTGCCTCGCTGCGCGGTCCGGTGGCATGCTGGGCGTTGCGGCGGGCGGCATCGGCGAGTTCCGGTGTAAGTTCCGGCGATTTTCGTAAAGACATAGTTGCTCCTTGATGTTATGGGATGGTCGAGGAAGGGCCCTTCCTCGCAAGGTCGGGACATTCACAATTGCAGGCTAGTATAGGAGGCTTAGCTTTGTCAAGTATCAATGTTAACAATGCTAGGCCATTATACGGACCCAGACTGCTTGTCCCTATGATGATCGACCTGCAACGGAGGAGTTATGTTCCCACAACCCCGTATCTGGGGACTCTGCATGATTGCTGGCGGGACGGGCGTTTATCGTTCCCAATCCGGCTTAAGTGGTGGGTTGGGCTGTTCTCGCCAGTTAAGGTAAACACTTGGCGACTTGAACTCGGCGCGCTTCCGATACAGCACTAAGACTTATGGGGACTAATCTGGTCTGTCGTCCCAGCCAGCTACTCATTTTTTGGTAGGACTATTTTTTGGTAGGACCCGCTGGTCCCATCTCTACCAGAAACCCTGATGGTTCTTTCTGCCATCCCCTGTAGCTTTTTTTCCCCGGCTCAGTACTAAACACTCCTTCGTGCGCGTGATGGCGACGAAGCAATTCCGCCGTTCTTCTTCCATCTCGGGACTTGGATTGACTTTTTTCACCAATTTCTACTGATTAAGGAAAATCGACAGGCGATGTGTTCTTTGCGTTGTCGCGGGACGAACCCGGGGCTGTAACGGTCACGCCGGTGGCGGGGCGGGTTCAGGTTGGTGCGGACTTTACGTTTGAGGCGTGAACAGAAAGCCCTCTCCCCGGTGATCGGGGAGAGGGCAGTTTCAATCGGAACGTGTTTTAATCGTCCAAGTCAGCCTTCTTGGTGGGCGCCGGGCGGTTGAAGTCGCTCGCGGGGCGAACGGTCTTCTCGCCGGGGAAGGGGACCTTAAACCCGGTGGCCTCGTACCAGTCGTAGTGGCTGACCGTGTCCGGGTCTTCGGAGTCAGGCATGTGATATTTGCCGGCGAAGATCTCTGCCTTCTTCTGGAGCCAGCCAGCCTGCAGAGCCATGACCGCAGGGCTAGCCTTCAGATGCTTAACCGCAGGGCTAACCTGCAGAGCCGTAAGCGCAGGGCAGCCGGGGGTGAGGCTGATTTGCGCCGGGGGGTTATACCCCGGAACGTCTAAACACAGCGGGACCCCGTTTACCACGTGCGACCACGGCAGGAAGTTCACCGCGGGAGGATGGTCGACGAAGAGCGTCCTCATCGGCGAGGCAACTAAGTCGTTCTGATTCATAGGCTTCAGACCGAGGATCTGCTCGATCGTGCGCGTCATGTTGACCTGAGTGTAGAAGGTGCTCTCTTCGGTTACCCCGGCCCCGGTGGCATCCTGGTTCACCTTCTGAATGACGTAGGGGCTGATGACATAGCCCGGGCTGCGGTGACCGTCGACGTGGTCGACGCCGTTCTGCGCGTCGTCTTCCTCGACGAAGATCGCCGAAGAGGACCAAATGGGGCTGTGACTGATGGCGTCGACAAAGCGGCCAAGGGCCAGGTCGTTATCGGCCTGCATGGCTGTCGCGTTCGGCGGGCCGCCGGTGTGGTCGGAGCTGATCCACATGAATTCCAACTGGGGAACCGTACCGGCCGCCACGTCCTTGTTGAAGTCCTGCTGCCAGATATCGAACCGGTACTGGTCGGGGATGCCCAGATCGAATTGCGGGTAGTTCTGGACCGTGTACTTCATTAGGTTCGGGAGCGGGGAGTACGAGCCGATCGTGTTGTAGTACTGGAGCTGCGACTCCTTGCCATTCTCGTATAACAATGTGTCGTTGTAGAACTGGGTCCAGGTCGGCTCGCAACTACTCGTAATGATCGACGGGGTGCAACCCGGCGGGTTGAAGGTATTCTCCTCGACATACTCGCCGTAGTTCTTCATGCTGAGGCCGGCAGCGGCCGCCACATCGAACAGGTGGCCCTCCTTCTGATAAGCAAGCGCATCGCCGCCGTTGGAGGGATAGTCGCGGAGCCAGTCCGGCGACTGGACGTCGTCGGAGTAGGGCGCCATGGCCTGGAGGATCCAGTTGTGACCGTCGGCCGACTGGCGGCTCGGGTCGTAGAAGTTGTCCAGAAGCGGGAAGCGCTGCACCAGCGCGTGCGCGTTGGGCGTTACGACGGGGTAGTCGGTGACGTAGCTCGAGCTGTCGCCGAAGACTGCCAGGGAGGCGTCGCCGTTGCCGCCGAGCACGTCGCCCAGGACCTGATCGTAGGTGCGGTTTTCACGGATGATCACGAAAACGTGCTTGATCAGCGACGGATCGCCGATCTTCTCCGGGATGGCGACCGGCTTGGCAAACCGGTTGCCGCCGGAGGCACTCAAGATATTTTCCCACAGATCCCAGTGGTTGTTCTGGAAAACCTGAATCGTCATCGCCAACAAGGTTGTGATGTTCGGAATGGGGACGATGCTGACGGTGCCAAGGTCCTCGTGGGTGTTAAAGTCGTATACGCCGTAATACTTGGCGTACGAATTTTCTGCCGTATTCGTCGGAGGGGGTGCCACGCCGAAGCCCGTGGTGCCGATGCCCTTATCGTTGGCAACCAGCAGCGCATTGTCCGCCGTGTCCAGCACAACCGAACTCGGCGCATAGCCGACCGGGATCATGCCCATGACGGGAATCAACGCGTTCTCTTTGAGGTCGACTACGGCGATCGCGTTGGCGTTGTACAGCGCGACGTAGGCGCGTTTATTCACGGCATCGACGGCGATCGAGTTCGGCCCGATGCCATAGACCGGCCCGGGAATGCCGGGCACTGCGATCGGCAGCCCCAGGTCGATCGTCCACGCCACCGTGTTGGTGGCCGTGTCGATCACCGAGATGCTGTCGCTATAGGCATTGGCGACCAACAGGTACTTTCCGTAGAACGCCATACCGGTCGGGTGCAGACCGGTTGAGATGCTGCCGGTGACCGTAAATGAGGCCAGATCGACCACGGAAACGGTGCCGGTGGCCGTGGCGCCAGTCGGATTGACGGCGACGACCGGGGTGCCGTTGGAGTAGAGCTGGAAGTCGCGCTCGGTGGCAATCCGGCCGGCCTCGTTGGAGACGTAGGCGGTCTTGCCATCCGGCGAGATCACGACGCTGTGCGGGACGTTCCCGACGCGGACCGTCGGGCCTTCGACCGGCGTCGCCTGGGTCAGGTCGATCTTGGCCAGCTCGTTGTTGAAGTTCAGCACGACGTAGGCAGTCTTGTTTCCTGGCGAGATCGCGATGCCAGTGGGATAGGAAGTGTTGACTGTGTAGCTAGGAGCGTTGTATTCGAAATTAGACACAAATGAGTCGGGAATGCCGCAGGGGATCGCAAGGCTGCCCGTGGTCCCCACAGGGGCGGGCAGCGTAACGCGGGTCACCGGCATGGTGACGGTCTGCGTACAAGTGACGGTGTTCAGCTGCGGCACCGGCACCGGGATTCCGGAGACGCTGATGTTGGTGGCGTCCAGCGGAACATTAACCTGGGCGACGTTCCCCGTGATCAAGCCCGTGGTCGGACTGACGTTGACGATGGAAACGTAGCTATTGTAGATGCTGTCCTGGTCCTGGCTGAATAGCAGGTGCAGGCCGTCCGACGTATAGGTGATGCCGGTGGTGCTGCCGTTCTTATTGCTGCCGTACTTGTAGGTCTGCAGGATAGCGCCGGTCTGGGTGTTGAAGATCGTGACGGCCTGTGGGGCACCCATTTGAAGGACGGCGGCGGTGTGCGTGCTGGTATTAGGGTTCAGCGCGATGGCCTTGGCGCGGGTCGTGATGCCGAGATAGACCTGGGTGCCGGCGGGCGTGATGATCGCGCCATCACTGACGACCCACGGGTTGGACAAGGGCGCCGAGTAGGTCGGGCCGGTTGTCGCGTTCGTGTTCTCGCCGGGTGTGTAGGTGGGGTACGGCTGGGACTGAGCAGCGGCGAGTGCCGCGAAGCTCAGCACCGTCGTCAGCAAGCCGACGAGCGTACCCAGACGGTTGATCCGAAAACTATCTCGAAAGGATTTTCGGGACATATACGGTTCTCCTCCTTGGATTTGTGACAGAGGCTTGGCGCGCCCTGGGGACTACGCCAGCGTTTTAATTCTTGCAAAGGAGCGCAAACGCCAACATGACGCGGAGATTACATTTTTGTCATCTTGAACCCGAGACCGGAATGCGGAGCGTGACGCGGGTGCCCTGCCCCACCTGACTGGCGATCTCTACATTGCCGCCGTGAAGCAGCATGATGCTCTGAACGATCGCCAGCCCCAACCCGGCGCCGCCGGATGCCTGGGAGCGCGACGTATCCACTCGGAAGAAACGGTCAAAGACCTTGGGCAGCGCTACCGGCGGAATGCCTTCGCCGGTATCGGAGACTTCGATTCGGACCGTGGACGCTTCAGCGCCGGTTCCCGTGGTCGTTGCCAGCACGATCGATCCGCCGCATGGCGTATGTGCGACCGCGTTCGACACCAGATTGCCCACCGCCCTTTGCACGAGAGCGCGGTCCAGTTCAGCAATGACAGGTTCGGCTCCGGCCGCAGTGGTGAGCGAGATACCGCCATCTTCAGCAGAAGCTTCGTAGTAGTCACGCACCCCATCCAGCAATTCGGCGACATTGACGCGCTCGCGATGTAGGTGGGTCAGCGGGTTCTCGGCTCGGGCCAAGAACAAGAGATCGCTGATGAGGTCCGACAGGCGCACAGTTTCTTCCAGGCAGGACCCGAGCACATCACGGTATTCGTCGACGGTGCGTGCGCGGACCAATGCCACTTCGGCTTCGCCGCGGATGTTATTCACCGGCGTGCGCAGGTCGTGCGCGATATCAGCGGAGAATCTGGAAATCCGCTCGAAGGATTCTTCCAGGCGGTCGAGCATTTTGTTGAAGGTGTCGGCAAGGGACGCCAGTTCAGAGGGATATCCTTCCGCAAGAATGCGTTCGCGCAGGTTCGTCGAAGTGATGTGGCGCGCGGTCGTGGCGATTTCCTGCACCGGACGAATGCCCTGCCGTGCAATCTGGTACCCGACCAAGGGAAAAATGGCGGAGGTCGCCAGCAGAACCACCCAGAACCAAAACCGATAGCGTGCCAGCGACTCCTCTTTTTGCGAGACATCAACCGCAATCTGAAGGGTGTCCGTTTGAGTTGCCGGGGAACCGACCGGCGCTGAGGCGCTGGTCACGCGAAAGACCCGGCCCTTGCGGCCCTCCATCCGCAGGGTGCGACCAGGGCGGCCGTAGGTTTGACGAGCTAATTGCGCCAGGTCCAATCGATCCGCCATTCCTGGCGTCATCAACAGGGGTGTGTTTCGTTCATCCAGCAGGCGAATGTAGAATTGCTCGTATCGCCGCGCGGCCGATTCCAGCTCAATTTCCTCCCGCAGGGCGTCCTGGTCGTCGGGTCTCTCCCGCAACATGGTTTGCAGCACGTGCACCTTGTCCGCGAGGAACAAGGCGGTGCTTTTCTCTAGTTCTCTCACCAGCACCAGATAGAGACTGGCGGTGGCGAGGAACACCAGAAACACGCCTGCCAGCGCGTAGCCCGCCGTCAACCGGAAGGCCAGAGTTCCCCACATGCGCAAGACCGGCGCGAGGCTACTAGTTGGATTCCAGGACATAGCCGGCGCCCCGAACGGTGCGGATCAATTTGAGCGGGAAAGGGTCGTCCACCTTGCTGCGCAGCCTGCGCACACTGACGTCCACCACATTGGTGTCGCTGTCGAAGTTCATGTCCCAGACCGCTTCCGCGATCATGGTTCGCGATTGCACCTCGCCGGCGCGCCGCGCCAGCAAGGACAAAAGCTGGAACTCTTTGGAAGTCAGATCCAAACGCTGGCCGGCGCGCCTGGCGCGCTGGCGCAATAGGTCGATTTCAAGGTCGGCCAAGCGAAGCGTCTCTTGCACGCGTGGAGGCCCACGGCGCAGCAGCGACCGCACGCGCGCCAGCAATTCGGAAAAGGCGAAGGGTTTTACCAGATAGTCGTCCGCGCCCAGTTCGAACCCTCGTACCCGCTCGTGGACGGCATCGCGAGCGGTCAGAATAAGCACCAGCGCGCGCCGGCCCTCTTGGCGCAAACGAGAGAGAACCTGCCAGCCATCCAGCCCTGGGAGCATCACGTCGAGAATGACGAGATCGAACTGCAATTCTTGCGCGAGGTGCAACCCATCCAATCCATCGCCGGCGATATCGACAACGAAACCTGCCTCCCCCAGTCCCTTCTTCAGGAACTTGGCGGTCTTGACTTCATCTTCGATAACCAGAATTTTCATGACGAGCCACCTTAGAACGCGAACCTCACGGAAAACTACAGGACTCGTGGAAGGCCATTTGGGATATGATGTTACCTGCACCCAGGCAACGTCCCCTTTGAGGACCCTTCCACTCCGGGCCTGCGCAACCATGAGCCGATGATGGCCCCCGAGGAGCTGGCGCAAGCAGCCGTCCTCATGCTCGGCCAGGCGGCACACATTAATGTGCTGGAGGCCATCGTTCTCCACGTCGCGCAGGCGTATCTGCGCCGAGGTTGACATCTTTGGAATACCCGGCCTGTTTCTCTGCGAATGGGAACAAGCCGCCGGCCGCCATCCCGCACTTCCCCAGGCCGGCACGCCGGCGGCGACGAATCAAAACTCAAGTCGAAGCGCGAACTGGATCTGCCGCGCCGTGCCCATCCCAATGGGGGTGGTGTTGACGGGTTGGGTGATGACACCAAATTCACCGGGTCCCGCCGAAATATCCGCGTTGGGGGCTCCGAACTGCGCCCGATTGAACAGGTTGAAGGCTTCCGCTCGGAATTGGAATTGATAGCGTTCTTTCAGGGCAATTCGTTTGCTCAGGCCCACATCCGCTTGCCACAGGCTTGGGGCTCGGGCAACATCTCGAGGCGCATCACCAAACATGCCGGCCGCGGGCACGGCAAAGGCCGCGGGATTAATCCACTCCGAGGGAGTAGCCCCGCCCGCAGGAATAAGCGGAACTCCCAGGATGACGTTGGGGCGCTGGCTGTAGGTGTTGCCGTCAGGCACGGCGCTAGCCGAACGATCCACGGTGACATTGACGGGAAAACCTGTATGCGCGCCCATGATCGAGGTCACTTCCCAGGAGCCGAAAACGCTCCGCAGAATTCCCGGCCGGCTCAGGTAGGTTTTGCCGGCCCCGAAAGGAAGCTCATAGACGGCATTGAAATTTACCGCATGCCGGACATCCCAGATGCCGCTGGCGTTGTCGCAGGCCCGGCAGGCGACGATTTCCGGGGTCACCGAATCGCCGTCCCCGCTGCCCATGGAGCCATCATCAATTTCGTGCGACCACGTGTAGTTCATCGAAAACAGCAGACCTCTGCGGAAAGAGCGTTGTAAGCTCACGCCCAGGCCTTCATACGTGCTGTTGGTCTGGTTACCACGCCAGGCGATTGGCCCGAATGCAGGATTGATGTCAGGCTTGCCCGTCAGTGGGTTGATGACGTTGACATAGGAGAGGCTCAGCAGGTGGGTGCCCTTGCTGCCGACATAAGAAACCGTTCCCAGCAAACCGTCCGGCAGCGTCTGCTGGACTGAAAGTCCCCATTGGGTCGCGTACATGTCCTTGCGCGTCCGTTCCATAGCCTGAGGTGAAATGACGCCGTTGACGTCACTCAAAAAGGGATCGAGGGGATAGGTCAGGCCGGGGATGGTTTTATGCGAAAGGGAGAAACTCGCTACTTCATTGCCCTCGGGAACATTCTGGTCATCCAATTGTCCATCCTGATGGTAGGTCCCGAAGCCCGTGCGGATCACTGTCTTCCCGCCCAGCCACGCCGGGGCATAAGCAATCGCGATGCGGGGGTCAAGGTCACGGTAGGTGGGCTGGCCGAAACTGGCGCCAACCCCGCAGTAACCACTCGGACCGCACGTGTTGAAGTCGAAGGGGTCGGGGCGGCCATGGATTTCGTGAAAAATATTGAAGAAACTGTAACGCGCGCCCAGATTCAGGGTAAGCTCCCGCGTCCACTTGAATTCATCCTGAACGTACCCAAAATACGTGAACTTACGCAGGCCGTTGATGGGTTCCGCTTCGGTGTACTTGGCGGTATTCACAACGTCGTTCTCGAAATTGCTCAAGGAAGAAAAGGAGACCGTACCGCTGGGGCCTCTGCCCTGGTTCATCTGAACCCGGCGGATCTCTACACCGGCCTTGATCACGTTCCGTCCGCTGATCTTGGTGAGGTTATCGATCCCGGCAAACGTGTTGCCGGCCCCAACGCTGACGCGGTCATTGTTCAGGGTGGTAAAGCCCGAAACTGAGAAGGCGTACAGCGACCCGGTATGGTTGACATTGGTCGTGTAGGCAGTGCTGCGGTTGAAGCCGAATTTCGCTTCGTTCACCAAAGTGGGCGAGAAAATGTGCAGAAGTTCGATCACCCCATTTTCCGGCCCGGAATTCAATAGCTGGTGGTCTTCCAGATACTGTCCGGAACTGGCCAGCGGCACGTTGCTTTGGGCTCGATCGATGTTCACGCGGACGTATGCGGTGGTTTTCCCGGAAAAACGCTGATCCACGCGCATCATCCCAGAGTCCTCGTTCCCTAACTGGCGGCCATACCCTACGAATTCCGACACGTTGGGATTGCTGGCGACGGACAGCACTCCCTCGGGGTAGGCGTTCAGGACAGGAACGAGCGCGGGCGATTGAGCGGCCGCTTGTGCCCGGAAGGCGTCAGTAGGAACATAACCCAGCAGGGTTTGTCCAAAAATTTGGCGGTAGCCCTCGTAGGAGGTAAAGAAAAAGGTCTTGTCGCGCACGATGGGTCCGCCCAGGCTGCCGCCGAGCTGATTCAAGTGAAATGGCCGCTTGGTGGTGTCAATGAAGCTGCGCGCGTCGAAAATGTCGTTGCGATCGAACTCGAATACGCTGCCGTGAAACTGATTGGTTCCGGAAGCAGAGATCACCGCCATCTGTCCGCCGGCAGTGGCGCCGGTTTCGGGGGTGGCCAGCATGGATACGACCCGAAATTCCTGGATCGTGTCCAGCGGTATGGCCAGGCGCACATAGGGCTGCTGGGCTTGATTGATGATGTTGGTGGCGTCGACGCCATCGTAGGTAAAGTTGTTGTCATCCCGCCCGCGCCCGGCGACGCGAATACTCCGCTGGTTGCTACTGCTATTGTAGTTCGTATCCACTGCCAGTGGGGCAAGCACCATCAGCAATGACCAGTTGCGGCCGTTGAGGAGAAGTTCGCTCACCTCCTTGCGCTCGACTCGCGCGCCTAAAGTATCCGAGTTCTCCTCCAGTTGCTGGGCGCTCCCCGTCACCTCGATCCGCTGGGTGGGTCCGGAAATCTCCAGCACCGCGTTCAGAGTGGTTGTATGCTCTGCCGACACCACCAGACCCTCAAAGCTCACCGGCTGGAAGTCCTTGAGGTTAAAGGTCACGGTGTAGGTCCCGACCGGCAGTTCGGGGATGTCGTAGGTTCCGCTGGTGGATGTGACAGCGACTCGCTTCAAGCCGGTCGCATTCTGCACGACGGTAATACTCGCGCCGGGCACTCCCAGCCCGGAAGCGTCCTTTACGCTTCCGCTCAAAGCTCCGCGGTCAATTTGTCCGTATAAATTGGCAGTTAAGAAAAGTAGAAAGGCACATGGCCCTCCCACCTTGGACATGAAAGAGCGTCCGATGGAATTGGCGCGGCAGGAGTGCGAGATCAATGCCGTCATGAGAAGCCTCCAAAACGTAAGATAGGGGTGGTGGTAGTTCCGAACCGCCGCGACCACAAGAGGTATTAAGCCATGTCGCAAGGAACTGACCGGGATCTTGCGAGTCCCACTTTTCGATCCCAAAGCCGGGATTCTTACACGCCCCCTCGGCGCCGCTGCACTCATGGTTGGCGCGGCGACAGTTGGCCACTTCTACTCTCTCGCAGGGTGTCTGGAACTTCCGATGATATTAGATAACCTAGATGTTAAACGCCTATGTGGGTGACGTGAAATTCTCGTGAAGAACCGGCGATGTCGTTAAGTGGAATGTTTTTCCAAGCCTGTGATCCGTCCACTTGGAATTTGGGTTGCTTGTGCTGGCACAGCACTCCGAAGAGTTATCGCGGGTAACGTCGCAGCGCTTAGTATTACCGATTCCTGCTGATGAATCCCCTTCCCACCGGTGATTTTCAGGTGACGGATAGCCCCGCCAGCGGATTCGGCCTGAAAAGTCGGCTTCCCGTCTAGTAAGTGCCGTTCACCTTGCAATATGGCGCCCTGTTCAATGAAATGCAATCCATTACTCCCCCGAAGTCTTTCTGCTGTATCGGAAGCGCGCCGGGTCGAGCATGTTCCGGAATAGCAGACACGTCGCCCGGCGCGCTTTCGATACAGCGACTTGAAGGAAGCCACCCGTGCGGCGGACGCGGGAATTATGGGCTTTGAATGGCGAAGCTAGCCGAACTTTCGCAGGTGCGCACTTTTTTGCGTGAAAGTTGATCCCTGCCTGGGCGTAACTCCTTTTCGATCAGTGGCGCGTTTTCAATAGCGGCTGTAGTGCCGACCTACCCTCTTTACAAGC
>Ga0326728_10023960_pt1 | contig 11115 bp, 4 predicted proteins | sample MB3enrmetagenome_FD_207602 | JGI IMG/M metagenome (GOLD analysis project Ga0326728, IMG submission 207602) | Lab enriched peat soil microbial communities from McLean, Ithaca, NY, United States - MB31MN | ecosystem: Environmental > Terrestrial > Soil > Wetlands > Peat | place: USA: New York... | reverse complement strand
CCTTCCACTGTCAGAAAAGTTTACGATAGAACCAGTTCTTTACCAAGGCATTAACTGGTGTGATTGTCTAACTTCCTTGCTTGCAGCGCGCTATGAAAAAGGCGTTCAATCCAAATCATGGCATGGGAAATGCCCTTTTTCCCCTCGAACGCTAGACGGATCAGCGTTGGCAGAACAAGAACTTATGGCCAATAGAAGAGATACTCGATAAAACCTATGAATTGCAATAAAAGGACACCCCGATCCTCATTCAACAGCAAGGCGATCGAAGCCGCCGCCGTCTGCGCTACGGCCATGTTCATGGGAAGCGGGCTTTTGGCGCGGGCCAACATGACCGGCGACAGCATGGGCGTAGGATACTACTATGGCAGCAGCATAAGCCCAGCCAACCTTCTCAGCAAGACTGTTGTACCCTTTACTGCCGGAACCGGAGAATTTACGTTCTACAATGGGAGCGCGTTGTACCTCGAGATCAATGTCACGGGTACGCAGATCAGCATCGCTGACTTGACCTTCTTCAACCAAGCGGTTGGGAGCACTGCGTCGTTCGATCCGGTGGGGTTCAATGGCTTACAGTTTACGGATTTTTCGCAGCCGTTTTCGGGTGCGACGATTGCTTCGGTAACCGACCTCTCTGGCTTCGATTCTTCGAGAGTTTCGGTCCAGGGAAATGTTCTGGACCTGAACTTTTCGGGCTTGACCCTCACCGTTGGCGAATCGGAGGTCGTATTGGACGTGCAGACCGGTGCCGCCGCCGTGCCTGAGGGCTCGGCGTTCATCTCAGATGCATTGGCACTCCTCCTGCCTCTTGGAGCCCGTGCGATGGGAGGGCTCCGAAGAAGGGATTAAGCCGGGGCTTCGTGACGCTCGGATTCGATGCGGGCAGGGTCACTTCAAGGCAGACCAACTCCAGTGGTTAGAACTCCGGTTAGACAGCCCGGCTTCCCCATGCCGCGCCCGACCCGACTCGTCGGGCTCGGGCAGATCGCGAAGTGGGTTGTTTACGCTCTGTCAGCCCTATGCCTGGCGGGCGTTGGTCTTATTCTCTTCGGTATTGTTGTCTCTGACAATGCCGAAAACCACCGTTGCCTGGATGAACACCCTGGCGCTTGGCGAGGTGGGCCTGCGGTGGCTCCATAAGCTCATGGCACGGGCGTTGCGCATCGAGCGGCGCGGCGGGCGGTGTCACGTGACCGCCCGCGGGAACGAGCGCAAGGACATCTTCCGCGGTGACGCCGACCATTTTCACCTTTTGGAGCGGCTCGGCGAGTTGGGCGAGCGTTTTGGCGTGCGAGTCCACGCCTATGTGCCGAGGGACAAACGCTACCATGCCCTGCTGGAGTTCGTATCCCGGGTATGCCGGTTACAAGCCGCCCCTGGCCTGGGTGTGGCGCATAGGCGTCAAGCTAAGGCCGATGCCTTTCGGAGATTTCCCCTGACCTGCGAAGCTGCTGTCCCGCAGGGACATAAGGCAATAGCCGCCCAATGCGTCAGCATTGGGTTGGGACCTCGAAAGCGGTCGCGTCCCGGAGGGACGGTTGGGTCGACCGGCGGGCTCAGCCGTCCCGCTGGGACTTGTCCCCCTTCCACGGCTCGACCCAACGCTGAAGGCGTTGGGCTATTCTCACAATGTCCCTCCGGGACAAGCCAGGGCGGACCCCCGAAGGGCACGGACCTCAGCTTGATCCCCTTTTCCTTGCGTGGCAGGAACGCTAGCGCGGATGCGGATGGCTGCCGAACTGGGTGAGGATGTTGAGGAGCACCCCGACAGCCCAAACGGCCAGCGTGGCTGCTGCCCACTTGCGGTTCCGGCCAATCGTCCGCTCGGCTATCCACAGCGGCATGAATGTCACCATCCCGTAGTGCGCCAGGGAGAGAGGTATCGCGAGCAGGCAGACCGGCAGCGTGACCAAGAGCATGTTGTGCGTCGCCACGACCTCCACCACCACGATGCCCGCAATCATCGCCAGTAACAGCGCCCTCGAACCCAGTCTGAATTTGTATATGAGGGTGGAAAACACCAGTGGGTAGCCAACGTAGAAGATGAGCAATGCCGGCATGTATTTCGAGTAATAGGCCAGCGGGTTCCCGATGGCGGCGGTGGTCGTGAAATCCACTATCACCCATGCCAACATTGCGAGAAAGAAATACCTGAGCCAGTCGTGCGTGCGGGTTGTGAGCATAAGTTATTGAATCACCGATGCTGGTTCGGCGGCACCGTTCCGATTCTCGCGGAATCGCTATGTCAGGGCAAGCACCCCTTGTAAGCCTGAGCCGGTGCAACCACAATCTTCTACCTCAGCCGTAACGGCGACGACACTGCCGAAGGCTCAAGCGACCATCCCTGGAGGACGCCGCCGCGTGCCGGTGCCAACCTCAGGCCGGGCGCGGTCGTTCACCTCATGGTGGGGACCTATTACGGCCCGGGTGTGGTTGCGCGGTAGTAGCGGTGCCGGAAGTTGGCGGTGGCCGGGTCAACGAACTGGATCGAGCCGAATCCGGGCGGATTGGTGAAGATCGCCGTCCATTGCGTCAAATTGGTCGAGGCCTCGATCAGGACCGATCCCTGGCCGGTCAATCCGGACAGGGTGAGATGGAACTGGCCGTTGCTGTAGCGGATGCCGCCCGAACTCGTAACGAAGGAAACAGGAACGCCCAGCACGCTCAAGGTGGGGGCCGCGCTGGTAACCGAGCCGTATGCGTTGGTGATGACCACGTCGTAACTGCCTGCGTTGGCAGCGGCGACCGGACTCAACACGAGCGTGGCATTGGTCGCGGCGGTGAGATTCGCTCCGTCAAACTGCCATTGGTACGCCAATGGCGCGGTCCCGGTGGCGCTCACTGAAAAAGATGCGCCGCCACCCAGCACGACAGATTGGTTTGTGGGTTGGAGGGAGATTTGCGGAGCCGCCTGGCCCACGGTCAGTGTGCCATTGACCAGGCTGACCGTGTAGTTGGTCCGACGGTCGTTTGGGTCCACCAGGCTTGGCACAATCGGGTACGTTCCCGCCGGACTGCTGGCGGTCGCGCTGCAACTGTAAGTGGCGGTGATGTTGTCGCCGTTGGTCACGCCGGCAATGGTGCCCGTGAACACCGGGTTGGTCTGGCCGTAAACCCGGCTCGCATTGGCCGCCGTCACGGTCAAGGACGCGGGCGATACCACCAGGCTTACACTGTCGGTCAAGCTGCTGTAATCCACCGGGTCGGCCGGAGTGAAGACGACGGATAGCGTGCTCGTGCCGGTGTCGAGCACGGTGCCGTTGGTCGGGGTGTAGGCAAAGCTGCCGGGCACGTTCGCCGCGGCGTTCAACTGGTTGGAGCCGAGGGCCGTGCCGTACATGATGGGGGCGGGGTTGGTCCACGTAATGACCCCGGTTACCTGGCCCACAGTCAGAATGCCGTTGACCAGGCTGACCGTGTAATTGGTTTGACGGTTGCTCGGGTCCACCAGGCTGGGCACAATTGGATACGTGCCGGCGGGGCTGGTGGAGGTCGCGCTGCAACTGTAACTGGCGGTGATGTTGTCCCCGTTGGTCACACCGGTAATGGCGCCCGTGAATACCGGGTTGGCCTGGCCATACGCCCGGCTCGCGTTGGCCGCCGTCACGGTCAGGGGCGCGGGTGATACCAGCAGGCTTACACTGTCGGTCGCGCTGCTGTAATCCACCGGGTCGGCCGGGGTGAAGACGACGGAAAGCCTATTGGTGCCCGCGTTGATCACGGTTCCGTTCGTCGGGGTGTAGGCAAAGCTGCCGGGCACGTTCGCCGTCGCATCCAACTGGTTGGAGCTGAGAGCGGTGCCGTAGATGATGGCGGCGGGGTTGGTCCATGTCATTGTCGGTGTCGCCTGGCCGACGGTCAGCGTGCCATTGACCAGGCTGACCGTGTAGTTGGCCAAGCCGGCGCCCACTGGCGCACTGGGGACAATGGCATAAGGCGAACCGGCCACCGTTGCCGTCGCCGCCGCGCCGGGACTGGTCAGGGTCACGCTGGTCACGGTATTGGCGTTTACCAACCCGGCAGTGGTAAACTCCGTGCCCGCAAACGTCACCGTCTGCCCATAAGTCTTGGTTCGATTGTTGGCCGTGATGGTCAGCGCCGCCGGGTTGACCGTCAGCGTGCCGTTGGCATAAGTAATGGTGTAGTTGGCCAAGCCTGTTCCCTGGGCCGCGCTCGGCACTATGTTATAGGGTGAACCTGCGACCGTGGCCGCCGCCGCCGCGCCGGGACTGGCCAGCGTCACGCTCGTCACGGTATCGCCGTTCACCAACCCGCCGGTGGCAAACTCCGTGCCCGTAAAGGTCACCGTCTGCCCGTAGGTCTTGGTTTGATTGTTGGCCGTCACGGTCAAGGGGGCGGGTGAAACGACCAGACTCACGCTGTCCGTAACGCTGCTGTAATGCACCGTGTCGGTCGGCGTGAAGATGACGGAGAGGGTATTTCTGCCGGCCTTGAGCACCGTGCCGTTCGCCGGGGTGTAGGCAAAGCTGCCGGGCAGGCTGGCCGCGGCGTTCAATTGGCCGGCGCCCAGAGCCGCGCCATAGACAATCGGGGCCGGGTTGGCCCAGGTTACGACAGTGCTCACCCAAAGGCCGGAAAGGTTCACCGAGGCGCTTTCGGCGTTGTTGTGCGCTGTGACGGCGATGCCGGCGGTGACCGTATCCGGCCAAGGAGTGCCGAACTTGGTCCCGCCGCTGCCCACTGGTGTTGTCTTGGAGGTATCGAGGTCGATGTAATCGGTCCAGGTGCTGCCGTCCAGGCTGTATTCGCACGAGAACACACTGCCGTTACGCGCGAGTTTGAGCCACGTGGGCGGCTTGTAGGCCGGCTGGGTGGGGTTAATCCAGTCGGCCGGGCCGCCGGCGACGGTGCGAAACTGGTCCGCGAGCCAATCCGCCCCGCCGGGTTTGGTGTACATCATGGCGATGAACGCGTCCCCTGCCGCAGGACCGGCGGTCGGATTGGACTTGCGGCACATCACCTCGCACTTGGCCCAGGTCGGGTCGCCGCCGGCGATGTCCGCATCGATTTTGAACTGCAGCGACCATTGGGATTCGGCAAGCGTGGTGTAAAAGTAGTTGCATTGGTCGGCACTGCCCCAAATATCGGCGCCGCCGCCGGTGATGGTCAAGGAGCCATCGGCGTTGGTAACGACCGACCCCGCGGTTCCAGGCCTTCCCAGGTCCACGTCCACGAAACGGGGAAGCGCGATGTTGGTGGCGACGGTCAGAACCGCGACCGTGCTGTTGCTCCAGAGCGGCGCGCCGGCGGCATCCACGTAGCCCAGCGCCCTCATCTGGCAGGCAATCTGCGCGTTGTTCAGCGACGGCTCGGCGGTGATGGTGAAGCTGCTGGTGTTGGCGCCCGGGACGGCAGTGCCGTTGGTCGTCCACTGGAAGAGCATGAAGTTGTTCGTGCCGGCGGCGGGGTCATTTTGGCCCATGATGCCGATCTGTGAATCGGTGACGCCACCGGCGGTAAAGGTGACCGGCGTGAACGGGGTCGCGTTGGTCACGCTGGCGGGTTGGTTGGTGAAGGCCACATAAGCGCACTGGGGGACGTAGCAGCCGATGCAGCCGCCTGTGAGCGCCGTAGCGGCGCCATTGGCGGGAGGGGAGCCGGTGGGGGTGGCGGTGGCTTCGCAGTTTTCCCCGCCTGTCCCGTTGTAATGGTCAAGTTCGAGATAGTAACGCTGGCCGCCAGCCAGGTAAATGCCGTTCGCATAAGGCGGCGCGGTCCCGGCAGGCGCGCCCGGCGGGACAAACCCGTCGGAACATTTCTGGGCCACGGTGCTGCCCCAGCCAACCCCGAGCCATTGCAACGGGCTGCTATAGCCGGTTTCCTGGGCGATCATTCGCTTGTCTTCCGGGCTGGAGTCGGTGCTCAAAAAGAGATCAGCCCCATCGTCGGAGTTGACATAGAAGCTATAAGGGCCGCTGGCGGGCGGAACGAACCAGCACGTTATTCGCCCGTTGTCCCAGGCCGGGCCAACATCGTTTTCCCTGGCGCCAACCTGGGGCGCCGCGACGACCACCCGCGCCGGTCCCAAACCGCCGCCCTCGAGGGCTGCCAGATTATTCACCTCGGCGGGGTTGCTGTTGTACCACCATTCGACTTTGGCATAGCTCGGTTCCCAGGGGACCACCAGGAGATTGGCGACACTGCTTGTCACGGAGCCATAGGCGCTGCCGACGACCACCACATAGTTGCCGGCATCCCCCGGCGACACATTGGCGATGGCCAGAAAATTGCTTTGTGAACCAGTGATGCGGCCGTTGTCTGTGAGCGGGCTGCCGTTGAAGAGCCACTGGCAGCTCAACGGACCGCTGCCCCCGGCGGTCACACTGAACAGCACGTCGCTCCCCTGGTTCACCGTCTGGCTCTGCGGTTGCGTCCTGATCACCGGGGGCAGATTGATGACCGTCAACAACGCGCTGGCACTGGCCGCGGAACCCACGGCGTTGGCAACAACGACCGAGTAATCCCCCGCATCGGAGAACTGAACATCGGTCAACGTCAGGCTTGAGTTGGTGGCCCCGGGGATGTTCGCCCCATTCAACTGCCACTGGTAGCTCGAGAGGGCGGTCCTGGCGGCAGTGACATTGAAAGTTGCGGTCTGTCCCACGCCCACGGTCAGGGCTTGAGGCTGGGCCGTTATGATGGGAGAGCCCAGCTCGTCGCTGACCGCCAAGGTCGCGCTGGAACTGGTCACCGAACCCGCGGGATTGCTGACGATTACCGTGTAGCTGCCGTCATCGGCTATTCGAGCGTTGTTCAGGGTCAGCGACGCATTGGTCGCCCCGTCCAGGTCAACGCTGTTGAATTGCCATTGATAGGCCAAGGGGGTTGAGCCGGCGGCGGACACCTGGAAAGTCGGACTCGAGCCTGCCGCGGCCACCTGGCTTTGCGGCGGCACGATGACGCTAGGCGCGATCACGGATAGGTTGACCGTTGGCCGGGTCACCAGTTGAATCGCATTCACCGGCGCCAGTAGATTTCCTATACCTATACCCACGTTCTCATTCGCCCAGACCTCGATGACAATGTTCCCGGCGGTCAAATCACTGAACACGATGTAGTCGCCAATCCCGAGCTGCCCGGGGCCAAGATTGGCCGGCACTTGGATGTAATTCGTCGGATTCACGGGCGACTGGGCCAGCACGTAGTCGTAGATGACATTCCCGTCCGAGGCATCCAGCACGCGGTAGCCGCCACCGGACAGAGCGTCGCTGGACAGCGCGTAAAGGTAGATGTCGTAACCGGCAGAGGTCAATTGGGCCGGCAGGCCCGAAATGGCAACCTGAGTGGGATTGTAGTCGCCTCCTAGAATGCAGCCGCCCATGAGATAATGGTCAGGGGTCCCGATCATGAAACCGGCCCCATTGGTTTCGTCTCCAGACCAGACCGAGCACCAAGTGTAGGAGGGGCCTGCCCATTGCACGGAGACGTCAGTGGCCTCGGCGATTCCGGTGGCGTCGGCGACCAGGTTCGTCTTCGTTCCGTTCGCTCCCATAAGATTGTTCCAGTTGGCCTGCGCGACTCCGGGAGCGCCGGCGACCGCGGTCGGCGCCAAACTGGAATTGCACTGGTCTGCGCCGAACTTCAGGCCGATGCTATAACCCGGAAGCACATCCAAAGTGAAACAGGCGCTGGTGGCGGCGGCGGCGGCATTGCTCACCACGACGTCATAGCTGCCCGAATTGCCCGGCTGCGCGCTGCTCAAAGTCAGGGACGAATTGGTCGAGACACCGCCCAGGTTGGTCCCATTGAACTGCCATTGATAAGTCAAGGGCGTGGCGCCCGTGGCGGCAATCGCCAGAGTGACGCTCGCTCCGGCGGTGACATTGGTGCTCTCGACCTGAGAAATAATGGTTGGGCCTGGCGGGCCGGGATTGACGGTGATCCAGGCCGGGGGGGAATTGGTCGAGACGCCGGCCAAACCAACGGCCCGCGCGGAGAGGGCATAATCGCCCGGGGCAACATTGGTCCAGGCGCAGGTGAACGGCGCCGCGGCCGCCTCGCCGATTTTGGTGGCGCCTTCAAAGAACTCGACCTTCTGCAAGTTGCCGTCCGGGTCGTTGGCCGTCGCTGTCAACAGCACGAGGGCCGGGGCCTGAAACGCCGCCCCGTTCGTCGGACCGACAAGGTTCGCGGTGGCGAGGACCGCGGGCCACCGGAGAACGGTCATGGAGTAAGGAGGCAGAGAGAAAGGCTGGCTGGAATCGAAGCCGGCCAGGGTCTGTGAAGTCGTCCGGACCAGCTCGGCCTCCTCGTTGCCGTTGGTAATCGCGCCGGAGGTCAAACGCTTGCAGAGGACGGCGCCGCCGGGTGTATTGGGGCCGGAAAAATTGACGGACAAAGCGGCGCTGCGGCTCAGGTTGAACAGCACCAGCGAAGTCCGGTTGCCGTCGGAGAACGCATAGCTCTGAAGATAATGGGCCTTGTCCAATTGCACGCCGTTCATCAAGGGCTGGTTCCAGGTCGGATTCTCGCCCGAAAGGGAGGTTTGCAAAAGGTCGCCGCCGATCGCTTCGTTGGCTAATTCCTCGGCGAGGAACTGGGGGCGTCTTCGATCCGTCACGCCCATATCCAGCACCACGCCCCACAGTCTGACTTGTTCGCCGTCACTCAGCCCGTACGCGTACTGTGACAGACAAAAGAGGTTCTGGACCCGAATCCCCAGGTCACGGAGCATCAGGAGCATGTGATTGGCTGTCGCCAGGCCGGCGCCGACGGAAGGGGCAAAGGAATTCAGCGCAGCTTGCGATATGTCGCCGGCGGTGGTGCTCAGGTTCACCTCGTAAACCGCCAGTGGAACCGGCCACGCCGAGTTCTGTATCGCCGCAAGGTTCTGTCCCATGTAACCGCCTCCATCGGTCATCTGCGGTTCGGCAAAGAGCGGCCCGAACAGTTCTTCGTTATTCCTATAGCTATTGACGGTGCCGCCGATGTACGGCGCCAACGCAAACGAGTCGTGGTTCGTGCTGGCGTTGGCAATTTCGATGTTGCGGGCCACGTAAACCTCCTGTCCGCCCAGCACGAAGTCGAATTGGGCGGGGACGTACTCGAGACAAGCCTTGGCCGCGCCGAAGAGTTCATTGCCACGGTTCCCGTAAGCCACGGGATTTTCCATGTCGCCGCCCTTGAAAGTGCCGTTCCAGGCCTCATTGCCAAATTCCAAATGAATTCCCGAGAAGGAACTCGTCCACGGCGCGCTGTGGCCGCGCGCCGCGCGCTTGGCGCCGTAAGGCGTGGCGCTGTCGCCCCCGAGGTACTGCATTAAATTGGTCATTTCGGTCGGCGACAACGTGATGGGCAGGACAAACCACGGTTCCGCGCCAACCAGTTCGCACAACTCCAGAAACTCATGGAGTCCCATCTGCACCTGGGTGGCGGAGGAAGGGCTGGTTGGGTAGGCCGTATATGCGGATCGTTGGCGGGCAAAGGGCGCGGCAATCAGGTTATCCAGCGTCTCGCCGAGCTGGCCGGCCCAATAGCGGATAATGCCCGGCCGCAGGCTTCTGAGCGCGTTGACGACGGGATCACGGAAGGCGGTCGTATTGCTCGGGTCGGTGTCGATCTGCTCCAAGCTCACCTCGTCCAACAAAATGGCTGAGGAGCTGGGAGCAAAAGTCAGGGCTACGTCTCCGACAAAAGTGCCGTCTTCAGCCGCCGTGAATTCCAGAGAATACGAATTCCACGCATTCGATACCGTCAGCGTCTGCGCGAGATAGGTGCTGCTGTGGGGAGACATAAGACGGCCAAGGTTTACTCCTAATTGGTTTGCGCCGCCAACGCCTTTTGCCTTAAACGACAACTGGTACCTGCCATTGAGCTGCAAAAAGGTGAGCCCGTTCCCGCAGGTATCAAGGTAGAAGGCGAGTTCTGCCCAATCACTGCTGCCCAGGGCGGTCAAGCAAATGGCTTGACGCCCCTCGGTCCCCGGCGGCAGGTCGTTGGTCTCGCTGGTAATCGACCCGCCGCCGGATGTGCTGGTCCACCAGCCGAGGTCGGCGGAGCCTGTCTGGGTGCCGCCGTCGCCCAGGGCCGTCTCACGCAGAACCAGGTAGTCGCCGTTGGCGGGAGCGACGCCCGAATCGGCGAACTGGAGCACGCAACCGTTCTGCCCCACCGGCGCTGACCGTGCCCGTGCGGCCTTTGGCAGCCCCCCATATACATTCATAAGACGCCCCGTTCCAAAATCCGTCGGGCCAGCCCACATATTGGTCGCCAACGCAATTGGTGGCGGTGCCCGAGGTGCAGAGCAGCGTTGACTGGCAAATGCAACCCTCGAAGCCGGCATTCTCAAGGACCAGGTTTTTCATGATCAGGCCCGAATCATAGAAATTGTAGCCGTTCAGGACGATCCCCAAGCGTTTGACCGATTGAACGGCCGGGGTGGCGGAAATATTGACCGTCGTCACGTTGGTGTCAGGCAAGGTCGTGAAGGTGAAATCCAGTGAAGTGCCCACGTTTCCCGCGGCATCTCGGGAGAGGACGCTATAGTGATAAGTGGTATCGCCGGTAAGCCCGGTCAAGGTGACGACGTGATTGGTGACCAGCGGCCCATAGATCAAGGGCCCCACCTCACTGAACACCGCAGTGGCGCCGTTTGGGTCGGCATCATCGTGGGCGGTTACCGCCAAACCGATCAAGAGGTCCGCCGGAAACTGGTCCGCGGTGACGTTGGTTTGGCCCAGCTCTGTCCAGGTTAATCCGTCCGCGCTGGCGAGGCTGATGAAGGAGTTGCCTTGGCGTGTCACGCGCAGCCAGGTGTTTGGATAGGTGGGACTATACACCGGAGAGGCTTCCATCCAGCCGCACGCCTCGCCGCGAACCAGCCGCCATTGCGGGGCCACCTCGTTCTGTCCGTCCGACTGGGTCGTCATGGTGGCGAAAAAGGGATCGCCGCCGCTGGGCAGACCACTCAGCGAGGCGCGCGCCATCAATTCGGCTTTCGACCACGAATCCGGCCCTTGCAGGCTCAGGACCCTGGCGACATAGTCAAAATCACCCGTTACGCTGGTGAAGGCATAGTTGAAATCGTCCGAGTCGTTCCAAATGTCGTCGCCTCCGCCGCCCACGGTGTATAGTATGCTTCCATTGGCGTTGGTC
>Ga0326728_10023959_pt1 | contig 11115 bp, 12 predicted proteins | sample MB3enrmetagenome_FD_207602 | JGI IMG/M metagenome (GOLD analysis project Ga0326728, IMG submission 207602) | Lab enriched peat soil microbial communities from McLean, Ithaca, NY, United States - MB31MN | ecosystem: Environmental > Terrestrial > Soil > Wetlands > Peat | place: USA: New York... | reverse complement strand
AAATATAGTCATTCGGCCGTGGCCTGTCACCCGTAATTGCCCCCTGTACTCGCTCGGGAAAAAGTACCTCTATCCCATCTCCCCCGCGCAGTCAATGGAAAAACAGTGAGCAGTGAACAGTGAGCAGTGAACAGTGAAGAGTGAACAGTGAGCAGTGAAGAGTGAACAGTGAGCGGTGAGCAGTGAACAGTGAAGCGGGGAGCAAGAAGCGGGCGGGCGAAACACTTCGCTTGTCCCCAAAGGGGTTTGCCGTTATTTTTCACCTGCGCATGATCTCAATTTTCCGCAATTTGCATTGCCTGGAAATAATTTTCTCGGATGAGCAGATTCCATGAGATGCTTCCTGTTACTGTCCACGATTGCCTGGTTTCTGTTTTTCGGCGGACTTTGCGGCGCCGGCGACCAGGTCTTTTTTCAGAATGAGGACCTGGTCATAAGCGGCGAGGGGCATCTGGGATATGAAGCAAAATACCTCTCGCAAATTTACCCCGGGGCAAAAAGAGAGATTGAAGGAAGCCTCGGTTTTAAGCTTTTGTCAAAGCCGACAGTGTGGCTTATCGGGAACAGGGCCGTTTTTGTGAAACTCAGTGGAAGTTCGTACGTTTCCGCTTTCGCCGTTCCATCGGAGCACCTGATCGCAATTCACATTTCTTCGATGACTTCCAGGCTGCCGGTTTTGGACGATACTTTCAAGCACGAGCTGTGTCATCTCATTCTTCATGACCACATCGATCAACAGGTTCTCCCAAAGTGGCTGGACGAAGGCGTTTGCCAGTGGATCAGCGGGACTCTCGGAGAGACCCTGGCCGGAGGCGGAGCAACGATCGGCCGAATCGACATGGTTCGCCGCCTTATCCCGCTGTCACAACTTGCAGCGGCTTTTCCATCGGACGAAAATTCACTTTACCTGGCCTACAGGGAGAGTCGCGACTTCGTCGAGTATTTAACGGCTCACTATGGCTCCGAAGGCCTTCGCGGTATTTTGAAGCGCCTGGAGGAAGGCGATTCCATAGGCCCGGCGATTTCGAAATCTCTGTCACGATCTTTCCAGGACGTCCAGGAGGAATGGATCGATGACATGCAGAAAAGAAGCGAGTGGCTGGTTTGGGCAACCCAAAACCTCTATGAGATCATTTTCTTCATCATGGCGGTTTTGAGCATACTGGCCTACGTCCGTCTGAGGATGAGGAGAAGGGCGTATACCGGCTCGGATCAAGATGACGACCAGGCCGGCAGTGGGGCCGGCCTGTGAAAAGGGGCCCTATTGCGGGGCCGCTTTCAGCCACCGAAAGGTCTCGCCGAATAGTCCTTCGCATACAAGAGGCGATTACCCTTGCCCGAGTTGGCGTAACTCTGCATAATACGGCTCCGGCTCGTAATGCGGCCGAGGCAGTCCATGCCGTTCCGACTGAATGCCGGCAGCGATAGAAAACTGGGCCATTTCGGAATCGAACTTAAAGAGGAGGAGTCCATGTACACGGGGAAACTTACGTCACGCCGCCGTTTTTTGTGTCTCTCCGGCGGCTTCGCCGCCGGCGCCGCACTATTGTCAATACCATCCATTGCTTCATCCGCCGGGAAAAAAGAGGGTAGTGAAAAAGGGTTTGAAGTGAACCCGGTGGAAGATCTCATGCGGGAGCATGGGGTCCTGCGCCGTGTGCTGTTGATCTATGAAGAGGCGTCAAGTCGTATAAACTCGGCAAAGGAGCTTCCGGGCGGAGTTGTTGCGGACTCGGCCGGCATAATCCGACGCTTCGTCGAGGACTACCATGAAAAGCTCGAAGAAAATGAGATTTTCCCACGATTCCAAAAGGCGGGAAAACTAAACGATCTCGTGAGCGTGCTTCTCGAACAGCACCAGGCCGGCAGGCGTCTTACCGATTCCATTTTGAGACTATCGGAGCCCGAGGTTTCTAAAGGTGGCGAACAGCAGGAGCTGACCGGGGCCATGAGACAGCTTTACGGATCGAAGCCTCTTCTCCGGAAAAGAGGGTCTCATTCGAAATTCGAGATGGCTTCCGTAATGCAGGAGTTCGTCCGCATGTACCGGCCCCATGCTTCCCGGGAGGATACCGTTCTTTTCCCTGCCTTTCGCTCGATAGTATCGCCCGGCGAGTTCGATGAACTGGGGGATAAATTCGAGGACAGGGAACAGGAGCTTTTCGGAAAACAAGGATTTGAAAAAATGGTGGAATCGGTGGCAGAGATTGAGAGAAAGCTGGGCATCGGCGATCTGTCAAGGTTTACACCAAAAGCATGAATCCGGTAATCGTCGACCGCGCTTTTGCGCCTGTCGCCACCAACTTTTGGGCACGGTCGGCACGGGCAACTTGTTGACCGTGCCGACCGTGAATCGACCGCCCTATGAGCGCCGGGCCGGGCCGATCTTGTGTAAGCCCGGGAGACCAGCTCCCACCCGGGTTCCGGGGCATATAATCCAGCTTTTCCCTCGCTTTCGTACCAAGTTGCACCCAAAGGGGTAAAACCTTCATTCAAAAAATCCCCCTGCCCCCCTTAGAATAGGGGGGGCCAATCGGCAATCCTTAGCCGTGTGGACGCAATTCGGGTGCAGTGTGGCGCGACGAAAGCCAGCCCGTCTCTTGAACTCAGTAGAATTGCGTAATCGTTTCCCCGCGATGTGCCGATAATTACAGCACAATCCTCACCAGACTTATTCCATGAAAGATTGGACTATGAGCATTTCCCACGGTTTCGCAACGGTCATTCCTGTGAATCAGGGCGAAATCGCTATAGGGAGGCGAGGTATTTTTGGCGAATCGATTCCCAGAGATTCCGAAAAGCGGAAACAGGAATCAGGCAAGGGTTCATTTTCGGCCCGCTCGGAATCATCAATGGGCTGGATTCAGCGGCGCCAGGATTGGGTGTTGTAGACATGAGGAAGGCGTACATCGCCTGTGCCGGGGGTAACGATCCATATCTCCGGGTCCGGAAGGAGAAGCGTTATGAAGAAGTCGGTTTTCGGGACTGCATTTCTGGTTCTGGCCCTTACCTGTGGCTCCGCCACGGCCGCCGGCCCCGCCGCCGCGCCTTATAACTGGACGGGGTTTTACATTGGGTTGAACATGGGTGGCACCGTTAACAATTCGGATTATACCCTCCGGCCGACGGGCGGTTTTGCGGGAGACCCGAATAACAGGCTGCGAACGGATTCGGGCAACCTGGGCGGCGGTGCTTACAGCATTGGAGGCCAGCTCGGCTATAATTACCAGATCGGCCGTTTTGTCCTCGGCCTCGAAACTGACTTCAACTCCGACGGTACGGACACCTCGCAGAGCGTTAATCGCCCGCTGTCTTCCCCGCTTCAGGGTAATATCGCCCATACCGTGCATCAGAACGTCGATTTTTTCGGCACGGTGCGGGGGCGTATTGGCTTCACGCCCCGGGATCGGTTGCTGATCTACGGGACCGGCGGTCTAGCTTATGGAGATGTATCATCCAGCAGTAACGTTTCGTTCACGGCCGCAGGCGATACATATGCCGGTTCCTCCTCCGGGATGCAAGCCGGGTGGACGGCCGGCGCCGGCACTGAATACGCATTCACCGACAAATGGAGCGTCAAACTCGAATACCTCTATATCGACCTTGGCTCGAGATCCAGCACGTACAATACCCAGGCGCCTTTTGCCGCTTACTCATACGCTACCGACCTGGACACGACGCAGCACGTGATAAGGATCGGGTTCAACTACAAATTCTAGGATCGTCCCCGCCGGCGGCCGCGCATGCGGGGCGGCTGCGTCACATTTCAGAAATGCCTCGGAAAAACTGACAGAGCCAATTCTGCTTCCCCCTTTGTAAAGGGAGATTGATGGGGATTTCAAAGGCTTATGCGGGACAGGAGAATCAAAATCCCCCCTGCCCCCTTTATGAAAGGGGGGGAAATACGTAATACGTCGCCTTTGTGACACAGTCTCAGGGGGGCCGCGGCGGCGCCACATTGAACTGCGTAGTTGAGAGGCGTCGGTGCACGTGTCCCACAGCCCCCACGATCTTAAAAGCATGCAGCATGATTAAACTATCCCTGAATTTTTCAGGTCTTCAATTTCTACTGCCGAATAGCCGAGTTCTTCGAGAATCGGGCGAGTGTGTTCTCCGAGTTCGGGGGCATGGGATGTGAGAGAACCCGGCGTAAGAGAAAACTTGGGCGCTATTCCGAGTTGCTTATAGGCGCCCCAGGATTCGTGGATCAGGTCAACCACCATTGCGCGGCCCTTCATCAGATCGCTCTCCATTGCCTCTTCGAGGTTCAGCACCGGTTCGCAGCAGCAGTTCGCCTCCCTGAAATGCTCTACCCATTCGGCCAGGCTTTTTTGCCGGAAGAATTCCGAGACGCTCTCAGTCAGTTCCTTCTGATGCGCTCCGGGTTCGAAATAGAGTGGAGTGTCCCACTGCGGTCGTCCGGCGGTTCGGCAAAAAGACTGCCAAAATTGCGGCTCAAGAGCGCCCAGGCTAATGTAGCGCCCGTCCAGGGTCTGATAGATGTTGTAGCAAGCCAGCCCGTGATTCAGGAGGTCATCTCCCGGCTGGGGAATTTTGCCATCGGCGATGAATTTTCCCCACCGCAGGCAGTTCCAGGCGAACGCCCCATCGGTCATCGAAATATCGACGAACTGACCTCTGCCCAGCCGTTCACGCGCAAAAAGCGCGGCCATAACCGCGAAAGCAGCCAGAAGACCTCCGCCGCCAAGATCCGCTATCTGGACACCGGTCATTATCGGCGAGTCTTTGCCGCTGTAGGAAAGGACCCCGCTCAAGCCCAGATAATTGACATCGTGGCCCGCTTTGTCCGCAAAAATCCCGTCGGCGCCATAGCCGCTTATCGCGCAATAAACCAGGCGCGGGTTTATCCGCTCCAGACTTTCGTAGCCAAGTCCCAGTTTTGCCATAATCCCCGGGCGAAAACCTTCCAAAACGACATCGGCACCCGCGGCCAGCTTTTCGAATATCACCTTTGCTTCCGGGTTTTTGAGGTTAAGAGTGAGGGAGCGCTTATTTCGGTTGAGCACGATGTGAAATCCGCTGTTTCGTCCGATTTTGGGCGGCCACCACCGAATGTAGTCACCCATCCGGGGGTCTTCCACCTTGACTACATCTGCGCCAAGATCCGCCATGAGCATGGAGCAGAACGGCCCCGGTAAAAGCCGCGACAGGTCCAACACTTTTAATCCGCACAGAGCGCCATGCATGGGCCCTCCTAAATCAAAAATTTAGGGATTTGGGAATTTATTGTACGGACAAACCCTGAATCCGAGCATCAATCCGACCAACAACGAATCTCGAAGGGCATCTTTCCGAGACAAATTGTACAACAGAGGGAATCCAATTTCCAGGGCGTAAACAGCGCGGAGTCGAAGCTGAATTTAGTGGCGGGAAGGTGTCCAGTGACGGCGGCGTCCTGTTGTTAAGGCAAGCCGACAGACTCACCGGTTTGACGCAAAGGGTTGCCCGATTGGCCTTCTCTTGAACCGGCCGTCCTGTAAATTCAGGCTGGATTCAGGTGACATGGGTTAAACCTCTGCAATTAGTGAATAGTGAATGGTGAGCAGTCAAAAATTTTCACGCGAAGCCGCGAAGGCCGCGAAGCAGCGGAAGACGGAGGACGGAAGACGGAGGACGGAGAAAAACTGATCTCTTCCTGCCGCCTGTCGGCGTTAGCTTCTCGACCCTCCAAATATTTCATACACGAACTGGTTCGGCCCTGCCAAACGGCAATAGATGCGGCAATAGAAGTGGAAATAGAAACAGCAATAGAAGTGGAAAAAAGATGGTGAAGAGTGAGCAGTGAGCAGTAAGCAGGTGGGGGGGAGCGGGAAGCGGAAAGTGTGGGATGGGGAACAAAGGAAGGAAGAAGGAGTATGGAAAAAATTCTCAAGCGAAGATGCGAAAGGGGATTTCTCCTAATCCAGGTTATCTATTCCGTAATTGCTTTCAATAAGGTGTCATGGGCATCGGAGAAAAACTCCACTTCGGAAACCGTTTTCAGGATTTCATGTTTGTTCTATAATACCGAAAGAAACAAACAAATCTCTCCCCATGTATTTTCAGGCCCCCGTGTTACCTGAACGGGGACTATTCCAAACAGCAAGTCATTTGCAAATTGGATTTGAATTTCTGCCAGATATGCTGATAATACGCGGTATCCTTTCATGAAACTCAACGAAGGAACCGGACCGTGAAGCTTGACACCAAAGCCCAAATTGCCAAAGGCACGCTCTCTCTGCTGTCCTTTGTCGCCTTCTTATTTTTACTAGCCCTCTTGGTACTCGTTTTCTGCGCAGGCCTTGGTATAAATCCCTTCCGAGAGACTACTACGTCATTCCTATTTGCTCTCTTCGGTGGTTTCATTGGTGCCGCTGCGATATTAGTTTTTCTTAATGTTGCGACCAACATCAGCTTGATTGCCGATGCCAAGATCGCTGAGCTCGGCATTGTCCCGAATCCCGCTAAATTGCGGATGTGGTCCTTAGGATTCTTTATAACTGCTGCTGTACTTCTCTGCCTAATCTTTGCGGGTACGTATTTGTCAAAGGAGAAATATCTCGGAATCGTACGCACTCAAGCGGATGAGGTCCTGAAGGAAAATAAAATACTCTTAGAGGAGATTAGCGCCTTATTGGCTTCAGGTCGCCCACCGGACTATAAACGAATTACTGAAATCATCAAGTTCTTAAAACATCAGCGTAGCGGCCTGCCTGAATTGACACTGATCTATTCAGGACAATTCGCGGATAAACAGGCTTTTTTTGAACTTAAAGAATATTTCTATGGTGACTTGGCAAAGGATACCTACTCACCGACTTATTTTCCCTGCACTCAGAACCTCGATTGCGATACTTTGAGGCTTTTCTTTTCTGGTAAAGGAGTTGATACATTACAGAAATACACATTGCGGGACGACAAGTTCTATATTTACATTCCTGTTATAGGCAAGGAAGCCCGTTTCATCTTGCGCTTTGATAGATCCAATCGATACGGCAAGTTAGGATCTTTTTAGCAGAGACCTCCAAGCTTTTTGCCATCGCTTCGGTTGATAGCACGGTACTCGGACTGGGCAAGGCCGAGCCTTTGCGGGTGCTCCCGTTAGTCGCAGCCCTGACAGCTCCTTCGTTCCGTGCTGTTCGGAAATCAGCGACGGCGAGAGGAGCGCGACTTTTCGCTCCGGTTCAGAGAGCTGTCCGGTTAAGGACAGACGAGCTCTTCCCAGTGCTCTTGAGTCATCTTAGGGCCATTACCTTGCACCTCCTGATTGACGTAGTCGGATATTGAATATATTCTTGCGGTGGATCATCCGTGATCATCACGGTTGTCCCAGCTTCCGAAGGAAATCAAACGTGCCTGAGAGTATAAGAATAAGAGTGCCGTATGTGCTTGATGATCCGATTGTCGGACGAACACTGATGCCATTACCTTTTAGAATTCTCGTCCCCCGCGATTATATAACCATAGACAATGGTATATTGACTTATCACAACGCAATGGCAGAGACCGCCACATCTTTAACACTGAAAGATGCAGGCAAGCTTCTAGTTCAGAAAAGACAAGTGTCCTATTGGGACAAAGAACTCAGGTTGGATCTATGGAAGCGTGCAGGAATTGAAATCACATTACTCTTGATTGACGTTGAAGGTAGAGACCACGTGCTGATCCCACCATTTTTTATTGACAGAGGCCAGAGGACATGGAATCGATTTCTGACCAAATTATCGAAAAATAGTTCCCTACAGGTGGAGGAAATAAGCATCCCTGAGTAATGGCTGAGTGATGCCTGGTTCTTCGGGTGTTCTCCCCCTTTTCTCATGGTCTGACCCGCTCCTCCCAGTGCCCAGTTTGGTCCGTCCCGGGCAGCTTTTTAAGGCCAGGCAGAAATGCCCGACTTTTTTTTTCTTTATCAAGTCCCCGTAGGATGTGCAAATCCGAAGCGTTGCCCCCCTTTCTGGGCAGGATGAAACCCTTGCTACCCTACCTGGCTTCATCAAAAGATTCGAGCAAATTCTCAGTTTTGCCGATTTAGTGATAACACTGGGCTGTACGTCCTGTCCTACACCTACAATAGATGAGTTGAGCATTTCGCAAGAAGCGAGATTAATCCGGGAGGGAAATTTATGAAGAAACTCTGTCTAATATGTATTATTACCACAATCCTTCTTGTCACGGCAGAAGCTCGGGCCGGTCAATTCAGCGATTGGGAGGACTTGATTGATAGCAAGATTTTAGGCCAACAAATATCGACAATATGGAAATTAAACCGACTTCTGCTAGAACAGTCGAAATACGATGAAATCGAATCGTTGGCTAATAGGTATAGGAACAGCAAGGACATATATGTAGATGGTCAATGGCAATTAGCTGAATTATATGACGGTTTGTCATACCATTTAAAGATGCCTAATGAAGATCAGTTCCAGCAAAGGCTAACATTTCTCAAAAATTGGGCTTCAGCAAAGCCGGATTCAGTCACAGCCAGGGTGGCATTGGCAGATTGCATGATTGGATACGCATTCCATGGACGAGGATACGGGATGGCCTCTACAGTTAATGAGGAGCAATGGCGCACTTTCCACTCTCGACTCAAAGAAGCTGAGAGTATCCTCCTGCAAACCAAATCATTAAAACAAAAATGTCCAGGTTGGTGGGCAGCGTATCTTCGAATTGCCTCAGCAGGTTCATATGATAGATCCAAGTATGAGCAACTCTTCAACGATGCAATAGCTTTCGAACCCAAATACTACACTTTCTATTATTACAGAGCCTGGGATTTATTGCCACAATGGCATGGCGATAAGGGAGAGTTGGAACAGTTTGCAAAGTCTGCTGCTGATCGCTGCGCAGGAGACGAAGGCGATATGTTATACGCTGGGATTATCTTATACATGGACACTCGGGGACCTTGCGAAAACAAAAAGAATAAGAATCCCAACATATCTTGGGACCGTGTTACCAGAGGCATCAACTTGCTCAAGGCGAAATCGATTAAGTGGACTCCTCAAGATAACCCTGGCCCACGATCCTGATTTCGCTTCTGACAACCTTAAATTCGTGTTTCGCGCAGTACTTGATTTATCTGAAGCTGACTCGCTCTTCCCAGTGCCCGGTTCGGTCCGCGTTGGGGAGCCAGTTGCATACATCGCCGTGCTTGACAAAATCGCGATAAGGCAAGGCTACACGCTTCTTTTTTCCTGCGCTTTCATAATCGAGATCAAACCAGGCATCTTTTTTGTCATCAAAGAAAATGTTCCACGGAAGCCATGATCAGGGGTGAGTTGGTTGCCATCAGGACCTCTCCATGTAACGGTGAAAGTATTGAAACCTTGGCCATTGCATTTCCCTCCTGTTTGCAATAGAAGCTCCATGGAGGCTGTGAAAGCGGGACTTTGTGCTCTCTGCGGCTTTGTGATCCGACGCTGAGACGATCTCGTATTTTATTCCCGTAGCGTTCCGGATGCGGTGTCTTGGCTAAGATAGTGGAAAATTTCTCTAAAGGCGCTGGACCCCGGCTCAAAAGCGCTGCCGGGGTGACGATCAGGGTGATGGTCGTGGTGATGGTGGGGGTGACGACCCGGGGTGATGGTTGTGGTGACGGCTGTAAGAATCTTTCGACCGGCCAAAACTGTCGCGTATAGTGCTTATGGTACATAAGATGTGAGGAGAAGGGCCCAGGATGCTTGTTTCGTCAGCTTGAATAAGGCAAGGGTTCATTGGTCGGTGGGGTCCGAGCGAGGGGACGGATTCAAAATCCACCCCCTTGCCGCTTTACGGATGGAAATCACGGCATTTTTTAGCAACACAGAATAGCTATTCAACCCTTTCAGGGTAAGCGGTTTTTGTTGGCGCACAATCACAGGGTGGCGTACCTGACCCTGTGCTATAATATGGAGCCCCTTCGGGGCAGGGATCCAGATCAAAGGTACTCATACACAATCACAGGGTGGCGTACCTGACCCTGTGCTATAATATGGAGCCCCTTCGGGGCAAGGGTCCAGATCAAAGGTACTCATACACAATCACAGGGTGGCGTACCTGACCCTGTACTATATAATATGGAGCGCCTTCGGGGCAGGGATCCAGATCAAAGGTGCTCACACACAATCACAGGGTGGCGTACCTGACCCTGTACTATATAATATGGAGCCCCTTCGGGGCAAGGATCCAGATCAAAGGTACTCATTTGCCGGATGAGCCTCAAAAAATGGGGGACCCCGGCTTTTCGAGCGCTCGGTGCTCACGCGCGCGCGTGTGAGGCCGAAACACGCAACGCAGCCAGAAAGCAGCAATGCAATACGCTCCGCAGTCACGCGCAATGCGTCGTGTGGCAGAAAGGCCGCAGAAATATTTGGCGTGTCACGACCCTGGCGCGCGGGGCGAGCGGAAGATCGGAATACGGTTTTTAGCGTCGAGGCTCACGATCCTGGCGCGCGGGGCGAGCGGAAGATCGGAGTAAGGTCTTTAGCGTCGAGGCTCACGATCCTGGCGCACGCGGGGCGAGTATGGGCCGAAAGCTGGTTCAGATATTGGCCGAGGTGGAGAGGCGGCTCACGCGCGTGCGCGTTGGGCGGAAAATTTACTGGCGTTGGAAATGAGGCCGTGGGCGGCCCGGATGACTTGTTGTCCCGGTCCGAAGGATAAGAGTAAAGGAGAGAGTGGCCTCTTGCGCTTCGCGCACGGATACAAGTATCCGCGCCACCCCGGAACTTGCATAACCACGCGCCCAAAATGGACCATGCTGCTGTTCCACTAGAAATCAACAAACACCCAATAACGGCGGACTTGCCCTTGCCCCCCATGGGGGCTGAATTTAATGCCCCGCCCCATGGGTGGGGTTTTTTACCCGTACAAAGACAGAAAGGCTTTTTGACAGGATTAACAGGATTATGAACTCTCCGCTTCCCGGGGTGTATAAAAGGAAGTGAAATGAACGAAGCATGAAGCACTAACTTCATTCCCGCCCCTCGCTTCTTAGGCTGGAGAATTCTCCTTTCGTTCCAAGGCAAAAGATTTCGGCGCTCTGCGCGGTCATTTCCTCAATCCTGTAAATCCTGTAAATCCTGTCTAAGGCACAAAAAATCGTTGTAGGGTTACATCAGGGGGGAATAGGAT
>Ga0326728_10023958_pt1 | contig 11115 bp, 11 predicted proteins | sample MB3enrmetagenome_FD_207602 | JGI IMG/M metagenome (GOLD analysis project Ga0326728, IMG submission 207602) | Lab enriched peat soil microbial communities from McLean, Ithaca, NY, United States - MB31MN | ecosystem: Environmental > Terrestrial > Soil > Wetlands > Peat | place: USA: New York... | reverse complement strand
AACCTGATCGCGGTCAAAAAAGGAAACCGGTTCAAGGTGATGCTTGCCGCTCACATGGATGAGATCGGGCTCATGGTCAAATTTATCGATGAGAAAGGTTTCATCCGTTTTGCCACCCTTGGCGGGTGGTATGCCCCGACCCTTTATAACCAGCGTGTAATTCTGCATGGCACAAAAGGGCAGTGCTTTGGTGTGATCGGAGGCAAACCCCCGCACATGATGGATGAGGAGGAGCGCAAGAAAGGTGTGAAAACAGATGATATGTTCATCGATATCGGTGCCCGGAATCGGACTGATGTGGGGGAGCTTGGCATCGAGGTCGGCACCCCCGTCACCCTCGACCGCGAGTTCACTGAACTTGCAAACAACCGGATGACAGGAAAGGCATTTGATAATCGCGCTGGTGTTGTTATGCTGATCAAGACCCTCCAGCAGATAGATTCTCCTTTCACGGTCTATGGCGTGTTCACCGTTCAGGAAGAGGTGGGCCTGAAAGGGGCAAAGACCAGCGCGTTTACCATCGATCCCGACTGGGCTGTTGCCACTGACGTGACGATCCCCGGCGACCACCCGGGCATCGAAATGAAGGACGCAGCGGTGGAGATGGGAAAAGGACCGGTTATCACGATTGTTGACGGCAGCGGCCGGGGGTTGATTGCCAGCCGCAAGGTTGTGAAATGGCTCAAGGACGCAGCAGATGCCCATCATATCCCTATCCAAATGGAAGTCGGCACGGGCGGGACTACCGACGCAACGGCTATTCACCTCAATAAAGGTGGTGTTCCGAGCACTACCATAAGCCCACCGGTCCGGTATATCCATTCTCCGGTCGAGGTGCTTGATATCAGTGACATCGAGGCAGGTGTTGAACTGCTGGTTGCTGCATTAAAGACAAAACCGGCTCTTTAAAGATCTATTTTTAAAAAAAAATACGCCCCGGCCGGGCTTTGGACTATTCAGGTAAAAGTCTTTATATTTTTGAGCCCCTAAATACCCAAATATGACAGAGGCAGTCCCGTTTTATCCTTACCTGACAAGATACGGGTTTGAGGCATCCCTGGCAACGGCGAGAAAGAACAATTTGATCCAACCTGCCGAAGAGAAAATCATACGGGAATACCTGGATGAGAAGGCCGCACGCGACCACATCACCCTCTCCCGGAAAAATAAAATCACAACCACCCTGGTAAACTTCCGTCGTTTTCTAAAAACTGAATACCAGAAGGCGACAGCGGCGGATATTTTTGCTGCCATCAACGGGTTAACCCATGGGAAAAACGTTCATGACAAGCCCTTCAAACAGAATACCCTTTGGAGTTACATCCGCATCCTCAAACCCTTCCTGCTCTGGATGATTGAATCGGGATATTCTGAAATCAAGCCTCTAAAAATCAAACAGATTAAAGCCCCTGCTATTGATACCGACACCTCAACCCCTGACGACATACTTACACCAGAGGAAATAAAGGGGTTAATAACGGCATGTAAACACTCCCGCGACCGGGCGTTAATCAGCGTCCTGTATGAATCTGGCGCACGTATTGGGGAGATAGCCCGGCTGACATGGAAAGACTGCATTTTCGATAAATACGGGGTAAAACTCTACATCAATGATACCAAAACCAACAAGCAACGCTATTCCCGGCTGATTGCAAGTGCGGAGTATCTCGCCCGGTGGCGGAATGACTGCCCGGATCCGGCTGTTAACGCGCTTGTGTTCACGAACTTACATGATGGTAGCCCAATCGAATACATCACGGTTAGAAGGCTGCTAGAACGGGCGTTAACAGCGGCTGGAATCAACAAGAAGGTTACCAAGTTACATTTGTTCAGAAAGTCCCGCATCACTCACATGATAGCTCAGAACTATCAGGAATCGGTCGTTAAACAGGCCATGTGGGGCAACCTTGCAACAAAGATGTTTCAGACATACGTCCGGCTTGGTGAGAAAGATATTGACGGGGAATTCCTTGAAAAAGCAGGTATCCAACAGAAGCCCCCCGAACTTATCGACACCCTAAAGCCTCGTCCCTGCCCGAATTGCCATTTCATCAATGCTCCGACCTCCTCATATTGTTCCAAGTGCGGTTCTCCGATTACTGAAAGTTCCCGGCATGATGTAGAATATTCGACCGATACTCTGAGGAACCTTCTTGCTGACAACCCGGCCGCTCAAACCATTCTTCTTCAACTATTGAATGGTATGAAGACTAAAGCGACATAATTGTTTATAACTTTAAGTAACTAATAACAATTAGAAATAAATAGTCTAACTGCAAATAGTTAATTGTAGTTATGACAACGAAGACCGTGAATGTCTCGGAAGAGACTAAAAAATTCCTGGATGCCATCGTTGACGTGATGGATTACACCCAGGATCGTGTCGTAGAGATGGCACTTTACAAACTCTGCCCCATTGATGGGTGGGATAAGATGACCCGTGAAGAGCTTATCCTGGCGATTGCAAAACAGCAGTCTCGAAAACTTCGGTGGCAGGAAGAACTTGCTATGCTCGATAAACACTCTCTCGACTGGTCAGATTTAAAGTATCCCGATGAGTTTGATGGAATTCGAGACTGGGATACCTGGTGTGCTCGAGCTAAGCAGTTTGAGGAGGACAACAGATGAAAACAATGGACGGTTTCACAAATGTCTCGAAAATGGAGGAATCTTCATGACCGATGGCTGGATCTCCGAGGGAATGACGCGGGGTTGCATTACCATCTCCCCCGGCAACCCTCAAAGAAACCTGAAACCCTCGTTGAAGATTGAGACTTCAGGTCCGCATCGGGAGGTCTATCTTCGTGGGGACCAGGTTCGTGCTCTGCTCGACTTTCTTACAAAATATCAGGAGGCCGTTCACGCCATAATGGCAGAAGACTGATTACGGACTTTGAGGAGTCTGGACGTACTGAAATGTTAATGGGTATTGAAACCTATGCAAAAATCGGCGGAAATCTGGTCAGATCGGTCAAATTTGGGTACTGATCAGATTTTCACGATCTCAAAAAAGGTATATAACGCCCTCCATCCGCTCGACCAGCTTATAGCCCAATCTCTTCTGAAAGTTGGAAAAGTTCGGATAGTTGACGACGATTAAACCGTCGCCGGGCGATAATTGTGCTGATTAATGAAGATGTGAATACCGGAGCGGAGGCTTTCAACCTCCCTGCCCAGCGAGGCCCCGACGAGGCGGCCGAGCGACCCCGTAGGGGTGGGGCTGCCCGCGTTCCCTCGCAACCGCGCGGAGCGCGGCGTGGGCGCGGCAGCGCCCCTCTAGGCTCATATAGAATAAGTCACAGCAAAGAGATTGAAAGATTCAAAAACTATCTTTCATCGACGAAAGATTATCGATTCCGGCTTAGCGGTACAGATACAAACGGTGAAGTCGTTGTCATCATCCCGTTCATTCATCGCTGGACAGATATCTATCGAATGTCGATTCTGGCAAAATTTTACAAACTGGATGACTGGATGCGGAACAATCCCGGCATAGTATCCATGTTCACGTTGACCGTCTATCAAGGGTCACAATCACGATACAATGACGGTTCATATAGTCGCAAGGTTGTCGGCAAGGATCTTACCATTCTGGACTGCTTCAACCTGCTCAAAGTATGTCGCGCGAAATTTCTCAATGTCTTGCGGAACCGGTATCCTGGCATCAATTATGTCTGGGTGCTCGAACCTCATGAGACTGGATTCCCCCATAACCATCTCGTGGTATTCCGGGAATTTACGGAAGCCGAACAGAACACCATCAAACAGTTATGGAGTAAGAAATACCGCGCGGGATCTTACGATCGGGGTATTGATATAACCTCAAAACGGTCTGATAAATCAATTCAGTCCATCAGGAATTACCTCATGAAATACATGACCAAACAGTTTGGCAGCGGTGAGGAGCCCTGGACAGATGATGAGATCTTGTTCAATGCTATGGTATGGGTAACATCAACCCGAATGTGGGGCGCATCCAAGAATCTCACGGCCATCATGCGGCGACCTGAAAAGAAGTCTGATGTCACATGGAACCTGGTTGAATTGCTCATGCCCGGTGGACAGATCGCGGTATGGTCTCGGGATGATGAAACACCATTCCCGAATCTCAACTATGAGCCTTATCCTGATGATCTCTGTCCTGAAGGAGATGTAACAAAACAGTTCTGGAGAACGATTTATAGGGAAAGGGAACAATGGCGAAAGAGTCAAGCATAAAAAATTTAAGATAATTTCCCATTTTTCCCAAAAGGTTATCTATTAGATTTCGTAATTCTGTTTGTTTAGGAGAAAAGGAAAAAGATGAACAGTAATACTCCTAAAAATAATTATGATGACTATACCCTGTTGTTTACATTTATCGCAATTTTTTTAGCATTAGTAGTGTTTTTATATGATTTTGTAAGCAATATAACTAAACCTGCTCCATATTATCGCTTAGTATTTAGCATTTTCGGAGGATTGTGTATTTCTCTTGCTATTTGGTGGTTGAGTCCTCAAATGATAGAATTCCTTAAACAATATTCACATCCAAGATCATCGTTCTTGCCCAAAATGTCCATTCTCATTTGTTTATTAATTTTGTCAATTTGTGCATTTTTCCTAACTCTTGTCCCCTTCCCATTAAATGAATATATCATGATTTGTCTCACTCTGGTTTGTAGCACAATAATTCTTATTTGCATTGCGGTACTGCTCAAGAATTCAATAAAATGAGAGGCGCCTTGAACATCAAGGCAGAGTGCGCCGACCGTTCTTTCACTGTTGAATCATTTTTCAAAACAGCATTTAACTATCAGTAAAAGAGTGCTGCTATGGAGAATCCGGGTCTGATGATCTCTATCTTGAAGGTGCTATCACAAAACAATTTTGGAGTGAGTTATATCAAGAATAAAATAGGTTCTATTATCAAGAATAATTTCCCGGAAATTCTCTTTTTATTGTTGCAATAACATCTCCAAATGTTTCACGGATATTACCTTTTGAAAAGCGAATTTGATTTATTCCATGAATATTTGAAAATTCGGTAACTCCTTCTTCCACCAATGCAATTCCTCTATTAAATCCAAATCTGCCTTGACATAAACCAAGTTCATGAATCGTATTTTCACGTGCATGTATTTCACCAAAATTTTTAATGTCTTCACCCGTCAAGACAATAAAGCCTATAGCACTTTTGTCGAGCATTTCTTCTAAAACGTCTTTCACAGTGAATCCTGCGCGTGGTCCCATCTCGTAGGCAACAACGTCAAGATGATGTAAATCTTTGAGATGATCCTTTAACAATCTCCATTGGGGATCATTTCCATGACCCAGTAAGATCTTTATTGAATCTGACTCAACAATTGGACTCGATTGAGAAGGAAAAACCTGTAGGTCGGATGTTTTGCTTTTTTCAGGTGCATATTTATTAAATTTTGAGTATTCAGGATGTGCAATTAAATACTCTTTTAGGGCTCTCAGAAGTCTTAATCCCAGTGCAACATGATATTTATGAGGATAAATGACATTTTCATCTTTTTCTTGAGCAACGCAATCAAAAAATGTTTTCCTAAATTCATTTTCTTCATCTATATAATCCCTTAAAAACTGCTTAATTTGAGTTAACCAAGTATAGAATAGAGCCTCGTGTAAAATTTTTCCCTTATCAGGGCCATCCGTAGGCGCTTTTTTGTTAATTTCGATTCCTATCGATATTAATTTATCAAGGTCTAAAATTCGGGGATCATCTGACATATTTTAAACAGAGTTTTCCTTTTTTATGAGATAACATTTTCGTCAAAAATGTTTGGGTAAAATCAAAGAGTGGAAGAAAAAAGCATACAACCATGGATATACGAGTGCTGCTATGGAGATTCCCTACAGTGCGTCTAAATCTGAATTGGACAACCTATGGGTCATATTTTCGTTTTTATATTGTGTATTGATTTGATATTCTTTTTGTATTGCAATCGATATAAAAAAAGTTATGCCTTGATATATACTCTAATTGATATCGCTGGTGACATTATGAGTTCGATTCGTTATTGTGTATTTATATTGAGTCTCGTAATGCTTGCTAGCTTTGCAAGTGCGCAGACCCAAACATCGATGTTCAATGGGGCGCCGAAATCGGGCAACTCCCCACCGACAACAGTATTTACGGATGCCTCTATCGGCATTAAATCGGCGTGGGTGTGGTTCTTTGGGGATGAAGCGTATACGCAGCCATGGATAAATATCACAGGAAATCCCGGATGGACAAACAGGGAAAGGTTTGGTCTTGTTGTTATGCCTGACGGTAGTATCATCCTGATGGGGGGAATCAATACCACATCATCAACGTATTATTCCGATGTCTGGCGATCAACTGATGAAGGAGTGCATTGGACACAACAAACCGCGAATGCACCATGGGGAGGAAGATCCGGATTAACAAGCGTGGCAATGCCAGATGGTAGTATAGTCCTAATGGGTGGAACATTATCGACCGGTGTTCAGAACGATACATGGCGCTCGATTGATGAAGGAGTTACTTGGACGCTGGTGAATGCAAGTTCCGGATGGAAGAAACGAGATTATCTTTTTAGCGTTGTGATGCCCGATGGAAGTATTGTGATTGGCGCAGGCGCATTATCCCTCAATAATTGTGCCAATGATACATGGCGATCTACCGATGAGGGAGCACATTGGACATTGATGAATGCAAGTCCGGGATGGATGCCAAGAGAGATTCCTGCCACTGTTTCAATGCCAGATGGTAATATCATACTGGCCGGTGGATGGTCTGCTTATGGTGGAGTTAATCGCCATGATCAGAACGATACATGGAAATCCACCGATAATGGGGCAACATGGACAGAAGTAAATGCAAGTTCTGGTTGGCTAATCCGCGATACTTTCCCTGCAGTGAGAATGCCCGACAATAGTATCGTGATCATGGGTGGGGGGAGTCTGATCCCTACAACCCTTAACGATACATGGCGATCTAACGATGAAGGATCGCATTGGACAGAAATAAACGAACGTCCGGGATGGGAGGCGAGAGAGGGATTAAACGCAGTAACCCTTCCTGATGGCAGCATCGTTCTCATAGGGGGAAATGACAACACTAACTCTCCAGGTATAATGTTTAACGACACATGGCGTATGCAGCCAGCCGGAATACTTAGATCAATTTTTCCTAACTGGCTACGGACAGTTTTTTTAAGATAACTGATCCTAGAGTCACCGCAAATCCCCAGACAACGCAACAGAACCTAAAAAGGACACGATGTCACTTTACACCACAACTAAGTAACAAACTTAAATTGCGGACATCTAATTCATTTTGGGGTTTAAGTCTTAGCCACGTTTATAAATAATATGCGCGTTTTACCGTTTCATGACGGAAAACAATCTTTTCAGCAAAAGTTTAAATAGTGTCAAATTCGGTATCGATTATCTCATTATCACTTTAAGACTTCGCTGCACTGCGCTAGCGAATTCCAACGAAATTTAGCGCGTATTAGCGTATATCAGGTACGATTTAGGCAATCGCAGCGCAGGTCAACGAGCGATTTTTACAACTTGCAGACACATTGCGGAAAAAAAGCGGATACGGTCCATGATCATACGCTGCTTTTACGAAAATTAACCGTCACTTAACGAGTCCTTAACGATCACTCAACGAACACTAAAAAACCGAAATTAGTATTATTTTTTTGATTTGGGTCAAAATATAGCGAATTTTCTTCTGAACAGTCGTATCCTTTATATGCCACTTTTTTGAGAGACACAATTAGGGAAAATTCGGAGGGAATGTCGAAAATCGACAGAATCCTCTGAAATGAGGAAACCCATTTCCCGGAAGTTCAGAATGCTAGCGATATCAATTGACGAACTGGAACACATGGAAGATCCCATCGCGGTGTTAGTTTGGAAGCGATGGATCCGGCAGGGAAGGGCACGATTGTTAGAGACGCAAGGTTCCGTTAAGAAACTTCAGGAAAAGAGAGTGATTTCGCCGCAGATTCTTTTGTCCGAAAATAACAATTTGAAAAAATTTTAATCAGGCAGTTCTAAAACCGGGAGTTTTTCAAATTATTCCAAAATTGTGATTGTTAATATATAATGACTACTTACTAAAAATTGATGTTCGAAAATGGAAAAGGAAACTATATTAGCTAAAATACAGGTTTCTATAGAATTCTCTCAAGAAACCTTAAATTGGCTTCACACAATTCCCAAAGATCAAGAAGATAAGGAATTCTGGGTTGGGCAAAAAAATGGCCAATATTTTTTTTCAGAATTTAAGGATACATGGGACAAAATTCTGTATGCTTCGAGTGAACCAGTTATAAAAGAATATTTTTCAAAGCTCGGAATTCCTGAAAAAAATTTACCAAAATTACGGGTCGTCGAATCTTATCCGGGCACTTGGTTTATTCATGCAGCGATTGTTATAGCAGGATCAACTGGATTATCATATGCCATTTTAAAAGGCATTTCAGAAATTCCAAAAATTGCTGATGGTTTATCTGAACTGACAAATAGACTAAAACAAGAATTTAATGAAATGACAAATTCAGCCGTAAGAGAGAAATTAAATAGAAATTCAAACCATCAAATTCCTTCTTCTATAAAAAAACCCGTTCAAACAAGTTATTCCATCGATACAAGACCCATGTTAGCGTTAAAACCATCTTCCATGAAATCACATAAACTTCATTTAAGTGCAGCTATCTCGCGAGATGCATTCTCTCTAGAGAATCTAGGGGACGATTTAATTCGCGATATTAGTATTGGCATTTTTAAAAATACGACGCAACAATATCATTGGGATTATGGGGATTCCTATACAGGTATAGTTGATATTCTATCTCCACATCAAACAATAATGAAAAATATTGAAGAGTTTAAGAGTTTTAATAAAGAATCGCTCGATTTATCTGATAATGAAGATTTATTTATCGATTGTTGGGTACAAGATTCGCATGGAATTTATCTATTTATGTTTTTTTTGGAAAAAAACATTTGATCTTGCGAACTAATTTCACTCAAAAAGACCTACAGATTCAAATCCTTCCGCAGTCTAGTCAGCAATTCCTGATAATCCGGACTATCCCGGGCCATCTGAACTTTCTCGTCCAGTTTCATGGCGATCAACGGGTCGAGGGGGCGGCCACAGCTCGAACAGAACTTTGAGGTGGGCGCATTCACCGTATAGCAGTGTTCACATTGGCGTGGTTCTAATCGTAACCCATTGAGCTTATCACCATTCACCGATTTTACCCCATAGTTCTTCAGGATCGCCGCATCAATATCACTACCTGCAAGATGCGCGTATGTCTGAAACATGGTGCTTCCAATGTTTCCCCACATCATCAGTTTGATCACACTCTCCGGAACTCCTTCCTGGATCAGATGCGTTATCCGGGAATGACGGAAAACATGCGGGGTAATATGTTTCTCGATCTTTGCTCGTTCCGCGATCCGTTTCAGTTGTTTCTGAATGGATGCGTGGGTAAGTGGTGTCTTCCGCTCGGTGACAAAAACGAGATTGTCCCCTTCAGGCCGGAACGGATAATCAGTTCTCCATTTGGCGAGATGCTCCCGGGCCATAACCAATCTGAGATATCGGGGTTTTTCGGTCTTGAACCGGACATTGACCACAATTCCGTATTCGTCAAATTTCAGATCGCCCCACTTTAACGCGCCGATTTCCCCGATCCGGAACCCACCTTCATAGAGCATCATAATGATCGCCCGGTCAATACTCCGGGTGCATACATCAATCATTCCCGTGATCTCTTCCGGTGTGAGAAGATCAGCGGTAGTTTTAGTCATTGTGTCTCTTGTCGGGCTCTGGAGTTTCCGGATTTTGTTCTCTGGTAATGTGCTGTACCGATTTTCAATCATCCAGAGCGTGAACGCTTTTAAAATAGTGACAAAATCCCGGAGCGTGTTCTGCTTGAACGGATAGCCCCGTGTGTTCTCTCCGGATTTCAATTTCGAGATTCCATCATAGATATCAGATACCGTAAGCTCTTGGAATGGCCCGATAAACCGGCGCCAGCCCACCAAGGTGAAAACGATTTTGTTTTTCCGGCCAACACTGATGTTTCTTGATGCACGGAGTTCATCGATGTATTCTTGGATAAAGGCGGCGTCTGAAGGGACAATGATCCCTTTCTCCCGTGCATGGTCTAACGACATGTCGGAGTAGGAGTCCTTAATTGCGTGAAAGGATACGTCCCTGCGAGAAGGCCCTGCCGGCGTAATCATCAGCTAGCAGAATGCGTTCAAAATAGATGAAATTATCGGTGGATTTGGACAAACTGTCGGTATGCTGCTATGGGGATTTGAACCCCAGTCGCGGGCGTGAAAGGCCCGCATGATTGGCCGGTCTACACTATAGCAGCGCGTTGCTTTAACTAATTTCACGCTTCGTCATAAATAGGTTATGGAAATTAAAGAATGAACGGAAATGGAAGGACCAAAAGGAAGAGGAAATGAGGGAGAAATGTCAAACAGCATTCTATAGTGCCTGAGACTTTTCCGGGACTGCACTGTATGCTGCGAGAGTTGGATGGAGGCCCCCAAATAAGGTGAAAGATATCCAGCACCTGCTTCTCGACAGGTATAAGATACACGGATTTCCAGTGATTCGTATGCCTCTCGCGTTTTTGGTTTGGCATTAGAGGCAAAAAGGTTCGTAAAACGGAAGGTTTTCGTGGTATTTTGCCGTTTAAAAAAAATATTTCTGAATTATCTCTTTTTTGCGATGGGATATCCTTCGGTATCAGTGACCGTCTTGAATGCGGCCATCAGCTGGCGGGTGACCGGGCCCGGCTTGCCGGAACCGATGACACGGCCATCCACCCATGTTATGGGCGCAATCTCGGCAGCCGTGCCGGTGCAGATCAGCTCATCGGCCGTGTAAAGGTCGAAGTACCCAAGGTTATCCTCTTTTACCGTGATCCCCAGTGACTTTGCGATCTCAAGGACAACCATCCGGGTAACACCCCGGAGGTTATTGAGCGTGTGAGGGGTAAGGATTTCGCCATTTTTGACCACATAGAGGTTGTCACCCGATCCCTCAGAGACGTACCCGTTCGTGTCAAAGAAGATTGCCTCATCGCCACCCTTGTAATT
>Ga0326728_10023956_pt1 | contig 11116 bp, 9 predicted proteins | sample MB3enrmetagenome_FD_207602 | JGI IMG/M metagenome (GOLD analysis project Ga0326728, IMG submission 207602) | Lab enriched peat soil microbial communities from McLean, Ithaca, NY, United States - MB31MN | ecosystem: Environmental > Terrestrial > Soil > Wetlands > Peat | place: USA: New York... | reverse complement strand
TGATAAAACAAGACGTAGAAATACTCCTGGTTAAAGATAATCTGGACGACGTCGAGCTGACCTTGCACGCCTTGCATCAGGAGAGATTAGCCAATCATATTGAGGTGGCACGTGACGGCGAAGAGGCTCTCGATTATCTCTTTTGCCGCGGCCCTTACGCGCACCGCAGCTTCGAGCAGGCTCCTCGTGAAGTGTTGCTCGATCTCAAACTGCCCAAAGTGGATGGCATGGAAGTTCTGCGGGGGATCAAGAAGGACCCTCACACCAAAGCCATTCCCGTCGTAATCCTAACCGCGTCTGGAGAAGAGTCAGACATGGCCAATGGGTTTCACTTTGGCGCCAATGGCTATGTTCAGAAGCCCGTAGATTTCGACAATTTTCGCAACCTTGTGAAGCAACAGGGGCTTTACTGGCTGGTAGTAAATCAACCCGCGCCGGCTGTGGCTTTCCAGGCGAAATGAAGGATGGAGGCAATGAGCACTGACACCATTGAACGCCATCGCTCAGACGAGGCCGCGCGCCGGGCAGGCGTCTATAACCGCAGCCTGATCGAGGCGAGCCTGGATCCGCTCGTCACCATCGCTCCGGACGGGAAGATCACCGACCTGAACAACGCCGCTGAGAAGGTGACCGGCCTCTCGCGCCAGCAACTCGTGGGGACCGACTTTGCAGATTATTTTACCGACCCCGGGAAGGCCCGAGCGGGATATGAGCAGGTGTTCCGAGAGGGTTTGATCAAGGACTACGAGTTGGAGATTCGGCACCGCGACGGACGTCTGACCCCGGTGCTTTACAACGCGGCAGTGTATCGGGACGAGGCGGGTGATGTTATTGGCGCATTCGCCGCTGCCCGCGACATCTCCGAGCGCAAGCGGGCTGAGGAGGAAATCCGCAAGCTGAACGAAGAACTCGCCGAGCGGGTGCGGCGGCACACGGCGGAGCTGGAGGCAACGAACAAGGACCTCGAAGCCTTCACGTACTCCGTCTCTCACGACCTGCGCAGCCCCCTGCGCCACATCGACGGTTTCTCCAAATTACTTCTTGAAGAGTACAGCGCAGATCTGCCGGAGGGCGCACGTCGCCATCTGTCTCGCATCCGCGACGGCACGCGCCGCATGGGCATGATGGTGGACGATTTGCTGAACCTCACGCGCGTGGGACGCAAGGAGCTGAGCATGCAACTGACAGGGTTGAGTTCTTTGCTCGAAGTAGCCATGCGCGATCTGCAGCCGGAGATGGCGGACCGGGAGATCGAATGGCGAATCGGGAAACTGCCCTTCGTGGAGTGCGATCCAGCCTTGTTGAAGCAGGTTTTCGCCAACCTGCTGTCGAACGCCCTCAAGTTCACTCGGCCGCAGGAGCATGCGGTGATCGAAGTGGGAGCGACGACGCAGGATGGCCGACCCGTGATCTTTGTTCACGACAACGGGGTCGGCTTCAGCATTGAAGTACGTTGACAAGCTTTTTGGAGTTTTTCAGCGGCTCCATCGCCCCGAGGACTTCGAGGGCACAGGCATCGGACTGGCCACCGTCCAGCGCATTGTCCACAAACACGGCGGACGCGTCTGAGCGGAGGGAGAGCTGAACAAGGGCGCTACTTTTTACTTCACTCTGGAGGCTGTCGAGAGCCGTCCTGGGGAAAGCAATTCCCTGCCTGGAGGTGCCGCATGATAAGACAAGACGTAGAAATACTCCTGGTTGAAGATAATCCGGACGACATCGAGCTAACCTTGCACGCCTTGCGTCAGGAGAAGCTAGCCAATCGTATCGAGGTGGCACGTGACGGCGAAGAGGCTCTGGATTTTCTCTTTTGCCGCGGCCCTTACGCGCAGCGCAGCTTCGAGCAGGCTCCCCGTGTAGTGTTGCTCGATCTCAAACTGCCCAAAGTGGATGGCATGGAAGTTCTGCGTGAGATGAAGAAGGACCCTCGCACCCAAGCTATTCCCGTTGTCATTCTAACCGCGTCTCGAGAAGAGTGTGACCTGGTCAATGGGTATCACCTTGGCGCCAATGGGTATGTTCAGAAGCCCGTAGATTTCGACAATTTTCGCAACATTGTGAAGCAACTGGGGCTTTACTGGCTGGTGGTGAATGAACCCCCGCCGGCTGTGGCTTTCGAAGCGAAATGAAGGAGATGACGATGAGCCAAGCTCAAGCCGGTAACCCATTTCCCTCCGGACAAGCCCTTTGGGTGTTAATCGTCGAAGACGATGCCGCGGACGCCGAGCTTGCCATGGGTGTGTTGAAGCGGGCCGGCTACCCTTTGGCGTTCGATGTGATTGACTCGGCCGCTGATTTTGAGGATCGGCTAGCCCATTCCGATTACGATGCCATCCTGTGCGATCACAACCTGGGGACCTGGACGGGTATGGAGGCTTTGGAAATCCTCAAGAAGTCAGGGAAGGATATCCCCTTCTTAGTACTGACTGGCGCCCTGGGTGACGAAGCTGCCGTTGAGTATGTCAAGCGAGGCGCCAGCGATTACCTCCTGAAAGATCGCCTGGAGCGACTGCCGACCGCAGTCCAGCGGGTGCTGGAAGAGAAACGCCTCCGCACCGAGAACAAGCGGGCTTTCGAAGCCATCTCCCGACTGGCGACTATTGTGGAGTCGTCCGATGACGCGATCATCGGGACGACCTTGGAAGGCGTTATCACGAGCTGGAACAAGGGCGCGGAGAAGCTCTATGGCTATTCCGCCGCCGAAGCTTTGGGTCAACTTGTTTCCGTCCTGGTCCTACCCGACCGATCCGAGGAAGTGGCGCAGATCCTTGCTAGGCTCAAGCGGGGTGAGAGCATTGAGCACCATGAAACGGTACGAGTTCGGAAAGATGGGAGCCTTGTTGATGTTTCCTTGAGTATTTTCCCGCTCACCGACTCCCGTGGGGAGGTGACTGGCCTCGCCTCAATTGCCCGCGATATCACCAAGCGCAAGTGTGCGGAGCGGGTTCTGCAGGAGAAAAACCTGGAACTTGAGAACGCCACTTTAGCCAAAGACCGCTTCCTCGCCAGCATGAGCCACGAACTGCGCACGCCCCTGAACGCCATTCTCGGTTTTGCCGGCATGCTGTTGATGAAACTGGCTGGCCCCTTGAACCCTGACCAGGAAAAACAGCTTAGGACCGTTCAAAGCAGCGGTAAATATCTGCTTTCTTTGATTAACGACCTACTCGACCTGGCGAAAATCGAATCCGGAAAAGTGGAACTGCACCTGCAACCCGTCGTCTGTCAGAACATCCTCGCTGAGGTTGCGGCTCAACTGGCCCCCCTGGCGGAATCGAAGGGCCTCCAATTAGAGGTCAGCGAGCCCGAAACAGAGGTGGTGGTGAGGACGGACCGGCGCGCCCTCACCCAAGTTGTCCTGAACCTCGCCAATAACGCGATCAAGTTTACTGATAAAGGCTATGTCCGCTTGGATCTTCAACGGCGAGGCGAGAAACAGTCGTTTGTCGAATTCAGTGTGGCCGATTCGGGTATGGGCATTCGTCCGGAGGACCAAGCGCGGTTGTTCGAGGCCTTCGTACGGGTCGAGGACCCTGCGGCCCGCCATCGCGAAGGCACGGGGCTAGGATTGCACTTGAGCCGGAAACTTGCAGGCCTGTTGGGGGCGCGAATCAGGCTGGAAAGCCAGTACGGTACGGGGAGCAGATTTACGGTTTCGATGCCGGAGTAATCCGTGAGGAGATGTCATGGCTCGTATCCTGGTGGCCGAGGACGATCCCAACAATCTTGAATTGATAACCTATCTTCTCAAGGCGTTCGGTCATGAAACACTCGAGGCTCACGACGGGGCGCAAGCGTTGGAATTTGCGCAGCGCGAGCGCCCTGATCTGGTCCTGATGGACATACAAATGCCTGTTATGGACGGATACGAAGCGGTTCGCCACCTCAAAAGCGACGGCATGTGTGAAGGTACGCCGATTCTTGCAATCACCGCACTCGCCATGGTGGGAGACCGGGATAAGATCCTGCAAGCCGGCTTTGATGGTTACGTTTCCAAGCCTATCGATCCGGAATCCTTCGTCCAACAATTGAACCCACACCTTGTGAACACGGCGGGTGCTGCGCCACGGCGGGCTGCACCGCTGAGAACGGGAATTGAGCCGAATATCGTGACGAGCGGGCTTGCTCCAACACCTCCAGAAGGCTTGTCCGTTCTGGTGGTTGACAAATTGCCTTTGAACGTCGAACTGCTGCGTAGCCTGCTCGGACCTTTAACCTACCAGGTGACTTCCGCCAGCACGGTCACCGAAGCAATGGCCAAACTCCGAATGAACAAGCCGGACCTGATAGTGTCCGACGTAGACATGCCTGACCTTTCGGGTTACGACTTCATTCGGGCCGTCAAATCAGAGTCCGCGTTACGCAATATCCCATTTATCTTTCTGAGTTCGAGGGCATTAAAAGATGACGAATCCAGCTTTGCCATGAGTGTGGGGGCGGCTAAATTGTTGACCCGCCCCATCGAACCCATGAAACTGCTCGACGAAATTGAAGACCTGCTCGGCGTTCGTAAGAGCCGTCCCATCAGGCCGCCGGTTCTGACTGCCGATTATCGACCTGCTGCGCGAGTTCCTCGTGTCGGGGCTCGGCTACCGCGGGCAGAAGGCACTGGAGGCGAGGGAGGAAGCGGACGCTCTGGAGTCCGCCAAGGCCAACCGCCCAAGCCTCACCATCACCAGCATCATCATGCCGGGAATGGACGGATATAATCCGGTGGCAAAAAATTCGATGCGATCCGGCACTTTCCCAAAAGCCCGTGGCGAGCCGCGTCGTTCGCCCAGGGAAATGGCCCCGACCTAATTCGTTGCGGCGCTTGTGAGGTGATCGAGTGGACAAAACGAAACTTACTATTTTGGTGATCGAGGACAGTCCCGAATATGCCGAGCTGATTCGACACTGGATTGAAATCAGTTCCGACCGGCCTGCGCTTATCCCGAACTGGGCTGATACGCTCCGAGCGGGCCTGCACCGCCTAGCTCAGGGGGACGTAGACATCATCATCCTGGATCTCGACCTTCCAGACAGCTCGGGATTCCAAACTTTCGCGTCGGTCCAAGCTCACGCTCACGGAGTCCCGATCGTCATTCTGAGCGCGGATTACGGCCAGGCGCTGGCGCTTCGCGCGATCCAGGAGGGCGCTGAGGATTACCTTGTCAAGAGCACGTGCGGTCCCGAGTTGTTGCTAAGGACAATGCTCAATGCCATCGTGAGGCACGCAACTCGTGCCGCCAACACCAGCACGGCGACCGCACCGGGTCGAGCCACGGCCATAGGCATATTGGGCGCCAAGGGCGGTGTAGGTGCTACCACTATCTCTTGCAACCTGGCCGCGGAGTTGCGCCGACAAACCAGCCAGAAGGTTCTCCTGACGGGACTGGATTCTCGTGCCGACTTGGCGTACTTCCTGATGGGCCTGAGCACCAAGTACTCGCTGCGTGACGCCGTCGAGGCGTTTAATCGTCTCGACCAGACGTACTGGGAAGGCATAGTCACCCGTGGTCCCGATGATGTGGATTTCGTTCCCGCGGAAGGCCGTTTGGCAGGCGAAGAGTTAGCGGTAAATAGCATCCCACAGCTTCTCAATAAGATAAGACCCTTCTATCAATGGATTGTGTTCGACCTGGGCCGGCCGACCAGCCGCTCCATGAGCCTGCTTTACAGCTTCGACAACATATTTGTAGTCACCACCACCGCTCTTTCCGCGCTTTACGAAGCCAAGCAGCTCATCGGCGAGTTGAAAGGAGCCCAAGTTGAAGAAAGACAACTCGGCCTGATTATCAACGAGCTTGTGCGGGCGCCATCCGTGACGGACCGCGAGGTCCGCAGAATCTTTGGCGTTCGAATGTACGCGAGGCTGTCCAGTAACTACCCTGAGCTGGAGAAAGCCTGCCTACTGCAAAGACTGCCGCACGAGAATAGCATAGTACGCAAGCAGATCGCCGCGCTGGCGCGAACGGTAGCCGGCCTCCCCGAGCCGGCGTCCGCCCGCTCATGGCTCCTTTGGGTTGCGAGAAAAATTCGCCGGGGTCGCGGACGAGCGGAGGCCGCGTGAAGAGAGACATTCCAGCCATGAACACGAACGAGTTGACCCGATCCGTGACGGAGACGCGCCGTACCGAGGATGCCTCAGACCGCATCGCGCCGCAGCGGAAGCCAAGTAAGGTAATCACTTTCATGGGCGCAAAGGGCGGAGTTGGAACGACCACCGTAGCCCTGAACACTGCTGCGGTTCTCGCCCGGCGCAGCAATGTCATTGTGGTGGAAGTGCGGCCGACGTTTGGAACGCTGTCTCTGTATTTTAATGCGCCGACTCGGACCCTCACCATCGCGCATTTGCTCGAGATGGAGTCCACAGCAATCAACACCATGGAAGCCGAGGCGTGTTTGTGGTCTTACGAAAGCATACCGGGACTCTGGTTCCTGTTTGGACCCCGGACCATGGAACAGTGCCGGGAGATTAGGCCGGACCACGTGAAAGCACTCCTCGCCGCCTTGGCCAAACTGGCGGATTACGTGATCGTCGATATACCTACCTCATTGGGGGAAGCCAATCGCGCGGTGATTGAGGGTTCCTGCCAACTGGCGTTGGTAGTCGAGCGGGACGCGACCTGCGTACAATCAGCCAAACTGATCCTGCTTTCTATAGGAGTGTGGAATCCCGCGCTGCAAGTGGCCGGTGCAGTTATTGTGAACCGCGCAGCGCTCGCCACTCCTATCCCCATACCGAAAATTGAAGCCGAGCTCGGAGTTCCCACGCTGAGAGTGATTCCGCCTGCTTCGGATCTTTGCAATGCCGCTCAGAACGCGGGCTCTCCGGTGGTTGCGTTTGATCCGGAAAGCCTCGTAGCCGGTAGTCTGGCGGCCCTGGCCGAACGTTTAGCCTCAGCCCCAGCCCGGCTCAGGAGCGCAAGTAATCGCATGCCGATGGCCGATCCGCTGGAACCCGCGAACATATCCGCCAAGATCCTGGTTCGTGCCTCGGAGCGCGTTCCCCGGGAGATGGTCTCACAATACCTTTTCAAATGCCGCAATAATCTGCCGGCACTCAAGGCCGCACTCGCGGGATACGAATACGAATTTGCACGGAGTTTCGGCCACCAGATGAAGGGTACTGGCGGGGCTTACGGTTTTAAACAGTTGACAGAAGTCGGCGCATTGATCGAACGAGCCGCGACGGATCAAAATATCGACGAACTTGGGAACCAGGTTGCCGCATTGGAAGAATACCTAGGCCGAGTCGAAGTGGCTTTCGACGAAAGCCCCGCGTCCGGAAAACGCTGAGGCGGACTCGATTGGCCATTTCTGCAGTAGGAGAGTGTTGTGTACCGCGAACTGTGGCTTGGAGCCTGCTATTTGGCGCTTTTCTGCGCTCTCAGCTGCCCAGCGCTCTGCGCGCAATCGGCTTCGATCTACGCCTCCATCGCGGGAACTGTCAATGATCGCACTGGAGCAGCGGTGCTGGATGCCTCGGTTACCGTCACTAACGAGAACACGAACATCGGCGGCCGGGTCAATACTGACGAGGAAGGCTTCTACCGCGTGGAGCGGCTCATTCAAGGCGTCTACCATACTAAAGTGGATGGCATGGAAGTTCTGCGTGAGATCAAGAAGGACCCTCGCACCAGAGCTATTCCCGTCGTCATTCTAACCGCGTCTCGAGACGAGTCTGACATGGCCAATGGGTATCACTTTGGCGCCAATGGCTATGTTCAGAAGCCCGTAGATTTCGACAAGCTTCGCAATCTTGTGAAGCAACTGGGGCTTTACTGGCTGGTGGTGAATGAACACCCACCGCCTGCGGCTTTCCAGGCGAAATGAAGGAGAAGACGATGAGCGAAGCTAAAGCAGGTAACCCATTTCCCTCCGGACGAGCCCTTCGGGTCTTAATTGTCGAGGACGATGCAGCGGACGCCGAGCTTGCCGTAAGTGTGCTGAAGCGTGCCGGCTACCCTTTGGCGTTCGATGTGGTTGACTCTGCCACTGACTTCGAGGAGCGGCTAGCCCATTCCGATTACGATGCCATCCTCTGCGATCACAACCTGGGGACCTGGACGGGTATGGAGGCTTTGGAAATCCTCAAGAAGTCAGGGAAGGATATCCCTTTCTTAGTACTGACCGCTGTCCTGGGTGACGAAGCTGCCGTCGAGTATGTCAAGCGCGGCGCTACCGACTACCTCCTGAAAGATCGCCTGGAGCGACTGCCGGTTGCCTTGAGCGGCGCCCTGAGAGATAAGGCCAATCGCGAGGAAACCGCCAAGTTGCAGGAACAGGTCAGAAGGTTCATCGAAAACTTGCCCCTGGGAGTTTATCGGAGCACGCCGGACGGTCGCGTGTTGATGGCGAATCCCGCGCTGCTCCGAATGTTGGGGTACGACTCGTGGCAGGAATTGACATTTCGAAATCTCGAGGGTGAAGCCTTTGAGGCTGGGCACCCCCGAAACGCATTTTGTGAGCAAATCGAGCGAGAAGGCGAAGCCAGGGGTCTTGAGGCGGCTTGGAAAAGACGCGATGGATCGGAGATATTTGCTCGGGAATCTGCCCGAGCGTTCCGTGCCGATGATGGAACGGTGTTGTATTACGACGGCATCGTTGAAGACGTCACGGAGCGCCGGCGACTCGAGGAGCAGCTTCGCCAGGCCCAGAAGATGGAAGCGGTGGGACGCCTTGCGAGTGGGGTAGCTCACGACTTCAACAATCTTTTGACGATCATTATTGGATATAGCGATCTCCTGTTTGAGAGAGTCTCTGCTCGCGACTGGATGCGCCTCCCCGTGGAGGAGATCAAGAAGGCGGCGGAGCGGGCTGCCTCGCTCACTCGCCAATTGCTCGCTTTCAGCCGCAAGCAAGTGCTGCCACCGCACATCCTGGATCTGAACAGCCTGCTGGCCAACGTGGATAAGATGCTGGGGCGAATGACTGGGGAAGACATCAAGTTAGTCACGCACCTGCCCTCCGGACTGGGTCGCGTGAATGCTGATCCGGGACAAATCGAGCAGGTGATCATGAACCTGGCTGTGAACGCGCTGCATGCGATGCCCCAGGGCGGCCAGTTGACGCTCGAAGCGGCCAACGTCGAGTTGGATTCGAGCTATGCGAGCAGCCACCAAAGTGTCTTGCCGGGCCACTATGTGATGATCGCAGTGAGCGATAGCGGAATCGGGATGGATGCGGAGACGCAAGCCAGCATCTTCCAGCCTTTCTTTACCGCCAAACAACAGGGTGAGGGGATGGGAGTGGGGCTCGCTACAGTCTACGGGATCGTCAGACACAGCGAGGGCCAAATCTGGGTCTACAGCGAGCCGGGGAAGGGCACGACATTTAAGGTCTATCTGCCTCGAATCGACCAAGCGGTTGAGCTGATTGCTCCAACCCAAGTGCCTGTTGATGAGCTATCCCGAGGCTCCGAAACCATCCTCCTGGCTGAAGACGAGGAAGCAGTGCGTTCATTCGCCAGGGAACTCCTTGAATCCAGGGGCTACGAAGTGTTGGAGGCCAAGGGAGGACATGAGGCGCTGGAGGTTGGCGGGCGGTACAAAAAACGCATTCATTTGCTGCTGACCGATGTGGTGATGCCCCAAATGAGCGGGCCCGAGCTGGTAAAACATCTGGCGCCACTTCATCCGGAAACGAAAGTTCTCTACATATCCGGGTATGCGGATCATGCCGTCGTCCAACACGGCCTGCTGGATCCAAGTAAGGTTTTCCTCCCGAAGCCTTTCACCGCGGATGTGCTGGCACGCAAGCTTCGCGAGGTGCTGGATAGCGTCGGAGCTCAGAGGACATGACTTTCTCTTCGCAAGGAGTGATTACCCATGCGGCTATTCGACCGAATTGACCCCCTAAATCTCAACCGACGTCAGTGGGAGCTGTGCATGTTGGCTCTCACCGTCATTCTCATTTTGGCCGTGGGGATGGCCCTGCTGATGTATCCCGCGGCTCTCTCCAACGACCTCGTCGTGAGCGGCGCGACAAAACGCAAGATCTTCTTCGGCTTCTGCGCGCTCTCGGTCCTGTTGGTGGGCTACTTCCTGGACCGGCAGCTCGTGATCAGTCACCTTCGCCAGCGGGTTGAGGAAGAGCACCAACGGTTTGTGGCAATGCGGCACGAAGCGAGCGTGGACTTGCTCTCGACCTTGCCCGGGTTCACCCCCTTTTGCGACCGCTTAACCATGGAGCTTCGCCGCGCCGCCAGTACTCATTTGCCTCTTTCGCTGCTGGTTGTCCAACTGGAGCCTTCGCCGCAACTCCCTGACAAGAACGAAATTGATACAGCGTTCGGTGACGCCGCCAAGACCTTGACCAGAAAACTTCGCGCTGAGGATTCCTTATATCGCTTCCGTCGCGGGGTCTTTGCCATCGTCCTTCCTGGGGTGGGGACAGCGGATGCCTACCGTATCGCGAGTCGGTTCATGGAGGGTCTTCACGATGCCTCGGGGGCGAGCACCCGCTTCTCATTTGATGTGCACGTAATCAACTATCCAGAGCACGCCGGCTCTGCCCGGGAGATGGAAGAGGCAGCCCGCTCCTTCTTCCCGACGGAGTGCCTTGCGGCGCAGCAAGTGGAAGTCGCGTGAACAACCCCGAAGGACTCGTCTCGAGGATAGAAGGTCGTACCAAATCATTCCACAAGGACTGCCCTCCATCATCTCACCTGTGCTCGGCTCGGAATCGGCACTGCACCAGTCTCTCCGCAGCGCCGATCGATCCTCAACGCCGATGTATCCTCAAGGCAGTGGCATCGGAAGCTTGACCGCCTTCAGTGCTCATGAGACGCTGCCAGCTCTCGCTTCCGCAGATTACTCTCCGCGTGTCTGTGGTCGCAGCAAGTGATAAACTGCAACGCATGCACATAACTCTCGAAGATGAAGTCGCTGTGGTTACGGGTGGGTCCCGCGGAATCGGTGCGGCTACCGTGAAGGTGCTTGTTGCGGCAGGCGCGAAGGTTGTTTTCAACTATCATCGAGCAAACCGCGCGGCAAAGAAAGTCATCGAAACCTGTAAGGGCTTGGAGGGCCAGGCCATAGCTGAACGGGCCGATGTCTCAAGCATGGCTGACGCCAGGAGGTTGGTTGAGGCTGCGGTTGACCGCTTCGGCAAGCTCGATATACTGGTGGCT
>Ga0326728_10023955_pt1 | contig 11116 bp, 12 predicted proteins | sample MB3enrmetagenome_FD_207602 | JGI IMG/M metagenome (GOLD analysis project Ga0326728, IMG submission 207602) | Lab enriched peat soil microbial communities from McLean, Ithaca, NY, United States - MB31MN | ecosystem: Environmental > Terrestrial > Soil > Wetlands > Peat | place: USA: New York... | reverse complement strand
TCATTAGGAATAGGTGCCTAGAAAACTGTCTAGGCACAGGTTTAGATGTTTTTAAGTAAAGCGTCTGATTGCAGCGTTAAACTCTGGAGCTTTGTTAATAACGGTCTCATATAGCTTGAGCATAAACTTATCGCTATCGTTGACCTTAGCTAAACGCTCAAAGACTATATCCTGTAAGACACGCATTTCAAGTACGTCCGTGTCAAACAGCATCATCCATCGATATCCGTCAGGTGTAAGATAAGTTCCAGTAGTTTGACCAAAGCCAATACCACGGTCAGCTAAGAAACGTGACCCAATTACTGGGATACCATCGAAACTTAAAGTTTCAATACCCCAAGCAAGTCTGGTAGTATCAACATACCTTTGGAACTCCATAAGAAGTCCTTTAAGGATATCGACACCAGCCCAGTCAGTCACTATGATCTTAGGTTCTCCACCAAAGTTTCTAGCTTGTGTTACTGATGCACGGACAGTACTTATTTCTAATGCACTGTTCAAGTCAGTAAAGTTACTGTCTGCTGTATACAATGTTCCACTCAATGTTGCACCAGCTTGCTGGGTAAGTAGCCCATCATAGCCTTGTGAATTGAATGGTACACCTGTTGAAGTTACTTTTGAGTTCAAGATAGCGTGCTCTTCAACATAGCGAAGCTGCTTTGTCTTCATGAGCACTTCTTGATTCATAGCATCAATGTATTCAGCTGCAGCTGCTAGAACTTGTCCTGTTACACGTCCAACACCATACCAGTATCTGATAGGTGCAGACAGTCTAACGTAGGTGTCATCAGCATCGTAAAGTGCAGCATCTTCTCCCTTAGCTCCAACACTACCCAGTGCTGTTATTCGGTTGTAATCTGCTGACTTTCCTCTGTTGGCTACACGTGGAATAAGTTCAACCAGTGGTGTTGCTTTTCGGGTAAGATCGACTATCTGAGGATCTACATACACTGGAACTAAGTTGGCCCCAGTACCAGCAAGTGATAGAGCCTTTTCTAGACGTTTACCGATTAGCTTTCTATTGTCAATGCTCTTCCAGATATCTACGTAAGCTACTTCATCTGGATAACTAGCAAAGCTCATTTGATACGCCAAATCTGAATTAATAGGCATTTTTAATAATCTCCTTTTTTGAATTCCCCACTACTAAGATGGGTTATGTTTTGTGATACAGTAAGCATAACCTGAGGATTATGCATTAGTGTCAAATAAAAAATTGGGGTTATAGTTACTAGCTATAACGCTAGGCTTAAACTCCGTTAATGAGTCTTAAGCCTTTTCTAAGCAAGCTCTCTTGTCCTTCAGGAAGAGTTTTATCCGTGGTTGCATGGTATTCCTTGGTAAGCTCAGTCATTAGCTCACCTTTGTTTGCTAGGTCTTCAACTTCATCTGTCGTTGGGATGTGTTCTGATACCATGAACTTAAGCATTGGAAGACGTCGATCTCTACCGAGTTCCTTGTAGCTTGGTCTAAGGTCTCCAATCTTTTCAACTTTCGTTGAAGGCTTAGATTCCTTCTTACCTTTACCTACAGTTTCTCCGGTATAGCCAACACCTGAAAATAGCTCAGTAGGCTTAGGATAGACACCCGAAACATCTTTCGGATCACTACCTTGTGCATTCTGAGTTAGCTTCTTAGGATTTCCACCTGAATCATCTGAGTTTACTGATGTTGAGGTAAGGTCTAAGTTTGGCTTAGCTCCTTTCTCTTCACGATAAACTTCACTTGATCCGGACTTTCCTGGTTGTGCTGGTATCTTCGCTTCAGGTTGAGGAATACCACCAGTAGCCTTAGGATTTGGACTTACGTTACCTGCCATATCCCCAGCTTGACCAATAGCATCTTCAACTGCTTTAAGTGCGGTAAACAGTTCACGACCTTTAGCCTTAAGAGCTTTCTTGGTCTCATCGTCCTCTTCCTCTTCAGCTAAGAACTGAGGAGTTCGAGTAGTTTGACCAGCAGGACTTGGAGCAGACATAGGCTGTGAGCCATGTGGCTGTCCTTCCTCTGAAGGCTGCATAGTTTGATCACTTGCAGCTGATGGTGCACCTACTCCAGCTGGAGGTGTTCCAGCAGAAGACATTGCATTAGTACCATCACCATTCTCTTCTTGAGATACTGGTTCTGGTTGACCTGATAGAGCAGATTGAACTTGTCCCATCTCCTCTTCAAGTTTAGCACGTGCAGCTTCAAGCTTCATTCGTACTTTGTCTACTTCCTCTTGTTTAGAGCGATATTCATCAGCTAATGGAGCAAACTTACTAGGTTTAGTAGTTTCTTTCTTAGCTTTCTTAGTTTCGTCGTCATCATCCTCTTCTTCACGAAGAATAGAAGCTTTACCAAGTAGCTTCAAAGCTCTAGCTTCGAATTGCTTGGCTTTCATCTCATCGTCTTCCTCTTCTAACTTAGGAGGATGAATCTCTGGTTCAACTCCACCACCTTGTGGAATAGAACCTCTAGCTACTGATGGAACATCATGCTCTTCCCTGTGCTCTTCAGCTTTAGGTCCCTGTACAACAGAAGGTTTAGACCCAACAGGTTTACCACCCATCGGAATCATTTCGGTTGCTTCTTCCTTCTTAACAGTTGACATGTTTTTACCCTCGCTTGGTTTTGTAACAGTGTTATATAGCGAACCCTCTGGGCTAGTTGTATCCAGACTATCTTTAGTTCCTGTTTGGACTTTCGTCTTTCCAGGATCTACGAATGCCTCAGGATTCGTCTTGTCATCTGGAGCACTTAGCTCTTTAGAGAGTCTTGCTTTGAGTGCCAACAGTTCTTTTGTTGGCATATTTTGAAATACATTAGACATTTTCTATTTCCTGTCCTTCTCGGACTTCGTTATCATAAATCACTTACTAATCTCTTTAAGTCGTTCCTCAAGTACCACACGTTCAATAGCCTTAGCTATCTTCTCTTTATCTTCTATCCGCATACCATAATCTACAGCTTTTCTTAACTCACCCTTATAACCATCTTCTAGAAAAGCTACATACTCAACTACTGTACCAACGAATAACTTCTTAACCGGATTCTTTCTAGTAGTTTGTTGTGGGAATTGATTAGCACCATGTAAGCCTAAAGCTAATTCATCTAATTGAATAGACTTACCAGTTTTAGGTGTATCGGTATTAGCTCTACTTAGCTCATTATCTTTACCTTGATACAGATTGAATCTAAATTTATCAGCTAATGCAATCTTATCATCAGTATCTTTCCAATCAGCATACTCTTGCTTTAACTGATCTATTTGATCAGTAGGTACTTGAACAGTATTTGGTGTTTTAAGAGCAAGGTTAACTGTACTATCAGAACCCATTAGTAACATAATCTGTTCAGTAGGATCAGCTAAGAAAGTCATAAAGTCATGTACACTTGGAGTATCAGTTATTGGATGTGCATGAAAAGTTCCAAGATATTCCTCTCCAGGTAAAAGATTCTCTTGTGGTTCTAAGTTTATTGCTCTGTCTTCTCCACCCACAATGTTAACAAGCCTTACACCTACTTGACCATTCATACCAAGTCCAGTCTTAATCACGAATGCTCCTGTCTCAGTATCTGTACTTTGAGTCTGTTGACCTAGAAACTGCATCATAGCCAGTAGTCTAGGTGAGATGATTATTGTATCAAAATCAGAAAGTTCTTTGGAGAGAAACGAGTAGAAGCTATCATGTATGAAATGCTTTGATTGTTTTTGAGTATTCATGTTAATTACAGCCTTTACATTTACCTTTAGTAGTACCTGCTCCCATTGGATTTAACGGAATAGATTCTTCTCCCATTGGACATTCATGTTTAATAGCACTATGAACTCTCTGCAGTTCCTCCATTGATGGACGATAAGTAGTATCTGTCTGATCATGAGTATACTGTAAAGTGTTCATTGTAGGTGTCTGTTCATCCTTATCTGATCCTGGATATCTACCAAGACTTTGATCATGTTCCCAAGCACAGAATGCTTCTGGATCATCTACTTTACCACTCATATCGTCTACACATTGACTGAACCTACCATCAGTAAGTTGACCATAAGCTTCACTCAGTAATGAGCCAACATGTTCTTCCATCTTTCGGTGATCAAGCTCATCTTGAACTTGACGATATTCTTCTAACTTACCATTTCTTTCATCTTGCAATTCAGGTCCTACTCCTTGATCAGTAAGGAAACGATCTAGTTCTTCAGTAAGGTTCTTAGCTTCTGATAACTGTCTTTTAACCAGTTCAGTTTGTACAGCTACAAGTCCCTTCTTGATACTTTCAATAGGCTGATATGAACCTTTAAAGAACAAGTCACATTTACCGTCTTTACAAACTAAGCTGTATGCTTCATTACCTTTCACAATATTCTTAAGTGACTTGAACACAGAACCTAATAGGAAGCTATCAGCATTAGCAGGTAAACCTACAGCAGATATCTCATAAAGTAGTACTTTGTCAATTACTCTTGCACTACCAGCTGTACCGTACTCATCATGTGAGTCTACTAAGTCTCCACCAATACTTAGACCTATTCGTTCACCTATATCTAACTTGTGAAGTATAAGCTTCGTTAATGGATTGATGTCTGGATCTTCAAGTCTAGCTTCTATCCACAGTAGCCCATTATCTGTTGGTTGAGCTTTAGTGATCACACCTATACCTGAAACTAAGCCATGTTCATGATCAACGAATAATGTCATTGGGCTACCGAGTATCTGATTAGCCATGTCTTTAACACAGAAATCAGACATTCGATCTCCATCACGGTCTATGTTAGTTGAACTAGCATAGCCATTAACGTACCAGTACTTTCTACCTGTCTGTTCATCTTGTCTTTGATATGCACCTTTCTGTATAGGAACAAACATGGTAAAGTTCTTTCGTATAAGTATCAGTTGTTCCTTAGTCTTCATTACCATGTTAATTCACCTAAGTCACGTGTGCATATTCAATCAGTAGATTACCGCTACTTGTCGAAGAGTTCTGTTCAACCAGTATACCTTTCTGGAACAGTAAGTCTAATGATAGTACTCCAAAGCCCATAGCTGTAACATACTGGAATCTCCAGTTAGCTGCTGTTGCATCTGTACTCCAATTAGAGCCATCGTAAAAGTTAAGTTGCCAAGCAGTACCTGCATTCATTGGCACTATTCGTCCAAGTACCGACTTAGTTGTACTTATAGCATTAGCTGTAGTTCCCTGAATACTAGGAGAGTTAAACGGTAGATAACCTTGTGATTGTAATACCGGATCTTTTAATTTTCCTTTAACCAAAATATATCACCTTTACTCGAATTTCAAATTATAGGGAAATCCTTTCGAAACAATTGGAGGATGGCTACGTGAATGATGATTATAACATTTTCCACAGACTACCTTATTGCATCTTGGGCACTTTCTGTATGCAGAAGTAGCGCATTTACAGATACTGCAGAATGCTCCTCCTACTCCACCTATTCCACCCAATATATCTCCAATACCTTTTAATGCTGAATTAGCTAAGTCAAGTGCTTTAGTTGCTGATAAGCTTTCTTTAAAGCCATCTATCTTACCGTTACCATCATGATGAACAGTAACCTTATGACCAACTTCATCATTGTTGTAGTCTATTGTGCTACTACCATCTTGTTTAACGTCTCTGTTTCCAAGCTTGTAGCCAGCATCAGTAAGCCTTTGATGTAATGCGTCTATATGTTCACCCATCTGTACATTCTGACCATTATGTAGAAGTACATTCTTTGGTTGTGGTTGAGCTATTGCAGGATTACTTAATCCAGCAGGTCCTTCTTGTAATCCAGTATCTGAAACAGGAGTACTCAATATCTCTTGATCAATACCTTGAACTACTGGCTTCATCATCTGAGTATCGCTTGGTTGCTGTGGTTGACTTGGTTGAGTTGACTGAGTAGAGCTACTTGGTTGTACAGCTGTAGTTGGTTTAGTTAATGGTAGCTGACCAACATCTTGTTTACCGTACTTATCGTCAAATACTCCAGCTCTAGCATGATCGTCTACTATTCTTCCAACCTGTTCAGCTGTATTAGATGGATGTTCTTCTATTTCGTCTCCAAAAGCATTTACTGTTCTTTTCTGTTGTGGGTTTAAGTCTTCTCCTTTCTTACCTCCACCACCCATAGTTCCACTATCAACATCTACCATACCAGTTCCAGGAGAAGCATACTTCTTAAAACTTTTAGTTTGTCCTTTAGGAAGAAGATCATCTTCCGTAACTAAATCATAATCTATAGGTGAACCACCAAATACATCAGGTTTTGGATAATCTTCGTCATCCCAGTTTATTCCGTATCCTTGTGGGTAACTCAAACTATTTATTATACCAGTTCTACCATCACGTGAAGTAACATGTTCACCTACACTATGGCTATGAATTGTACTGGGTCCACCACTTTGTGCCGATCCTCCTCTTGATCCAGGAATGCCCTGATGTCCATAATGTCCACTACCAGCTCCACCCTCGTCTTTAACTACACCAGCACCAGTAGCTCCATTATCTTTATCTGCACCGTCTTCTTCAGTGTAGATAGGATTTGGAATACCAAGGTCATTAGATGGTTGAGGTAGTAAGTCGTTTACACTTGAAGCTAAGTCACTTAAGTCATCACCGTCTAATTCAACTTTATACTTGTCTCCTACCTGCACATGAATAGATACAGGTGGTACAGGTACTTGATTGATATCCCCAGTATCTAGCTGTTTCATGAAAGATACATGTTCATGCTTGTCAATAGATTCTAGTTCTGCAAAGAACCAATCTCTATCATACTTGGACATTTGTTTAAGTAGTCTAGCCACCTTATGCTTATTACCTTCTACTTGAGCCTGTATAGCACCACAGTATGCCTTAGGATTGCCTTTGTTCTTATTATGACGAACGCAGTCATCGAAAATTATCGTACTGACCTATTGGCAATACTTACATTCCCCCTACATAACTTTTAGTCATATTACTAACATAGTTTTCTACTTCGTTTACACTTTTAAATCTCATAATAGTCCAACCTTCGTTTTCTAATTCGATTTGACGCATCATGTCAAACTCAGCATTTTTATGCCAATATTGACCATCATACTCAAATCCTAATTTAGTTGATACAATTCCAACATCTATGAATCTTGTAGTTCTAAAAGTTTTAACTGGAACTTCTAATTCTGCTGTTGGATATATTTTGAGCAATAGCTCATACATTTTTAACTGTGGTTTACTAGGTCTAGAAAATCTAGCCATACGTCTAGCCTTTGAAGCTAAACCATTTAACATACGTTTACGAGTTTCTTCATAATGACCACGTTCACGATTAGTTATTGCTGCTTTCTCAGCAATTTTTCTTATCATATCAGGATCTCTAGATTTAGATGCACACGAATAACTACAATAAGTCTTTCTTTTTCCACTTTTAAAATGAGATGGATTCTTCTTTAAAATTTTTCCACATGCAGGACAAACAACCGTAATTAGATTTTTAGCTCTCCATTCTTCCCAATACTTTTTCTTATTTATGCTTATTTCAGGTCTTTTCTTACCTGTATTTGGATTTATCTTTCCTTCCCATTGATGTATGCCTTTATTCCAAGGTATACAGCCTTTCTTTCTACCCATACGTTCTCCGTTAAGTAAGTATTTTTGTCCTTTTCTAAATGAAGTACTATTTGCTTTATGTAATCCCATTCCCTCACTCTTCTAAATAATCTTAAAACGCTACTTCGTACATGCAGCTTTATTAGCTAACACAGTAGCTGCAATAGTACGTATATTCGGATTATACTCATAACAGTCTGGATCACCACAGTGAGCTATATGATGATGTTCAAAGTGATGAAGCATAATGAAATTGGCCATTATGAAATTATAGTCATTCTGTTGTTCAGTAGTAAGTGTGTGATAAGGAACTACATCATGTGCTTCTAATTGTTCCTGGATACCTCCAGCTCCATCTAATCCACCTAATGGTCCATCTACTATACCACACATTTCACATGTAGTGTGTTGAGCATGATAGTCTTTCTCAGCTTGATCCCAAGCAGGTGTTCTACCACTACCAAGTAACGTTCGCATTAATCCATGTCTAACTTGTACACTCATTTTAATCACCTAAATTAACAGTCTTAAATGGAACCAAACCAGAATCTCCTCCACCATCGTGATAATATGTAATAGACTTAAGCCATTCTGGTTTAATACTAGTGTTTGTAACAACATAACCTCCACCAGTATCCTGCCATAAATTTTGTCTAACATTATCTGGTAAATCAATTTCAAAAGCTGCATATTGTCCAGATGGTGAATCTGCACTACCAACAGGAAACGGTGAATCTCCAATATATGTTCCAGAAGGATTTCCAGTTTCATCATTTGCTGGTGATTGTCTTATACCATTTCTAAGAATGCTTTTTACATTCTCAGCTGGAGTAATATGATACATTTTAGTATTAGCTGATAAAACATCTGTAGCTTTAGGATTGTCTTCATCTATTCCATGAACAATGTATTTAGCACGTGTTACTCTACCACTAGGCTGTGATCCTCCTCTGCTTCCTGGTACACCTTGATGTCCGTAGTGACCAGAACCTGCTCCACCTTCCTCCATTGACTTAACTTGAATCCATCTCCCTGGAAACTCATCAGCAATAGTAAGTGAAGTACACACATCATCCATTTCTGGTATGCTACTTACAATGTTATCAACCTTATCAAAAGCTCTATCAAGCTCTTCATGGTTCCTATTCAGTTCTTCATTAGACCAGCTTGACATTTCAGTTCTTAAATCAGCATCAGGCATACCAATATATATTTCAGGGTTATCTACTCGTATCTCTCTTCCTCTGGGTGTTGTATATATTGGCTCGTCAAGATGTTCGGTAAGGTGACGCTTACAATACACATTGTGGCATATGGGGCATAACAAAGCAACCTTTAATTCGTCTCCTTCATGATCGTTAGTTCCACCACAGATAACGTTCCTTAATTCTCCACCTATTGGTATAGTCATGTAGCCTCTAGTTCTACATTGTTGTTGAAGTATTGGGTCATCAGAGATCAAGGGACTTAGTTCTGGATCAGATAAATCTCCACCAATATAATCCTTAGCCAATTGTTTAAGTTTAGTCCGACAATAATCAGGATTGTAACTTTTGAGAATCTGTCGTCTTTTGTTCAAAAATAACACTCTTCGTAAAAGTTATAATAAGCGAACCTGACTTACTCATCTGTTGCAAAACCGACAAAGCATTCGGAGTTGACAAATCTAAATAGCCCGAACGTTCTGAACCTGAGGCATTATGAAAATCGTAAAAGACATTACCTTCTGATGGAAGATTATCTCCTATAACTTCTATCTGAGAGTTAGTTATTGGAGTCATAGTCTCAATACCCAAATCCCCAGTAGGCACACCAGTTTGTGAAATATACTGCCTAACCCTTACGGAATTTGTTTCGTCCATAAAACTTTCTAACGCTTCTGTGCCAGAATGACCTGTAGCGATACTATCATAAGCATCCTCTGCAATAGATGCGTGTTCGTAAGATTGTACTCCTCCAAGCATTCTTCCATCTGGCAAAATAAAACTAGCTTCTCTAAAATTATCCGTCAAGCCTACATTGTTAATTGCACTTTGAACGAGTGCGCTATCCCCAGACGGAGCACTACCACCACGTTCACCAGGAACTCCTTGATGACCGTAATGACCACTTCCTGGACCTCCTTCTGTCCAAGTAGCTTTTAATTTCCTAAGTGCCTTATGAGCACTGTCTCTCCAAGCCTGATAGTCCTTAAAGTCATCCATGTTGTAAAGGTCATCAGTATCTGCATCACTAACGAAAGCTAACTCACATGTACAATTAACGTGAGCTGGTAAATAAGGTGCATCATCTACAGTAAACTGCTCAGTATCCATATCATTACAGTACTCACATGGACCTTCAACGCTTAATTCTGGATGAGCTACCCACTCTACTATTTCTCCATCATAACCCTGTATAGCCTGAAGTTTGAAGTCATTGAAAACACTCATTCCGTTTACCATTGCAATAGCTGAAAGAGATAGTATTGCTGCATCATAAGCAGCTTCATCATCGTCATCATCAGTAGTATCATCTACAACAGCGTTAGTTGGCTTAGATGACTTAGACACAATTTACTCCCTCTTAATCTTCTTAGCCATTCTAGTCAAGATACCGTCCGTTGGTTGAACTTTAAGCTGCTTCTCTTCTTCAGTAGGTACTTCAACAAACTCACTCTCTGCTGATAAAGCTTCACGTCCTATCTCTGCAAGTTCTTGAAGTTCTTCATAATCATAAGATGGTTGATCAGGTTCATCTGACATATTCACTTGATTCGAGCCACATACGAAACAGACTGGCTGAATCCATATGAATGGACCATTAGCTTGACTGAATTGAGCACCACAGAACTGACAGGTAAAAACTAACACAGCGATTCAACCCTTGTTGTCACAAGACAAGGCTCACTGTTAAAATTAACTACAGCTTGAGTGAAAGTCTCAGTAAAGCAAGCATAAGATTGTTCAGTTACAAGGATGTTCTTCATTACAGATATGCCATTGGAAATGAACTCTTTTGCAATACAGGGACCCGAAATCCCGCTGTAATCTGATTTCCCATATGAGATACCTGTATTGTCACTCATTTAAATACCAACTTTCTACTTAGATTCTTAAACAATGCCTTTATAAGTAAGATACGAGTAAGGGTATATTGGCGAAAACATATGACAAACCTAACAACTGGAATGGTTGAAGAATTAAAGACTGCTCTCAATATCATTAACTTGAACAGACGCAAACATGATTTAATGTCAAAACAAATAGCAACACATTGGCTAAAGCACGTCAGAAAGCGAATGAAAGAAATGGAGTCAATGGGATTCGACCTATACCTTTGGCCTAAAGTGTTTAATTCGAAAATCAAATTCACTTGTCTAGAAAAGATGAATAACTAATGGCTCAAAGTATAGGTCTCTATTGTGACTGGTGTGAGTTACCTGTTCATATCAGAGCTTACCCTTGCACTACCCATCAAGGTATCTACTGTTCTAAAGCCTGTAAGGAATCTCATGACATCTATGAATCATCAAGGATAGATCAACCATGTCTATAATCA
>Ga0326728_10023954_pt1 | contig 11116 bp, 10 predicted proteins | sample MB3enrmetagenome_FD_207602 | JGI IMG/M metagenome (GOLD analysis project Ga0326728, IMG submission 207602) | Lab enriched peat soil microbial communities from McLean, Ithaca, NY, United States - MB31MN | ecosystem: Environmental > Terrestrial > Soil > Wetlands > Peat | place: USA: New York... | reverse complement strand
CCTCTTTCAAGAGCCAGCCGTAGCCTTTCTGCACCATATCATCGGTATCGGTCAGGAGCAGATCGGCAATTTCCATTGTCTCGGAGAAAAACTTCCCGTGCTTTGCCGGGACAATCAGGGAAACTGCGGCCGCCCGGCGCATCCACCGGTTCTCTGATTGCGCCCACCGTTTCAGTTCGGCCGTATATTCCGGGTATTGTTCAATAAAGTTCCCTATCGTATGGTTGCAGAACCCGTCGCAGGAGGCCCAGTTGGTGATGTAGGTATCGATCCAGCGCCGGAACACCGCAAGATCCTCCCGCTCGTACCGGCCGGAGAGGGCATGGGCCCAGTTCGAGACGACAAATGATTCCTCGATGTACCCCGAGCGGTAGAGCTCTTCGCAGAGCGCGAAGATCTCCTGTTTGTCCCGGTGCTGTATCTCCTTCCAGTACTTCTTTGCAATTGCCATGACGGTCGCTGTTTTCAGGCCGTAGCACAGGATTTCCTCCTTGAAAAACCGCCGGGTCGTTTTTTGGATCTGCGGATCCGCCTGCGCTTTGAGATCCTGCCGGATGTGTACGATCACCGGGTCCATGAAACAGCGTTGGGAGGGATGGGAGATAAGGGGTGCGTCAGCGGTAAAGCCGGAGCCTACAACCGCGACCCGGAACTCTCCTCCTCAGCCGGTCACCCCGGTCCCTTTTTTGCTTTTTGCTGCCGGACACTGGCTGGCAGAGCCGCTTGTATTTCCATTCTCAATACCGAGATACAGCGCCCCCCATGCGCAGAGTGCCTGCAGGATCGGGATCAGGGTCCTGCCAAACTCTGTTATTGCGTATTCCACCCGTGGCGGCACCTCGGGGTAGACTGTTCTTTGGATCACGCCGTCTTCCTCGAGCTCGCGGAGCTGCTTGGTGAGCATCTTGGCATTGACCCCCGGGAGCGCTTTCTGCAGCTGGCCAAACCGCATCACAGTGTCGCCAAGGTGCCAGAGGATGAGTGGTTTCCACTTGCCGCCGATCACATCCAGTGTTGCCTCGACGGTGCAATGGTAGGTCTTGCCGTTTTTTGTATAGGTCATGGTTACTCCAGTGAAAGTCTGTTACCAGAATAATGGTATTTCCTATTTAATCTGCTGAGGCACATTTTATCTTAATGGTTCTGACCGACCCCTGCAGAAAAGTTTTCACTATCCTGACTGCACACGGTGTTCTGTCGGAATTTTCCGCACACTCGCGGTCAGTATGGTGATCAGATATGGAAAAGACACAGATAGGACAGAATTTTTTCATCCCTATGCCGGTTGTCCTTGTCGGGACGCAGGTTGAGGGACGGGCGAATTTTATGGCCGTGGGATGGTGCGCCCGGGTGAACGGGACCCCACCCATGATTGCCTGCGGGATTGCGAAAAATCACTATACCCCCAAGGGAATGGAGGAGTCAAAGACCTTCTCGATAAACATTCCCTCCTCGGATCTTCTTGAGAAGACCGATTACTGTGGTCTGGTATCCGGTGCAAAGACCGACAAATCAGAGGTCTTTACTGCCTTCTATGGCTCGCTTGAGACAGCGCCAATGATAAAGGAATGCCCCATCTGTATTGAATGCCGGCTGGTCCAGACGGTGACCCTCCCAACACACTATCTGTATATCGGAGAAATTATCGGGGCATACGCTGACGAGAGGGTAATACAAGACGGAAAACCGGACTTCCCCGCAATCGACCCGCTCTTCCTGACGATGCCTGACAACCGGTACTGGTCTCTTGGCACCTGTGCCGGGGACGCGTGGAGCGCCGGAAAGATGCTGGTGCAGCAATCGCACAAATATACACAAAAGGGACGGTAACCGTATGGCAACGATTCTTGTCGATCAGGATCTCTGCACCCGGTGCGGGATCTGCTCTGTGGTCTGCCCGATGTCGATTGTCGACCCGGCAGATGAGAATACCCTGCCGAAGGTGCAGGATGCAAAGGCCGGCTTGTGTATCCGGTGCGGGCACTGCGAGGTCTCCTGCCCGTCGCAGGCGCTCCTCCTGAACTATCTCACCGATGAGAAAGCGCAGGTCCCGGCTGCATCCGGGTCTCTGTTGGCCGGGGATCTCGGTGTTTACCTGAAGAAACGCAGGTCGGTCCGGCATTTCAGTGCGGAGCCTGTCTCAAGGGAGGACATCCTGCAGGTCCTCGACATCGCCCGGTACGCTGCCTCAGGGGGCAACGGACAACCGGTCGACTGGCTTATCGTACACGATCCTATCGAAGTTCACCGGCTCGCGGGGTTGTGCATCGACTGGATGAAGACCTTACAAAACAGCAGCCACCCGATGAGCGGGTATATCCCGACGCTGCTTGCCGCATGGGAGGCCGGGAATGACCCTGTCTGCCGCGGAGCACCCCATCTCGTGATCGCCCATATCCCGGAGAGCAACCCGGTGGCATCGGTGGACGCCCTGATCGCACTGACCCATTTCGATATCGCTGCGCCGGCATTCGGCATCGGGACCTGCTGGGCGGGATTCCTCTCTATGGCCGCTGCCGCCTATGAACCCCTGCAGGAAGCGCTGGCCCTCCCGGCGGGACGCAGGTACGCCTACAGCCTGATGTTCGGCCACCCACAGTACAAGACGTATGGTATTCCACGCCGGAAGCCGTTACAGGTAGAATGGAGATAGTGGCGGCAGGCCCTGCGGGAGAAGGACGAAAGATCTGGTGATCGAATATGGCAAAAGTCGTTGCATTCAACGGAAGCCCAAGAAAGGACGGGAACACCTCCATCCTGATCGGGCATATGTTTGAGGAACTGGAGAACGAAGGAATCAAGACCGAGCTCGTGCAGGTCGGCAAAAAGAAGGTCCGGGGCTGTACTGCGTGCATGAAGTGTTTCGAGAAGAAGGATGGTCACTGTGTTTTCGATGACGATATCGTCAACAGCTGCATCGATAAAATGGTCGGGGCGGACGGTATCATCCTCGGATCGCCGGTGTACTTCCTGGACGTGACCGCGGAGATGAAGGGACTGATCGACCGGGCGGGGTTCGTGTCCATGGCAAACGAGGGCCTGTACCGCCGCAGGGTGGGTATGGCTGTTGCGGCTGAACGGCGGTCCGGGGGCAGCCGTACGATCGACACCATGCTCCACTTCCTGCTCGCTGGCGGCATGGTTGTCCCGGGATTCCCGGTCCTCGGCGTCGGGAGGGAGATCGGGGATGTGAACAACGACGAGGAAGGCATCGGCCGTGCCCGGGATGCCGCAAAGAACATGGCCTGGCTCATCAAAACGATGAAAAAAGCCCAGGAATCCTGATGAACCGTTCGGGAAGATATCCCTTGAGTAGCATGATAATGGAGACAACCCGTTATGGAAGCCCTTGACGCAATCATGACACGTCGCAGTGTCAGGAAATACAAGGAACGACAGATACCGGATGCGGTTCTTGCAGAAATCCTCAAAGCAGGAACCTATGCCCCGTCTGCCCTCGCGCTCCAGCCGTGGGCATTTATCGTGATACAGGATCAGGAATTCCTCACCCGGGTCTCGGATTATTGTAAACCCATCATGATTACGCACATGAAGGATGCGCATGACGGGATGTCCGATGCGTTCCGGGCGATGCTTGAGAGCCCCGGATATTCGATCTATTACCATGCGCCGACGGTGATTATGATCGTCGGGAAAACAGCGAGCCGGTTCCGGGAGATTGACTCATCGCTCTGTGCTGAGAACATGATGCTTGCCGCTCATGCGCTCTGTATCGGGAGCTGCTGGATCGGATCAACGGAAGTGGCCTATGAGAACAGGGAACTCATGGCAGGGTTCCGGATCCCGGAAGGTTACAGTCCGGTCGGCACGATTGTGTTCGGGTACCCGGATGAATCGCCGGAGGCCCATGACAAGCACCCCGCGAATGTCACGTGGGTCAGGTAAGCGCTGTCCGGTCTCTCCGGGGACGGTTCACTCCGGACCAAACCGGTATTCTCCTTTTGGCACGGTAATTTCAAACCGGGCCCCTTTCCCCGGTTCGCTGGTTTCGGCGATGGTGATACCGGTGATCGAGAGGATCTCACGGGAGAGGAATAACCCAAGGCCGGTATTCTTCCCAAAGCCGCGCTCGAAGAGGTGCTTTTTATCGCCGGGGCTGATCCCGGCCCCGTCGTCTTCATAGCATAAGACCAGCCCGTCACCGGTCTCCTGCGACGTGATACGGATCGTTGTCAGCCTGTCCCCGCCGTACCTGAGGGCATTGTCGATCAGGTTGTACGAGACCTTCTCGAACAGCGGGTCTGAATAGACCTCAAGATCGGTACGATAGACCTCTGCTTTCACATCCCGCATGGGGAGTGCGGCGACCGCCCGCAGGACTCCAGCCTGGACATTCTGCCATGCAGGCGCGGTGACTCCCATATCCTGGTAGGTCCCGGTGAAATTGATCTGCCGCTCGATAGTGTCTGTAATGGTCTCCTCTTTCTGGATATAGCCGGCCACCCGTGAGGTATCATTCAGGGTCTCTTTTGATAATGCAAGATAGGATTTGAGTGCCGAAAGCTGGTTCCTGATATCGTGGCGGGTGATGGAGGAAAGGATGTTGAGTTTTTTGTTGGCCCGGGCGAGGGCATCCTCTGCTGTCTTCCGTTCGGTGATATCGGTGATCACCGAGAGGACTGCCGGTTCGCCGCGATCGCTGATCATGACGCTCTTTACCATGCAGCGCCGGATATCCCCTCCAGGCAGCCGCAACTCAATCTCCCGGGTCGGTAATGATGTATCCCTGATATGCTTTCGCTCAAAGACTGATTCCACCGCAACGCCGCTCTTATCGGTGAGGTAATCATAGATCGGTTGCCCGGCAAGGTCTTCGGCGTTCATTCCGACAAGGCGGCCTGCCGCGGGGTTGGCGTACCGCATTGTTTTCCCGTCGTGGATAATGACATAATCCGGGAGATTATCCGCGAGGTTCCGGTACCGCTCCTCGCTGGATTTCAGTTCGGTCCGGGAGCGGACCATGTTGAGCATCAGGAAGAAACCGGTAGTGAGGATGTCCGTGATGATGGTTGCGATAAAGAAGATCGTATTCCCGATATCGGTGCTGAACAGAGACTGATCTGCGGGATTGGCCAGCCAGTATGCATCCCGTACGATCTGGAAGATTACCACGGCTATAAGCGTACCTGAAAAAGCGAGCCTGAGCGACTGGCTCTCCGGATCCCGTGGCTGCAGGGCAAGTATCGTTGCTGCCATGAGACCGGCACTACTTACCATGAATGCGATCAGGGTGCGGGGCATGAACCCGTCATTGATGACGGTAAAATAGACATAAATGAGGCCTGCCGGGATAAGGAGCGCATAGAAAACGAGGGGAACCGGCCGCGACCAGATGTAGCGCCGGGTCGCATCAACCCGCATCACGACCGAGAGCATGATCAGGAGATTGGCAATGACGATCGTGATCAGATCGGACACGGATCCCCGGAGCATGAGCAGGAAATACCCGCAGGAGATGACCAACAGGGAAAGCATCCACGTCCTGAACCCGTAATAGGTCTTCTGCGTTTTCCAGAAGGTAAAGAGCATCAGCGTCAGGAATGCATTCAGAAGAAAGATGATCAGAAAAAGCGTCCTGATGTCCGGGGTCCACATGTGTCCTGCCTGATGCCCGGAAAATCTGTCGGGCCTGTTTTTGGTATACGAAGAGGTTTTTCCTTTTAGGTATTAAAGAATCTTCGCAAAACGGCCATCGATACCGGCGCAGGCTCCTGCCGATCCATAATCAGCAGAGAACGCCGGATGAGAAAATTCTGGTTATCTCCTGCAGGCACCATTCCCACATCTTTATCTGGGAGGTGCGCCAGATGGAAAGATACACCACAAGGAGACGATACCATGGCTACCGATCCGGTCTGTTTTATGATAGTCGATGAGGATACCGCCCAGTTCAGGAGCACGTACCGGGATACGGAATACTATTTCTGCTGCAACTACTGCAAGAAACAGTTCGATGAAAATCCGAAGAGGTACAGCCGGCTCGCAAACGATATGACGGTCGATCTGGGATCCGGCTGCTGAACGGACACCGGCCTCTACCCGTGCGTGGATTGCAGCCGGGATAAACAGTTTTTTGTCGGGGCAACAAAGGAAGTACCCGGAACGTTTACAGGAATACTGACATGACACTCCCAGAGACGATTGCCGGGACACTGGCCGCAGACAGCCGGTTTTCCCTGATGGCAGAAGCGATCCGGGCCGCCGGGCTTGATACGGTGCTCGACGGGAAGGGGCCGTATACGGTCTGTGCGCCGACAGATGTTGCATTCCGGCAGATCCCCAAAGAGACCCTTGCCGCGCTCATGGCCGACCCCAAAGGACAGCTCTTCCGCATCCTCCAGTACCATATCATGTTCGGGAACCTCCCGTGCAGCACGATAAAGAAACTGAATTTCCCCAAGACGCGCCTTGGGATCACGGTCGAAATAACGGAAAAGGGCGGTCTCGTGATCTACGGCGGCGCACCGGTAACCATCCCGGATATCGCCTGCACCAACGGTTTTATCCACGGCATCGGCGGGGTTGTCATCCCCCGGTAACCGGGAGGCCACGGATTACCCTGATTTATAGCCGCCAGCCTGTTTGATCAGGGTGTTGATATTCTTGGTGCTCATTGACGGTGGTGCCGCCGATCCTTCGCGCATCACCATACAACAGCTTATAAGATTTCGTGAGCAATATTTCATCCGTTGAATAGTCCTTTTTAACACTTCAATAAACCAGCACAGGTCCAGCCATGAACCCACCATCCGTCGTCGACAGCATCCTTTCCGCACGCTACCTCAGGAAAGGGGAAAAGAATTTTACCGATATCTGCCACCGCGTAGCCTCGGCCCTGGCAGACGATGAGACCGAAAAAGCCCGCTTTTATGAGGCGATGATCTCGCTGCGTTTCCTGCCAAACTCCCCGACCCTCATGAACGCGGGCACAGAGATCGGGCAGCTCTCTGCCTGTTTCACCCTCCCGGTCCCCGACTCCATCGACGGGATTTTCGATGCGATGAAGGAAGGAGCGATCATCCACAAAAGCGGCGGGGGCACCGGGTACAACTTCTCGCACATCCGGCCGGAAGGGTCTCCCGTGCAGTCCACGGATGGCGTCGCATCGGGTCCGATCTCGTTCATGCGGGTTTTTAACGCCGCAACCGATGTGATCAAGCAGGGCGGCCGCCGGCGCGGGGCGAACATGGGCATCCTCAATGTCTGGCACCCCGATATCCTCGCGTTTATCGCGGCGAAGACAAAAGAGGGCGATATCTCCAACTTCAACATCTCCGTGATGGTGAACGACAAATTCATGGACCTCGTGGAGAAGCGGCGGTTCGATGAGGTCTGGCTCACCAATCCCCAGTCGGGAGCGAAGGTCACGGTCGGAGCGATCTGGACAGGTATTGTCGAGGGGATCTGGAAAAACGGCGAGCCGGGCATCCTCTTCTATGATGAGATCAACCGGCACAACCCGACCCCTCTGCTTGGGGAGATCGACACCACGAACCCCTGCGGCGAACAGCCGCTCCTCCCGTATGAGAGCTGCGTCCTTGGGAGCATCAACCTTGCTGCCTGCGTCCATGATGGCGTTCTCGATGAGGACCTGCTCCGCGAGACCGCACGGATGGCGACCCGGTTCCTCGATCTCGTTATCGAAAAGAACGTCTTCCCGATCCCGCAGATTGCCGAGGCGACCCGGCGGACCCGGAAGATTGGCCTTGGCGTCATGGGCGTCCACGACGCGATGCTCATGCTCGGCCTCACCTACGATTCTCCTGAAGGGCGGGCATGGTCGGAACAGGTCATGAAACTCGTGACCGATACGGCAGTCGACGAGTCCCACAAACGTGCCGAAAAACTGGAGACATTCCCGGCATGGCAGGGAAGCATCTGGAAGGATTATAAGGTGCGGAATGCTGCGATGACGACAGTCGCCCCGACGGGGACGATCTCGCTCCTTGCCGGGTGTTCGAGCGGTATCGAGCCGGTCTTCTCGTTTGCCTACACGAGGAAGAACACAGTGGGAAAGACCTTTATTATCGTCAACCCGGTGTTTAAGGAAGCGCTCGTGCACACCCTGTCCGGGATGGGTTTTGCCGGTGACGAGCGGGCAAAGAAGACTGATGAGGTAATCGCCCACGTCCACGAGACCGGGACGATCCAGGACCTGCACTGGCTGCCAAAAGGGTTCCTCGCGCTCTTCAAGACGGCGCTTGACATCCCGTGGCGTGACCATATCCGGATGCAGGCCAGTTTCCAGAAGTATGTCCACGCCTCGATCAGTAAGACCATCAACATGCCTGGTTCGGCGACAAAGGACGACTGCGAGGAGGCGCTCATGATGGCGTGGAAACTCGGCCTCAAGGGGATCACAATCTACCGGACCGGGAGCAGGGACGATGTGGTGCTCGCCTTAAAAGACAAGAGTCCCGCCCTCCAGCCTGCAGCAGTACCGGCCACAGCCGCATCGGCCATACGGGCGGTGCCGGAGAAGCTCCCGACGCTCTCCATCGACCGGCCAAAAGAGCTTGCCGGCCGGACGTACCTCTGCCAGTCGGGATGCTGCCGCCTCTATGTCACGGTCAACCTGCACGAGGGAAATCCCATGGAGGTCTTTATCCGGACGGTCGGGAACGGCGGGTGCGACGCGAACAGCAGCGCCCTTGGCCGGGCGATCAGCACCGGCCTCCAGAACGGAGTGCCTTACAACAAGTTTGTCAAGCAGTTTGCGAAAGTGAACTGCATCTCCGCGATCAAGAACCCCACCTCGGAAGGCCACTCCTGCGCCGATGTGGTCGGGCGGTGCATCGAGCTCTCGGCGAAAAACCAGAGCATCGCGACCCTAAACGACTGGAATATCAGGAAAACCGGGGAACAGCGCCTCTGCCCCGAGTGCCACAACCCGCTGGACTTCGGCGAGGGCTGCAACCAGGGGATCTGTAAGCACTGCGGCTGGACCGGGTGCAGCTGATCCCCGCTTATTGTGGGTATCCTCCGCACTCTTTATTTTCATCATCTCTTAGTAAGCCCCGGCTCCCGAAGAACCGGTGTTCCTGATATTTTTCTGTTATGCCATGCAGATACAGCGTGCAAATATTGAAAAGATCACCCTGCCACAGATCCATTTCAGTGGACTGAAAGTGTGGTACGGATGGATACGGACAATACTTATGGTAAAAGAGGGGCAGGGGGCAGGTCACAGGTCTGTAACCCTGAAGATGCGTTGAAAAAATTTCGGCAGCCTCTTTTTGAGTATCTGGTAAGCGGCCTTGAGGCTGAAGATAAAGGGGTACGGGTGACGGCCGCAGTCATGCTCGGGACGCTCGGGGATCCCGGGGCGGCCGGGTATCTCAAAGCGCTGGCGGTGGACCATGATGCCGACCTGCGTGAAATCTCAAAAGAATCCCTCCTGATGCTGTACCCGCACTCTTCGAGATCAGGGGCGTGCCACAGGAATCCCTGCGATGGCTGCATGATCCGGTTTATCGCAGAAGAAGCGCTTGCCTGCCAGAAGAACTCTGTGCCGGCTGTACACCGGTTCCCGGATAAAGATCTCTGATCCCGTGTGGCACGCGCTGCCGGATCCTGAAATTACCAGAGAGCGTTCTGCAGGCAGCCTGCACATTTTTTATTGCATATCTGAATGCCGGAACCGGTGTATGAGCCCCGGATGGAGATACCTACCTCAAAAAAGTATTTGATTGTTTTTCAGATGAACAGCGGCGCGAGCACGAGTGTCAGCGTCGCAAGGAGCTTGATGAGCACGTGGAGAGACGGGCCGGCAGTGTCCTTGAACGGGTCGCCAAGCGTGTCGCCGATGACAGCTGCCTTGTGAGCTTCGCTGCCCTTGCCGCCGTGGGCACCGCTTTCAATGAATTTCTTGGCATTGTCCCATGCACCGCCGCTGTTGTTGAGGATCAGGGCAAGGAGAATGCCGGTGATGGTCGCGACCATGAGGAAGCCGGCGAGGGCCTGGTATTTCATGGTGACGCCGATGAAGATTGGGAACCCGATCACAAGGACGCCGGGGACGACCATGTTCTTGAGCGCACCCTGGGTGGTGATGTCGATGACGGCTGCATAGTCAGGCTTCTGGGTTCCTGCCATGATGGCCGGGTTCTTGAACTGGATGCGGACTGCTTCGATGACCGACTGCGCAGTCTTGGAGACGGCGCGGATGGCGAAACTCGCGAAGAGGAAGACCAGCATCGCACCGAGGAGTGCCCCGACAAAGACGTGGACATCTGCAAGGTTGACGACATCGAATGCCTTGCCGGTCAGCTTGGTAATGTCGGCCATATACGCGTTGAAGAGCAGGAATACGGCGAGGGATGCACTGCCGATGGCATATCCCTTGGTGAGTGCCTTTGTGGTGTTACCGGCTGCATCGAGGCTGTCCATCCTTTTACGGACTTCCTCTGGTGCTCCGCTCATCTCGACGATACCGCCGGCATTGTCGGCGATAGGTCCGAAGGTGTCCATGGCAAGGACGTACGCACAGACCATCAGCATACCCACGGTCGCAACGGCAGTGCCGTAAAGGCCGCCGTTCGGGATACCACTCATGGTACCGCACCAGTAGGAGATAATGAGGGAGAGGCCGATGAGGATCGCGGGAATTGCGGTGGTTTCAAGACCGACCGAGAACCCGGTGATGATGTTCGTGGCGGCTCCAGTTTCAGAGGCGTCAGCGATCTCTTTTACCGGGCGGTAGTGGTGGTCGGTATAGAACAGGGTGACCCGGAGGAAACACACGGAGAGTGCGATACCGACGAGACCTGCATAGAAGAAGTATATCCAGCCGGCTGCAGCTCCAAGGAGCCACTGGACCCCGAAGAAGAGGAAGACCGCGGAGATGATCGCCGTGATATAATATCCCCGGTTCATGGCGTCCATCGGGTCTGCCCCGTCCTTGCCCTTGACAGAGAGAATACCGATCATGCTTGCGAGGAGACCGAGAGAACACATGACGATGGGGAAGAGGATACCGTTGACACCGAAGATCGGGAAGAGCGCAACACCGAGGATCATGGCACCGATGTTCTCGGCAGCAGTGGACTCGAAGAGGTCAGCGCCACGGCCGGCACAGTCGCCAACGTTGTCACCG
>Ga0326728_10023953_pt1 | contig 11116 bp, 7 predicted proteins | sample MB3enrmetagenome_FD_207602 | JGI IMG/M metagenome (GOLD analysis project Ga0326728, IMG submission 207602) | Lab enriched peat soil microbial communities from McLean, Ithaca, NY, United States - MB31MN | ecosystem: Environmental > Terrestrial > Soil > Wetlands > Peat | place: USA: New York... | reverse complement strand
CCTCGAGTTTCATCCCTTTTTCGGAAAACTGCCCGATCAGGTCCAAGTGTTTCTCAAGAACCTGATCGAGCTTCTGGCGGCGATACCGAGCGTCGTCTATGGCCTTTGGGGCCTCTTCGTCGTTATCCCATTCCTCCGCCCGATGTGTAATTGGCTCAACCTGAAGCTGGGATGGGTCCCCTTTTTCGGGACCACCTTGACCGGGCCCGGTGTGCTCCCCGCCGTCATCGTGCTCTCCATCATGATCCTGCCGACCATCACGGCCATCAGTCGCGACGCCCTCGTATCGGTGCCGCCCAAGCTGAGGATGGCCGCATACGGGATGGGCGCGACCCGGTGGGAGACAATACTGGCCGTCATCCTTCCGACCGCAGCCCGGGGCATCGTGGGGGCGGTAGTCCTCGCCTTCGGCCGCGCCCTTGGCGAGACCATGGCATTGGCCATGCTCGTGGGAAACGCGAACCGCATCAGCCTCTCCCTGTTCTCTCCCGCAAATACCCTCGCAGCCCTCCTGGCCAATAACTTTCCTGAGGCGGCCAAGAAGGACGTGGCAGTGCTCATGTACGCGGCCCTGGTCCTTCTGGCGATCACGCTCTTCGTGAACATTATCGGCTCGATCATGCTGGAGCGCGCGTCGTCCGGCCTGGAAGGAGGAAGGTAAGACTATGGACGATGTGACGATAAACGGACAGTACCTGAAGGCGCCGGCGGCGGGAGACCTCAACCCCTTCGCCGACGTCGATTTCTCCGAGCTCGAGAAATCCCTGCGGCGGCCCCGGACCCTGATCGATCTCCTCATGAGCGGGCTCGTTGCGGTCATGACGCTCCTGGCCCTGATCCCCCTTTTCTCCGTTGTCTGGATGCTTGCCTGGCATGGAGGACAGAGACTGACGCTCAGCGTCTTCACCCAACTGCCGCCGGCGCCTCTGGAAGAAGGCGGAGGGTTCGGGAACGCCATCCTGGGCACCCTGGTCATGGTGGCCCTGGCGGCCCTCATCAGCATCCCTTTCGGCATCCTGAGCGCCGTCTTCCTCGCCGAGACAGGTCCGCGAAGCCGGCTCGCGAGCGCGGTCAGGTTCGCCGCAAAGGTGCTGACCGGCTTCCCATCGATCCTTGCGGGCGTTTTCGCCTACGGGGCGCTGGTCCTCCTCATGGGAGGCTATTCAGCCATCGCCGGGGCGGTTGCCCTCTTTATCTTAATGCTTCCCACGATTGTGCTGACGGCAGAGGATGCCATCCGCATGGTGCCCACGAAGATGCGGGAGGCGGCGATCGGCATGGGCGCGACAACGACGCAGGCGGTCTGGATGGTGCTCCTCCCCACAGCCCTGCCCGGCGTCCTTACGGGCATCATGCTCGCCATCGCCAGGGCGGCCGGCGAGACGGCGCCTCTGCTCTTCACCGCCCTTTTCAGCAACTATTGGCTTTTTGCGGGAGGAGAGATCGACCTCAAGCAACCGACGGCGTCGCTCGCCGTCCTCATCTACAATTTTGCGAGTATGCCCTTCGAGAATCAGGTCAACCTGGCATGGGTTGCCGCGCTCGTGCTCGTATTGCTGGTGCTCGTGACGAACCTCATCGGGCAGGCCTTCTCACGCCGCCAAATTCATGAATAGGAGTCGTAACGGCCATGACAAGCATGAAGAGAAAAGATAAGGACCCCGTGGACGTGTGCAATGCAGTCCGGCCTGCGCCTGACGGCACAAAGACCAACGGCGTCGTCATCGACTGCAAGATCGACGAGCTCTACTATGGGACGTTCAAGGCCGTCCGCGACACGGCCATCCCCGTCAACAGGAACAAGATCACCGCCTTCATCGGACCCTCAGGCTGCGGCAAGAGCACCGTGCTGCGATGCATCAACCGCATGAACGACCTCGTGCGGGGATTTCGCTTCAAGGGGCACGTGCACTTCCGCGGTAAGGATATCTACCACCCTTCCGTAGACCCCGTCGCCGTACGCCGCTACATCGGCATGGTCTTCCAGCAGCCGAACCCTTTTGCCATGAGCATCTACAACAACGTAGCCTTCGGGCTCCGCCTGAACCATTACCGGGGGTCGACGCGCGACAAGGTCGAGGAGGCCCTGAAGCGTGCCGTCCTTTGGGATGAGGTGAAGGACAAGCTCCATAAGAGCGGCCTTTCCCTCTCGGGGGGACAGCAGCAGCGCCTTTGCATCGCGAGGGCCATTGCCACCGAGCCGGAGGTGCTGCTCATGGACGAGCCGTGTTCCGCCCTCGATCCTATTGCGACGAGGAGGATCGAAGAGCTGATGCTCGAGTTGAAGAGCCGCTACACGATCGCCATCGTGACGCACAACCTCCAGCAGGCGCAGCGTGTCGCCGACCATACGGGGTTCCTTTATGTTGATACCACAGAGGGAGGACGCACGGGATACCTGGTGGAGTTCGGTGAATCGCAGCAGATTTTCAACGACCCGAAGGAGAAGCACACGAGAGAGTATATCAGAGGCGAGTTCAGTTGACGAGGAAGAGGACTATGCGACGTCATGCGCGATGCCCCGGAGCCCTAAGACCGGCTCTTTGGTTGCTTGCCCTGGTGCTCCTTCTTGGCGTTCCGGCCGCTTGTTCCCCGCCGGGAGGAAGCACACAGCAGGCCGGGACACCGGCGGACGCCACGGTCTTGCGCGGCGCCGGGGCCACCTTCCCACTCATCCTTTACAGGCAGTGGTTTTCCGCGTATCAGCACGACCATCCGGGCACGGTCATCACGTATGAGGCGGTCGGAAGCGGAGAGGGAATTCGCCGCTTCATGGGCCGGAACATGAAGGAGGAGGAACGCGTTGATTTCGGCGCGAGCGATGCCGCCATGACCGATGCGGATATGGCACTGGTCGATAGGGGGGCGCTCCTGCTTCCCGTTACAGCGGGAAGCGTCGTGCTGGCCTACAACCTCCCGGAGATCCAAGGCGTCCTGAAACTCTCCCGAGCTGCCTACGTCGGCATTTTCCTGGGAGAGATCAAAAACTGGAACGATCCCGCCATCGCGAGGACAAACCCGGGGGTGAAGCTGCCCAGACTCACCATCGCCACGGTCGTGCGTCAAGACCGAAGCGGCACCACCTTCGCCTTCACGAACCACCTCAGCGCTGTCAGCGAGAAATGGCGAACGCGTTACGGCGCCGCCACGTACGTCAACTGGCCGGGCAACGCCATGCGGGCGACCGGAAACGAAGGCGTCGCCGGCCGCATCAGTCAATCCATCGGCTCCATCGGCTACGTGGGCTATGAGTTTGCCCACCGGCTCGGCCTGAATCCCGCAGTCATCGAGAACCGGGAAGGCAGGTTCGTCAAGCCAACCACCGAGAGCTGCACGACAGCTCTCGGCAGCGCGCCTATGCCCGAGAATCTCCGCGTCTTCATACCCGATCCGGCCGGCGAGGGGTCCTACCCCCTGGTCACCTTCAGTTGGATTCTTCTTTACAAAAAGTACGATGCCGTGAAGGCCGCGGCAATACGGGACTTCTTCCGCTGGTGTGTGCGAGAGGGCCAGGGCTATGCTCCTCAAATGGGGTACTTGCCGCTGCCTGAGGGTGTGGCTTCGAAGGCCGCGGCCGCGCTCGATAGACTTGCCATAGCTGAGCGACCTTAAGAAGAGCTGCCCTTGCGTGTTTTTCTGTGAAAGGGACCGAAGGCCGGGATAGGTAAGTCATTTAAGCTCTCCGTCAAAAAATATGCTATGCTAGAAAAAGCATGAAGGGACCGTCGAAAAGCGTAGGGGCAGGATGGATCGATATTTCCGTACCGCTGAAAACGGGGATGGTCGTCTACCCGAGCGACTCGCCCGTGCTGATCGAGCGCACCTGCGATGTGGCGAGGGGAGACCGGGTGACCCTCTCCCGCCTCTCCATGGGCCTCCACGCAGGAACGCACGTTGACGCGCCGCTCCATTTATTCGAAAAGGGGCTGCCTGTCGACCGGGTTCCGTTGGCTGCCCTGATAGGAACGGCGCAAGTGATCGACATCTCGGACGCGGCATCGATCACGCGTCCCGAGGTCGAGGCCCATCTGGTCGAGGGGTGCGGCATAGTCCTCTTCAAGACGCGCAATTCCGCCCTGTGGCGGCAGGTGGGCTTCTACGCGAGCTATGTCTCACTTTCTGCAGGTGCGGCCGAGTACCTGGTGAAAAAAGGTGTAAGCGCGGTGGGAATAGACTATCTTTCCATCGACGCCTTCGGCCAGGATGAGTTAAAGGCGCATGCCACATTGCTCTGTGCATCCATACCGGTCATCGAGGGGCTCGACCTTTCGCATGTCGGGGCCGGGCTGTACGAATGTATCTGCCTGCCCCTGCGGGTGGAGGGCGGAGAGGCGGCGCCGGCCCGGGTTATTGTGCGTCCACTGCAAAGCTGACCCGGGCGGTTGAAGGGGGGCGGGCATGAAGGAGGCACACCATGGGTAATTTAAGAAACATGCTAAGCGCTAAAGCGGTGGCGCTTATCGGTGCGACAGAAAAAGAAGGGGCTATCGGACGAACAATCCTGGAGAACCTTCTGCCCTCGAACAAGGCAAAAGTATATCCCGTAAACCCGAACCGGAAAAAAGTCTTGGGGGTCGACGCTTATCCGGATATAGCCGGCATCCCCGAACACGTGGATCTTGCGATCATCGCAACCCCAGCCCGTACTGTGCCAGGAGTAGTTGAGGAGTGCGGGAAGGCCGGCGTGAATGGGGTGGTGATAATTTCTGCGGGATTCAAAGAAATCGGGGAAGAGGGAAGAAAGTTGGAAGGTGAACTGGACGAAAGCAGAAGAAAGTATGGAATGCGTGTCCTTGGACCCAACTGTTTGGGGTTCGTAAGGCCCGGTATTGGCTTGAATGCGACGTTTCTCAAAGGTGATCTACCTCCGGGAAATATCGCTTTCCTCTCGCAGAGTGGTGCGCTGGGCCGTGCCATCGTGGATTGGGCGGCAAATGCTGGTGTAGGCTTCAGCATGATCGCATCGGTTGGGTCCATGATAGACGTGGACTTCGGCGACCTGATCGATTTTCTGGGTGAAGACGATACCACGAGAAGCATTTTGATTTACATGGAGGGCGTAGGAAACGCGAGAAAGTTCATGAGTGCCGCGCGGGCATTTGCGCGTCATAAGCCCATCATCGTCTTGAAGCCCGGGAGGTTTGCTGAAAGCGCAAAGGCGGCGCGGTCGCACACCGGCGCTATGGTAGGAGACGATGCGGTTTATGATGCAGCCTTCAGGAGGGTTGGCGTCGTGAGAGTCAGGGAGATAGCAGGCCTCTTCAACGCTGCCCAGGTTCTCGATTCTGACAGATTACCACACGGACCAAGGCTCGCCATCGTCACGGATGCGGGCGGTCCGGGCGTAATGGCTACCGATGTGCTCATCGACCTCGGGGGGGAGCTCGCAAAGCTCTCCGATGAAACTATAAAAGAGATCGACACATTCTTGCCGCCCTACTGGAGCAAGGCCAACCCTGTTGACGTACTGTGGAATGCGGATATCGCCAAGTATGTGAAGTCATTCGACACGTGCCTGCGCGACCCCATGGTAGACGGGGTTCTTGTTATTTACGTGCCGCGAGAATCCGCATCCTCTGAGGAGCTTGCCGGGGAAGTTGCCCGGCTGACCAAAGGCACCTGGAAACCCGTCATCACCACCTGGATGGGCGGGAAAGCGGTAGAGAAGGGGAGAAGAATCTTCATCGAAAACAACCTTCCTACTTACGAAACCCCGGAAGAGGCGGTCAGGACCTACCTTACCATGTACAATTACAGGCGGAATCTGGACCACCTCTATGAGACTCCGGCCGAGTTACCGGTCCACGAGCCACCCGACAGGGAGCAACTGAAAGCAACGATCCGGGAGATATTGCTTAAAGGCAGAACGCGTCTTAACGAGGAGGAATCCAAAAGGCTTCTCGTAAGGTACGGGATTCCTGCCACAGTGCCTCAGTGCGCGACAGACGCTGACGCGGCAGTGAGTATAGCCGACACACTAGGTTACCCGGTGGCCATCAAGGTTGTGTCGCCGGATATCTCTCACAAAAGCGATGTGGGTGGAGTGATGCTGGGGCTCGACTCAAGCGCCACATTGAAGCACGCATTCGAGACCCTTGTTCGAACGGTAGGGAAACGCGCCCCGCACGCAGCGATTCAGGGGGTGACTGTTCAGCGGATGATTGAGAACGTGGATTACGAACTCATCCTTGGGGCCAAGAGAGACAAGGATTTTGGTTCGGTCATCCTCTTTGGAATGGGCGGGACAGCAGCGGAGTTTGTCGAGGATTTTTCTATCGGACTGCCACCGCTCAACCAGACCCTGGCGAAGATGCTAATGCAGGGGACGAAGGTGTATAAGATGCTGCAAGGCTTCCGGGACAAGGCACCGGCGAATTTCAAAGAACTGGAGGAGATCCTCGTACGTTTTTCCAACCTGATCGTCGATTCTCCTGAAATAGCCGAGATTGATATCAATCCCCTGGCCATAGCAGATGGCAAGACATACGCCCTCGATGCAAGAATTGTGATCGACAGAGGTTATATCGAGTGCGGATCCCGATACCCACATCTCGTCATCACGCCTTATCCGACCCGCTATATCACGTCCTGGAAGCTGCGGAACGGAACGGACGTGCTGCTCCGGCCGATAAGGCCTGAGGATGAGCCCCTGGAGCAAGAGATGACCGCTTCCCTGTCTCGCGAGAGCATGAGGATGAGGCTTTTTTCGTCTCTTAGAGAAGCTGACCACGAATGGCTCATCCTTTTCTGCAACATAGACTATGACAGGCATATGGCGATCGTTGCCGAGATTACCGAAAATGGGAAGAGAAAGATAATCGGGGTGGGAAGGCTCGTCATGGAGCCCGACTTTCAGTCCGGCGAGTTTGCGATTGTCATCCATGATCGGTATCAGCGTGAAGGCCTCGGGTATAAACTTGTGGAAATGCTCATCGGGATAGGCCGGGAAAGGGGGCTTGAAGAAGTCGTCGGTAACGTGCTCGCGGAAAACGAGAAAATGCTCAAGTTGGCCAGGAAGTTAGGGTTCACTACGCAGTGGCTTGCCGGCGGAGTCACTAAGGTTACACTGAAGCTGAAAAACACCGCCAACTAGTACCCAAGACGAGGGACAAGGCAGGGCACACGCGCACGCGTTCGGTGAATGAAAAGCCCATGGAAGAACACGGGGTTATATGTGGAACCACGTCCCCGCCGTCGCGCTTTTACCCCGTCGCGAGCATCCCTTCAACTTTTTTGAGGAATTCATAAGGGGGGAGAGGTTTCTCGATGAAATCGACGTCGTTCTCCTCAATCCCCTTGTCAAGGATCACCTGGCGCGGGTGGCCGCTCATGAACAGGACCTTTATCTCCGGCCTCTCGGCTTTCATTGCTTCATACACCTGTCGCCCGTTCTTCCCCGGCATGACAAAATCGAGGATCGCCAGGACGATATCCGTATTTCCCTTAAACCGATTGAGGGCATCCTCTCCGTCCACCGCGTCGATAACCGTGTAGCCGCAGTAACAGAGCATATCTCTCACGAGGTTCCTTACCTCGGCGTTGTCATCGGCAACGAGAACCGTTGCCGTGCCACGGACGATGTCGAGCTCCGGATGCAGTAGTGCGTCCGCCGCCGCTTTCACAGCCGGGAGGTAAATCCTGAAATTCGCACCCTTCCCCGGCTTGCTCCATACAGTGATGTAGCCACCGTGCTGCTTCACGATCCCGTACACCGTCGACAGGCCGAGGCCGGTGCCTTTACCCTCTTCCTTTGTCGTGTAGAACGGATCGAATATCCTCTCTTTCGTTTTTTCGTCCATGCCTATGCCCGTGTCGGTGACACTCAAGAGCGCATATCTGCCGACTTCCCCGAAGCCGTGGTTAAGGATAAAATCGTTGTCGATCGCCACAAGGCTTGTCGTGATGGTCAGAATTCCCCCATGCGGCATGGCGTCCCTCGCGTTTGTGGCGAGGTTGAAGAGGATTTGATCGATCTGGGTACTATCCGCCAGGGCGATAATCTCTTCCCGGCTAAAAAAAGTTGTCAGAGCTATATCTTCGGTGATCAGCCGGCGTAAAAGCTTTTCCGTGTCTCTGACAACGGCGTTGATGTTTACCGGTTTGAGGGAGATGGGCTGCAGCCGCCCGAAGGTCAGCAGGCTTTGCGTCAGGCTGGTCGCCTTATTGGAGGCGAGCAGCATCTGGTCGACGTAGTGTGTCAGCGGGTCGGCCGGCTGCAACTTCATCTTCAGAAGCGTGCCGTATCCCGTGAGAACGGTCAGCATGTTGTTGAAATCGTGGGCAACACCGCCAGCGAGGGTGCCGATGGCTTCCATCTTCTGGGCCTGGCGCAGTTTGGATTCCAGCATCCTTTCCTTCGTGATATCGATGAACGTCCCGAGGTAGGTGATCCGCCCGCCGCAATCGGTGGAGCTGGCCAAGACCTTGAGCGTGATGACCCCTTTATCTTTCCGCACCGCCTTCAGCTCGATCTCGAAATCGCCACGCCCGTTGACCGCCATTCTCTCTATGTTCTCCTGCAAGACCTCTTTGTGGTCGGGATGAACCATATCGTCGGGCGTCATCCTATCGACTATCTCCTCAGCGGCGTATCCGAGAGTGTCGCAAAACTTGTTGTTGACGAATCGGAAATATCCTTCCTCAACAACACATAACGCGACAAGGGAGTTTTCTACGACCGTGCGGTACTTCACCGCTGATTCCCGAAGCGCCGCCTCAGCGTGTTTGCGCTTCGTGATGTCTTCTACCGTCCCTTCATACCGGACCACGCATCCCTGATCATCACGGACACTGCGGATATTTAAGGAAACCCACTGGATCTGCCCGTTTTTGGCGTACATCCGGCACTCCACGGCTTCCGCGTGGCCCTGTCCTCTCAGCATCTCTCCGAGCGCAATCCTCTCTTCCGGGTTGACAAAAGTGGGACCGGTCTCGTTGAAACCGATGATCATCTCTTCCGGCGTGGCGCACCCGGCCATATGGGCGAGGGCGGGGTTGGCGCTCAGCAATTTGATATCAGCCGAAAGAACGAAAATGCCTTCCGCGGCATGTTCGAAGATATGGCGGTATTTTTCCTCGCTCACACGCAATTCCGCCTCCGCCAGCCTCCTCATTGCCATCTCATCCTGCAGCCGCTCATTCGTCTCGATCAGCTCGCCGAGAGTCCGGTTCATTCTCTCATGCAACCCGCCTGCCGCCAGGACAAGGGGAATCGTGTACAGAGTGACTAACGCGAGTTGGAGTAACCATGCAACAGGTGTCGAGAGATAGTCCTGCATGCCAGGCCACACAGTGATCGTGCCGGTCCAGAATCCTGCGCCGATAAGGCACGCAAAGAGCGCACCCACGCCAAAGAACGCCAACCCCGCCCTTCTCCCTATAAAAACCCCGGCGAAGGCGCAGACCGCGATGAGACTGAGCATGCCGGAGCTGGCAAGTCCCGCGAAGAGAAGAGAAACGATGACATCGCCTCCGATAAGCCCAAGGAGCACACAAAAAATAATGAAGGGAGGGAGACGCCGCCAGCATACGAAAAGTACTGCCGCCAGGAAATACTCGACCAAATGCCAGGTGAGCATCGGGTACCAGCCATAATGCACCGACCGGTAGACGGATATTGCAAAGGCGACGGCGGCGATAACCATCGCATAGGAAAAGGTGACGCGGAGAAGACGGGTGCGCTCCGCCTGAAAGTCGTGCTTGGCGTCATCGTGCGACAGGCACGGCTCGCGACTACCTGCCTTGCAAGCATTGTGCGGATCAGTGGTGAAACGACAGCGATCAAAGTTCTTCAGGAGTTTCCGAATCCGATCAGGCATTTCTCTATGTGTAGTCGGCAGGATATCAAAATTTCTTAACCTGGATTGCACGGCAGGGATCAACGTCTCCTCGGTGGGCCGGGCGCCCGGGTACCCACCCGACCGGTAGGGAGGGAAGGGTGCACAAACACGCACAAAACCGGTCGTTTTTTGGCATGTTTTACTGGTTTTACCCTCTTCGGCACGCATTCTTCACGTACCGTCTCAACACCCCTTTCCGGATTCGCCTCTCTCCCAGGCCTTCCCTAAGGGGGGTTTACAAAAGTGCACAAAAGTTTACAGTTTCAGGGGGGGGTCCAGCACAGGCGACCGGGGACACAGCCGGGCAGCACCACCGTCGGATGTGGCTATTGCCTTTCAATTGTCAAAGAGCGATGCCGGTTTACGGGATCACGCAAAACCGGCTGAAACAGGCCGGGCTCTGTCATCTCTTTAGAGCCTCTCAAAATGACTGCCGGGTACCCACCCGACCGGCAGGGAGGGAAGGGTGCTCATAAGATTTTCCGTCTTTTCCCCTCTCCTGTCAAAGCGACAAGGAGGGGCGACAACCAGGGGCGACAAGGAGGGATGACAACCAGGAGTGACAAAAAGCATCTTTTCAAGACAGTTTCTCACCTCGTGCCCATGAATAGCGTCTTTCTCACGGAATGCCTGAATATAGCTGTTGTAATCTTGCGGCATTTCTCTGATAATGGAGGATAGGGAGATGACAGTCGGAAAGGCTGACACGCTCATCCGGTGAATGAGAATGTACAGAAGGAAGCAACGTCCCTACCGACCGTATCCCTGCCTACCGTACTCTTGAAGCCAAACCGTATGTGGTCCATAATATCAGAAAATACGGCCTCGGGGTTACACAAGGGGCGTCTTAATTCAAGGATAAAGATTTGACCCCCAGGCCCCTCTAAGTTCTCTTCTCCCTTCCTTGACAAGAAGCGTATATGGATGTAATATACAAAATGGATGAACTGGATAGAGTGCTCTCTGCCGCTGAATTTGAATGGGATCGGGGAAACATCGGGAAGAACTGGGAAAGACACCGCGTAGCTTACTTCGAATGTGAGGAAGTTCTTCTCAATGGGCAATTTATCATCACCAAGGATACGGCCCACTCAGCAACGGAGGATCGTTACCGGGTGTTGGGCAAGACGGACGAAGGAAGGGTACTCTTCCTGGCCTTTGCCCTGAGGGGCGACAAAATAAGGGTGATTACGGCAAGAGACGTAAACAAAAGAGAGAGGAAAGCGTATGAAGAAGCTAAAAAAAGTACCGCCCTTTAAGAATGAGGAAGAAGAATT
>Ga0326728_10023951_pt1 | contig 11117 bp, 7 predicted proteins | sample MB3enrmetagenome_FD_207602 | JGI IMG/M metagenome (GOLD analysis project Ga0326728, IMG submission 207602) | Lab enriched peat soil microbial communities from McLean, Ithaca, NY, United States - MB31MN | ecosystem: Environmental > Terrestrial > Soil > Wetlands > Peat | place: USA: New York... | reverse complement strand
TCAACTGCAAGGCGCAGCGCTCGATCTTTCATCGCAAGAACTACTTCTACCCCGACATGCCCAAGGACTACCAGATCAGCCAGTACGACGAGCCGATCAACGTCGACGGCTACCTGGAGCTGCCCGACGGGTCTCGCGTCGGCATCGAACGGGCGCACATGGAAGAGGACACAGGCAAGACGACCCATGTCGGCGGCGGCGGCCGCATCCACGAGGCGGATCACTCGCTCGTGGACTACAACCGCGCCGGCGTTCCGCTGGTGGAGATCGTCTCGCGTCCAGACATCCGCTCAGCGGTTCAGGCGCGCGCGTATGTCGACGAACTGCGCTCAATTCTCGTGGCCACCGGCGCGTCCGACGGTCGGATGGAAGAGGGCTCTCTGCGGGTCGACGCGAACGTCTCGGTACGCCCCACAGGCGCGACGGAGTACGGGACTCGTTGCGAGGTGAAGAACCTGAACTCGCTGCGATCGCTCGAACGGGCCATCGCCTACGAGGCCGCGCGACAGATCGAGCTGCTCGAGTCCGGCGCGCGAGTCGCTCAAGAGACCCGGCACTGGGACGAGGCAGACGGCAGCACCCACTCGTTGCGTTCCAAGGAGGAAGCCAACGACTACCGCTATTTCCCCGAGCCCGATCTGACGCCGTTAGTACCGGATGAGCGACTGCTTGAGGCGGCGACCGAGGGCGTCGGCGCCATGCCGGCCGAGCGCCGACACCGGCTTTCAGAGCTCCTGACCGGCGATTCGGAGCTGGCCACGCGGCGAGACGGCTCGACCGACCAGGTCGTCACGGTCGTCGACCTTGGCCTGGACGAGCTTGTCGTCGGTGCCGTGACTGCGGGAGCCGATCCAAGGCTCGCCCTCGCGCGAACCGCGAACGAAGCAGCGGCCAACCCAGATGCAGCCAAGCGCCTCGATCCGGTTGCTTTTGCGGCGCTGCTCAAGATGGAGTCGGCCGGTCAGCTCTCGGCGACCCAGTCCAAGGAGGTGCTAGCCGAGCTCATGACCCGCGGCGGGGATCCCGGTCAGATCGCCGCCCGCCTCGGATATCAAGCAATGGACTCAGCGACTCTCGATTCGATGGTCGACGACGTGATCGCGTCCAGCCCGGAGGAGTGGCGGCGCTACTGCAGCGGTGACGAGAAGGTGGCGCAGTTCCTTCTCGGCCAGGTGATGCGAGCCTCGAAAGGCCGGGCGAACGGCAAGCTTGTCGCGGCGGCGTTCGCCACGCGGCGAAACGCCTGAAACATCGCTGGACCTGGGAGCCCGAACGCTTTAGCGAAGGCTCGGGCAAGAAATCTGGGCCGCATCGTCACAGCGGACACTAGGTTGAGGCGATGGCCGAGAAGATCCGTTCGCTGAAGATTCACAGCCAGGAGGTCACCGAAGGCTTCCGGCGCTCACCATCGAGAGCGATGCTCCGTGCGGTTGGCATGACCGACGTTGATTTCGACAAGCCTCAGATCGGGGTCGCCTCCACATGGAACGAAGTGACGCCTTGCAACCTGCCACTTGCCCGACTTGCTCAGCGGGCGAAGGACGGGGTGCGCGCAGCCGGCGGCTTCCCGTTCGAGTTCGTCTCGATCGCGGTCTCCGACGGCATCGCGATGGGCCACGAAGGGATGCACGCATCCCTCGTGAGCCGGGAGATCATCGCGGACTCGGTCGAAGCCATGATGCACGCGGAGCGCTTCGACGCGTTCGTCGGCCTCGCGGGGTGCGACAAGTCGCTTCCCGGGATGCTCATGGCCGCCGGCCGACTCGACCTCCCGATGGTCTTCGTCTACGGAGGCACGATCCTGCCGGGGCACCTCGGCAATCGCGCTCTGGACATTGTTTCTGTGTTCGAGGCGGTCGGCGCACGATCGGCGGGAACGATCGACGAAGCGGAACTGGAGGCGATCGAACGCAACGCGTGCCCGACTGAAGGCTCCTGCGCGGGCATGTTCACCGCCAACACCATGGCGTCGGTGGCCGAAGCGCTCGGCATGGCGTTGCCGGCCGGCGCTGCGGTGCCGGCGGTCGACCGCCGGCGGGACGACCTCGCCTACGCGAGCGGCCGGGCAGTGATCGCCTTGCTCGAAAAGGGCATTCGACCCCGTCAGATCATGACCAGGGAAGCCTTCGAGAATGCGATCGCCACTGTGATGGCACTGGGCGGCTCGACCAACGCCGTTCTTCATCTGCTCGCGATCGCGAACGAAGCCCATGTCGAGTTGCATCTCGACGACTTCTCCCGAATTGGCCGGCGAGTGCCGCATCTCGCGGACATGAAGCCGCACGGGCGATACCACATGACCGATCTCGACCGGATCGGCGGCCTCCCGGTGGTCCTCCGGGAGCTTTTCGAGGAGGGCTTGCTCCACGGTGAGTGCCTGACGGTCACCGGCAAGACGATGGCCGAGAACCTGGCCGATCTCGACCCACCCGCTCCCGACGGGTCGGTCGTGCGCCTGTTCGGCGAGCCGATACATGCCGACGGCGGGATCGCCATCCTGCACGGGTCGCTCGCGCCCGAAGGTGCGGTCGTGAAGGTCGCAGGCATCGACGGCGACCTCGCCTTTGCGGGCCGGGCGCGGGTCTTCGACGGTGAGGGTGCCGCGACCGAGGCCATCCTCGCCGGGACTGTCACGCCGGGGACGGTCGTGGTCATCCGCCACGAAGGACCCAGGGGAGGTCCCGGGATGAGCGAGATGCTCGCGGTGACCGCGGCCATGACCGGCGTCGGGCGAGGCGGCGACTGTGCGCTTGTCACCGACGGGCGCTTTTCCGGTGGTACCCAAGGCTTCTGCGTCGGCCACGTGGCTCCCGAAGCGGCGGTCGGCGGCCCGATCGGGTTGGTCGAAGACGGCGACCAGATAGTGCTCGATGCGCACGAGGGCCGCCTTGACTTGCTCGTCGGGCCGGTCGAGCTCGAGCGCCGCCGCGCGCTGTGGGAACCCCCCATCCCGCGCTATACGACCGGAGTGCTGGCCAAGTACGCGAGACTCGTCGTGGGGGCCGAGCGAGGCGCCATCACCGAGCCATAGTGGTCCCGTGCAGCCGGCTTGCGCCCAGCGCCGGCCTGCCGGCGGGCTTACTGGCGGGCTTACTGGCGGGCTTGCCAATGTGCTTGCCGACGTGCCTACTGGCGGGTCGCTGCCAGGGACCGCGGTTGCGGCCGGCGCGCCGTTCTGCAACACTTGGTGGTGATGCCCGCAAACGACTGCCTCGTACTTATCACCTAGAGCGCGGCACCCTTTGCGTTGCTGCGCTTGCGACCTCCCCGAAGGGGAGGTCGTTTCGTTTTCCGGCACCGGCGCACAGGCTCACCGACAACGAAGATCAGTCAGAGACCGCACAACCACCCACCAACCCGACAAACGAGAGCGAGAGGTAGCACCGATGGAGCTCACCGGAGCGCAAGCGCTTGTGAAAAGCCTTGAGATGCAAGAGGTCGAAGTCATCTTCGGCCTTCCCGGAGGTGCCATTCTCCCCGTATACGACCCCATCATCGACTCGTCGATCCGCCACATCCTGGTTCGTCACGAGCAGGGTGCCGGGCATATGGCCGAGGGGTACGCGCAGGCGACCGGCAGACCGGGCGTGGCGATGGTCACGAGCGGTCCCGGCGCGACCAATGTCGTGACCCCGCTCGCCGACGCCTACATGGACTCGATCCCGCTGGTGTGCGTGAGCGGCCAAGTCGCCACGAGCGCGATCGGGACCGACGCCTTTCAGGAGAGCGACACGACCGGCATCACGCTCGGCGTCACCAAGCACAACTGGCTCGTCACCGATGCCGCCGACATCCCGCGGATCGTGCGCGAGGCATTCCACGTCGCCACGACCGGCCGTCCGGGACCGGTGCTGATCGACTTCCCGAAAGACGTTGCGAACGACACGATGGAGTGGTATTGGCCCGAAGCTGTCGACTTGCCCGGGTACCACCCACCGTCGCACGCTGACCCGGCGGCGATCCGAGCCGCAGTCGAACTCGTGATCGCGGCGCAACGGCCGGTGATCTATGCCGGCGGCGGGATCTTGAAGTCGAGGGCGACCGACGCGTTGCGCGACCTGGTCGACCTGACGGGCATTCCGGTCGTGACAACCCTCATGGCTCGCGGCTCGTTTCCTGACAGCCACCCGCTCTGCTTGGGAATGCCCGGGATGCACGGCAATTACACCGCGGTCACCGCCATGCAGAAGGCGGATCTGCTGGTTGCCCTCGGAAGTCGTTTCGACGATCGCGTGACCGGCAAGGTCTCGGCTTTCGCACCGAAGGCGAAGGTGGTGCACGTCGACATCGACAAGGCCGAGATCGGCAAGGTCCGGCGACCCGAGGTCGCGATCCTTGCCGACTGCCGCTTGGCGATCGAGGCGCTTGTCGAAGAGATCAAGGCCTCCGGACCGGTCGATCAAAGCCGGCTCGCCTCCTGGATCGCGACGCTCAACCGCTGGCAGGCGGAATACCCCTGCGCTTATGACCGCTCCGGACTCGGGAGCGCCGGGGTCGCGACCGGTGGCCCAGGCCGGCGGCCGACGCTCAAGCCCCAGTTCGTCATCGAGAGCTTGAGGGCCTCGACACCTTCGGACACGATCCTCGTCTCCGGCGTGGGTCAGCACCAGATGTGGGCGTCCCAGTACTGGTCCTTCGAGTACCCGAATACTTGGATCAACTCGGGGGGACTCGGGACGATGGGCTTCGCCGTGCCAGCGGCCATCGGGGCCAAGGTCGGGCGACCTGACCGGATGGTGTGGGCGGTCGACGGCGATGGCTGCTTTCAGATGACGGCGCAGGAGCTTGCCACGGCGACCGCCGAGCGCATCCCGATCAAGATCGCGATCTTGAACAACGCCTACCTCGGGATGGTGAGACAGTGGCAGCACATGTTCTACGAGGAGCGCTACTCCGAGGTCTACCTCTCTCCGGACCTCCCCGACTACGTCGGATGGGCCGAGGCGATGGGCTGCGTGGGCCTGCGCGTGGAGAGTCCGGAGGAGGTCATACCTGCCATCGAGAAGGCCAACGACATCGACGACCGGCCCGTGGTGATTGACTTTCGGACCGACTCCATGGAGCAGGTCTTCCCGATGGTGCCTTCCGGGGCCTCCAACGATGACATCGTCGTGTACCAGTCCCAGCCGGCTTCCAACATCGAGGTGATGCAATGAGCTCGGATCACAGGCCACACGGTCCTCACCACCGCTTGCTCTCGGTCCTCGTGGAGAACAAGGCCGGTGTGCTCGCGCGCGTCGCAGGACTGTTCTCACGACGCGGGTACAACATCTACTCTCTCGCCGTCGCACCGACCGACGACGAGCGTTTCTCGCGGATCTCGATTGTCGTGGACGTCGAGTCCTCACCACTCGAGCAGGTCGTGGCGCAGCTCGACAAGCTCATCAACGTCGTCGAGATCGGCGAGCTTCACCCCGATGAGGCACGCGAAGCCGAGCTGTTGCTCGTGAGCGTCTCGGCCGACGCCGACCAACGCTCACAGGTCATCGAGCTCGTCGGCGTCTTTGCCGGCCGCATCGTCGACGTCGGCCATGACGCCATCACCGTCATGGTCTCGGGCACGCCCGAGGCTGTCGATGACTTCGAGAGCCTGATGAGGCCTTACGGGATCGCGGGGCTCCAACGGACCGGTCGGATCGCACTTCCCAAGCTGGACGGGAAATCCCCGGCTCTGTAGCGGCCAGGAGGCATTGTTAACACTCAAGGCAGCATTCCCACGATTCACAAGGACAGGAGCGCTATGGCCAAGCTCTACTACGAGAACGACGCGGACTCCTCCCTCGTCCGCAAGCGCAAGGTGGCCGTCATCGGCTACGGCTCGCAAGGCCATGCGCACGCGTTGAACCTCCATGATTCCGGCGTCGACGTGCGGGTCGGGCTGAGGCCCGAGTCGTCCTCGCGCGCCAAAGCAGAGGCGGCCGGCCTCCGGGCATTCAGCGTGGCGGAGGCCGCGGCCGAGGCGGACCTCATCATGATCCTGCTGCCCGACACGGAGCAGGCGTCTGTGTACGAGGCCGAGATTGCTCCGCACCTCGCCGGCGGCGACGCCGTGTTCTTTGCGCACGGTTTCAACATCCGTTTCGGGCTCATCACGCCGCCGCCGGGAGTCGACGTCGCGATGGTCGCACCCAAGGGGCCTGGTCACCTGGTGCGCCGCACGTACACCGAGGGCGGTGGCGTGCCGTCTCTCATCGCCGTGTCGGCCGATGCCTCGGGCAAGGCGATGGCACTCGCGCTCTCTTACGCGGATGCCCTTGGTGCGACCCGGGCCGGGGTGCTCGAGACGACCTTCGCTGAGGAGACCGAGACCGACCTCTTCGGTGAGCAGGTCGTGCTTTGCGGCGGGTTGACAGCCCTGGTCATGGCGGGCTTCGAGACCCTTGTCGAGGCCGGCTACCAGCCCGAGTCCGCCTACTTCGAGTGCCTGCACGAGCTGAAGCTGATAGTCGACCTCATGTACGAGCAAGGAATTGCGGGCATGCGGTTCTCGGTCTCGGACACCGCTGAGTACGGTGATCTCACCCGCGGGCCGCGGATCATCGACCACAGGGTCCGCGCTGAGATGCGCCAGGTCCTGGCGGAGATCAAGGACGGGGGCTTCGCCAGGGAATGGTTAGCGGAGGACCGCGCCGGCAGGCAGCGTTTCAACGAGCTGCGGGCCGCTGGACGGAGCCACCAGATCGAGTCGGTCGGTGCCGAGCTGCGGGCGATGATGCCGTTCGTCACCGCCGGGCGTCAGCGCCTCGAAGACATCTCCGGGGGCTAGCCGTCTCCGGTCGCCGTATGCCGGTCACACCGGGACCAGGGCCCGGCGGTCTAGTTCGCGCCGCCTATCCGATCCTCGAATTCGACCCGGACCGCCAGGCGCTGATCGAGCCGTCAGTGCATCTGTGCGCCCCGTCGCGCGCGGAGGTCGAGGTGCCCGTACGAGCAGTCCTGTGCTTCTTCGGCGATGTGGTGAGCGCGGTCGCGTCCGAGCGGGGGGCCCGCCAGGTCGCTCACCTGCATTCTGAACATGGCGTCCACCCGATCTTCGAGCTCGATCATCACGGCGAGCGCGTCGCCTTCTTCCAGCCCGGCGTGGGCGCGCCGCTCGCGGCGCTGTTCTTGGAGGAGGCGATCGACTACGGCTGCCGGGCCCTTGTCGCCTGCGGTGGCGCCGGGGCACTTGACGCCGGCCTCGCCCTGGGCCATCCGGTCGTGGTGTCGGCAGCGGTCCGCGACGAGGGGACTTCGTATCACTACCTCGCTCCGTCCCGGCTTGTCGAGGCCGCTCCGGCCGTCGTGTCGGTCATCGAGGGTGTCCTTCAGCACTCGAGCGTGCCGTTCACCACCGGGATCACCTGGTCGACAGACGCCGCCTATCGCGAGACCAGGGAGAAGGTGTCGCTCCGGCGAGCCGAGGGGTGCATCACAGTCGAGATGGAGGCCGCCGCGCTGTTGGCGGTGGCCCGGTTCAGGGAGGTCGCGTTGGGCCAGCTCCTCTACGCGGGCGACAGCCTCGCCGGTGACTCCTGGGACCATCGGGACTGGGTGCACGCCCACGATGTGCGCCAAGCGCTCTTCTGGTTGGCCATGGACGCAGCCGTGGAGCTGCCGCTGGAGCCGTGACCCCCGGCGCTGTTCAGCAGCACGTCAGGGATGGTCTATCCTCGCCAGAGGTCTGCGGGGGTCACAGACGCACACGCGCGACAAAGCCGGGCGTGTCATTGAGCACAGAAACGAGAACGACATGCCATCGACGTCTGCTCTTTCACAGCTGCAGTGTGCCCGAGCTCTCACGACGTCCCAAGGGGGGCGCAAGAACTTGAGCTCGATAGCACGAAAAGTCATGGTGTTCGCGACGGTTCTCGTCGCCGGCACTGCCGTCATCGCAACTGGCGCGCTGGCGTCTGCCAAGAGTTTCACGGTGGGTGACCCGCAGCCGGAGCTCGCCCTGTTCAACGTGGGTGCCACCGGTGGTGGAACCGGTTCCGGGGTTGTGCTTCCCGATGGCAATCTTGTGCTCGTTTCGCCGGCTGAGAACGGTCACACCGCCGTGGTCTGCATGCTGCATCCAGGCGATACCAAGTGCGCCTCGAAGGCCATCTTGCACGCCTACAAGGGCGGTGGGAACCAGGACGGCTTCGGCGACGCCGAAGTGCTGTCCACCGGAGGCACTGACGTATCGGTCGTGCTGGAAGACTGCTGCTACATCCCGAGCCCGCACGGTGGCGGCGCTGTCGTGTTCAACAGCGCCAACGACGGTCAGACGTTCTCGGCAGAGACCCCGGCCGGCATTCTCCAGGGCGTTTCCACCGCCACCTTCGCCGACGGCGAGATCGTGGCCGCGTCATCCGAGACCGGCAGTTTGAATGTGCAGGCTTTCCCGCCTAACCCGGCCAGTCCGGTGATGACACCCGTGGCGAACCCCAACGGCAGAGAAGACGGAGACACGTCGCTTACGACCTACAGAGGTGGAGTCCTCGTGGCCAGTGACGACACGAATGGCAACACCCTCGTCGAATATGCGCCCAGCGGCACCAACTTCAACCTGAAGAGCTCGTATGGCTCCGTTGGTGTCTTCAGGGGTGAGAACCTGGCCGCGGTGTCGGGCAACGCGCTTTTGACCTATGCCGCCAGCTCGATAACGCACGGGGCCTTCATCAGGTTCTTCAACGGCACGTCGTTCGGCCCTCGCTACAGCGTGCCGGAGCCGTCGACCGGTGACGACGGCTACTGGAGCCTCCAAGAAGTCGGAGCCCTTGCTGCGTCACGGCCACAACCAGGATCAGCCAGACATGGAACTCTGCAAGCAGAAGGTGCCGGCGGCGGCGTTGCTCACGTCTTCTTCTTGAACCGGCGCAACGGCTACGACATCTACTCGGAGACCACCAGCAACGGGGTGCGCTGGTCCCCACTCGCCATTTACAACACAGCCATCACCGCGGGCGCCCTCATGCCGGTCCTCGGTCGCTCCGGCGCCGGTCTTGTCTACGAGACCGACTCCAAGCCGCTATTGGCACAGCCGATCCTCAACGGCCAATCGGTCGTCGTCAAGCTGGCTAAGGCGAGGGTGTACGTCGGGACCGCAACGTCGCTCAGCGGCCAGGCCAAGCCGATTCTGGCCGGTCAGGCCGTGGTGCTGGAGCAGCTCTCGGCCGGCCGCTGGTACAACGTGTCATCGTCCCATGAGTCATCGACGGGCACGTTCTCCTTCAGCGTGCCGGGCACCACCGAGACCTACAGGGCGGTTGTTGCCTACCAGCCGGGGTACTACCTGTACGGCTACTCCAACTTCGTCACCTTGACGGCGATCCCGAAGCCGGCAGGCGGCTGAAGCGACCCGAGAGGCGTCGCCGGGCTGTTGTCCTTGCCCCTGTGACGCCGCATAGCCCCGTAGCAGCAAGGCGGTTGCGCCGACCAACATCGACGGCCGGTACTCTTCCGCGAGAGCAGGAGGATGGGGTTCGATGCAACGGGAGGGCCAGCTCGATCTGACCATGGTCGTCCCGTATTACAACCCGGGCCCGAATCTCGCGGGTCACATCGCGCAGGTGATCGAGGTGCTGCGCGATCGTGGGGTCAGTTTCGAGGTCATCGCGGTCTCCGACGGCTCGACCGACGGCAGCGATGTCGGTCTCGCGGAGCTCGGCGCGGAGGTTCAAGTCGTCTCTTTGCCGGTCAACCAGGGCAAGGGTCATGCGCTACGGGTCGGGCTCGGGCTTGGTCGTGGCAGCTACCTCGGGTTCATCGACGGCGACGGTGACATTCCGGCCCCGGTGCTGGGCGAGTTCGTCAGTTGCATCCAGAACGAGCGTCCCGATTTCGTGATCGGGAGCAAGCGCCATCCTTCGTCGGTGGTCGTGTACCCACGCCTGCGCCGTTTCTACTCCTGGGGATACCAGCTCCTCACTCGGCTGCTGTTCGGCTTGGACGTCACTGACACCCAGAGCGGGATCAAGTTGGCCCGGCGGGGGATCGTAACCGAGCTGCTCCCGATCCTCGAGGAGGACGGTTTCACTTTCGACCTCGAGCTCCTCGCAGTCGCCCGGCGCCTCGGCTATACACGAGTTGTCGAATTGCCGGTCGAGATCCGGGAACGTTTCTCGAGCACGGTCTCGCCGAGAGCGGCCTGGGACATGCTCGTCGACACGGTGCGGTTGACGTGGCGGCTCCGGATCGCGCGCCACTACGACAAGGCTCTTGCCGCCCAGCACAGTGCGGGCCAGTGACCCCAGCCCGCGCGGCACCCGCCGCCGACCCGCCGCCGGGTCGCCGCAGGGCCGCTGCCGGCGGGGCGCTGCCGTTAGAGGAATTCGGGCTCTAGGCCCCGAGATCTTCCACGACCCAGTCGACACAGGCCGTCAAGGCCTCGACATCTGAGGGCTCGATCGCAGGAAACAACGCGATGCGCAGCTGGTTCCTCCCCAACTTGCGGTAGGGCTCTGTATCTCGGATGCCGTTGTCGCGCAGGATCGAGGCCACCTTCAACGCGTCGACGCGCTCTTCGAAGTCGATCGTTGCCGTGACGTGGCTCCGCTCCATCGGATCGGTCACGAAGGGTCGTGCGTAGCTCGAGTTCTCGGCCCAGCCGTAGATGATCTCGGCGGAGCGGTCTGCACGCGACGCAGCCCACTCGAGGCCACCCTTGCCGAGGAACCAGTCGACCTGTTCGGCGAGAAGGAACAAGGTGGCGAGCGCCGGTGTGTTGTAGGTCTGCTGAAGGCGCGAATTCGCGAGTGCGATCTTCAAGTCCAAGAAGGCGGGGACGAACCGTCCCGCCTCCGAGAGATGCTCCACCCGTTCGATCGCTGCGGGGGACAGCAGTGCGAGCCAGAGCCCGCCTTCGGACCCGAAACACTTTTGCGGGGCGAAGTAGTACGCGTCGAACTCGCTCGCCTCGACCCGGGTCCCGCCGGCAGCCGAGGTCGCGTCGACGAGGACGAGGCCGTCGGCCACGGCTCCGTCGGCCCGGCGAGGTCGCTGCACAGTTGCCTGCACGCCGGTCGAGGTCTCGTTGTGGGTGAGGCAGTACGCGTCCACAGTCGGGTTGACGATCGCGCGCGGGTAGGTGCCTGGCTCCGAGACGAGGACCTCTGGGTCTTCGAGGAACGGTGCCGCGCGGGTGCACTCGG
>Ga0326728_10023950_pt1 | contig 11117 bp, 8 predicted proteins | sample MB3enrmetagenome_FD_207602 | JGI IMG/M metagenome (GOLD analysis project Ga0326728, IMG submission 207602) | Lab enriched peat soil microbial communities from McLean, Ithaca, NY, United States - MB31MN | ecosystem: Environmental > Terrestrial > Soil > Wetlands > Peat | place: USA: New York... | reverse complement strand
GCTTCCTCAGGCCGGTACCGAAACTCGAAATGCACACACATCGATCACTCTCGAAAATCCTGTCGGCGCTCCTCTTTCTCACGGAAGCGTGCGCGCAGACCGCCGTTCCGCCAGCGGGGCTGACTCTTGCCCAGGCCGTCGAGCAGGCGCTCAAAAGCAACCTGCAGGCGAAGCTGGCCGGGGAGCGGATCACTGAGTCGCGCGCCGAGCGCGGCGTCGGGCTCTCGGCGCTCCTGCCGAACGTCGCCGGCGTGGCCTACCAGATGAATCTCACCACCAATCTCGCTCCACAGGGACTGACCGCCTCCATCTTCCCGGGGATCCCCGCCTTTATCGGCCCTTTCAACCGCTTCGACGCTCGCTTCGAGATGGTGCAGAGCCTGTTCAACCTGGCGTCGATCCGGCGCTATCAGGCGACGCGCTATGGCGTCCAACTCGCCGAGCAGCAGCAGCGGCTGGCGGACCAGCAAGTCACCACGATCACGGTCTTGGCGTATATTGGCGTGCTCGAAGCGAGGCAGTCGGTCGCAGCCGCGGAGGCGAACGTCGAGCTCGCCCGGAGGCTCCTCGATCTGGCGGTGAACCAGAGAAACGCCGGCATCGCGACCGGGCTCGACGTGGCCCGCGCCGAGACGCGCCTGGCAAGCCAGCAGGTGCAGCTTGCGCAGACCCAAACGGACCTGGATACGGCGGGGTTGAACCTGCTTCGCGTCATCGGCTCGCCGCTCGCCTCGCGGCTGTCTCCGGCCGAGGAGATGCGGTTCCAGCCGCAACCGCCACCGGAGGCAGCCGATGCCATACGCCAGGCGCTGGCCGACCGGCTGGAGCTGCGCGTCGCGTCCGCGGAACTGCGGATCGCCGAAGCGGAGCACAAGGCCGCGGTCGGAGGCTGGGTGCCTTCGGTTTCGGCTTTCGGCGATTACGGCAGCAGCGGCCTGAAGCCCAACGAAGTGGATCTGCCCACGCGAAGCATTGGTATCCGCGTCGACGTTCCGATCTTCGACGGGGGGCGCACAAGATCGGAAGTGCAGGCTGCGGCGAGCCGGGTCCGCCAGGCCCAGATGCAGTTGGCGGACCTGCGAGCCGCGGTGGAGAAGGATGTGCGGCAGGCTCTCGACAACCTGTCGACCCGGGAACAACAGATGCGGGCCGCCGGGAAGAACCGGGACCTGGCCCAGCGGGAGCTTTCGCTGGCGCAGGACCGGTTCCAGAACGGAGTGGCCGACAACATCGAGGTGACCAGCGCCCAGACCGCACTCGAAAACGCCCGCCAGATAGCGGTGGCGAGTCTGGCCCAATTCAACATCGCCCGCCTGAACCTGTTTTCGGCGCTCGGGCGTGCTGAAGGTTTTTCTTTCTAGAAGGCAGATCCGGAGAACAGGATGGCTAACGAGACTCTTGTCGACGAAACAGTGAAAGCCAAGACGCCGCGCAGGCGCGCGGCCAGGTTGGCGGGCATCGGACTCGGCGTAGTCGCCGCCGTGGCCGGGGGCTTGTATTACCTGCATGCACGGGCTTACGAATCCACGGACAACGCTTTCATGGAAGGAAGCGTGATTCAGGTGAGTCCGCGAGTTGGGGGCCAGGTGCGGCGGGTGTATGTCGAGGACAACCAGCACGTGAACCGTGGCGACCCGATCGCGGAGATTGACGCGCGGGACTATGAAGCGCGCGCGGTGGAGGCGCGTGCCCGGTTGGCCGACATCTCCGCGCGGGCGGAAGGTGCGCAGTCGAACCTGCTTCTCTCTTCGACCATAACCAGCGCCGTCCTGACCGAAGCCGGCGCCGGGGCGGACGCGGCTCTCGATCAGGTGCAGATCCTCCACGCGCGAGCCGCGCAAGATGCCGCCGCGATTCGCGGGGCCGAGGCGGGCCTGGGACAAGCCGAAGCGCAGCGATCGGCAGCCGAAGCGGAAGCCAGCCGTGCCGCCGACGATGCCGCACGCTACCGGGCGCTGCATGCGAGAGACGAGGTCTCCCAGCAGCAATTGGATCGCGCCGAAACCCAGGCCCGGGCGGCTGCGGCGGCCCAGGAGGCGGCCCGCCAGGCGGTCGAAGGCGCGAGGGCGCACCTCTCGCAGGCCCAGTCCGCACAGGCGGCGACCGAGGCCGCTTTGCTGCAGGCGGAGAGCCAGGTAGTGCAGGCGCGGGGCCGGGTGAGCGAAGCCCAATCCGCGCCGCAGCAAATGCAAGTGCGCCATGCCGAGGTCTCGTCCTCTCGCGCGCAGGTCGAACAGCAGCGCGCCGCCGTCGAGCAGGCGGAACTGGCCCTCTCCTATACCCGGATCTACGCCCCCGAGTCGGGTTATGTCACGCGCAAGTCGGTCGAGCCGGGCAATTTCGTGCAGCCTGGCCAGCCGCTGCTGGCACTGGTGCCCGTTCGGCTCTGGGTCGTCGCCAACTTCAAAGAGACACAATTGACCCACATGCGCCCCGGGCAGCCGGTCACGCTGAAGCTGGATGCGTACCCCCAGCTTCGGCTGCGGGGCCATGTCGAGAGCATCCAGAGTGGAACCGGCGCGCGCTTCAGCCTGCTGCCTACCGAGAACGCAACGGGCAACTACGTCAAAGTCGTCCAGCGAGTGCCGGTCAAGATCGTGCTCGATGAGGCGCCGCCCGCGGGATATCGGATCGGACCCGGCATGTCCGTGGAACCGGAGGTCAAAGTCCGATGAGTACGCACTCCCAGGATGGCGGGTCCGAGTGGCTTCCCAGCGTCAACCCGTGGATCATCACCCTCACGGTGATGCTGCCGACTTTCCTGGAGATACTTGATACGACGATCGTCTCCGTAGCGCTGCCCAATATCGCGGGCAGCATGGGGTCTACCAACAACGAGGCTACGTGGGTCCTGACGAGCTACTTGGTAGCGAATGCCGTGGTGCTTCCCGCCAGCGGCTGGTTTGCGCTGCGCTTCGGCCGTAAGCGGTTTCTGCTGGCCTGCACTGCGCTGTTCACCGTGGCGACTTTCCTCTGCGGGCTGGCGTGGTCCATGCCCGTGCTCATACTCGCTCGCATTTTGCAGGGGGCCGGTGGCGGTGCATTAATGCCGCTCTCCCAGGCCATCCTTCTAGAGAGTTTCCCGCGAAAGAAACAGGGAATGGCGATGGCGATGTTCGGCCTGGGCGTGGTAGGAGCGCCGATTATCGGTCCGATTCTGGGCGGATGGCTGACCGACAACTATTCCTGGCGGTGGGCCTTCAATTTCAAGATCCCGTTCGCGATGCTGGCGATCTACATGATCGCGAAATACATCGAAGATCCGCCTTACATCCGGAACGCCAAACCGGGCCCGATCGACCGAATGGGATTCGCCCTGCTGGCGCTCTGGCTGGCGACTCTCCAGATTGTTCTGGACAAAGGGCAACAACAGGACTGGTTCGCCAGCAATTGGATTCTGTGCTTCAGCGCGATCTCGGCCGGCGCGTTTCTGGCCCTGATCGTGTGGGAGTTGCGAACCTCTCACCCGGTCGTCGACTTGCGCGTGTTCCAGAACCGCAATTTCTGGGTGGGGAGCGCTTTGACCACCATCGTCATGGCCGGGATGTATAGCTGGCTGGGTATGTTCCCGCTGTTTCTGCAAACGCTTCTGGGATACACCGGCCAAACCGCCGGCCTGGCCATAGCGCCCCAGGGGATTGGGGCGATGATCGCCATGCCGATTATCGGCGCCATGCTGTCTTACGTGGACGGCAGGTGGCTGATCTCGTTGGGCGTGGTCCTTCTCTCCCTGGCAACGTTGATGTTTGGAAACCTGACCCTCGACGTCTCGATGGCGAGCATCGTTCGGCCAGACCTTCTTTATGGTTTCGGGATGGCTATGGTGATGGTGCCTCTCATGACCCTCTCGATCGGGACGCTTTCCAAAGAGAGGATCGGGAATGCCAGCGGGATCTTCAACCTGATGCGGAATCTGGGCGGCAGCGTCGGCATCTCCATCGCTTCGACATTCCTGGTGCGTATGACACAGACGCACCAGGCGAATCTGGTGACTCGCATGACGCCGTACGATCCCGTGTTTCAGGAGAGGCTCTCGGGAATTGCAGCCGGGCTGAGCCGGTACGTCGGAGAGCCACAGGCGCACATGCAGGCGTATCGCCTGCTTCATGGCATCCTGCTTCAACAGGCGAACGTGAAGGCGTACGTAGACATGTTCTGCTGGACAGCCCTCATCCTGGCCGTGTGCCTGCCGGGCGCGTGGATGCTGAAAAAGGTCGCTGCGAAGGCGACTGTGGCTATCCACTAAGCGAAGGAGAGGTCCACATGACGGAAGGCGGAATAGTAGGTTCTCAGGAGTTCGGAGCACGCGCTACGATCGTGTTCGTCTCGGCATCGGCCGAGGATGCGCGCGCATTCCGGGGAATCGCCGGTGGCAGCCGCTGGATGGTGGTGAATGTCCCGGATATGATCGGCGCAGAGGCAGTGATTGACAAGGTGCGCCCGCGACTCGTGGTGTGTGACACGGAGATTGAAGGCGTAGGCACGTGGCGCGACCTGCTTGCAGGGCCGTTCGCCAGTCCGCGCTTTGCGCTGATCGTTGTGTCACGGCACGCTGACGAGGCGCTGAGGGCTGAGGTCCTCGATCTCGGCGGTTCAGACGTGCTTGAGAAACCATTCGCCCGAAAGCACGTCGAGCGCGTCATCAACGCGGGGTTCTAGGGTGTCCAAAGGGCGAGGCTTGGCCGCCCGCGAGTCTGTTCCGCGCATCCTCCATGCGTCGCCGATTCCCCTATTCTCGGGGGCAGGGCGAATCCGGACGATTACAAGCGAGTCTCCAAAGCTCAGACCCTCCCCACGCCAGATCCACCGTCCGCTGCTGACGAGGCCAGCGGCGCGTCCGCAGTTCGCACCATCCGGCAGAGGCGAAAAACCGCTCATCGCTGCGTCCAGACCCGGCGCAGCGTGCAGCTCCAGTCCCCACCACGTCGCTGGCGCGAGAAGTTCGGCGGCGCTGAGCGTTTAGTTAGGTCGCGTCGGTGGCCACCGCCAGGGCCGAGACTCCAGATCCTGTCCGAGCTCGATCAGCCTCTTCGCTTCAGCCCATACCAGCGAGCGGAGCGAAGTCCATTATGATCGGATTACGATCACCTCCGTAAATCATTGAAAGACAAAGCGCTGTTTTGGGGTGAGGATCCGTGCATCCACCTTCACCAACATTCAAGTCTTTTCAATAAGATACGAGCAAATCCGGAGCTGCACGACACCGTGGTGCCCAAGTTGAGTTTATTGTTATCAATAGAATGGCGGTGAGGGTGGGATTCGAATCCAAAGACCCCATTGAAAACACGAAAGTTATTGATTCTACGAACTCATAAAAGGCACAGACCGCAAGAAACGCTCATCTCATTACGATCCTATTACGATCGGATACGGCGCTCCGATTTCCGCCTTTCCAGGTACCTGGTCCCCAAGGGGACCATCGTCTGACCTCACGGATGGGGATGAGACGGTGGGGGTCTGCCGCGGCCCCGAGCGGCGGCGCATTGGGCTTGTCAACCTTCCGCTGCCTTCCCCCTCCGCGGCAGGCGCACAGTGAATAGCGGTGTACCGCCATTGGGCGCATGGTTCCTGAGCGGCGCAGGTCCTATCGGATGACCTCCCACCACGCGCCACGCCCGCGGCCCGCGAGTCGAACCTTGCCGGTCTTCTTCATCTCCGCGAGCACCTTCTTCACGAGCTGGGGGCTGGCCGCCGGCAACAGCGCCGCCACGTCGGATAAGGTAAACCGATCCACCTGCGCGAGCACAGTCTGCCTAACCAGATCGCTCTTGGCGGGGCGGGCCCCAACCGATTCCACTTGGCGCTGGAACTCCTTGAAGGCATTGCGCAACAGGCCCAGATCGTAGTTCCACCACGGAACGATCTCGTTCTTGCCTTCGTGCCACTGCTCGGAGCATAGCTTGAGAACCCGGTAGTACTCCTCCTTGCTCTCTTCGACCAGCCGTTCCAGACTGACGTACCGGGCCACCTCAAAACTGTGCGATTGCAGCAGCAACGATGTCGCAAGCCGTGAGACACGGCCATTCCCCTCGCGAAAAGGATGGATACAGAGGAGGTCGAAGACAAAGGTCGCCACGATCAGGAGCGCCGGAACGCGTTCCTCATCGCAGGCGGCGCGATAGTTGCGGCACAACATCTCCACGGCTCTTGGGGTATCCTTGGCGGAGGTCGGGACGAACCGAACACTGCGCTCGCCGTTGGGTAGGATCTCGACGATCTCGTTGTCGCGCTTCTTCCATTCCCCGGCGTCCCCAGAAGATCCGCCCTGGGCCAGAGCATGCAGCCGTCTGAGGACATCCGGAGCGATCGGCACCGCGCGTTTTCGCGAGAAGATCCAATTCAGGGCCGCTCGATACCCGGCAAGTTCTTCCTCCGGGCGGTCTCGTGGCTTGGCTCTTCCGATCGCCAGTGGCCGCAGCCGGTACGCTGGCACGGTCACTCCCTCAATGCGATTCGACGATTCCACGCTCTGGATGATGGCCTGCTCACGCAGAACGTCCAGGACCTTCGGTTTCTGCCTGATCCAGAGGTCCTGTTTCCCTCGTGCCTCCATACACGCGCCGAGAAGCCAGCCAGTTCCGACTGGGACCGTTGCTTCGGCGAATCTGTGGGGGTCAAGTGTCAGCAAGGCGTGTCTCCTTTGCGTCTCAGTAGCCTAATAATAGCCTATTGTGCGCACGGTAGCCAATTGGTCCAGATGAAGGCGCGACTCTCTGTGCGTAGCCGGAACGTGGTCCGCACCGCTCGCGAGGTTATGTGACGTGAACCGGCGCGGATGGGTAGGTGGCGGCCGCGCGGTGAAGATGAGCACAGGCCACCGGCGAGGTAATCCGGGCGGTCCGGACGGATCCCGGGCCGCGCAATTGCGCAGAAGCTCCTCTCCTGTGGGCTGGATCTGGGCGCGCTGCGCGTCATCGTGTGATTTGCGATCACGGCGACGACAGGAAGCAAACGCGTTGCGGAGATCTTCTACGCCGCTTCGCGCCACGCGTAGCGATGTTGAAAGCCACCGAGGCGCGGCATGGAGGTCACGTTGGCGGTCGCGGCCGGCTTCGGCTCGATAGCCCGTCTGTCAGGTGTGTCCTCTTCGAGCGAGTCGTGAACATGGTCCTGATGGTGGTAGCTCACGTGTTCACGCATGAGCCGGAGTACATGTCGTTCGTCCAGTGCGATGACATGGTCCAGGATCTCTCGGCGACAACTCCCAACCCAGCGTTCCGCGGTTCCGTTTTGCCAGGGCGATTGGATGCTCGTCCGCTTTGGTTTAAGCCCCGTCGCCTTCAGAAAGGCAATCACGGTGGCATCGAGTTTCGAATCGCGGTCCAGGATCGCGCATCGGTATCGGCCAGCTTCCGAAAAGGCCTCGCGCAGTGGTTGGACAACCCAGTTCGCTCCCTGTGATTCTGGAGAAAGGCCAACCACCGTTCACTCGGGTCGCCTCGGCGTCGAATTCCACGCAGATAGCGGGCGACGGTCCGCTCAGAGGCAACGAATCCGAGCTTCAACAACTCGCCATCGAGCTTGGGGGGCGCCCCAGTCCGGATTCTCCTCCGCCAATGGTCGGATCAGCCCCCGGATCTCATCGGTGACCTTCGGCCGGCGGCGTCGCCGGCGGGATCGGCAACGCCAGTACAGCCGGAAGCCGGCACGGTGCCAACTGATGGCGGTCTCAGGCTTCACCATAACCAGAACGCCACTCCGGCGTGACCAGAAACGGCGGAACATCGTCCAGAACAGCCAGTCCAAGGAGTTTTCAATGCCGAGCACCGCCGCTTGCTCTTAGGCACGGCAACCTAATGTCGAAGGGCAAGGACTTCAAGGGCCGTGTCGCTTCGGCTCTGGCAGAAGACCTGGACCACCGCGAATATGGACAGGACGAACTCGGGCACCGATTCCCTCTTGTAACACGGCGTGACGGGGACCTGCCAAGGCAATCGCGATGGGTCTCAAGTTATGGATTCCACAGCATCACGGCGTTCTGTCCACGGACAGCTACCGTCCCCCCTGTGCACGGTAGATTTCGCGGCGCGAGAGCGGCCGCGGGACCCTCCGCGCACTTACCCGGCTGACGCCGGCGCCGCGTCACGCGCCTCTACCAGCGGCAGCTCCACTCTGACCAGGGTGCCCTTGCCCGGCTCCGATCGGACTTCGAACTCGCCTCCCAGGCGGCGCACCCGCTCCTCCATGCCCACCAGGCCCAGCCCTCGGCTCAGACTCACGTCGAAGCCGCGGCCGTCGTCCTGGACCACCATGACGATCCTGGCCGGCTCCTGGCGCACCACCACTTTCACGGTCTTGGCCGAGGCATGCCGGGCGCAGTTGTGGAGCGCCTCCTGAACGATCCGGTAGATGCACGTTTTGTGCTCGTCGGGCAGAGCCTCGCTCACCTCGTCGGCGGAGATTTCAACGCGCAATCCCGTCCGCCGGGAGATCTCCCGCGCCTGCCAGTGGAGGGCGGGCACCAGGCCGAAATCGTCCAGCATGGAGGGCCGGAGCAGCAGCGCCAGGTTACGCACGGTGCTCACTGTTTGCTCGGCCATCTGTTTGGCGGAAGTGAGGGTGCTCCGCAGTTCGGTCCGCTCCGGCGGGATCTCGGCGATAGCGTTGCCGAGGTCGACCAGCAGTGCGGTCAACGATTGCCCGATCTCGTCATGCAGTTCCCGGGAGAGATTCCGCCTCTCCTGTTCCTGTGCGTCCTGGAGGCGGGCGGAGAGCCTCTCCAGTTGGTCGCGGGTACGCAGCGTCTCGTTGTGCCGGTCGCGGGCCTCCCGTTCGAGCCGCAGCGTGTAGGAAATCGCGATCCAGGAGAGCAAGGCGCCCGAACCCAGGGCGAGCGCCAGCACCAGGAGCATGCGAAGGCGATATGCCCGGTACACGGCTGCCGACCGGAAGTCGCTTTCCCGTACCTGCTTTTCGTTCAGTTCCGCGATCTGGTCCGCGGCCGCGAGCACCTGGGCGCGCTGCGGAATGACAACGCCGGTCAGAAAGGAATACCCCTGGCGGCTCCTCCTTTCGGCGCTCCACGAGAAGACTGGAACCACCGAGTTCCGCAGCGTCTCCAACTGCTGCCGCAAGCTCGCGAGCGCGGCCTGCTCCGGCGCTGCTAGCAGGCGGGAGTAGCTTGCCAGGTCGTCGTCGATTCCCTTCTGCAAGCGCTGGAACTGGGTCAGATGACTGGCCGCGGCATGGGCGTCCGGGTCCAGCAGGTAGTCGCGAAGATAAGTGCTGGAGAGGTAAAGGGCACTGCGTATCCGCTCCAGCAGGCGATTGCGGTTCAGAAACCGATGGGTGATCTGGGTGTTACTCGCCTCGATCCGCCCCAGCATGCGGACCGAGTCCCAACCAGCCGCGGCCATCAAGGCCAGCAGCCCGCCGAAGCCGACCACCAGCGCCAGCTTGGCGCCAGAGGGAAAACGCCACAGGCGCCGCACGTTCATCCCCATCCGACTACGAGGATACCCCAATCGCGCGCCTCGAATGGCGTCTCCGCAGAAGAGACGCCAAGCGGCGAACCCACGATCCGGGACGGCTGGCGCCCGAATCGCCGGAGGGAATGGCGCGCTGGCGAAGCGCTCCGAATACCGTCCGGGGAAGGCGCTCGAAGTCGCGGGGGGCCGTCAGCACGTCGTAGGCTCCGCACAGGAGCGCCTGCACCCAGGTTGCGCCGTCGAACTCCCGCAGCAGGACAATCACCGGAGCCCCAGGCGCGCATTCCTTGGCCATGCTCAGCGCATCCCGCCAGTCGCCGTCCAGAAATGCGGACTCTGCGATCAGGGCGGCGTCCGGCTCGAGGGCAATGCTGGAGCGGGCCTGATACAACGTGGCCACGGTGCGGGTGCGGAGGCCGGCGCGAGCGAGCAGCCGGACCACTGCATCCGCGAATCGCAAGGAGGACGTCAGATAGATGCAGTCCCACACTTTCGCGCTCACGCCTATAGAATAGACGCTCATCGGCGCACGCTCCTATCCGGTCGAGATAGTATTTCGTCCCGCCAAAAGCCACCACATCGCGGGAGGCGCGGCTCAGCCGATGATTCCCTTGCGGACGGCGTAGAGGATCAGGTCGGGAACCGTGTGTAAGCCGAGTTTCTGGAGAATGTGCGCCCGATGCGTCTCCACGGTGTACACACTTACGTTGAGAAGATTGGCCACGTCTTTATTGGATTTGCCTTCGGCCAGAAGCTGGAGCAGCTCCCGCTCGCGGGTGGTGAGCAGCTCGTAGCTGTCTTCTTCGCCGCGTTGCTTTAACTGGTGCACATAGTCTTCCAGCAGCATGCGGCTGACCGCGGGGCTGAAAAACGACTTGCCCTCCCGGACCGTGCGCACGGCCCGGATGAGGTCCGCCTCGGCGGAGTCCTTCAACAAATACGCCTTGGCGCCGGCCTTGAGCGCGCGCATGACGTAACTTTCGTCGGAGTGCATGCTCAGAATGACGACCGGGAGTTCGGGATGTTTGGCGGCGATCTGGCGGGTGGTCTCGATGCCGTTGAGAATCGGCATGGCGATGTCGATGACCGCTACGTCCGGCGTCTCGGTTTCCAGCAGCTCCAGGGCTTGGCGACCGTCGGCCGCCTCGGCGACGACTACCATGTCGGGCTGGCGCTCCAGCAGAAGGCGCAATCCGGCGCGCATCACCGTGTGGTCGTCCGCGAGCAGGATGCGGATCTTGCCCATGTCCATATCATAGATGCTCGACGGGCCGGCGGCCATGGCTACCGCAGGAGACCTACCGCGTACTGCAGCGCCGCATACTGAATCTGATAGTCGTACTTGGCGCTGAGGTTTTCGACTTCCGCCTCGGTGACGTTCAATTGGGCCTGGGTGAGCTCGATGATGGAAGACAGGCCGAGATTGTAGCGGCCCTGGGCCAGATTGAGAGCCAGCGCGGCCTGGCGCAGGAACTGCGCGGTCACGTCGATGCGCTGGTAGGCGGTGGTGGCGCTGGCCCAGGCGGAGCGGACGTCGCGGACTACGCGCTCCTGTTCGTCGCGCAGCATCTGGTCGGAAGCCAAGGCGCGCTGATGGGCCGCCTCGCGGCGCGCCGAGAACAGGTGGCCGTTGAAGATCGGGAAATCGACGTTGACGGCCGCGCCTTCGTATTCCTTGGGGATGGGCTG
>Ga0326728_10023948_pt1 | contig 11117 bp, 11 predicted proteins | sample MB3enrmetagenome_FD_207602 | JGI IMG/M metagenome (GOLD analysis project Ga0326728, IMG submission 207602) | Lab enriched peat soil microbial communities from McLean, Ithaca, NY, United States - MB31MN | ecosystem: Environmental > Terrestrial > Soil > Wetlands > Peat | place: USA: New York... | reverse complement strand
GCGGGGCTCGGCTTGCTCCCAGCCGGCTTCAGTCTTGGGGGCCTCTCCAGCCCCCGGGATCTCATTGTAGAGCCGGCTCGCGATGGATGCGATCAGCTCTGGCGTCACGTCGCTCATGCTCTCCCCCGAGGTCACTTGATTTTGGGCTTGCGGCTGTCATAGCTGTGATAGTAGCCGACCTCAACGTTTTCCAAGATGGCCAAGGCATCATCGGTGAGCACGGCTAGTGAGAAGTAGAGGGAGATCAGGTAGGATGCCACGCCCAGGGTGTCGACCTTCATCAACCGCGCCGAGAGGCTGGGCAGGATCTCGCCCGGGATGCCGGTCTGGTGCAGGCCCACCACGCCCTGGTCCGCCTCGCCCGCGCGCACCAGGATGATGCTAGTGGTGCCCAGCCACTGCTTGAGATGCGGCCGGCTCTTTATCTCGAGCTTGTCAGTGGGGATGAGCGGGACCCCGCGCCAGGTGATGACCTGGGTGCCGAAGAACTCGGCCGTGGGGGGTGGGACCCCGCGCCAGGTGCATTCGCGGGCGAAGGCGGCGATGGCCTTGGGATGGGCCAAGAAGAAGGCTGGTTTCTTCCACACCAGGGCCAGCAGCTCGTCCAGGTCGTCGGGGGTGGGGGTGCCGTAGCGCGTGCTGATGCGCTGGGAGGGGGCAGCTGAATGCAGCAAGCCGAACTTGGTGCTGTTGATCAGCTCCCACTCCTGGCGCTCCTTGATGCCCTCGATGGTCAGGCGCAGCTGCTCCTGCAGCTGGTCAAAGGGGCTGTTATAGAGGTCGGAGACCCGGGTGTGCACCCGCACCACGGTCTGCACCGAGCTGAGCGAGTACTCGCGGGGGTCTGCCGAGTAGTCGACGAAGGTCTCGGGGATCTCAATGTTCTCGGCAAAGCCCGAAACCAGGTCGATGTTGCGCTCTCCGTACTTGTTCACCGTGGACAGCAGCTCCAGGTGCTCATCGGTGGCCTTCTTGAACTCCTCGGCCAGGCCCGGCGCCTTCTTAAAGGCCTTGTCCAGGTCCTTGCGCGACAGGGTCAGCAGCACGCAGGGGGTCAGGGTGCGGGCGGTCACCTCTGAGCTGCGGTTGGTCACCAGCTCTATCTCTCCGAAGTACTCCCCCTCGGTCAGCAGGGCGATGCGAAGGTCACTGCCGTGCGCGCCCTTGCTCAGCACCTCCACCTGGCCCTGGGCGATGATGAAGAACTTGTTCTCCTCGCCGCCCTCCACCACCAGCTTGTGGCCCAGCGAGACGCTCTCGGTGGTGAAGTGGGCCCCCAGCTGAGCGATCAGCTCATTGGAGAGGCGCGAGAAGACCGGCACGCTGCGCAGGGACTCGGGCGCGAAGCCCGGCTTGCCCTCGGCCGCGTCGATCTCCACCCGCTCAGCGCGAGAGAGCTCGACCTTGGTGCGGTTGACCCGGTAGGTGCCGCCCTCCACCTGCACCCAGGGCAGCAGGCTCAGCAGCCAGCGCGGGGTGATGGACATCATCTTGGGGGCGGTCTTGGTGGTGGTGGCCAGGTTCTTGGCCACCACCGTGGTGACGCTGCGCTGAAGCAGGTTGTTCTCCGACATGGTCCGCTTCCTTTCTCATGTCCCGGGGCCTGCGCCCTTCGGGGATGGGAGCTTGCTGAGGGTTAGATGCCCAGGCCGTTGTTGAAGCCGCCACGCTCGCGGTGGTCATAGTCGTGATAGTAGCCCACCTCCACATTCTCCAGCACGCCCACCGCGTCGTCCGTGAGCACCGCCAGCGAAGAATAGAGGGAGAGCAGGTACGAGGAGACGCCCAGGGTGTCGGTGCCCATGAAGCGGGCCGAGAGGCTGGGCTGGATCTCGCCCGGGATGCCGGTCTGGTGCAGGCCCACCACGCCCTGATCCGCCTCGCCCACGCGCAGCAACAGGATGTCGGTGGTGCCCAGCCAGCGGTGCGAGCTGTAGCGGCTGCGGATCTCGAGCTTGTCCGAGGGGATGAGCGGCACGCCGCGCCAGGTGATCACCGGCGTGCCGAACACATCCACCGTGGGCGGGGGCGTGCCGCGCCAGGTGCATTCGCGGGCGAAGGCGGCGATGGCCTTGGGGTGGGCCAAGAAGAAGGCTGGCTTCTTCCACACCAGCGCCAGCAGCTCATCCAGGTCATCCGGGGTGGGCGTGCCGTAGCGCGCGCTGATGCGGAACGAAGGGGCGATGGAATGGATAAGCCCGAACTTCTTGTTGTTGATGAGCTCCCACTCCTGGCGCTCCTTGATGCCGTCCACCGTGAGGCGGATCTGCTCCTCGAGCTGGTCGTAGGGGCCGTTGAAGAGGTCTGAGACGCGGGTGTGCACCCGCACCACCGTTTGCACCGCCGAGAGCGAGTACTCGCGCGGAGCGGAGCTGTAGTCCACGAAGGTCTCGGGTATCTCGATGTTCTCAGCGAAGCCCGAGACCAGGTCGATGTTGCGCTCGCCGTACTTGTTCACCGCGGTCAGCAGCTCCAGGTGCTCGTCCACCGACTTCTTGAAGTCGGCGCGCAGGCTGGGCGCCTCGTCCAGGGCCGCGTCCAGCTCCTTGCGAGAGAGGGTCAGCAGCGTGCAGGGCGTGATGGTGCGCACGGTGACGCCAGAGCTGCGATGGGCCAGCAGCTCGATCTCCCCGAAATACTCGCCGTCAGTGAGCAGGGCGATGCGCAGCTCGCTGCCGTGGGCACCCTTGCTCAGCACCTCGACCTGGCCCTGGGCGATGACGAAGAACTGGGAGTCCTCAGCGCCCTCGCTGATGAGGTTGTTGCCCAGCGCCACCGTCTCTGCCTTGAAGCGGGCGGTGATGCGGCTGACCAGGGCATCGGGCAGGCGGGCGAAGAGCGGCACGCTGCGCAGGGCCTCGGGCGCGAAGCTGGGCTTCTCGCCCTCCAGCAGCACCTCGATGCGCTCGGCGCGCGAGAGCTCCACCTTGGTGCGGTTGACCCTGTAGGTGCCGCCATTCACCTGCACCCAAGGCAGCAGGCTCAAGAGCAGCCGGGGGGTGACCGAGCCCATCTTTGGCGCGGTCTTGGTGGTGGTGGCCAGGTTGCGGGCCACCGCCGTGGTGACGCTCCTCTGCAAGAGGCTGTCCGACATGGGCGGCTTCCTTTCGAAGTGGGCTTGAGGGCTGGGTCTGGCAATGAGCTTGAGCCTTGCTAGATGCTGTAATCATTCTCGAGGACTTGGTCCATCTGGCGGCCCGGGGATCCCACGCTGGGCCGGCCCACCACCTTTGCAGGGATTCCAGCCACCGTGGAATGGGGGGGCACACCGCTCAAGACCACGCTGCCTGCGGCGATCTTGCTGCCCTCGCCGATGCGGATGTTGCCCAGGATCTTGGCGCCGGCGCCGATGAGCACGCCGCGCTCTATCTTGGGATGGCGGTCGCCCGCCTCTTTGCCCGTGCCCCCCAAGGTCACCTCATGCAGCATGGACACGTCATCGCCCACCACCGCAGTCTCGCCGATGACCACGCTGGTGCCGTGGTCGATGAGGATGCCCTTGCCGATGCAAGCCGCGGGATGGATGTCCACATCAAAGGCCTCGGAGTTGCGGCTCTGCAGGTAGAGGGCCAAGGGCTGCCTGCCCTGCTCCCAAAGCCAGTGGGAGACGCGGTAGGACTGCAGGGCCTGGAAGCCCTTGAAGAAGAGGAAAGGCTGGATCACGCCGCGTGCCGACGGATCCCGATCCACCACGGCCTGCAGGTCTCTCCGTGCGGCTTTGCGGATCTCTGCCGAAGCCCCCAAGGCCTCATCAAAGACCTCCACCAAGGAGATGGCCGTCAAATATCGCGAGGCCAGCTTGCCAGCCAAGAAGAATGCCAGCGCTTTCTCAAAGCTCTTGTGCTTGAGCACAGCGTCATGCAAGAAACCTGTCAGGCCTGCCTCATCCTCAGCCATGGCCTTGCCTTCAGACCGGAGCTGGGCCCAGACCGGGTCTAATCCAAGCTCTTTTTGAGCGCTCATCAGCAACCCGGGGCAAAGGAAGAGAATGACCTATTAGTCTATTATGTTTACTTATTTAATAGAGTATAAGGGCACAGCTAACTTTTGTCAACAAATTTAGTAAATGCCTATTTTATAATCTAATTCTTATTTCATCTCAGCACTGAATCTAAGCAAGGTTTGAATTGATCAAGGCTCTGAATAGTCAAAATATGCTCACCCGTCTGCTCTGCTTTGCGCCTCAGCCATATGCTCTGCAAGCCAGCCTTGCTGGCAGCTTGGGCATCTGCTTCTAAGTCATCGCCAATATGCATGCATGCCGAGGGCACTTCGCCAGCCAGCGAACAGGCCTCGTAAAAGATGGATGGATCCGGCTTGCGGCTGCCCACTTCGCCCGAGCAGACCACCACGGCAAAGGCATGCTCAAGGCCTAGCTGCTTGAGCTTGGCGCGCTGCTGGCCAGGGTCCCCATTGGTGATGATGCCTAGCGCCAAGCCCGCCAGGCGCTTGAGGCAGTCCTCCACATCCCCAAAGAGCCGCCAATGGCGCTCATAGTCCGCGGAATACTTGGCGAAGAAGGCATCGGCCACATTGTCATCCATCTGGGTCTTGCGCAGCACCTCGCGGATGCGGTCGCGCCGCTGGCCGATGAAATCGACCTCGCCAGCCTGGTAACGCCGCCGGTGGAACCTGGCCGCAGCCTGCCAGCGCTTGAGGAAAGCCGGGGCTGGCTCGTCGATCAGGCCGCGCCAGGCCTCCCAAAAGCGGAGCACTGCCTCGCGCTCCGCATGCTCATGGTCCAGCAGGGTCCCATCCAGGTCAAAGAAGATCATGGTTCCCCTCCTAGATGGTGTAATAGAAGTGCCGCTCTGCCTGCAGCTGGAACTCGGCCAGCAGCTGATCCTTGATGTCGATGAAGCCCGAGCTGTCCCGGTCACGGGGCCGGCTCAAAGGGACAGGGATCTCGCGCTTGATGCGCCCCGGCCGCGGCGAGAGCACGATGACCCGGTCCGCCAGATAGATGGCCTCTTCGATGTCATGCGTCACCAGCAGGGCGGTCACTTTCTCGCGCCGCCAGATCTCCTCCAGCTCCTTCTGCATGCGCAGCCGCGTCAGGGCGTCCAAAGCACCCAGCGGCTCGTCCAGCAGCAGCACGCGGGGCTGGTTGATCAGGGCCCGGGCGATGGCCGCGCGCTGCGCCATGCCTCCCGAGAGCTGCGCAGGGTAGGCGGCATCGAAGCCGTAGAGGCCCACCAGGTCCAGGTAGTGGCGCACCCGCGCGCGCACCTTCTGCTTGTCCTTCACCCGCCCGCCCAGGCCAAAGGCCACATTCTGCTCCACCGTCAGCCAGGGCAGCAGGCGGTGCTCCTGAAAGACGATGCCCCGCTCCAGGCCGGGGCCCGTGATGGCGGCGCCGTCCTGCTCCACGGTGCCAGTGAAGTCGCGCTCCAATCCCAGCAGGATGCGCAGCAGCGTGGTCTTGCCGCAGCCGCTGGCGCCGACCAGGGCTACGAACTCGCCGGGCTGGATCTCCAGGTCGATGCCCTGCAGCACCTCCATCGCCTCGCCCTTGAGCTGGTGCGACTTGCTCAAGCTGCGGATGCTCAGGCCCCCGATGGCGGCAGTGGGCCCGGGCGCAGCAGCCCCTGCTTCCCGCAGGGCGGGCAGCAGGTCAATGGCAACATCCTTTGCGGCCGTTGCCGCCAAGAGGTTCATCGCTCCCTCACGAGTGGGCTCCAGTGATCGCGCTCTTGCTCTCAAAAATGGGGTGGGCCTGGGCCCTCCAGCTCGGCAGCTTCAGCCAGAAGGTGGCGCCCACCGCGGCGCAGGCCAGGCCGCCGATCATGGCGGTCAGCGGCGCCCCGAGCCGCTGGGCCGCGAATCCATAGGCCGCCCCGCCAAAGGGCATGGTGCCCATGAACGCCATGGTATAGAAGCTCAAGACCCGGCCCCTCACCTGGTCCTCCACCAGCCCCTGCATCAGGGTCTGGCAGCCCGTCACCACCATGGACAGCCCCATGCCCGCAGGCGCGAGGAAGAGCACCGAGACCCAGGGGATGCGGGCTTGAGAGAAACCGAGCAGGCTCACGCCGAACAGGGTGGCCGCGAAGGCCAGGCGATGCTCGAGGCCCTTGAAGCCACGGCGGCTGGCCAGATAGAGGGTGCCCGCCAGGGCGCCGCAGCCGCACGCGGCGGAGAGCAGCCCCAGCTGCCTGGGCCCGCCGTGCAGCACCTCCTTGGCGAAGACGGGCAGCAGCACCTGGTAGGGGAAGCCCAGCAGGCTGAGCAAGAAGAGCGTCAGCAGCAGGCTTCGCAAGGGGGCATGCCCAGCCAGGTAGCGGAAGCCCTCGCGCAGGGCACCGGCCCCGCTCTGCGCCGCCCGCCGGGGGCTGGCCTGGCCAGCATGGCGCGCGGGCGCTGGCATGGCCACCACGCAGGCCAGCACCACCAAGAAGCTGACGGCATTGATGGTGAAGCAGGGCCCCTCGCCGATCAGCGCGATGAGCGGGCCAGCGGCCAGGGGCCCCAGGAAGGCGCTGCCGTAGATCATGGTCGTGTTCAGGGCCAGCGCATTGCTCAGATCAGCTTTGTCCTCCACCAGGTCATAGACCAGCGCGTGGCGCACCGGCACCTCAAAGGCGTTGACCAGGCCCAGGAAGAAGCCCAGCGCAAAGAGGTGCCATACCTGGATCCAACCAGCCAGCACCAGGGCCGCCAGCACCGCCGACTGCAGCATGGCCAGCACCTGGATCACAAAGAAGGCCTTGCGCCTGTCCGTGCGGTCCACCAGCACGCCGGCCAGGGGCGAGATGAAGAACGAGGGGCTGCGCGAGATGAGGCTGACCAGGCCCAGCATAGCGGCAGAGCCGGTCAGGCGGTACACCAGCCAGCTCAAGGCCACGAACTGGATCTGCGAGCCCACCAGGGAGATGCTGTTGCCGATGAAGAGCAGGCGATAGCCCTTGTAGCGGAGGGTGCGAAAGAGGCTCTTCAGCATCTCAGGCCCCCCTCGTTGCCAGGCGGGCTTCGAGCAGCTTGATCGCGTGGTTCATCACGAATCCCACGGCCCCGATCACTGCCATGCCCACCAGCACGATGTCCATCTGGAAGAGCTCCCTGCCTTGCGCCATCATGTTCCCGATGCCGCCCGCGGTCAGCATGACCAGCTCTGCGGCGACCACCAGCATCCACGAGGTGCTCAGGCTGAAGCGCAGGCCGGTGAGGATGCTGGGCAGGGCCGCCGGCAGGATCACCGTGGCCAGCATCCTCAGCTTCCCGCATTCAAAGGCCTGGGCCACTTCGATGTATTCCCTGGCCACGCCTTTCACCCCACGGTGAGTGTTGAAAGCCGCCGGGAAGAAGGCGCCCGCCGCGATGAAGATGACCTTGGAGGGCTCTCCAATGCCGAACCACACGATCATCATCGGAAGCCAGCCGATGATGGGCACCTGGCGCACGGCGTTGAAGGTGGGGAGCACCAAGCGCTCGAAGGCCTTGGACAGCCCCATGAGGATGCCCAGCAGCAGGCCCAGGCTGGCGCCCAGGGCGAAGCCCTCCACCACCCGCAGCAGGCTGGCCCGGATGTTGAAGAGGAGCTCCCCGCTCTTGAGCAGGGCCGCGAAGGTGGCCTCGGTCCTGGCCGGCGAGGGGAAGACCAAGGTCGAGGCGATCTCGGCCCTGAAGGCCAGCCACCAGGCGGCGATCAGCAGCAGCGGCAGGGCTAAGCCCCGTAGTGCCTTGAGCCTGCTCATCCCTGCCTCCCGCCATAAGTGCGGCGCCAGCGCAGGCAATGCGCCTCAAGGGGGTTCAGCAGGTTGTTCATCGCCAAGCCCACCAGCCCGATGCAGATGACGCCCACCATCACGATGTCGAATTGCATGAGCTGGCGCCCCCAAGAGATCATGTAGCCCAGGCCCGAGCTGGCCGCCATCACCTCCGCGCCCACCGAGGACATCCAGGCGATGCTCAAGGCCAGCCGCAGCCCCGTGAAGACCGAGGGCAGGGCCGCTGGCAGGATGACATGGCGGAGCAGCGCTCCTCGCCCGTGCCCGTAAGCCCGGGCCACCTCCACATACTGCACGGGCACGTGTTGGACGCCCTCAAAGGTGTTCATGGCCATGGGATAGAATGCGCCAATGGCCACGAAGACCACCTTGAACCCGTCTCCCACCCCCAGCAACACGATCAGGAAGGGGATCCAGCCATAGAGCGGGACCTGGCGCAGCGCGGTGAAGAAAGGGCCCAAGTAGGCCTCGGCTTCCTCGGAGAGCCCCATGGCCGCGCCGAGGGCCAGCCCGATAGCGGAGCCGATCAGGAAGCCTGCCATCACGCGCAGCAGGCTCACCTTCAAGTTGGCGAACAGGGTCCCGTCCTTGGCCAGGTCCCAAAAGGTCGCCATGATCTGGCGGGGAGGGACCACCAGCTGCTCCGGGAAGAGCCTGAGCGCGCTGGCGGCCTGCCAGAGCACGAGCAGGCCCAAGGGGAGCGCCCAGCTCAGAGAAGCGGACCGTGCGCGGATTGTCGCCTGCCAGATCTTGCTCATGGGACCGCCTTGGATGCCCGCGCAACCGCGCCGGCCCTCACTTCAGCTGGAATTTGATGGGGAGGATGACCTCGCAGGCCACCGGGCTGCCCTGGGCTGTGTAGGCCGGGCTGAAGAGCGCGCGGCTCAGCTTGCGCACTGCCACCTCATTGAGCTCCTGGTTGCTGCCCTGCAGCAGCTTCACCTCCTGGACATGGCCAGACTCGTCGATGTGCAGGCGCAGCACGACCCGGCCGTCCGCGCCCTGCTGGCGGGCGGAAGGCGGGTAATCCGCGGGGGTGATGAAGTTGTCCATCCATTGCGGCTTGCGCGCCGTCAGGGCCGCTGGCACCCAGGTGCCAACGCTCTCCGGGGCCTCCGGGACGGGCGCCTCCACGGGCTTGGCCAGCTTGGGCGGCGCGGGCTGCACCCGCTTGTGGGAGATGAGCCAGGGCGCCTCGGGCCGCTCTGGAGTTCCCGCCACTGGCGCCAAGGGCGCCAGCTGGGAGAGGTCGAGCTCAGAGGACAAGGTCGAGGAGCTGATGTGGATGTAGCCGAAGGCCCAGAGGTACAGCAGCCCCGCAACGGCCGCATGGACGGCCGTGGAGAGCGCAGTGCCCCTGCTGAGGCTGAGTGCCCGGTCGCTCATGGCGCTACCTCTGCGAGGCGAGAGCGACATGGGTGATGCCGGCCTGCCTCACGGCATCCAGCACGGCGATCACTGGCTTGTAGTAGAGGCGGTCATCCGCGGCCACGGTGACCTTGACATTGGGGTTGGCCCGGGCCTCAGCAGCCAGGGCCAGGCTGAGGCTCTCCAGGTCGGTCTTGGCCTCCCTGAAGAAGAGCGTGCCCTTCTGGTCGATGACCACGGTCAGGCTGGCCGTGGCCGCCGCGTCCAGCGTGGTGGTCTTGGGCAGGTTCACCTTCAGCGACTGCTGGGACACGAAGTTGGCGGTGACCATGAAGACCACCAGCAGCACCAGCATGATGTCGACCATGGGCGTGACATTGATGCCTGTCACTGTCCCATCATCCCCCATGTCCGAGGCGCTCATATCTTGACCTCCTCATCCAGCTCGGCGGCGATGGCCTGGCGCAGCCGGCCCACGCCCTCATCCTTGAGGTAGAGCTGCAGCAGATGGATGATGCTCTGCGTGTTGGCCAGCCTCTTCTTCAGGCTGCTCTGGAAGGCGTTGTTGGCCACCACGGCCGGGATGGCCACCAGGATGCCGAAGGCCGTGGCGATGAGCGCGGACGAGATGCCAGCCATGACCACGGTGACCCCCGAGCTGCCGCTCACCGAGAGGTCATTGAAGGCCTTGATGATGCCCAGCACGGTGCCGAAGAGCCCCACGAAGGGCGCGTTGTTGCCGAGCGTGCCAAGGACGATGAGGTTCGTCTCCAGGCTGCTCCGCTCCAGGACCAGGCGCGATGTCATGGCCTCCTCCACCGACACCGGGCCCTTGTACAGGTTCCTGAGGCCCGCGGCCGCGACCCTCGACTCGATGGCTGGCGCCTCCTCCACGATCTTCCGGGCCCCCTTCAGGTTCCCAGCCTCCAGCGCCCCGGTCAGCTTGTCCAAGAACTCCGGGAAATTCAGCTGGTTCTTGTGGAACGCGCGCCAGCGCTCAAAGATGACCCCCAGCGAGAGCACGCTGGCGGCCAGCAACAGCCACAGCACCCACACATCGCCGACCAAGGCGATCTTCTTGAATACCTCTGTCATGCCGTCTCCTGTCTCTGCGCGGGGACGCTGCCCGGCGGCGCTCGCCCGCCGGGCAGCCCCTCTTGCCCGTCAACCCTTCAGCGCTGCCGTGAGGTAGCTGGGGTCCGCCCAATGGCTGACATTGAAATCAGCCTTGATGTATCCCTCTGACAGCAAGAACTCCTTCTCCAGCTCAATGCCACGGACATTGTCCGGGGCGAGGTTGGGGATGAAATCGAGCTTGCTGATCTTCCCGGCCAGGTCATTGACATCCTTGAAATTGGTGACCTTGACGAAGATCTGGGCCGCCTCAACGGGATTGCTGTTGATCCAGCGCCCGGCCTTGATGGCAGCCTTCAGGTATCCGACGATCACCTCGGGATGCTCCTGGGCCAGCTTGGCGTTCACCGTGATGGTTGAAGGGTCGATGGGCGCCTTGCCCGAGTCTGCCAGGCTGCTGATGATGCGCACCTTGCCCTCCTGCTCCAGCTTCTTGGTGCGGCCCGCCGGGATCGCATCGACCTTGCCGTCCAGGAGCGCCTGCACCTCCACGCTGATCGACTCGTGGAACTTGCTGTCGACCCACAGCTCGGTGGGCTTGCTGGCAGGGTTGAGCAGCTCCCAGGAAGGGTCGCCCACCGCGCTGGGGGTCTCCTCCACGTCGACGATGCTCACCTCCTTGCGCGGCACGCCGGCGTATTCGAGCGACAGCAGGATGGTGCGGTGGGCAGTGGCCCGCGAGAAGTCTACCCGGTCATTGGTGGCGCGCTTGGAGAGGCCGATCTTCTTGCCCTTCAGGTCAGCCACGGACCGGATGCCGGAGCTTGCCAGCACCGCCAGCTGCCCGCCCTTGACCCGGGTGGAGAGCCCTACCAGCTTGGTATCCTGGCCCTCGGATTTGGCCCAGATGGGGGGGATGTTGCCGCCGTCGCGGAACAGGTTGTCCAG
>Ga0326728_10023947_pt1 | contig 11117 bp, 7 predicted proteins | sample MB3enrmetagenome_FD_207602 | JGI IMG/M metagenome (GOLD analysis project Ga0326728, IMG submission 207602) | Lab enriched peat soil microbial communities from McLean, Ithaca, NY, United States - MB31MN | ecosystem: Environmental > Terrestrial > Soil > Wetlands > Peat | place: USA: New York... | reverse complement strand
GCGATTGGTCTTTAGTTTCAATAGGTTGACATCCTACCCGTGTGCGCCTATCTTTGTTTTCAAACGCTCCGCGGGGGATCACAAGTCGGAGGGCAAGTTGTCACAACTGCCGTCCAACACTTTCAGTGAGCTACTGGCGAATTGGCAGGCCGGTGACGACGAGGCCTTGCGCGCCGTGTTCCCTCGTGTTTACAACGAACTGCGACGAGTGGCACATCGTTACTTGCAAAAGGAAAGGCCCGGCCACACTTTGCAAAGTGCCGCCCTTGTCCACGAGGTCTATCTGCGGCTCGAAAAACAGCGCACAGGCCCGCTCGAAAACCGCGAACATTTCATCGCCATCTGTGCGCAATTGATGCGGCAGATTCTGGTGGAGCACGCGCGCAGCCGAAAGGCGGCAAAGCGGGATGGAGGCTACCGGCTCTCGCTGAATGAGGACCTGGCGGGCAAGACGCCGACCGTGGACATGATCGCTCTGGACGACGCTTTGAACGAGTTGGCAAAACTCGATCGGCAGCAAAGCCGCATCGTCGAGATGAGATTTTTCGGTGGCCTTTCCATCGAGGAAACCGCGTGCGCGCTGAATCTCTCCCCGACTACAGTGAAGCGGCATTGGGCCACGGCCCGGCTTTGGCTGCATCGCCAGATGAGCAACGCAACCGACATATGACACCCGAGCGCTGGGAACAGATTCGCGATGTACTCGAAAAGGCGCTGGAGCTGGCCGCGGAGCAGCGCTCTGCCTTTCTCGATGGGGCTTGCTCCTCCGATCCATCCCTGCGCAAAGAAGTTGAAGTCTTGCTCGCGCAGAGCGCCAACGTGCCCTCCGACTTTTTGCAATCCTCCGCGCTGGCCGAATTCATTAGTGCGGAAATGGATGGCATCGGCTCTGTCGCTGCCCTTGAAGCGGGACAGGAGTTTGCGCAGCGTTTTCGGCTGATTCGCAAGCTGGGCGAAGGCGGCATGGGACAGGTGTGGCTGGCAGAACAGACATTTCCCGTGCGCCGGCAAGTGGCCCTGAAAATGATCAAGGCCGGCATGTACGACGAGGCTGTTGTCGAACGCTTCCAATCGGAGCGGCAATCGCTGGCGATCATGGAACATCCGGCGATCGCCAAGGTGTTTGACGCGGGGACAACGCCTCAGGGTCAGCCGTATTTCGTGATGGAATACGTGCCTGGTTTGCCGATTACGGAGTATTGCGATCGAAAGAAACTCACCATCCGCGATCGGCTCGAACTCTTGATTGAAACCTGCGAAGGCGTGCAGCACGCGCACCAGAAAGCCATCATCCATCGCGATCTGAAGCCGGCAAACATTCTCGTGGTTGAGGTGGATGGCAAGCCGGTGCCGCGCATTATCGACTTCGGGCTGGCCAAGGCGGCCGCGCATCCCATCGCCGGCGACGCCCGCAAAACACAATTCGGAAACCTGGTGGGAACGCCGGGATACATGAGCCCGGAACAGGCTGACGCGAATGTGCGGGACATCGACACGCGCACTGACGTGTACTCGCTTGGAGTTGTTCTTTATGTTTTGCTTTCAGGGCAAGAGCCGTTTGAAAGCAAGCACGGCCAGAAGCGACAGCTCGATGAGTTGCTGCGCAAGTTGCGCGAGGATGAACCACCGAGGCCGAGCACGAGGGTCAGTAGCGACCATCATTCTTCAAACGCGGTAGCAGAAGCGCGCAGTACGGAACCCAGACAGCTAATCCGCACGCTGCGTGGGGACCTTGACTGGATCACCATGAAGGCTCTGGAGAAGGATCGCGCTCGCCGCTATGGCGCGCCCTCCGATCTGGCCGCCGACATTCGTCGCTACCTGAATCACGAGCCGGTCCTGGCGCGTCCGGCAAGCGCGGCTTACCGGAGCGGCAAATTCGTGAAGCGCCACAAATTCGCGTTTGCCGTGGCGTCGGTTTTCGCTCTCATGGTGCTCGCCGGCGCAGTGGCCATCATACGAGAAGCGCAGATCGCTCGCATGCAGGAGGCTCGCGCGGAAAGGCGCTTCAACGACGTACGCAGCCTTGCCAACTCACTCCTGTTCGACGTCTACGACAGTATCCAGGACCTGCCCGGCTCAACGCCGGCGCGCAGAATCGTCGCAGACAGAGCATTGCACTATCTTGACACCCTTTCCCAGGAGTCAGCTGGCTCGCCCGATCTTGAGCGCGAGCTGGCCAGGGCCTATGAGCGCGTCGGCGACGTACAGGCAAATCCTTTTTTCGCCAACCTGGGCGATACTGCCGGAGCCATCCAAAGCTATCGCAAGGCCCTCCGCATTCGCCTTGACCTGGCCGGGGATCATCCCAGCGCACCCTCCGATCAGGCGGCTCTGGTGGCCACCTACATGAACCTCGGTCTCGCTCTCGAAAACAACCTCGACTTCGCCGCAGCCATGGATGCTTACCGCAAGGCCTACGCCATCGCAACAACCTGGTCCGTAGATCGCAAAGACGATCCGCAAGCACAGGAGACACTGGCCGGGGTCTGCTTCTCCCTTGCCATCCTGCTCGCCGACCAGGGCGACGTGGCCGGCTCGCTGGATTACTATCGAAAATCCGCAGCGATCCGCGAAGCCATTACGGGAGGATCGAAGACATTTAGAAATCAGGTGCAAACCCGGCTCGCGGGCGTCTACGGATACATGGCCGGCGATCTCTCCCTGCGAGGCGATTTTGCCTCCGCCCTCGCTCTGCAAAGCAAGACGCACGCCATCCTCGCCGCACAGGTTGCGGCCGATCCCCAAAACAGTCAGCTTCGCGAGTTCCTTTTTGAGAGCGAATACTGGACCGCAAAATATTCCGAGCAGAAGGGCGACTATCGACAGGCGATCTCCAAGTACCGGGAGGCATTCGCGGGATACCAGAAGCTCAGCAAAGCCGATCCACGCGATGCTCTGGCCATGCGCTACCTGGGTCTCTGCGAAATGGGCATGGGGAACTCGCTCTCCTCTTTGGGAAATGTGGACCAGGGCATCCAGCATGGGCGCCAGGCCGTCGAAATCTTTACCGCCCTGGCCTCTGCCGGCCGCGGAAGTACCTCCATCAGCGTTCTCGCCCTTGCCCACTCCCAGTCGGCGCTCGCCAATGACTTCAAGCGTCTGGCTGCGCGGCCCGCTGCCCCTGCATCCGAGGCCATTGCCAACTGGCGCACAGCCCGTTACTGGTTTCAGCAGAGCCTCAATCAGCTGCAGACGCTGAAACAACGGAATCTGCTCGCACCCTACGATCTCCCAGAACCCGATCGCGTCGCCCGCGAATTGGCAAATTGCGATGCCAATCTCAAGAGATTTGCACACAAGTGATGCCATGGCCCGAGTTCCCTGGTCAGAACATTCGGACGATCATTTGCGCCTGGCGCGAGTGTGGCGCGTGAAGTGCCTATCCGTTGCCGTAAGGCAATTGCGATGAATGAAAGCATGGTGAAGTCCCACAAAAATAATTTGCAGGCTGCGGTGATGCTGTTCCCGGTCCTGAATGGTACGAATCACGGCGCCCCGCCCGGACTCGCTCACGCTGAATGCTCCGCATCCGCCTTGCCAGGCGAACGCGCGCCGCTCGGGGCCATCGCTCTTTCACCCATCGCGAGGTCACGAGTCCCTCGGTCCCCGTGGGAGATAGCCGGTTTCCCACCCTTTCCACAAAAAACACGGAAAGAATGGGGCACGGGAGGGTCCCTCTGCGAGCGGTTTTGGACTTAGCTCGCGTCTGAGCGCCTGGAGGCCCTCAGTACAGCCGGTCAGGAGACCGGCGGTAAGGATTTCTATTCCCTGATCCCCGGCCCCTGCCATTTACGGTCCCAAGTACAGGCTCACGCCGGGCGGCGCAAAGCTCAGTTGGCCGGACTTGGGTTCGTAGGAAAGGTCCAGCGCATCGGTCTTGCGGCCATTGATGAGCACGGCCACCAGCAGGTTGTTGCCGTAGCGCGCGGCCAGCGCAATCTTATGGCTCTTGATGGCGCCGTACTCGTTGTCCGGGCTGGTGGCGCTCCAATCGTCCTGGAAGCGCGCGTACGGATAGACACTGTGCTGGTCAGGATGCTGCTGCCAGTTCTTGTCGTTGATCCAGATGCCGTAGGCGCGGGGCAGATCGTCGGCTTCCACCGCGCTCAGAAACTTGTTCACGGTGGCGCGCCCGAACAGATAGCGGTTCCAGTTCCAGGGCCAGTCCACCGGGCGGCTGGCCACCAGCCACCAACTGACAAACAGCAACACGATGGCACCCACGCTGCACTGCACGATCAGGAGATTGCGCCGCGAGCGCGGGGCGTCGAACTGGGGAGCGTCGAGCAGAGTCATGGCAGGTTTTCCTCGGAAACAGAATACAGGTTTCAGGGGTCAGTGACCCAATCCAGTCCGAACCGGAAATGGAGAGCCTATGTGTTTAGACACCGATGCGGACTACCCTGTTCCCAGAGGCTTGGGAACATTTTGCGTCCGTCCGGTGTCTCAAAGGATATGAACCCCGGGAAATTCGCTCAGCTGATGCTCCAGGCACAGGCTGCGGCCTTAGCGGGGCTCTTTTTGATACTGGTTCTTTGCGCTGCAGTTGATTCAAAACCGGGGGCACGCGGCGTTTCTCTCCTCCTGCCGAGCGCGCCGGTCTCTCATGACTGCGGTGACGCGAGAACCGTGGTCATCCACTGGAAGGAGGATGGATCTGTCTGGCTGAATGAGGAGAACGTCGGCGCGGTACGTGCTCCGGCTCGTGTTGCAGAGGTCATGGAGAATCGGGCGGAGCGCGTTGTCTTCCTCATTCCGGGAAAAGGTCAATCGGTTCAGGACGTCACCAGTCTGGTGGCACGGCTAAATAACTCCGTCGACGATCTCCACATTGGGCTGGTGACCAACCGGCAAATCGAAGCAATGACCCGAACCGAACACGGCATGACGTGGGTTCCAATCGGGTGCATGGGGTTTCTGCGCTCGGCCTTTCAGGGCAAGTAGCGGTTATTCTTCGCGAGAGTAGGTCGTCTTGTTCTTTTCCGCCTGTCGCTCGAGCGCCAGTTTGATCAATCGCGTAATCAGCTCTGTGTAGCTGAGCCCCGAGGCCTCCCACAGCTTGGGGTACATGCTGATGCGCGTGAAGCCGGGCATGGTGTTCACTTCGTTGACAAAGATGCGCTGCTTGCCCACGGGGTCCATCAGGAAGTCCACGCGGGCCAGACCCGCAAGGTCGCAGGCGCGGAAGGCCGCGACCGCCATCTCGCGTATTTTCCTGTTCTCGGACCGGCTGATACGGGCGGGGATAACAGGCACGGATCCTTCGGAAAGATACTTGGCCTCGTAGTCGTAGAACTCCTTGCCGGGAACGATCTCGCCCACCACACTGGCCTTGGGATCGTCGTTGCCCAGGACGGCGACTTCGAACTCGCGGGCGCGCGCCTTCTTGCCGCCCACGCCCTCTTCGACGATGAGCTTGCGGTCGTATTTGGCAGCCAGCGCGAGCGCAGGACCGAGCTCCTTGCGGTCATGCGCCTTGCTGATGCCGACCGATGAGCCAAGGTTCGCCGGTTTCACAAAGACCGGATAGCACAGTGCGCGCTCGACGGTTGCGATGACCTTACGGGGGTTCTTTTCCCAATCGGCGCGGAGCAGCGTGACGTGTTTGACGATGGGCAGGCGGGCCTCGACGAAGAGGCGCTTCATCACGTCCTTGTCCATGCCCGCTGCCGAGCCCAGCACGCCGGAGCCGACATAGGCGATGCCGGCGAGCTCGAAGAGCCCCTGAATGGTGCCGTCCTCACCGAAGGTGCCGTGCAATACAGGAAAGACGACGTCCAGGGGTTTTTCCTGGTTTTGGAGGCGAGTCGTGGAAGAACGAGGCTCGGGCGCCAGCAGCGTAGGAATGCCTTCGTGGAGGAGCTTCGCGCCCGGGGTGGCTTCGGGGTCGCCGGCGCGCAGCCGCCGCGACGCCGCACTCATGTCGCCGCTGAGCAGGTGGTTGGCGTCCGCCGCGGCCAGCCAACGGCCCTCCCGGGTGATGCCGATAGGGGTCACATCGAACTTGTTGCGATCGATGGCCCCGAGCACCGACGCGGCCGACAGCAGAGAGACCTCATGCTCGCCGCTGCGCCCGCCAAAGAGAATGCCCACGCGAAGTTTCTTTGCCATTTGCTCGATCGCCGCGCTCCAAATCGATGCGGCTCCATCTTAGTGTAGAACCACAGGCAGACACGCTTTTCCATGGTGTGAAAGGGGATGATTCCCGAGCCTGTCCGGGCGCTCTTGGCAGGGCTGAACGAGGCGCCTCGATTTGTGCCGGATGTGGTTGCAGTCAAAGGCGATAACTGGAGATGGGGACGCCCCAAAAAGGCCATCAGTCAAAGTACCAAAAGTGCTATGGCAAAGGACCTGGACGCGATTAACATGATTGCGAGGGTTCTCCCCGGCGTTGTTCCCACTCGCAACCTCTCCCGCTCTACTGGCGCTAAAGCTTGTGGGGGCAGCGGAGAAGGGCGAGCCTGTCCCGCAGGTGCGGTGAAATCACAGCATAGGGGGCGCAGTTCGAGTTGACCAAACGATTGATTGGCGTGGCAGTCATGGTTCTCGCCTGCGTTGCGGCTGCGGGAGCAGCTCCGCCGGCTCCATTGACCAGTCTGGACAGTGTTCGCCGCCTGAGCAACGCAGAGGCGGCCAAGGGAATCCCTGTGGCCGTTGAAGCGACGGTGACATACTTCCGCCCGTATCGAAAAAACATGTTCGTGCAGGACGCCTCGACCGGCGTGTTTGTGGACGCCACCACAAGCGTCAAGCTGGTTCCCGGAGATCGCGTCCTGATCAAAGGCGTGACGCATGAGGGATACATTCCTTACGTGGTCAGCAGCGACCTCACGCGACTCGGACACGGCGCCCTCCCCAAGCCGATCCCTGCCAGCTACGACGATCTGGTCGGGCCCCGCGACGATTCACTACTGGTGACCGCGCGCGGCGTGGTGCGGGCCGCGAATATGGATGCTCCATCGGCTGCCCACACGTCAGGCGCAATCTTGAAATTGCTCACCGACGACGGGACCGTGGACGTGGAAGTGGACACAGGCACCGCGCGTGAGTTGGAAAACCTACTGGATGCCGAAGTGGCAGTGACCGGCGTAGCCGGCGGCAGGTTCGACGGGAAGATGCAGAAGACTGGCATCCGGCTCCATGTTTCCAGCCTGGACGATGTGGAGATCGTGAAAAGCGCTGCAGTGGACCCGTGGTCGCTGCCCATCACGCCGATGGATGAAATTCAGGAAGTTTATCGCGTTAAGGACCTTACCCGCCGCGTGCGCGTGAGCGGCGTGGTCACATACTTCGAACCTGGCTCCACGGTGGTACTGCAAGACGGCGCACGCAGCTTGTGGATCACGACGCGCAGCTTTTTACCGCTACGCATCGGCGACCGGGCCGATGCCACGGGCTTCCCCACTGCGAACGAAGGTTTTCTGCAGTTGGCGGCGAGCGAGATCCGGGACAGCGGCGTTGCTGCGCCGGTGGCGCCGCTGTCTGTTCCATGGCAGGGATTGGCTTCTAGCCAGCACATCTTTGATCTGGTTTCGATCGAAGGCCAGGTCGCGGTCACGGCCAGGGAGGCCGCTCAGGACGATTATGTACTGGTCTCGGACGGAAATGAGTTTTCGGCCATCTATCGCCATCCGGCTGGCTCCGGACCGTCGTCACTGGCTCCGATGAAAGCCATCCCGGTGGGTTCGCGGATTCGCGTCACGGGCATTTGCGTGCCCTTGAACTCGAATCCCTTCGACCACGATGCGCACTTCAATATTCTGCTGCGCTCCCGGGACGATATCGAGGTCCTTACCGCTCCGGGCTTGATGAATGCGCACAATTTCGCGTTGTTCTTCGCGGGGTTGCTCCTGTTGGCGCTCGCGGCGGGCATGCGCGGGTGGTACCTGGAGCACAAGAACCGTCGTAAGGTGGTTTCTCTGGCGTACCTGGAGCAGCGCCGCGCACGCATTCTGGAAGACATCAATCATTCGCGACCGCTGGCGGGGACACTGGAGTGCATCACCGAGCTGGTCTCGGTGCGGCTGAATGGCGCTGCCTGCTGGTGCCACGTTGCCGAAGGCGCCACGCTGGGCAACCGCCCGGCGCGGCTTTCTGCTGCATCTTTGCGCACCGTCGAGCTTCCCATCCCCTCGCGCTCCGGGCCACCACTCGGCTCGTTGTTCGCCGCCTTCGACGCGCACATCGAGCCTTGTGTCGCGGAGCGGGAGGCTTTGGCCATGGGGGCGGCGCTGGCTACCCTGGCGATCGAGACCTCGCGCCTCTACACCGATCTGGTGCACCGCTCGGAGTTCGACCTGCTGACAGACGTGCAGAATCGCTTCGTCATGGAGAAGAAGCTGGTAGCGATGATTCAGGCCGCGCGCCAGTCGGCCGGCGTCTTTGGCCTGATCTATATCGACCTGAATCAATTCAAGCGCATAAACGACGTGCACGGGCACCTGGTGGGCGATTATTACCTGCAGGAAGTGGCGCAGCGCATGAAACGGCAGTTGCGTCCCGGCGACACGCTGGCGCGGTTGGGCGGAGACGAGTTCGCGGTGCTGGTTCCGGTGGTGCACAGCCGCGACGAAGTGGAAGTGATCGCAACGCGGCTGGCATCCTGTTTTCGCGAACCGTTTGTAAGAGACAAATGCGTCATCCACGGCTCGGCCAGCGTGGGCATCGCCCTGTATCCGGAGGATGCCGAAACGGTGGAAACCCTGCTGAGCGCGGCTGACGCCTCCATGTACGTCGCCAAGTACACGAGGATGGGCAAGAGCCGGGGTGCGGACGCTCTGCACAAAGACGAGCTCATGGATAGAGATCGCTCCTAAAGTATTTCTCCTTCACATGGGTCTCGAAATCTCGCCTCTGAGGTTGCGATTTCCTCAAGAAATAGCAACCCCGCACGCCCTCTAAAAGGGTTACGTCGGAAGGAGAAATGCCGCAGAAGGCTCCGCATATCGTTGCGATGCACAGCAACTACTGGCCATCTCTCAAGCAACCAGCTAATTGGTCCGCTCTTACCTGCCGATAAAGGCATGGAGAAGCGGATGCCCAGGCATCTGCCCCGGTTGAGTTGTGTCCATGAAGAGACTGGTATTCCTCTTCGCCGCGACATGCTTGCGCGCCTGGGCGGCGACGAGTTTGCCGTGGTGGCGCCGGTCCTCAGCGACGCTGAAGTACCGGCTCCTTGTTTTCATCGGCGGGTGCGCTTCCCGGCGGGGGAATCGTCACCTTGAAAGTCATGTCCGTCTGCAAGCGGAAATCGATCAGCGTTTCCGAAGGGATGACGACTTGCTGCCCGCGTGTGACAGCGTTCACGCCGGTACCGGCGGCGCCTCCCGCCAATCCGCCCAAAACCGCTCCCTTGCCTCCACCGGCAATGGCGCCGATGATCGATCCGAACGCTGCTCCGCCGCCGGATTTCTCCAGGGTGTTCTTGCCTCGTCCCTCGCCCTGCTTGGTATAGTTTTCGGTAACCAGCGTCATCTTTTCGCCGCGCACCGTGACTTCCCTGAGCTCGAGACTCAACAGGGCACTGCCCTTGAAATGGGCGGCGTCCTTGGCATCCACCACGCGCCCGATCACGGATGATCCTTCTGGAATGGCAACCACTCCCCAGGACTCGACATTGCCGGCAATCGAACCATGAAAGGCGTCGTTCGGCTGGGCAGACTTGCTGCTTAACTCTTCAGTAATTCTCACCGGAATGATGGTTCCAGCCGGGAGAGTCACCTCCTTGACCACTGGCTTGGGCGGTGGCGGAGGCGGCGGTGGAGGCGATGCTGGCTCAGTCTGGACCGCCTGTGAAGCGGTTGGGGCTGGTGGCGGAGTAGCCTGGGCCAGCTCCTCGTGCGTGTCGACGCTCACCGGGGAGGTTTCCCTGGCGGAGGGCCGCGGCGCAGCAGGAGCCGGTGCAGGTTTTGTGGCCTGCAACGCCGAGGCGGGCTCTGGCTGCGCAGGCTGAACCGAAAGATTGTTGATCACCGTCTTGACGCCCGGGACGGATCCGGTGTCGTAGTCGGCGAGCGTGCGTGAAGCTGGGTCGGCGACGGTTCCAGTCAAAGTGACCACACCCTTGTCAACATTCACCTGAATGCTCTGGCCGGCAATCGCCTGATCGCCAACAAATTTCGCCTGGATGTCGCTGGCGATCTGCTGATCGCTGCGCCCAGCCGCATGCAGACGGCAGCCCGCGACCAGTCCCAGAACGAGGACCAGAAGCGCGGCTCCTGCTTTTGTAAAGTTCCTACGATCAGCGATTTCATGCATCATGGTGTGCCATCCTCGGTTCGTGCCTTGCGGCCCGCGAAAAGTATCGTGCCGTTTTTCACTCTCTACTAGTAATTGGACCCGCGCTCGACAGGTTCGGTTCGCTAAATATGCACGCCATGACCGGGGAGCGTTGCACGCACCCCAGGAAATTCGCGTAAACATTAAGAAAAGGCCCGGCTTTTGGCCGGGCCTTGTTGATTGATTCGTTGGTTAAAATGTCCAAGAACGTTGCCTGGACGGCCAGTTCTATTCGGCGGCCATCTCTTCGGCTTCGCCTTCCTGCCGCATCAGCTCCAGCTCGCGTTCGGCGGCTTCGATTTCGGCCGTCACTTCCTGCTGCACGCGTGCCGCTGCTTCCTCGAGTTCAGGACTGAGCTGGACGTTGCGGTAGTACTCCAGGCCCGTGCCGGCGGGGATCAAGCGCCCCACGATCACGTTCTCCTTGAGGCCGCGCAGGTTGTCGATCGCGCCGTTGATGCTGGCTTCGGTGAGCACACGGGTGGTCTCCTGGAAGCTGGCCGCGGAGATGAAGCTGTCGGTGGAGAGCGACGCCTTGGTGATGCCCAGGAGCAGCGGACGCCCGATGGCCGGACGGCCTCCGTTCTGGAGGACGCGCTCGTTCTCTTCGCGGAAGCGGAAACGGTCAACCTGCTGCTCGAGCAGGAAGCTGGTATCGCCCACCTCATCGATGCGCACCCAGCGCAGCATCTGCCGCACGATGACTTCAATGTGCTTGTCGCTGATGGCCACGCCCTGCAGGCGGTACACTTCCTGGATTTCGTTCACCAGGTAAGCCTGCAGTTCCTTTTCGCCCAGCACGGCAAGAATGTCGTGCGGGTTCAAGGGGCCGTCCA
>Ga0326728_10023946_pt1 | contig 11118 bp, 7 predicted proteins | sample MB3enrmetagenome_FD_207602 | JGI IMG/M metagenome (GOLD analysis project Ga0326728, IMG submission 207602) | Lab enriched peat soil microbial communities from McLean, Ithaca, NY, United States - MB31MN | ecosystem: Environmental > Terrestrial > Soil > Wetlands > Peat | place: USA: New York... | reverse complement strand
AAAGTTCTCGCGGTTGACATAGGTCTCACCGAAACGGATCTCCCGGCAGGCCTTGAGGGCGACGTTCAGGTCGCGCGTGTAAATGGACGAGGTCAGCCCGTAGTCGGAATCGTTGGCGCAGGCGATGGCTTCGTCCAGGTCGTGGAAGGTCACAACAGGGACTACCGGGCCGAACACTTCGCGGCGGATAATTTCCATTTCCTGGCGGCAACCGGTGAGCACCGTGGGCTGGTAGAAATAGCCGCCCTCGCCGGCGCCGCGCCCGCCGCCGGTCGAAATGGCAGCTCCGGCCGCCACCGCGCCGCGAACCAGGGTGTCGACTTTGCGGAAGCCGGCCTGGTTGATGAGCGGGCCGTAATCGACGGATTCATCGGCCAGCGGGTCGCCGAAGCGAGTGGCCTGCATGGCGGCGGTCAGCTTGTCCACGAACTGATCGGCGACACCGCGCTGGACGTACACGCGTTCGGCGCAATTACAGACCTGGCCGCTGTTGATGACGCGGGAGGCCTTGACGGCTTCAACGGCCAGGCGAATGTCGGCGTCGGCCATGACGATGGCGGGGGCCTTTCCGCCCAGTTCGAGGTTGACCTTGGTGATGCTGGGAGCGGCCGCGGCCATGATGGCCGAACCGGTCTCGACACTGCCCGTGAAACTGATCATGCCGACGCGCGGCGAGGAAGCCAAAGCCTGACCGGCCGACGCGCCGCGCCCATGGACGACGTTGATGACGCCCGGCGGCAGCTCGGTTTCCGCCACCAGCTCGCAGAATTGGACGGCATTGCGGGGCGTTTCCTCGCTGGGCTTGATGACAATCGTGTTGCCCGTGACCAGGGCGGGAGCGGCCTTGCGGGCGATGAGAAAGAACGGGAAATTCCAGGGGAGGATGCCGCCGACGACGCCGATGGGGTGGCGAAACAGGAAGATGGTTTCGCCGGGGCGATCGCTTTCGAGAATCTCTCCTTCGATGCGGCGCGCCCATTCGGCCATGTAATCCAGATAGTCGGCGGTGAAGGCGACCTCCACGCGGGCCAGGCCCAGAACCTTGCCCTGCTCTTCGGTGATGGCGCGAGCCAGGGGTTCGACGTGGTCGCGGATTTTGGCGGCAATCGCGCGCAGCGCCCGGGCGCGCTCGATGGCCGGCCGTTGGGCCCAGCCGCTCTGAGCCGCTTGGGCCGCGGAGATGGCCGCGTCCACATCCGCCGGGCTGCTGTCGGGCACGGTGCAGATGGTCTGGCCGGTGGAAGGATTGGTCACTTCGATGCGATTCGCGCCACTCGAAGGGACAAATTTACCGTGGATGAAATTCTGGTAGTTCTGCATGCAAGTTGGCCCTCGTATCCATTCTCGCCTAAGCTTCCTCGGAGCGGGCAGGCGGGCTGGGAACGCCCTACGGGCGGTGTCGTGCTATGGCGTTATACTAGGAGGCTGGTTGCTTAGGACCGAGAGGAGATCACTGGCCCATGTCAGTTTCACGCAGATCTTTTTTTGCCCGCGCGGGGGCGATTGCCGCCGCCCAGGGCCTGGCCTTGAAAGGGCAGCAGACGACGCCGGCGAGTCCGGTTACGCACGCGCCGGGGAGGCAGTACGACCCCCGGATGGGCACTGGCGACGCCGCCAAGTATTTCAAGTATCTGGATCGCCGCGCCAAAGTATCCCTGATCAAGGGCGATAGCCGGCGCAAGAACATTACCGATGCCCTGGTGGCGATTGACGACCAGATCCGGCCGGCGCTGAGGGCCAAGAAATACGTTTTCGTCAAACTCAATGGCGTGGAATCGGTTGACAGGCTGCTGGGTTCCACCCAACCCGATGCTTTGCGAGGAGTCCTCGACTACCTGGCTCCGCGCTTCAAAGGTCCCGTGGTGGTGGGAGATTCGGGGGATATTCCCAGCAAACAGGCCGTCGGTAAGTACGGCTGGGACAAGGTCTTCGACGAGTACAAGGGCCTCAATTTGAAGTTTGAGATTTCCAACGAGGAGCAGAGCCACTACGGGCTGATGTACGGGATCGACTACGACTTGCACGTGATCCCCATCCGGCTGGGAGCCCGATTCGTGGACCCCGACGCTTTCCTGATTTCCACGGCGGTGTTGAAAACGCACAACATGGTGGTGGCAACGCTGGCGGTCAAGAACCTGGTCATGGGAGCGCCGCTGGCTCCGGCCCTGGGGAATAATAATTATGCGGACAGCGAGAAGCGCAAATTCCACGTAGGCATCCGGTCGGGCAACTACAACATGTTTCTGGCCATCCAGCGAATGGTCTCCAACTGGGGAATCGGGGTGGTGGACGGGTTCGAAGGCATGGAGGGCAACGGTCCCATGTCAGGCACCCCGATGGGGCATCGCATCGCTTTGGCCTCGACGGACCTGCTGGCAGTGGATCGCGTGGGCCTGGAGTGCATGGGAATCGATGCCAGTTGGCTCGGCTATCTCAACTATGCCTACCAGACCGGCCTTGGCCAGTACGATTTAGCCAAGATCGACGTGGTGGGCGCCAAGATCGCGGAGGTGCAAAAGAAGTATCGGCTGCACGCCGACGTGGACCGGATGCTGGAGTGGCGAGGGCCGATGCTGGACCTGCCGCCGAACCTGGGCCGCAACCGGCGCCGGCGGGAAGAGGATCTCCCCGCCGAGGCCTGATGGAGGCGGGACCGGTTCACTGGTAGCGGTACAGGGTTACGCGCTGGATGCCTTCCGCACTCCTGCGTTGCGCCCAGAGGGGCACCTTGGTTCCCAGCGGCCAGCGCAGTTGCAGGCTATCCCCCTCTATGGTGTCGTCGCCGGCCAGCCGGCGCGCGTGAACCCAGCGGCCGTTCACAAAAGTACCTTCTTCCACGGTGGCCAGCCCGGCCAGCGGGGGCCCCGGTGTGTGGGGAGAAAAGGTGACGGTCAGGCCGTTGCCGGCGGCGAAGTACTCGTCCGGCCCCGCGGCAATGAAAATGGCCCCGGCGCGGGGCGGAGGTTCCGGCGCCGTGGCGCTGGGCCCGACTCTGTGGGACCCCAAGAACGTGGCCTCGAGGGTGTAGTTGCCCACCTGGACCTTCTGCGGAGGGTCGTCGGGGCCCAGCAGGACCGCGGACATGCTGCCGTCGCCCTGGTGTTCCAGAATCAGGGGCGCCAACTGGGCGATCAGGTCGTAACTGCCGATCAGATCCCGGTCGGGAGTCTCTAACCTGTCGACTCCGCCGCTCATGCGCGAGTAACCGATGGCATTATGGCGTCCGAAAGCGTAGAGCACTCGGGCCGCGCCCTCCGGCCCAGGCGCCTCCTCGGGTATGAACAGCGGGTTCCCGGATTGGGTGTACTTGGCGAGCATCACGACGAAATTAGTGGCATTGTCGGGCGAGAACATATCGATTCCCGGCGCCCCGGCTCTCCACACGTCCATCAGGTCGGGCATGGGGGCGCCGCTGGCGCGCACGGGTTCGAATCCGTACGTCCATGCGTTCATATACATGGGCAGCGGGTATTCGGCTTTGCCCGCCTCAGCCACCCGGCCGACGTAGCGTGCAAAGTTCCAGCCCATGAAGATTTCATCCGTTGCCACCCCCTTGCCGAACACCTCTTCCCAGGTCCCCGATGGCTTGAAGCCGGCCGCTTCCCACGCCTGGCGAAGCTCCGGAATCAGGGTGTCCTTGTGCTGCTGAAGGTAATCCATCAGCTCTTTCGGAACCGGCCCCGCGTAAGCCTGGTTGGCCACCGGTGAACGGTCGCGGGAGTCCGCCGGCATGCCCACTTCGTTCTCCACCTGGATCATGATGACGGTGTGCTCGCGGCCATCGATTTGGCGCACGTGCCGCATCAGGGCGGCAAACGCGCGGGCATCGGCGTCGCGGTTGGTGTCACTGAAGGGGCTGAGCAGTTCGATGCTCTTACCGCCGGCGACCTGGCCGCGCGGGAAGCGCTCGAAATCCTTCTTGAGCCAGTCGGGCGGATAGCTGGACGAACCGTTCTTGTAGCTAGCGAACCACAAAAGCACGAGATGCAGGTTGTAACTGCGGGCATCGCGGACCACGCCGTCCAGCACGTTGAAATCGAACTTGCCTTCCTGGGGCTCGATCTGGGCCCAGGAAACGCCCGCCAGGACGGTATTGAGTTTGTACTCGACGAGCTTGGGCCATATCGGCTTCATGTACTCGACGCTGGTAGCGCCGTTGTTGCTCAATTCTCCGGCCAGCGCCAGGAACGGCTTGCCGTTCACAATCAGTTGGGTGGCCGTCCCGTGCTTCTGGAGGTGAGGGATTTGAGAAGCAGAGGTGTTGGAAACCGATCTGCGGTTGCACTGACTCGCAACGAGGGCGAGAGCGCACATGAGAGTGGAGCAGAACAGGATGCGAAGTTTCATGAGTATCTCCTATTATGGGTTGATCCGCCGGGCGCCCGGCGTCCAGGTGCGCGCGTGCGGGCACTGCGGTTATAATCGGGACTGATGAAAGCCTTAATTCTGTTGCTCGTTTCCGGGACCGTGATGCTTGCCCAAGCTCCGCCTCCGGCGCCTGCTGCGGCGCCGGCACCCGACCTGATGCATCCGTCCACGCTGAAAGCCCAGGCGCCGGATTTGTATCGGGTGAAATTCACCACCACGCATGGCGACTTCGTGGTCGAAGTGCATCGTGCCTGGGCTCCCATAGGAGCGGACCGTTTCTACAACCTGGTGGTCAACAATTTCTTTACCGACGCCGCGTTCTTCCGGTACGTCCCGGGATTCATCGTGCAGTTCGGGATTCCGGCCAAACCGGAGATCGCCAGAGTCTGGTACAACGCCAACATCAAGGACGATCCCGTCAAGCAGGGCAACACCAGGGGAACGCTGGTCTTCGCCACGGCCGGCCCCAACACCCGGACCACGCAGTTCTTCGTCAACTTCGCCGACAACACGCCGCTGGATGGCCAGGGGTTCGCCGCGTTTGGATCGGTGGTTTCGGGCATGGGCGTGGTGGAGGGCCTGTATAGCGGTTATGGGGAGAAGCCGGACCAGGGCCGCATCCAGAACGAGGGCAAGGCCTATCTCGACAAGAATTTCCCGAAGCTGGACAGCATCAAGTCCGCCACCATCGAAGAAGTGCCCGAGGGCAAGAAGAAGAAGTAAGGGCGCGCAGGACCTTCAAGGGCAGCGCTACTTGGCGGTCAGCTCGGCCTGGAGCTGGCGGTAGGCGGTTTCTTCGTAGTTGGTCTTCAACCGTTCACGGGCTTGAGTTCTGGGATCGCCGGGGCGCGGGCCTTCCTGTTTCAGCGCACGGCCCAACATGACGGTGGCCTCGGCATCGTTGGGATTGCGCTCCACGGCGGCGCGGAAGCTCTCGACAGCCGCGGCGTATTGCCCCGATTGCCACAGCACGCAACCCAGGTTGAAATGATAATCGGGGTCGGCGTCGTCGCCCTCCAGAGCTTTCCGGAAACTGGCGCCGGCGGCGGCGGAATCGTTGCGCTGGGCCTGGGCGGCGCCCAGGTTGTTGTAAACCTCGTTCAAAGGCACGGATTCCGCCACCAGTTGAAAGGCCTGCTCGGCGCCCTTGAAATCGCCGCCATAGTAGCGGCACAGGCCGAGGAAGAACTGGGCTTCCAGATAGTGCGGGTCGGAGCGGCTGACGCGCTCGAGCCATCCCGCCGCGACCCCGTATTCTTTCTGCTCCCAAAAGGTCTTTCCCAATTGAAAGCAGGGCTGGGAGTAGTGCGCGTCCAGGCGCGCGGCCTGGGTAAAGAAACGATGACGCTGCTCGGGAGAGGCCGCCAGAAGGCCGCGCACGTAACTTTCCATGGCGTCCAGACGCACTGGCGGACGAGCTTTGAGAAAGTCATCCTCGGCAGGCGCGGTCTGGGGGTGCAGTTGCGCGAGCGCCTGCCAGCCCAGGCGGACCTCCATGGCGGCCAGGTCTTCCAGCGCGCCCAGCTCGCTGAACGCGGGCCCCTGGCGCATACGGCGCAGATCGAGAATTCGCGCGGTGATGCGCAACGAGCTTTTCGACTGCTCCTTGCCGGGCTCGGCGGGAAGCAGTTCGTAATAGCCGTAGATGACCGTCGAAGCGTCCAGCGATTGCCCGATCTTGATGATGGAGGCGTGCGTGATCTCCGCTCCCGGCCGGAGCGAGAGGCGGCGGTAGGCTTCCAGCCGGTCTTCGCGGTCGAGCGCCAGCAGACCCTCGGAAGAGAGCGAATCGCGCACGGTTTCGGAGACGCTTTCGCCGATCCAATCCAGGTTGGCGGACTGGGAATGGTTGAAGAAGGGAAGAACCAGAACCGTTTCCGCACGCAGAGCGCCGCCGCAGAGCGCCGCAACAACCAGAAGCCGCCACATGCGATTCCAGTTTAGCAGCCCGTGCCGGGGGTTAAGCCAGGAACGCCGCCACGCGGGCCAGCGCCATGGCCCGAATCTCGGGTGCGTCGCCGAATCCTCTCAACCACTCGAGACCGATTTCTCTTCGGAACCAAGTGATCTGCCGCTTGGCGTAGTTGCGGGTGTTGCGCCGCGCGTAGAAGAGCGCTTCCCGCGGATTCAGCTCCCCCTGGAGCAGTTCGAGCGCCTGCCTGTATCCGTGGGACTCGAAGGGTTTCGACGCGGGCGGGAAGCCCAGCGACAAAATGTGGCGCGCCTCCTCGACGAGGCCGCCCTCGAACATTTGGGCGCAGCGCAGGTCGAGCCGCTGGTAAAGCGCGTCGCGCTCGGGAAGCAGGCCGATTTTGAGGGTGCGGTAGCCGCGCAGGGCGCTGCGGCCCTGGCGGAACAACTCGCTCACGGGACGCCGCATCAGCAGGCCGACTTCCAGGGCGCGGGTCACTTTGGGCACGTCGTGGGGATGAATCCCGCGCGCGGCCGCGGCATCGAATCGGGTAAGCAGGCGGTGGAGCGAGCCGGGCCGGCGGAGCTCCCTGGCGGCCAGCCGGTCGCGCAGCGCCTGGTCGCGCGCGGGGCCTTCGAATAGGCCGTCCAGCAGAGCGCGGAGGTAGAAGCCGGTGCCTCCGGCGACTACGGGGAGACGGCCGCGCGCCGAAATGGAGGCGATGGCCTGGCGTGCCAGCCGCGCATATTCGCCGGCAGTGAAAAGCTGGTCGGGATTCACGATATCGATGAGGTGGTGGGGAATGCCGCGCCGCTCGACGGGCGGCAGCTTGGCGGTTCCGATATCGAAGTGCCGGTAGACCTGGAGCGAATCGCAGTTGACAATTTCACCGTGGAACGCTTCCGCAATGGCCAGCGCCAGGCCGCTCTTTCCGGAGCCGGTGGGACCCACCACTGCAACCAGCGGGCGCTCCGGCGCATCAGAGACTACAGAGCCATTCATCTCGTTATACAATAATAAAGTCATCTTCGACGAGGGCAGGGGCTACCAAATCGGTCGAAAGAAAGTAAACACCGCATGACTCGTTCAGCTAAAGCGCTTCTCCTGGTGGTTTCCATGGGTGGCTTGTCGTTCGCGCAGGCGCCGGCCGAAACCGCCACTACGCCGGACAGCAACAAAGCCGGAGCATATTACAACTTTGCCATGGGCCGGCTGTACGCGGAACTGGCAGGGGCCTATACCAACCGGAACGACTACGTTACCAAGGCGATCCAACACTACCAGGAGGCGTTGAAGCTGGACCCCTCGGCCGGCATCATTTTCGAAGAGCTGACGGACCTGTACATCCAGACCAACCGTCTGCGCGACGCCGTCGCCCAGGCCGAGGATCTGCTGAAGCAGAACCCCGACAACCTGGATGCGCGCCGCATGCTGGGCCGCATCTACACGCGGATGGCCGGAGACAGCCAGGCGGGCAAGGTCAACGAGGACTACCTGAAGCTGGCCATCGAGCAGTACCAGAAGGTCACGGCGAAAGATGCCCAGGATGCCGAGAGCTGGGTGGTCCTGGGGCGGCTGTACCGCTTTGAGAACGACTCGGTGGACGCGGAGAAGGCATACAACGAGGCCATCCAGGCCGATCCCGGCAACGAAGATGCGCTCACCGGCCTGGCGCTGCTGTACTCCGATTTGGGGGACACGCGGCGCGCCATCGAGAAATTGAAGACGGTGACCGACAAGAACCCCAGCGAGCGGGCGCTGGCCCTTTTAGCCCGGTCGTACCGGGAGCTGCGGGATTACAAGAGCGCCGCCGAAGCGCTCGAACGGGCCGTGGCGCTGGCGCCCGACGATACCCGTCTGATAGCCGAACTGGCGGACAACCTGTTCCTTTCCAATCAGCTTGATGAAGCCCTACACCTCTACCAGGAGCTGGCGACCGACGATCCGCGCAATCCCATGCTGCCGCTGCGCATCAGCGAGATTTACCGCGTCAAGCGCGATTTTGCGAAGGCGCAGGAGTCGTTGAGCCAGGCCAAAGCGCTGGATCCGGAGAGCCTGGACGTGCGCATCGACGAGATCAACCTGCTGGAGGCCGAGGGCAAGTCCAACGACGCGATCGCATCGCTGAAAGGCCTGCTGGACGAGACCGCGCGGAAGACCTACTCGGCCGCCGATGCCGCCAACCGAGCCACGCTGCTCGACCGGCTGGGCGTTTTCTACCGGAACGGGGGCCAGTACCAGCAGGCGGTCGAAGCTTTCCGGCAGATCGCCCCGCTGGAGGCGCAAAGCGCGCCGCGCGCGGCCGTGCAGATCATCGAGACTTATCGGGCGGCGAAGGACTTCGAAAACGCGCAGAAGGAAGCGGATGCGGCCCTGAAGAAGTATTCCGACGATCGCATGGTGCAGTTGACGCACGCATCGCTGCTGGCGGACCTGGGCAAGATCGACGAGGCTGCCGCCGCAGTCCGCAGCTTGATGAAGGGCGAGGACGACCGCGACATGCAACTGGAGCTGGCGCAGGTTTACGAGAAGGGCAAGCGCTACGCCGAGATGGCTCCGCTGCTGGACCAAGCCGAGAAGCTCTCGATGTCGGACGACGACAGAGCCAGCGTTCGCTTCATGCGGGGCGCCATGTACGAGCGCATGAAGAAATTCGACGCCGCCGAAGCGGAATTCCGCAAGGTGCTGGAACTGGACCCGGACAACGCCGGGGCCATGAACTACCTGGGTTACATGCTGGCGGACCGCGCCGTCCGGCTGGATGAGGCGTGTCAGCTCATCAAGAAGGCGGTGGATCTGGACCCGCAGAACGGCGCCTACCTCGACAGCCTGGGATGGGTATACTACCGCCAGGGGAAACTTAACGAGGCCGAAGGGTTGTTGCTGCAAGCGCTTGACCACATCGGCCAGGACGCCACGGTGCACGATCACCTGGGCGATGTGTACTTCAAGCTGGGCAAGACCAAGGACGCCATCGCGCAGTGGCAGGCGTCTCTGAAGGAGTTCCAGACCGGCTCGCAGTCCGACAGCGACCCGGAAGAAATCGCCAGCGTCGGCAAGAAACTGGAAAGCGCACGGGTCCGGCTGGCGAAAGAGACTAACCAGAAATAAACGCCGCTATAAAGCCGCTTGGATTGCTTCAAAACACCGGCAGCAGGGCCCGGAAGTGGTTTTTCAGGCCTTCGCAAAATAACCCCATAAACATTGTAAGCATCTGATAACAAATAAGTTATACCGCGAGAATTGGGTTAAAACCTATCGTTTTGCGCGCTTCTGTGGGATACTCAGGTTAGAACGGATTTTCAATCCAGAATGTCCCTGTTGGACGACGCAGTCACTAGGTATAACAAACTGTTGGAGAGCGGCCCCTACCGCGATCTCGCGTGGGTGGAGGCGCTGTACGAGCGCATGGAGAGCGGCCGGCTTTCGGCGGGTGGACGGCTGGTCTGTCCTTTTCTGCGGCCCAACTTCATATCGCGGCGCCAGTACGACTCGCTGGTGAGGAGCGGCGAGGCGCTGATCTGCGCCATCGACCGCATGGAACAGATGGTGTTGAGCAACCCGGTGCTGCTGGCGCGCCTGGACCTGCTGCCGGCGGAGAAAATGCTGGCGGCGATCGATCCCGGCTACCAGGCGCTGGAGGTGGCGGCGCGGCTGGATACGCATCTCTCCAACGGCAGCATGCGTTTCGTGCAATACAACGCGGATTCTCCCACCGGTGCGGGTTATGCGGACGCGCTGGCCGACTTGTTCTACGATGCCGCCCCCATGAAGGAATTCCGCAAGAGGTATAACCTCACGCGCACCGCCAGCCGGCGGCACCTGCTGAATGCGCTGCTGAAATCGTACAAACAATTCGGCGGCACGAAGAAGCCCAACATCGCCATTGTGGAGTTCCGTCCGGCTTACCATTCCGGCCAGAGTGAGTACGAACTGTTCCGCGATTTCTTTCGCGAGGACGGCTACGCGGTGGAGATCGTATCGCCCGAGCAGCTCGAGTACCACAACCGCGTGCTGCGCAAAGGCCCATTCGAAATCGACCTGGTGTACCGGCGCCTGGGGGTGCAGGAGTTCCTGATCCGCTTCGACCTGACGCATCCGCTGGTGCATGCCTACCGCGACCGCGCGGTGTGCGTGGTGAACAGCTTCCGCTCGGAGCTGGCGCACAAGAAGGCCATGTTCGGGCTGCTGACGGACGAGACCCTGACGGCCAAATTCCCGGCGGTGGAGCGCAAGGCCATCCGCGAGCACGTGCCGTGGACGCGCCTGGTGGCCGCGTCCAAGACTACCTTCGAAGACCGCGCCATCGACTTGCCCGAGTTCATCGCCAAGAACCGCGAGCGGCTGACGCTCAAGCCCAACGACGACTACAGCGACCTGCACACTTACTACGGCTGGGAGATGGGCGAGGCCGAATGGGACCGCGCCCTGAAGCAGGCCATGCGCGCGCCGTACGTGGCGCAGGAGCGCGTGGACCCGGTGCGCTCGGTGTTCCCGCTGATGAGTTTCGGCCAACTGGAGTTCCGGGAGATGCAGGTGGACGTGCACCCGCACGCCTACCTGGGCAAAGTGCAGGGTTGCTCGAGCTGGCTTTCGACGCGGAAGGCGGGCTTCTCCTCGGCCGCCGGCGTGGTGCCGACGTTCATTCTGGAAGCGAAGGGGTGAGGGGCGGGCTCAATTAAGGTGAAGAGCGCCCGCGGACCCTGCCGAACGGTGCGTTGTGGCCGCTATAAAGGCGACGTGGCTCACACGACCTGAGTGAGCACGTGCCTCGGAAGCACCATACTCCGCCGAGCTTCCCCGGGTTCCGATCGACAGCGCTGCAACGGCTCCAGTCC
>Ga0326728_10023945_pt1 | contig 11118 bp, 7 predicted proteins | sample MB3enrmetagenome_FD_207602 | JGI IMG/M metagenome (GOLD analysis project Ga0326728, IMG submission 207602) | Lab enriched peat soil microbial communities from McLean, Ithaca, NY, United States - MB31MN | ecosystem: Environmental > Terrestrial > Soil > Wetlands > Peat | place: USA: New York... | reverse complement strand
AAGCCAGCCCCCTCCTGTTCCTGATATCCTCCATAAGGCGCGACGTGAGGCTGCCGGCGCCGAGGATATAGTTCATCACTTGGGCCGCATAGTAGTCCGGGTTATCACGGCTCATCCCGCCGTTACCGATGACGATGTTCGATTGGGTCACCGGTTTGTTGATCTTTATGGTCTCTTTCCGGGTGGAGAACTTTATCTCGATCCTCTTTTCAGGAGTGCTTCCCTTGGGCCATTTCTTGAGCCGGGGCACCATATATCCGTCGATTGACCGTTGGTCGATATCTCCCACCACACTCAGGATGGCGTTGTCGGGGCAATAATGGAGGCCATGAAACTCCCTTATCGCCTCGCGCGTCAGTTTCGACACGGACTCAACCGTGCCCTCCGTGGGGTGACCGTAAGGGCCGCCCAGGTATAAGGCCTTTTCGAACGCCCGGTCCGCGACTCTGCCAGGCCTGTCCTCTGACGACTGGATAGCGGCAAGGGTGCGGGAGATCTCCTTCTTGACCTCGTCTGCAGGAAAGGTGGGCTTCGTCACCACGTCCATAAAGATAGGAAAGGCCCGTTCGAAGTCCTTTTTCAAGACCCGCAGGCTGACGGTAGTGTAATCCTTGTTGGCGCTCGCGCTCATGTTGGCGCCCATGAAATCGAGCTCTTCGTTGATCTGCTTCAGTGTCCGGCCGGCAGCCCCCAAAAGCACGCTTGAGGCGGTCAGGCCGGCCTGCCCCGCACCGAACGGCGGATCATCCTTGGCGCCTGTCTTGACCATAAGATTGATCGTGACAAAGGGAAGAGAGTGTTCCTCCGACACCAGGAGCACCAGCCCGTTGTCGAGCACCGTCCGCTGAACGGGCGGAAGGCCGAAGGCACACGTCCATGAAGCGACAACACATAAGAGAGCAATGCAGGCAGACGATGCGGTTCTTCTCATCCCTTCCCCTCACCTCACGATATTTTCTTTTCCTGGAGAACCTGGTTCCACGGGCTTTTGCTCCGCGGAAGGGATCGGATCGAGACGCGCGGTGACGCAGTTCTCAGGCACGAGGTATTTTTGTGCGACCCTTTTCACGTCCGCTGGGGAGACCGCCCGGATGGCGGGAACATACGTGTCGGCGTCTCGCCAGGAGGAGGCGATCTCATACGTGGCGATAAGCATAGCCTGAGCAAAGATCGAGTCCTGGGCGAACGTAAAACCTGCCTCTAGCTGATTTTTCGCCTTTTCAAGCTCGCGGTCGCCCACGGGTGCCTCTTGCAACAGCTTTATCTCAGCCAGCAAAGCCTTCTCGACAACATCCGCGGTTTTCCCCGGTAACACATCGGCCGAGACGGAGAACAGGTTCGGGTCCCTGGAGACAAGCTCGTTATCAGCCGAGACGCTCAGGGCGAGCTGCTTATCCCGCACCAGCGTCTGGTTGAGCCTCGAACTCTCACCGGCAGACAGGAGGGCGGCAATTACCTCGAGCACGTAGCTGTCCGGCTCCTTCAGATTCGGTACGTGGTATGCCTTCTCGATCGACGCGAGCTGGGCTTCCTTCCGGACGACGATCCTCCGCTCGCCCAATTGCGGTTCTTCCTTATCCTGCCACTGGACGGGGGCGGTACCGGCCGGGGTTGACCCGAAGGCTTCTTCGATCATGGGGAGGACCGCCTCTTTCTTGAAATCGCCCGCAAGCACGATAAACGCATTTGCCGGAACGTAGTAAGTCTTGTAGTGCTTTTTCAGGTCGCCGACCGTGTACCGGGCTATATCCTGCATCCAGCCGATAACCGGCCAGTGGTAAGGTTGGATCTGAAATGCAATGGCCGCCAGTTGTTCGCTCAGCACAGCCTTGGGGCTGTCCTCCGTCCTCATCCGCCGCTCTTCCATTACCACGGACCGCTCGGTCTTGAAGTCCTCCTCTCTCAGAAGAAGACCGCGCATCCTGTCCGACTCGAGCCCTATGGGTATCTTGACGCGGTCGGCGCTCATATTCTCGAAATAGGCGGTAAAATCAGTCGAGGTAAACGCGTTGTCGTCACCGCCGTTCTGGGCGATGATGCGCGAGAACTCCTCCGGACCTACCTTCGCCGTTCCCTTGAACATCATATGCTCCAGCATATGGGAGAGGCCCGTCTTCCCAGATTCCTCATCACGGGAGCCCACCCTGTACCACACCTGGAACGTCACAAGGGGGGCTTTGTGGTTTTCGAGGAGAATGACTTTCAGCCCATTCGCGAGGGTTACCTCGGATACGTGATCCGCAAGCGCCGCTCCGGCAGGAGAAATCAGGAACAAAACGCCTGCGGCGCCAAGACAGACGAGCAATAAGAGTCTTTTCACTACCACCCCCATGAGCGACACGGTATCTTTGATTGTAGGGGCAGTCGAAGTGTTTGTCAAGATTACCTTGATTCCTCACTTTTCGTTGCGTCTTCGCCTCTTCAATAGTAAAATGGTACAATCGATGATGGAGAGAGAGGCGCAAAAACTCTGCTATGAGAGGAGAATTACCATGAACAGATTGATGCTGATCGCCTTGATGTCGGTAGTGGTCTTATCAGGCTTTACAGGTGTTGCCTCCGCGCAAGATCCGGTAACGTTAAAGTTTGCCGAAATCCATGACGCTTATTATCCAACTACTGTCGGAGATTTTGAAATTGCGAAACTGGTCAAAGAGAGAACACACGGCAGGGTTATTATCGAAGTCTATCACAGCATGAGACTTGGAGATGAAGCGGCGGTGATCAAAAAGGTGCAGCAAGGGGAAATCGATTTAACCAGAACCAACATCGGACCTGTCACCGCGTACGTTTCAAGTTTGAACGCCTTCTTGATGCCTTATATTTTCAGAGATACGGATCACATGCTGAAGGTCGTAAACGGACAAGTAGGAAATGATATTCTCCGATCGGTTGAAAAAGACAATTTCCTGGGGTTTGGATGGTTTGACGGCGGCACGAGAAATTTTTACACAAAACAACCGGTAAATTCCCCACGCGACCTGAAGGATATGAAAATAAGAACTCTCCAAAGTGATCTGATGGTCGCAATGATTCAAGCTTTCGGGGCGAAAGCGATTCCCATGCCCCACAGCGCGACATATGAAGGCCTGAAAAGCGGAGCACTCGACGGAGCGGAAAACAACTATCCCACTTATGATGAGACAAACCACTATCAGTTGGCCAAATATTTCATCGAAGACGAGCATACGACAAATCCGGACATAATCATCGGGAGCAAAAAAGCTTTATCATCGAAATTATCTGCGGAAGAAATAGAAATCATCAAACAGGCCACGAGAGATGCTCAAGCCCTGCAGTTCACGCTATGGGCCAGGACGGTAAAAACATCAAAAGACAAAGTGGTTGCAGCCGGATGCGTGATAACCACCGTGACGCCCGAACAAAAAAAGGCATTTGTTGATGCGGTGAAACCGGTTTACGATAAACAGCCCCCGGAGATTCAAGACTTGATAAGAAGAATCAGGGCGGTGAAATAACACGCCTCGACGTAACATCTATTGCAGATAGCCCTTTCGAGGCATGAAATCAAGGTGCGCAAGAATATCGCCGGTAGCAGAGATGGTATCTTCAGACATGCGAACCCCTGCGTGGAGCATCGGCCCCTCTTTCTTCCGGGCTGAGGGTCCGAAGGCGAAGTAATGGTCGATGGCCTTGTTCGCGTTGGTAAAGGCGTTGCCATAGGCCATCGGCTGCACCAGGGCGAAGACCCGGCGGAACGCTGAGGTCACTCTATCCGAAGTCTCCCTGGCCGCCCGAATGTTGCCGATTTCACTATTCTCGATGACGGTCAGGAGGTCCTCGGGAAAGCAATTGGCCGTGCTCAGGAGAAAGCCGTCATAAGGGCCGCCTGCGCCCTTGAGCCACTGTGCGTAGTCACCTTCTGCCCCTCGCGTCAGGAAGACTCCGCCTTTGTCGACGGCAGAGAGTGCCACGCGATCATTCCCGCTCGTATCTTTGAAAAAGACGAGGTTTGCATACTTCTCGACGAGACGCTCGAATGCCGGAGGCGCGATTTCATTCTCCGTCACCTGAGGAAGCTGATAAAGCGCCGTCGGCAGGCCTCTGTCGAGAACCCTGGACAGGTCATTCTCAATCCCATCCTGGGTGAGTGCCTGCCCCTTCGGCGGGCAGATGGTGAAAGCGGCGATACGCGCCGCGCTCAGACAGCCCGTTATCTCCTTCCTTCCTGTTATTGCCTCGATAAGGGAGATGATCTCATTCAGGACCCTTTCCACCTCGGCCGTTTCAGGCCTGAGAACCCCTATCAGTAGTACGAGATCGCGCTTCCGGGCTTCAGCCACCGAGAATCGAACGATCTCCATGGTCTCCCTGTCGTTCAGCTCCCACCCGTCGCCGGTCGTGCCCGGTATAAGGTATCCCTTGACCCATCGGCTGAGGTGGGCCAGATGGGCCGACATCCGGTTGAAATCGATGCTGCCGTCATCGTCGTAGTGGGTCAGCAGCGGACACCACAACCGGGGTACACCCCGGGGGAAAAGCTCAGCCATCAGTCCGGCCCGGATATCCGCTTTATTATTCATGGAAACGTCCCTCGTCTGAAATACTGTGGGAAATATGGTAACACGGTCCGGGGATGAAAGCCATTTCTTTCCACTTTCCTCTTGCCCCATCCCTCCATATATCGTATAAAAACCACAGGGTGTTAACTACATGACAAGGAGGAGCGGTGACAAAAAGGCAAAGACTGGTTACCTGGGAGGACCCCTTCGAGGAGGCTCACGCCTGGTCCGGTATGGGCGGGCTCGAGTATATGCAGGCCGTTATGGAGGGCAGGATCGCCATTCCGCCGGTATGGAGCCTCATCGGCTTCCGGCTTGCACAGGTAGATGCGGGATACGCCGTTATCGAGATCGAGCCTGCCGAACACCACTACAACCGCTTCGGCATAGTCCAGGGCGGACTGCTCTGCGTAGTCCTTGACGCAGTCCTCGGCTGCGTAGTCCATTCAGTGCTTCCCGCCTCGGTAGGTTTTGTATCTCTGGACCTCAATACAGCCTACTTTCGTCCGGTGAGCGCAAAGTCAGGACGCATAAGGTGCGAAGGCACCATCATCCATAGCGGGAGCCGTATTATCGTGGCGGAAGCCAGTATGATGGACGGACAGGGTGCGCTCTGCGCGCGCGCCAGCTCCACCTGCATGGTGCTGGACCAGGGCAGGGATGCCGCGGGACAGGACTGAGCCCGGGAAAAACCTGCGTGTCACCGGCCTTCCCTTTGGAGAAAGGTCTCCGGGTTGATGCCCACCACTATAGCCCCCCAGTGCTTTCCATTAAGGTATATGGGCATGGAAAAATCGTTGAGGACCTCTCCTGTGTCCCGGCTGTAGGTCTGCAGGAGAAAGGGTTGGAGATTCTTGACCCTTCGTTTTTCGGTGTCGTTGTGGAAATAGATCCTCCTGTGGCGGCTGTAGCGCAGGTCGGTCTCGTAATTGCCTGTCATCTCCTTTTGGGTCTTGCTGTTGTGGGTGCCTATGTAGCCGTTGATATCCGTCAGGAGACAATACACGGAGCCCTTGATGTCCGTCAAACCCCTGTCGAGGAGGGGCTGCAACTCCCTGTCGGTGAAGTCGTTATAGGCAGTAGTATATTTCTGGGGGTTCGTATTGGGGATCGGCTTGTAATTCGTGTCCAGTACATTGATGCCCTTGTTGTACGCGTCGCGGAGTTTCTGCTCGAAGAGGTCCTTGTATCTTTTTACGTCCTCGATGGCCGTCTCAAAGGCGTCGTGGCCTACCTTGAACTGTGAAACACTTTCAAGCATTGTCTCGGCTATGCGGTTCAGGCCAACGGAGAATTCGGTTGACTCCTTGAGATCACGGGCGACATCAAGGCTCAGTGAATGGATGTCCTTGACCTGCACGTTTATCGCTCCATTTGTCTGCGACAGCTCCTCGATAGCCGACGCTATCCGGCCCAACTGCTCATTATTGGTCTCGAAATCCCTCATCATGTTGGTGAAATGCTCTGAAGTTTCGCTGACCGTGGCCCTGGTTTTCTGCGTGTAGCCGTCGATTTCTTCGGTCTTCTCTAAGGTCGTCCGAACGTGCCGCAGCATTTCATCAACGTTACGGGAGATATCCACCGTGGCACCTTTGACGCGCTCGGCGAGCTTCCTCACCTCATCGGCGACAATCGCAAAGCCCCGACCATGTTCTCCCGCACGAGCTGCCTCGATGGCCGCGTTGAGCGCGAGGAGGTTGGTTTGGTCAGAAATGTCCTCGATCAGAATGACTATCTCCTTTATCTTCTCCGAATTTCCGTTAAGGTTGTTCACCGTCAGACTGAATTGGGAAAGCTTCTCCGTTGTCTCCGCCATCTTCCCGCTGACATCCCCAAGCCCGTCCAGGGAAGATCCTGCGGTGCGAAGGTTCTGAGCGGTCGAGGCGGAGATGTCCGTCGCGTTCCTGGAGACTTCATTGATCGCCTCGTGTACCCCTGTGCTGCCGTTGAAAATCAGCTCGGATAGGTCGCCCTGTTTCTTTGCCCTGCCATAAGACTCGCCCACCCGCTTTGATACCTTGGCTGACTCCACGGCTATCTGAAAACCCATCTGCTTGGAGGAAGCAAGCATCTCTCTGACCTTCCTTGCCAGTTGATTGTACCTGTCGGAAAGTCTACCTATCTCGTCGTCGGACGTAACCGGCAACTCCTTTGAAAAGTCGATTTCCGCAAGATGGCCGGTAATATCTTTCAGGGGCTTAATAATTGAGGATTGCAGGGAAAGAACCGCCCCTGCGCCGAAAAGCACGCATGCGATGCCCAACGCAACGGAGACATACACGGAACACCCGGTAAGGTGAAGGGTGATGAGGGACAGAATCTGAATAATCACTATTGAAAGAAGGGCAACCGTGATCTTCTTAGATAAGGCACCGCCGGTATAGTGAGACATAACGCTACCCCCATATGTTTTCGTCCGCGAGGCTGCCCGTGGATGTCCGTTACCTGGCATTCACCGCTGGGCAAAAGGCTCTCACCACAGAGCTATGCCTTCTCCCGAAGCGTTTATCGACCAAACGGGGTGTTTCTTAAGCCGGCCCATCGACTACAACCCCCGGCCATGTCTTCTTCCTGTCCTCACCCCGCAAGAATTTCTCGTCCAGTTTAATACGGCGCAAGAGTAGTCGTGTTTCGCCGTTTTTACTGCGTTTTACCCTCTTTTTAGCCTCTTTAGCATGCAAGCGACAACCAGGGGTGACAAAAAGCATATGAGGCGCAGGCGAAGAAACAGGTGGTAGAGGTCAGGCGAGGTCAGGCATATTTATGAAACACGAGGCCCGTCAGCACTTTGGGGTAAAAATAGGTCGACTTCGGAGGCATGCAGAGGTTCTTTTCGGCAATGGCCTTCACCTCGTCGACGGTCGTAGCCGGAACGAAAAAGGCATAGTCGCATTGACGGCTGTCCACGCGTGCCACCGCGTCGTCCGGGTCGTTCAGGAAGGAGATCTCCTCATCCTCGACCCCGAGAAGATATTTGAGGACGCCGCTGTGCACCACGTTGACCCGCAATTGCCGCTCTGCCTCGTCACTCTCCGGACTGAAGGGGATGGGTTTCTTCTGTGTGAGCATATAGAGAAAAGGGTTTTCCCGCGCACCGTAGAGGAGAAAGGAAGGAACCGGGGAAGAGGAGATGCCGGCAATGAGCCGATCCAGGGTCGGCCCGCGATCCCGTGATATCTCCGAATAGTCGAAATAGGGCTCCAATGGCGCGAGGACTTCGTTGATCCCCCTCTCGCGGGTGAACTTCACCAGCCTATGATAGGGGAGTATGCTGATCCCGGACGCGTGCATATCCGTCAGGTAGATGGCGGCGTAGGACAGACCGAGGTTGAATGAGACGCTCAGCCTGTGGTGGCCGTCGGCTATGTAAAGCTTCTTTTCATCCATGAGGGATGCGAGCCTCGCCATCTCCGCTCTATCGGTCATGCGGTAGAACCTGTTTCTGATGGAAAGCTCATCGACGAAATCGTACAGCTTCTCCCTGGCCGCCCCTTCTATGAGCCGCCCTATTTCCTTTGACCCGTCCTCGTACATCGCAAAGATGAGGCTGGTAGCAGTCTTGAGGGCCTCCGCCAGCATCTGCCTGTCTTTTTTTGCCTTCTCCCGCGTCTGCTCGTGGGTGAGTATGCGCTGTCTATCGAGTCGCACGAGGGGAATAAAACCTGTCCGCCGAAGATGCGTATCGTGGACGAAAAACTCCTGCTCATACACGTAGATAGAATCTTCGTCGTCGAAAGAAAGGGTCTTCTCGGCAATCCAGGTGTCGAGGGTTCTCCGGGCAGCCCCGTAGGGGTCGAGTTCCCCTTGCCCCATGGGCAATTCCAGTCGTATGGCATTGCACGGAGCGCGCTCGTAATAGACGCGAGGGTCCGCGATGACGTCGTAGGGAGGACAGACACACGCCGCTATATCGTCGGCCCTCTCTTTGTTGTACCGCAGGCCCTTAAACGCCTTTATCAGGGGTTCCGCCATGGAGCCTTTGTATATCACAGTCGCGCAGGGCTTGTCAATTTCTCCCTCTTCCTCTCCTCATGGCTCATAACTACTTATTTCTCTTGACGTCCTTTTTCGAATAATCTTACAATATGCACGCTCCATTACGCCCGCAAAACAAGCAAGGAGGAATATATGGAAAAACGATATCTGCTGGCGCCCGGCCCTACCGCCATTCCGCCGGAAGTGCTCCTCAAAATGGCCGAGCCCATTATCCACCACCGGAATCCGCTCTTCGAAGAGGTTATGGAAGAGGTAAGAGAAAACCTGAAATACGTGTTCGGTACCAAGAACGAGGTCCTCATCTTCGCGTCGTCGGGTACCGGTGCAATGGAAAGCGCGGTTACCAACGCCCTTTCCGCCGGCGACAAGGCTATCTGCGTACGGAGCGGAAAATTTGGAGAAAGATGGGCCAATATCTGCAAGGCCTACGGCGTCGAGGCAATCAACATAGACCTCCCCTGGGGCGAATTACTCGACCCGGCGGTAATCGAAAGCACGCTCAAGGCCAACCCGGATGTAAGAGCCGTTTACATGCAGGCAACCGAGACCTCGACCGGTGCGAGATTCCCGGTAAAAGAGGTGGCTGCCATCGTCAAGAAGAGCTACCCTCAAACCCTCATGGTTGTGGATGGAATTACCGGTATCGGTGTGTTCGAGCTTCCAGCCGACGCGTGGAGTATCGATGTGTTGGTCGGCGGCTCTCAGAAGGCGTTGATGCTGCCGCCCGGTCTTGCCTTCGCGTCGGTGAGTGACAAGGGATGGGAATTCAACAAGAGCTCCACACTGCCGAAGTTCTACTTTAACTGGGCCAAAGAACGGACCAACCTCGAGAAGAACCAGACCAACTTCACCCCCGCGATCTCCCTGATTATCGGGCTCCGCGAATCCCTGCGCATCATCAAACAGGAGGGGCTGGAGAACGTCTACAAAAGGATCGAGGGGCTTGCCAAGGCGACGAGGGCAGGCGCGGAGGCCTTAGGCTTGAAGATATTCGCAAAAGCACCCAGCCCCGCGGTGACCGCCATCCTCGCCCCGGAAGGCATCGATGGACAGGCGATTTATAAAACCCTGTGGAAAAAGTACGGTGTGACGGGCGCGGGCGGACAGGATCAGTTGAAAGGAAAGATATTCAGGCTCGCGACCTTGGGCTATGCCGACAAATACGACGTGATCACCGCCATCGCGGCCCTGGAGTTTACCCTGAGAGACCTGGGATACAAGTTCGAGATGGGCAAAGGAGTTGCCGCGGCTACGGAAAGCTTGAAGGACGCATAGCGCGAGCCCGAGGGTGACTTAGCACCCCTCGTCCGCAGGGCGGACCGGGGTGCCACAATAGCCGAAGGAGATGCGGATGAAGATACTTATCGCCGACGCCATGTCTGACAGAGCAGTCGATATTCTCAAGTCAAACCATCTGGATGTTGACGTAAAGACCGAACTGAAAAAAGAAGAACTACAGGCCATTATAGGCAACTACGATGCCCTTATCGTGCGCAGCGCGACCAAGGTCACCAGGGACATCATCGAAAAAGCGGGTGCGCTCAAGGTGATAGGAAGGGCCGGAATCGGGGTAGACAACGTGGATGTCGAGGCAGCCACGGAAAAGGGGATCGTCGTGATGAATACGCCCCAGGGAAATGCCCTCGCAGCAGCCGAGCACGCCCTGGCTCTTATGTTTGCCCTTGCGCGGAAAATAGCCCTCGCCGACCGCACGATGAAAGAGGGAAAGTGGGAAAAGAAGCTTCTCATGGGAGTGGAGGTCTACGAGAAGACCCTCGGCGTCATAGGCATAGGGAATATAGGCATGATTGTGGCCGAAAAGGCGGTTGCCCTGGGAATGAAGGTTATAGCCTACGATCTCTTCGTCTCCCGTGATCTTGCCGCCGGGAAAGGCATTGAGCTTGTCGATCTCGATACGCTCCTCTCCCGCAGCGATTTCATCAGCATCCACCTGCCCCTGCTCAAGGAAACGAAAGGTCTCCTCAACAAAAACAACATCCCCAGGATGAAGAAGGGCGTTCTGATCATCAATACGGCAAGGGGGGGGATCATCAACGAGGCCGACCTTTTCGATGCCCTCGAAAGCGGCCAGGTGGCGGGAGCCGCCCTCGACGTCTTCGAGACGGAACCACCACCCGCGAACCATCCCCTTGTCCACTCGGACAAGGTAATCGCCACGCCTCACCTGGGCGCATCGACCAAGGAGGCCCAGAGCAAAGTGGCCATAGACATCGCAAACCAGATTACCGATTACGCCTTGAACGGCGTCATAAAGAACAGCGTTAACGCGCCTCCCGTTTCGATGGACACCCAGAGGGCCCTCTCGCCTTACCTTGTGCTCTCGGAGAACCTCGCCCGGTTCATCTCTTTCCTTTCCGAACCCACCATCAAGGGAATCGAGATCGAGTATCGGGGAACGATTGCAGAAGTGGACACGAAGATACTGACCCAGGGGATCCTCAAGAGCATTCTCTCGTCCCACCTTATGGGGGTAAATTACGTAAACGCCCCGATTCTTGCCCGTTCGAGAGGCATCAAAATCAAGGAGATCAAGGAAAAGGAAGATGAAGATTTCGCGACTCTCCTCGGCATCAGATTA
>Ga0326728_10023944_pt1 | contig 11118 bp, 7 predicted proteins | sample MB3enrmetagenome_FD_207602 | JGI IMG/M metagenome (GOLD analysis project Ga0326728, IMG submission 207602) | Lab enriched peat soil microbial communities from McLean, Ithaca, NY, United States - MB31MN | ecosystem: Environmental > Terrestrial > Soil > Wetlands > Peat | place: USA: New York... | reverse complement strand
CGGGAATGAAATACATCGTCATCACTTCCAAACATCACGACGGCTTTGGCCTGTTTCCCTCGTCCCTGACGGATTGGTGCATCAAATCCACCCCCTTCAAGCGCGATCCTCTGCGGGAACTGGCCGCAGCCTGCAAGGCCGAAGGCATTCGCTTTTGCTGTTATTATTCCATCATGGACTGGCATCACCCGGACTGGGGCCAGCGGGAACCTTGGAACGACACCGCCGCCGGCGTGCCCGACATGGACCGCTACACCGCCTACATGAAAGGTCAGCTCAGCGAATTGATCACCAACTATCATCCGGCGGTCCTATGGTTCGATGGCGAATGGGAAGCGCCCTGGACGCATGAACGGGGGGTGGACTTGTTTGCCTTTCTCCGCAGGCTCGATCCAAAACTCATCATCAACAACCGGATTGACAAGGCCCGCAAAGGCATGGCGGGCATGAACACGCGCGCCGCTGTCGGCGACTTCGGCACCCCCGAGCAAACCATCCCGGCCAATGGGTTCGGCCCCGGCGTGGATTGGGAAACTTGCATGACCATGAACGACACTTGGGGCTGGATAAAACGCGACAACCATTGGAAGTCCCCCAAAACGATCATTCGCAACTTGATCAACATTGCCAGCAAAGGCGGCAACTACCTCCTCAACGTCGGCCCGACCGGCGAGGGACTCATTCCCGATGCTTCCGTTTCGCGCCTCGCCGCCGTCGGCCAATGGATGAAGGTCAACGGGCAGGCGATATATGGCACGTCGGCCAGCCCATTCGCAACGCCAATGCCCTGGGGACGTTGCACCAGCAAATCTTCCCACGGCTATACGGCCGCGCCCCACGGGGCGATGAACATGATGGGACGTTGCACCAGCAAATCTTCCCACGGCGACACAACCCTGTATCTGCACATCTTCGATTGGCCCGGCGACGGCAGGCTGCTGCTGCCCGGTTTGAAAAACAAAGTCAAATCGGCCCGCTTGTTGACAGAATCAAAAAAAGTTTCACTCCCGTTCCAGGCCGACGCGAACGGATTAATGATTTTGCTTCCCGCCGCCGCGCCCGACCCCATTTCCTCCACCGTCGTCCTCCGGCTGAAAGGCCCGCCAAGGGAAAGTAAGAATTAAGAAGTATGAATCATATCCCAGTCCCTTGCCGCGCCATAGCCGCTGCGGCGACGGCTGGACTTCTTAATTCTGCCTTCTTAATTCTTAATTTGCTTCTTCCCCGCCGCGATAAAACAGCCGATGGCGGTGGCCGATGAAAGAACTATAAGAGTTTTGGCCAGCCCCTTGCCCTGCGTCAAACCTTCGGCCCATTCCATCCAACCCGCCGCCACCACGCCCGATTTGCCGTACATCTCCTCCAATTGCCGCGAGCCTTTGCGGGAATCGAGCGGAGAAAGCTGGGCCGCGTTATTGGCCTCCAGAAAGGCATTCTCCTGGTCGATGCGGACTTGCGCGCGCCAGGCCAGCGCCGCGCCGGAGTAACCGGCCAGCAGAACCGCCAGACCCAGGACGTGAAGAATCAACCGCACCCTGGCCGGCGAAATTGACGCAAAAAATCTTGGCACCACAAGAGAACCTACCCGGAGAAGGCGTCCTGGAGCAACCGCGAAACACGCCCCGTCTCGGGCGCATCTCAGTTTTGGAGCATCTTAATCCGAGCTTGGCATTGAAGGACGTGCGGGGTCAAGCTCCGTTAGGGGCGAAATATTTGTAGCCAACCATCCCAAAAAAATCTCAAGCCCCGTCAGGGGCGAAATATGCCGCTCCTGACGGAGCTTGAATTGTCTTCCATCGTGCGGCTACAAAGATGTCGCGCCTGACGGCGCTGACGGAAGCCGCCCTTGGATTCATATTCTCCCAGGTGGCAAGCTGGATGGAATAATACCGACCTTTTGGTAATTCTCGACAACCCGCTTAAGGCAGTCCTCAAACGGGCGGAGAGTCCGGTTCGCGTAGAAAGTCCTGAAAACGCCGTTGGCATCGTCAAGGTGGCCGATTTGGCAGAATGGCAACAGCGCCATTTGCTCCAGTTCCGCCTTTACAATCGAAACGGCCTGTGCCTGATCCGTTACCACCATTGAACAGAAAAAGAAGTCGTCGAAGCCAACACAGCTTATTGGAATCGCAGAATCCTGCAATAAACCGCTCTTCTTCAGCGGAGCTTGAATAGCTGCTCGTATCGTTTGCCCAAGCACGCCCCCCCACGACCCAAGCTTAAGGCCGGGCAGTTCGATATAGACCAAAATGGAACGGTCACCGGGAGTTGGCACGAAAGGGTTGATATTCATCGGGATTTTTGCCATTAAAGCGTGGCTCATTTCGATAATTCGCGCTGTTGCAACAATTCCTTCTGCCATTTCCGGCGAAACTTCTCTATCAGGGTTTGATTCCGCGAACCTTCTTGCGTTTTCCACGGTTTTCTCAATCTGAGCCAAAGCGTCTGCGTAAAAGTTCTTGAGGATGGGATGAGGTGCGTTCCCTGCTTGCTGCTTGAATTCATCATATTGACGCTGAACTTCACGTAAAAATTCCCTCGCATTCATGCTGGCAATGGGACTCCCGACATGGCGAACTGTCAAATGCCTTCTTCCCCCTCCTTTTTTCCTTTTGAACTGTTCCATGAAGGAATATTGGGGCAACTGCGCTGACGCCGGGACCACCGTAACGGTCAGCGGGCAACCTCTCACCCCTCGCCACGATTTGCGGACCTATTGACCCTCGACGGACCGACATGTAAATGGCACAATTGCCGGGATGCAAAGGATTCAACCTTCTGATTTAATTCGATTAGTAAAAGTTGCGGAGCCAAGCCTTTTAGATTGGACCGTTGGATTTGTCAAAGCTGTCGAGAGAGCAGGGGCCGGCGCAGAAGAAACCGTTGATGCTGTCCTCGCGGGAACCGGCGTGCTCGTTACGGCAAATGGCCGTCATGCAATTCTCACGGCCAATCATGTATTGCAAAATCTACCAAAGGCTGGCCCAACCGGATTGATTCTTTTGAGCAAAAGCGGAGGCATGGATCACCAGTTCATGCTTGAAATGGATTACATGCAAAAAGTAACCGTTGGACAGGGAAGCAACGAAGGACTAGGGCCCGATCTTGCCTTGATTGTTCTGCCCCGCAACGACGTCAGCCGCTTGGAAGTATGGAAATCGTTTTACAATTTATCAAAGAGAAAAAACAGAATGCTTGAACGAAATCCAACGAAGGAAAAGGGATTTTGGGTGTTGTGCGGGCTAATCGGCGAGATGACCCAAGAAATGCCGCCTCTCCCAGGGATGGCTAGAAATTTCGCTTTCAAGGGGTTGTGCGGCCCGGTCGTTGTGCCCGGCATGCGGAACGATGAACAATTTGATTATTGCACCGTGGAGGTCAATTGCGGACAGCCTTACGACTTGCCGGAAAGCTTTGGCGGATGCAGCGGATGCGGTCTGTGGCGATTGGTTTTGCGAGAAGATGCGGGTTCCTGGAGGCTTGACGATTTACTGCTCGGAGGTATCGCGTTTTACGAATCGGCCGTTCATGAGGGGCGACGAAATATCGAATGTCACGGCTGCAAAAGCATTTACAGCAACGCTGAGGAATCCCTCGCTGGACGTGGTTAGCCGAGCGAACGGCAGTTGCAAAGCGGAATTTGACATCATCCGTGCGGCAACAGGTCTGGATTTTTCGCGTCGTTCGGGTATTTCGCGGTTTACCCGGTTTTCCACAATCTCTCATGGCACCCGGGAAATCAGGGAAATCCGTGGTCAAATTCTTAAAAAGGAGCAACATGTTGCCACCCGTTGCCGCTGTGTTGCCAGCCGAAAAGCTCAACGAAACCCTTGTAAAATAAGGCTTGTTGCCGTGTTGCCGATTTTCCGGACTTACATATCAATCTTGCGTTTCCTGCTCTTCGCGGCAATTTTATCTTTTTGCCCCCCATGTTTCTGCCGTTCCCTTTCAAATGGCTAATTTTATACAGCTTCTGAGGCAGCAAAAGACGAAAAGCAGTAACATGTTACCGATCTGTTACTTTTTGTGTTACCGGCTAAGTCGTTGACTATCAACACTTGTTACCGTGTTACCGATTTTTTGGACCTATCTATCAATCTGGCGTTTCCTGCCATTCTTCGCGGCAAATCTGCCCACCGCCCACTGCCCATTATGCGGTTGATTTTTGGCGGCGGCGGTTTAATATCCAGATATGCGTAATTTCCGCGGCTTAATCTTTTTGGCCGGAGCCTTGGTCGTCGGCGGCTGCGGCAAAGAAAAAAAACTCGAACAACCCCCCGCTCCTGCCTCTCCCTCGCAGAGCGCCAGTCAGCCCAACCGTGATGGGTATTTGGGGACGCTGGTCAAAGGCCAGCAAGTGGCAGTCAAGGGCATTGATACCGCTTCGTTGAATCAGGAGGTCCAGCTTTTTAACGTGCAGGAGGGCCGTCTGCCCAAGGACTTGAATGAACTGGTCACGATGCATTACCTGCCCAAATTGCCCGACGCCCCCGCCGGCATGAAACTGAATTATGACGCGGCGCAAGGCAAAGTGACCGTGGTCCCACAGTGATCGCCTCCAGGAAGCAGTTATCGCCGGGGAGCCGCGCCGCGGGCGGCTTTTCACTGTTTGAGTTGGTGATCGTGTTGGCGGGGCTTGCCATCCTCACGGTGATGTGGGACAGCCAGTTTAGCGTCGCAAGCCGGGACCGCGCCCTGGCCGGTTGCCGGAAGAATTTGCAAACGATTTATCTCGCTTTGAGCATTTACGAAAATGACAACAACGGGGCCTATCCCTTTTTGAAGGACGCCGGGACTTCCGCCGGGCCGTTGAGTTTGCTGGTGCCGAAAAGCACGACGGTGACGGAAATATTCATCTGTCCCGGCAGCAAGGACCCGCCGCTCCCCGAAGCGGAGTCCTTTGCCGGCCGAAAAATCAGCTATGCCTATTACATGGGACGAACGACCAATGACGACGCGGGCGGGATTATCGTTTCAGACGCGCAGGTCGATGCCGCTCCGAAAAACAAGGGACAACAGATTTTCTCGGAGGATGGGCGGAAACCGGGGAACAATCACGGCAAAGAAGGCGGCAACCTTCTTTCGCGCGGCGGCGAAGTCACGGGCAGCGGCCCCAAGGCCTCGCGCGACGTGCGTTATCCGTCGGGTGTGCGCCTGCTCAATCCGCAATGACGATCAAGATCACATGCGGTTGCGGGGCGCGCTACTCCTTCGAGGTCGAGCCGCGGGATGGAGTCATGCCCTTCAGGGTCAATTGCCCCGCTTGCAACGCCGACGGCACCGAGGCGGCGAACCAGATCATCGCGCAGACACCGGAAGCAGAACAGAAAACGCAGCCGCGCTTGCGCGTGCAGGCAACGGCGGCCCCTGCCGGAGGCGTCCCGCGGCTCCCGATACCCGAACCCGCCGTCAGCGCATCGATCCGGAGACTTCAGGCCGAAGCGCGGCAAACGCGCCGGATAGGCTGGATGATCGCGGCTGTTTTGCTGTTGATCCTCGGGTTGCTGGGAGCTTGGGGTTGGTACAGCTTTGCCGGCTCGAAGCCGCGCCTGGCCTTTTCGATGAAACTGGCCGGGCCGGGGTCCGGGTGGCATACGCAGTTTTTGGAGGGCGGAAAAATTCTGCTGGCCAGTGCGAACCGCGTTATCGTCCACGATCTTCACACGCACAGAGACTTGTGGTCCGCGGCTCTTCCGGGGGAGGCGGCGGACAACACTCGTCCGCCGCAAATCCTGGCGGACCAGCAGAATATTTGGGTATGCCCCGGCGATCAGGTTGTTCGTTTGGATCGGCAGACGGGCGAAGTGAAACTGACCATTCCCATCGTTGGACAATTGGCCAGTTTCACGCCGACGGAATCGAGCCTTCTGGTGGTTTCGGCGACGGACGAAACCCGGCGGGTCGCCATGCGGATCAACCTTGAATCCTGCGAGGTTTCCAGCCAGAGCGTCGAGGTTCCGCGCGCGCAAAAACACGCCATGCCGGATGAATTGCCGCCCAATGTGCAACCGACGGCGGGAGTTTTGCTGGCCCAGGCAACAGAGGAGCAGAAGTTCAACAAGCCCCTGAACGCGGTGAGCAGCGAATTCTTTTCGGCGGGCCAAAACCTCGTCGAGCTGCGGGTCAAACTGCTGGAGCCGAAAGTCACCTGGGTGCAGGCGATCAAGCCGCGCGGTCCCTCGCTCATCAATGGCAAGACCAGCGCGTCCACCAGCACGGCCGCGGTGGAGGAGGAAGTTTTCAACGATATCAAACGCGATCAAACCGGCGGCGTCAAAAGCATAGACGAAAGCCGTTATGAAGTCAGGCTGCGGCGCTGGCTGGGCGACAAACCGGTGGAATGGAAGGGCGACGTCACGGGCCTGCCCGCGTTTTTCGCGCTCCAGACCGTCGATCTGCTGGCGGCGGGCAAAGGTTTGACAGTCTTCGACAAACAGAACAACAAACTTTTCGAGACGCAATTGAGTTATCCGATCAGCGCGCGGTTTGCCGCGGAAAATGCCAGGCATCTGGTTCCCGCGGCGGAACGGGCGGGGGTCCTTTACTTCTTTGATCAGGGCGTGTTGACGGCCCTGGCCCTGCCGGGCGGGCAGGTGCAATGGCGCTTGACCAGCATCGGCATCAGCCGGGTGCAATTCGACGATGACGGCCTGCTCTATGTTGACTCGACGGCAGCGAGTCCGGAAGACATTCAATACTCCGAGCAGATCAAGTTCGAAGCGACGCCGCCGGTGATTTTGAAGGTGGACCCGCGCTCGGGGAAAATTCTCTGGCAGGTGCAAAAGCTCGGGCAGCGGTGTTATCTGTCCGGGAAATACGTCTATACCGTGAGCGCGAATCAGGGGGGGATGGCGATGCTCATCGGGCTGGCCGAAGCGGTCAACGCGCCGCGGCCGGAAGCGCCGGTCTATTTCCACATCCACCGCCTGGACCCCGCGACCGGGGAAGAAATGTGGGATTTTTACCGCGAGGAAGCGCCCGACGAGGGAGCTTTTCAGCAGAATTGGTTCGTCCTGCGCTTTGGCAACGAAGTGCAGGCGTGGAAAATTTTGACGTTCTAAATGGAAGGGCGCAAGTCCGGTTTTATCCCTTCCCAAAAAACGATTTGCAACTCGGAGAATCTCCAGATTTGCGCCCCGGATGATTTGCGAAACGCTTTGGCGTTTGATCTGGCCGGGAGCGGAACGTAACATCGCGACCGCATGAAGAGGCAGAAAATGCGCCCAGCCAATGAAGAGGCCGAACCGCCTGCCTTGTCTGCCGGGAACCCAGGCGCGGGTGGTGATGAGAAGGCAAAGGAGAGCCATGGCATTTTGGATTTTCTGCCGTCTGCGTGGCTTCACCACTGGGGGCCGGGCCTGTTCCTGGTGGCCGCCATTGTTCTGGCTTACCAGCCGGTGTGGCACGCCGGATTTATCTGGGATGATGATTTTCACCTGACATCAAACCCCTGCATCGTAGGCCCGGTGGGGTTCAAAGGAATCTGGACGAGCAGCGCGGCGGTCTATTATCCCCTGGTGCTGACGAGTTTCTGGGTGCAACACGCGCTTTGGGGCCTCCGGCCACTGCCCTATCATCTGGTCAATGTTGCCATGCATGCGGCCTGCGCCATTTTGCTGTGGCGGGTGCTGCGGCGTTTGAGTGTGCGTGGCGCGTGGCTGGGGGCGGCGCTTTGGGCCTTGCACCCCGTACAGGCGGAATCAGTGGCATGGATCACGGAATTGAAAAACACGCAGTCGTGTTTGTTCTATCTGCTGGCCTTCCATTTTTTCCTGAAATGGCGGAAGGCTGCGGCGCCCACCGGCTGGAAAGGAAGCCAGTGGTACACGCTGGCATGGCTGTGTGCCACGCTGGCGATTTTGAGCAAGGCTTCCACAGTGATGCTGCCGGTTGTGCTTGGCCTGTGTTGGTGGTGGATGGAGGGCCGGTGGCGGTGGCGCAATGTCCTGAGACTCGCTCCATTTTTCCTGATTTCAACCGTGGCCGGCCTCTGGACGATTTGGGAACAAAAATTTCATTCCGGTGCCATGGGGTCCGAATGGGCGCAGACCTGGCTGGAGCGCATCGTGATCGCCGGCAAGGTCGTATGGTTTTATCTCGGCAAGCTGTTTTGGCCGCATCCGTTGATTTTTATTTATCCGCGCTGGCCGGTTGCCGTGCCGGGAATTACTGCGTATCTGCCGGTTTTGCTGGTGGCCGTCAGTTTGTTTGGATTGTGGCTGAACCGGCGCCGGACGCGGCCGGTGTTTTTCGCATTTGCCTATTTCGTGGTTTCGCTGTTCCCGGTGCTTGATTTTTTCACGGTTTATTTTTTCCGTTATTCGTTCGTTGGCGACCACTTCCAGTATCTTGCCAGCATCGGCCCTTTGGCACTGGCGGCAGCGGCGATCACTGCGGCGCCTGCCTTTTTCAAGGGAAAAACCATGTTCCTGAAACCGGCATTGTGCGGCGTGCTGGTGGTGGCGCTCGGCACGTTGACGTGGCAGCAATGCGGGATGTACGCCGACGACAAAACGCTCTGGCAAACAACCGTTCGCCTGAATCCCAATTCCTGGATGTCCCAATACAACCTCGGCAACGATCTTCGCCAGGAGGGCAGGATGGACGAAGCGTTCCTCCGTTACCGAAAGACGCTCGAAATCAAACCAGCCTCCTCGGAAGCCCGCATCAATCTCGGCAACGCTCTTCTCCAAAAGGGAAGAGTGGATGAAGCGATCTCCCAATACCGGGAGGCGCTGCAAATCAGCCCCGACGATGCGGAAGCGCACTACGACCTCGGAACCGCGCTTATGCAAAAGGGAAGGGTGGACGAGGGAATTGTTCATTACCGAAAGGCGCTCGAAATCAAACCAGCCTCCTCGGAAGCCCGCAACAATCTCGGCATCGCTCTTCTGCAAAAGGGAAGAGTGGATGAAGCGATCTCCCAATACCAGGAAGCACTGCAAATCAACCCCGACTACGTGGATGCCCACGTCAACCTCGGCAACGTTCTTCTGCAAAAGGGAAGAATGGACGAAGCGATTGCCCATTACCAAAAGGCGCTGAAAGTCAATCCCGGCTATGCGGAAGGACACCTGAGCCTCGGCCTCGCTCTTCTGCAAGAGGGCAGACTGGACGGCGGGATAAGCCATTTGCAGACGGCGCTGCAAATTAACCCTGGCATCGCGGACGGCCACATCAGCCTCGCCAACGCTCTTATGCAAAAGGGCCGGGTGGACGAAGCGATCTCCCATTTCCAAAACGCCCTGCAAATCAGGCCCGACCATGCACAAGCCCATAACAACCTCGGCCGCGCTCTCCTGCAAAAGGGCCAAGTGGACGAAGCCATATCCCATTACGAGAAGGCTTTGCAGATCAAGCCCGATTTCGCGGAGGCGCACTTCAACTTTGCCAACGCTCTTCTACAAAAGGGCAAAGCGGGTGAAGCGGCCACGCATTTTCAAACGGCGTTGCAAATTGAACCAGCCAATCCAAGGATCCAAAATAATCTGGCGTGGCTCCTGGCCACTTGTCCGCAGGCGTCGCTGCGCAACGGCGACAAGGCGGTGGAACTGGCCCGGCAGGCCAATGATCTGACCGGCGGAGAAAACCCGATCATTCTCCACACCCTCGCTGCCGCCTACGCGGAGGCCGGGCGGTTTTCCGAAGCGGTGGAAACGGCGCAACGCGCCTTGCATCTGGCCGGGGCGCAATCCAACACCACGCTGGCCGGGCAACTTCAATATGAGATGAAACTCTACCAGGCAGGCAGCCCATTCCATAGCGCTGAACAAACACATTAGGGCATCGCGCAATCATGCAAAACGATTTGGCGTTTGAGCCGGCCTGGAAAAGGACATAGCATTGCGCTTGCATGAAGAGGCAGAAAATGCGCCCAGCCAATGAAGAGGCCGAACCGCCCGCCTTGTCTGCCGGCAGGCCGGGCGCGGGTGGTGATGAGAAGGCAAAGGAGAGCCATGGCATTTTGGGATTTCTGCCGTCCTCGTGGCGTCACGATTGGCTGCTTGGATTCTTTCTGGTGGTCGCAACCCTCATGGCCTATCAGCCGGTATGGCATGCCGGATTCATCTGGGACGACGACACATTTCTGACGGCCAATCCCGCCATCAAAAGCGCGGATGGCTTGTACCGACTGTGGTTCACCGCTTCCACGCCGGATTACTTCCCGATGACTTCCAGCATGTTGTGGTTGGAATGGCGACTGTGGGCCAACAACCCGCTGGGCTACCATTTGGTCAATGTCCTCCTGCATGGTCTCAGCGCCGTGCTGCTCTGGCGCGTGCTCCTGCGCCTGAACATTCCCGGAGCGCTGCTGGCTGCCGCCCTCTTCGCTTTGCATCCGGTCAATGTCGAATCGGTGGCTTGGATCACGGAGCGCAAAAATACGCTGAGCATGTTTTTTTATGCCGGCACGCTTTTGTGCTGGCTGAAATTCGAGGACAGCGGCAGGCGCCGGTGGTATGGGCTGGCATTGGCCGCCTTTGCGCTGGCGCTGTTGAGCAAAACGGCCGTGGCACTGTTGCCGGTTGTTTTATTGGGCATCGCCTGGTGGCGGCGTGGGCGGGTGGGATGGAAGGATGTCCGGCGCGTTGTTCCTTTTTTCGTGATGGCAGCAGCCTTGTGTTGGGTGACGGCATGGTTCCAGTATCATCTGGCGATTGGCCTCGACGTTGTCCGAACTGATGGATTCTGGTCGCGATTGGCCGGAGCGGGCCGGGCGGTTTGGTTTTACATTTACAAAGCGGTGCTGCCGCTGAACCTGGCTTTTGTCTATCCGCGCTGGCAGATCGACGCCGGGAATGTGTTGTCTTACCTCCCGCTGGTCTTGTTGGTGGCGGCGTTCGTCTTAAGCTGGCGCGGTCGGCGGGGTTGGGGAAAAGCATTGTTCTTCGGGCTGGCCTACTTTGTCGTGATGCTCCTGCCCGTCCTCGGATTTCTAAACATCTATTTCATGCGCTACTCCCTGGTGGCCGATCACTGGGAGTATTTTGCCATTGTCGGCCCGATTGCGCTGGCGGCGGCCATCATCAAGAAACCGGTTGTAGCCGCGGCGCTCCTGCTGACGCTGGGAACGTTGACGTGGAAGCAATGCGGGATGTACACCAACCTCGAAACGCT
>Ga0326728_10023943_pt1 | contig 11118 bp, 11 predicted proteins | sample MB3enrmetagenome_FD_207602 | JGI IMG/M metagenome (GOLD analysis project Ga0326728, IMG submission 207602) | Lab enriched peat soil microbial communities from McLean, Ithaca, NY, United States - MB31MN | ecosystem: Environmental > Terrestrial > Soil > Wetlands > Peat | place: USA: New York... | reverse complement strand
CTGGATTCAAGCTTAAACATCTCGTCATCGTTCCTCAGTTGGCTTTGACTCGCTAAGTTGTGACCTTTTTGCATAGAATCTGTTTATATAGGTACTAATACATTAATATATTGGGGACTCTTCCCCTTGACGTCCACCAGGAAGGACTCCCGTGCAGGAACGCAGACAGGCCCAGTGCTGCGGTTCAGTTTGCAGCCGCAGACTATGACAGTGGGAAATCCCCTCAGGTGACGACCTGATTGCGCCGAGGCCTGCCTCCGCGAAGGTATAGCTGTCAAGGTTGCCGGTGCGGCAGGCAGGAGGTAAAGAGGAACGAAACCGTTCCACCAGGAACCCCGGTGGAACCCATGAACAATTGTTGTTTTTTACTGTTTTGCTAAGTTATTGATTTTATTGGTGGAGCTGACGAGGATCGAACTCGTGACCTCCTGACTGCCAGTAATAAAGCAGTGCTATGATTTTAAATGACTTAGATGAGTATCCCGACACATAGGTTACAAAAGAAGGTGGTCGGGGAGAGAGGATTCGAACCTCCGACCTTACGGTCCCGAACTATCGAAAGTTCTATCCCATGCCATTGCTACCGAGTGGTACCATAGCACTACAAGCTGCTACTGACGCGCCTTCCGAGTGTTTTACCGCTCATCGTATCCTGCTACCAGTTGCTACTGAGATGGTGGGTCTTTTGACTGAGAGTACCCACAAAAGTCCCCACAGCAATTGCAGCCGAAATTCATTCCCTTTGTCGAACCTCGTCCCGCCGTCCCCGGTGCGTGTTCGCGCCAGCATGAGTCCGGCAGCATCAAACCCAGTACACCGTTTCGGTTTGCCTTTTAGGCAACGAAGGACTTCAGGCGCCGACGCGGACCCCTGTGGTGACGATGGTCAATGCGAAAGAGCCCGGCGAATTCTTGCGACTGAACGCGAATTGATCGAGTGTAGCATCAGCCATGGTTTGGCTTCATGTTGAACTGATGAATCCAGCTATCTGTCGTCGCTCGGGTCTCACATTTGAGTATCGGCGTGGCGTCTCCCACGCAAGCTCGATTCGACGTTTTCCGGCAACCTGTGTGCCCAGTCGAAACTTTGTGATGCGTGCGATTCGGCCAGTGCCAACCAGGGCCTCCACTAGAAGCACTTGTGTGATGGGGCGGACAATTTCCTCTGGAATCCCGTGCCCTCTTATTGGACCGAGCGGGTCACCTATATCGACCATAAAACCCATTTGCTGGTCGTTCATAGAATTACGCTCTCCGAGCAGCGCGATCTTAATTGAAGTCTCGGTTAGATCGTCCGGCGACATTTTAGCAAAAGAGACTTCCAGCAGCGGGTCACGCTGATCCTCCTTGTGTTCAAGCGATATGCGATACGTGCAAGATGTTGATGCGGTGGTCGTTACCTCGACGTCCCCCACCCTGACGTATTGGCTCCGGCCGTTCCAAGTAAACAGTCCGTCGAATTTGTTCCAGCGATCCCCCATCATTTGATCGAGCGCATGCGCCACATCCCTGCTACGCACTCTCGCGGCTACGACAATTTGATCTCTAGTTTCAACAACCGACGAAGCGCGGAACATGACTTGTCCAAACTTGCACCACGGGGAGACTTCCTCGGCGGCGATACGGTCAATCCGCTGGATAACGGCATCAGGAAGATCGGCTGAACGAGTAATTGGCGCGGTGTGGAATTGCCACACCTCTTCGAGAAACGCCTGTTGCCGGCCTTCGCGGGTGGGAATGTCTAGTGGGTACACGCAAATGCGCAGCCCCTGTTCCTCAGCGAAGTTGTATTCGGTGTGCGTGGCAGAGAATCGAGTCGGTAGCAGCCGTCCGTATCGCTCTCCAAGAATCCCGACGTAGATGGTGCTCGACGCTACTTCGGCCGTGTAAGCATCAGCCGGATCCGCTTCCCGACTGCCAAATTGCTCAAACCAGACGGGTTCTGCTCCGAGCGTTCGGACGGCATCGGCAACTGCTCTTCGCTCAACTTTCATGTCATCCATGACGCTCGAGATGAACACTCGCTGGTCCCCGGCCCAATGGCGGATCTCCTCAGACGATGGCCGCTCGGCAGCGGCAGCAAGGTCGATCGTTAGCGGCTCCGAGCCTTCGTGGCGCCCACGAGATCTACTCGACATAAACAACTCCTGCGGATAGGTGGGATGAGAAGGTCGGCGAATTGATCATGGATCGTCGTTAGGCTGCTCATGATCGACGCACTACAAAGGTGCAATTCACAGAGAGACCGACCATGAAGAATCATAACAAGGCAAGCAAAACCGAGTAAGCAAAAAAAGGTTGTGAACTGACAGAGGCGGCTTCGCAGAGCTCAATGTAGGCAGAGTCGGTTGACACCCGGCGACCCGATTCCGGTATCAGAAACAGGAATTTCTCAATTTAGGGATGTTACTTCCTTTGGTGTCCACTTCAGCGGAACCGCGCGAGCATGCGAGAGAATGTTTTTCAAATGGGTCCCCATACCTGGAGTCCCAAATCAGAACATTTCACGGCCAGAATTTCTAGGAAAAGCGGGAAAACCATCAGTGGGGGCGATGGCGGCAAGCCGTAAATGGAAAAGGCAACGGAGGTTCTCGGATTACCGTTTTGCATCTGAGAGATCTAATAAACAGGATCCTCAGTGAGACTTGATTGGGCAACATCCTTTCCAAGTTCATATTTCCGAGCTAAGGCCTTGACGAGATCAACGAACCAACTTGGAGCAAAAGGCGAGATGACGATTCTTTCAATCAGACTCTCTAAATCAACCGGAACGTATAGGCCGGCTTCAGTGTGCACAGCCGTCCGAACATGGCCGAGGAACCAGATGGATAATCTTGTCCTTTCCCTCCCCAGCATGCAGGATTCGCCCGTCAGTCTATTGATGAGATCGGCCGAAAATCCTCTGCCATTCTGACCCCAACCTATAGAAATAGCGCGTTTGATCGACGGCGGAAAAAATTCACCATACGCCGTCAGCGCCGGCGTGTCCCGGATCATCGGGGCGATCCGCTCCTTGCTGAAGGCCTTGGCGTCCGCGTCGCGCGGCTGCAGGACGAGCATCGGCCCCGGGTCCTGGTGCGCGAAGTAGCCGATGCCGTTCAGGATGGTCTCCGTCTTCAGCATCTGGGTCGCGCTCTTGATGACCACGCGGTAGACTCGCTGGTCCCCCATGCTGTCGAATGGTTCCCGCTGGAAGGGCAGCGTCGCCCACTTCCCGTGCTCGGCCGCCGACTCGGAGCTGAGGAAACGGTACTGGTCCGCCCACTCGGAGACCGTCAGCTCGGAGTCCGGCCTCAGGCATGCTGCGCATATCCTCTTGAGGAGACTTTCCGCCCCGTTCATGACGCCTTGGCTTTTGTCTCGCTGAGCGCGATGAGGACTTTCCTGACTTCCTGGTCGATCATCGCCCGGCACTCCAGGATACTCGAGCAGGCGGCCATCTTGGGCGCCAGCTTGTCGGGCAGCGAGAGCAGTCTGTTCTTGAACGAGGTGAGGGTTTGCGTCCAGGCGGACTCGACCTCTGCGGCCTCCAGGAGCTCGCCCTGGAGCTTGCGCAGCGCCAGCTGCCGCTCCTTGGCCATCGCGATCTCCCTCGCCGCGCGCGCCCGGTTGAAGACCTCGTGCGTGGACTCGGTCATGGGCAGGCCGCCCGGATCCGGCTCGCGGGGTGGAAAGGCCCTTTCCACTTTTGACTGCCGTTCCTGCCGGTCGTCCAGGGTCCGTTTCAGTTCGCTGCGCGCCCTGTCCGGATCCCACTTCCCGTCGGCCGATCGCGTCAGCTTCCCCTTTCGGCTCAACTCGTTAACGCGCTGCCGGGAGATGCCGAGCACCTTCGCCAGCTTCCCGGTCTTGACCCTGTCGGCCATTACCGCCCTCCCTCAAAGTGGAAAGTGGAAACCCCTGAAAACTAATTGTGGCTGGCCTAAATGCTGGACCGCTCCACCCACTCGTGATATTTTGAAAAACAGGACCCGCAACTTCTTATATATCTACAGTTGCAGCCATCTATGATTAACATGCCCTTTGCTGCCCTGAATGCTGCTGCAAGCTGATCTTGAATCCAATATGCGGGCGCTCCTGCTTCATCATCCAGACGTACGCATGGGTCACCTGATCGCAGCCGGCCGAGGATTACCCGGACGTGGGAGGCGATGGAACGTTTGAAAAGGGGAGGCACGCAGTTGTTAAGCCGCGCACTTCTCGTGACATTTCCCTTCCAGTTTGAAACTCCGGGATAGATCCATGTTGCGGCCAGCAAGCAGCACCGCTTACCACAATACCGTTCTAGGGAGTTGAGATGTTCTCCCTGGCCAAGAACTCCATGATTGCATTTTGGGTATGCAGAAGACATTCCTTTGCCCGATAATCCTGGCATTTATCTGAAACCAGGGACTCCCGTGAGACTTCCTGTCCTCTAGTAACGGGGGGACAGGGCAGAAACAGTCCTTTGTCGCTGATCCGATCAAGTATTTCAGTCGTTATCTGATAGGGCAGAAACAGGCTTTTTAGCTTGTCTGGATCAGGATTGTGAGGCCAGCAATCCGTATAGATCAATTCAGTCTGCTTTGAAATGGCGCGGTTTAAGTCGATGCTGGTTGTGATCTCCCCAATTGCGCCTGCATTTAGATCCCTCAGCCTAGATTCGGACAGAAGGTACTCTTCAGGACCCACTTGAACCACACTGATAGGAAATCTTACTGCGGCTTCAAACCAACTCATGCATAGGTTGGTGACTTCACCGACGAAAACCACCTTCAGACCTTCGATCGATCCTCGAACTCTTCTGATATATTGCAAATCTCCCATAACCTCACAGGGATGATTGTACGTTGTTCGCGCGTTGATTATCGGAATGGAAGCATCTTTTGCGACTGAACAGAGGTCTTCGTGATTTTTGGCGCGAATGACGAGCATGGAAAACCAGTTCCTAAGATAATGGCCGATGTCTTCAATTGGTTCGTGGATGCCTAACTCTCCCGGGATAAAAGAGACATCGGCCCCCATAGAGCGTCCGCCGATCTCAAACGCCACCCGGTTTCGAAATCCATTACCCCAGAACCAAAGTGCAATTCTCTGTTTTTGGAGTGTTTGTGGCATTGTGTGATGGTGCCAACATTCCTGAAGCTGATCCGCTCGATCCAGAATGTGAGTCAATTCGTCAGTCGTAAAATCGGTTATCTCAATGAAGTTTCTCATTTTGGGCTTCCAATCTTAGACAAGGGAAAGTAAATACTATCGCATTATTCTCCCAAAGTCGTGATCGGGAAAGTCTCCCGCGGCCCGGTTTGATTGATACAATTACCCCGCCATGTTTCCACCGGGTGACTTGTTCGTATGGAGGAGATGCCGGCGGATGTGTGCCGCTATCGCCCTCATGAAGAGCGGCGGCACGCTGTTGCCGACCTGCGCACTTCTCGTGACATTTCCCTTCCAGTTTGAACTCCGGGATAGTTCTGTATTGCGGCCATCAAGCAGCGCTGCTTACCACAATGCCGTTCTCGGGAGTTGAGCCAAATCCACTTGTCCGGTTTCGCGATTATTTCATCCAAGTGAGGCGGAGCAGCGAGCCCAAAAGGGGGCTACGGAGAAGTGCAGGTCCTGTTTGCTTGTGCGAAGGGGGCGACATTTGCTGTAAGGGAAATCGCCTCTACATCTCCGAGGGGAAGCAGGCGACAATTTGGCAAACTACCGTTGTCATATTGCCTCTATCTGTGCTAACGCCGCGTCAGTGCGCAGTATTGGCGGCGCACCGAAACCCGATGATATCGTACAACATGCTTGCACGAAAACTCCATCGGCGGCTGCTGCTTGCGTGGTGGAACCAGGACCCTCCTCGAATGACCCGTCTTCTGCCCATCCACCCAGGCCACGTTAGGCGGTGCTGCGTACCGATGGCAGGCCCCTGAGGATTCTTCTGTGGGCTATTCCTGTAATAGTTCTCGTCATACCAGTCATGCACCCATTCCCAGACGTTCCCATACATATCATAGAGGCCGAACTGGTTAGGCTTCTTTCGCCCTACAGGATGGGTCAGCCCGCCGTAATCATTTACGTACTTTTTGAGATGCAAATACCTTCCCGCTATAAACAGCATGGGATGATCCTTGCCGCCGGAATTTTCCCGATCCCATGCATAATCTCCATAAATGGATTCGTCATCACCGAAACTATATCTTGTCTCGGCCCCGCCTCTGGCAGCTTTTTCCCATTCGGCTTCAGTGGGAAGACGTTTCCCGGCCCATGTGCAATATGAATCCGCTTGATTCCAATCCACGCAGTTGACAGGATAGCTTTCTCCCCGCTCCTGATTGCCCCAGTTGCAGCCGACTCCCGTCCCTGCTGCGGAGCACTTGCCGGCATCCATACATTTCTTGTACTGGCCGACAGTTACCACGTATCTGTCCATATAAAATGCATCCAAATAAACCTTATGCCTGGGATGTTCATCCGAATTGCCTTCGCCATCAGGGGAGCCCATCCAGAAATCACCCGCTGGAATAAGCGCCAATTCGTCAGCTCGTACGACGCGCGCGTTTCCGTGCACTTCGGCCAGTAGTTTAGTTTCGGAAAGGCAGATGATTCCAAGGAGAATAAACCATGTCAGTTTCATGGTGTCTTTGGTTCTCTCCGGAAAGACTTTATGCCAGTTAGTATATCATATTTTCATCCGCTCGCGTCGTTTCCCCGACGCGCCACTATTGCATCACAGAATTGGGTGGACATATTCGACGGTCTTATCAGTTCCGATGCCCAGCATTCGGGCGACGAGCAATCGTAAGTGAGCAGACTAAATCGACAAAGCGCGACCGCCTCTGCTTTGTAGGCAAACAAACAACGACTCGACATGGACGTAAAACGCTCTAGTCGGAAAAGTGGTCTCCCCTGGCTCGCCGAAGTCGCAATATTGGACACAATCAGCCATAGGTGCCGTTTTGGCCATTCAATCCATGTCACTTTTCTCACTGTCTGCTGCTTTTCGAAACTCGATTAACTCTACTGGGGCACCATCATCAACTATCATGGCAACTCTAACATCCTTGGAGGGTGAACTTATTTCTCCGAGCAGGGTCTTTCCCTCGATAGCGGCATCCAAGTCCTCGACCTCAAAGGCGATATGAGGGACAGTCCTAATCAATTTGGATATCGGGCAGTCGGACTCAAACCGCATCCACTCGATCCCATATGGACTATTCTCAAAGCCTTCGACATAGATCTTCAGGTGCTCAATATATCGTTCGCCAAGTCGAGGGGAGGTCGTGGGAATGCCAATATGGTGATATCGCCAACCCATCTGCTCAATGGCCAGTGGGGGTTCGTGATCTTGTCGCCTACTTTTCAAAGGACCTTCGGACATCGGGGTTGTTCCTCCACGAGAACCCAGTATGAACAAGAGGGCTGCGAATACCAAATACCATTTTGTGTTCGTTTCGTCTGGGCGCAGCGGAAAAATAAATTTCTCAAGCACAATGTAGATTTGGTGGTCGGTCTCAAATATACGGTCTCAAGCTTTATCAGTGGTGGCCCCTTCATTGTCCCGAAGATGCGATCGGGAAAGTCTCCCGCGGCTCGGTTTGATGGACACAATTACGCCGCCATGTCTCCGCCGGATGACTTGTTCGTGGGGAGGATATTGCGGCGGATGTGTTCCGCGATTGCCCTCATGAAGAGAGGCGGCACGCTGTTGCCCACCCTCGCCCATTTATCGATGAACTTCCCCTCGATCCTGAACCCGGCGGGGAAAGAAGACATTAGCTTGATCTCGCATATGGTCAGGTGGCGGATCTCGTAGGGGTGTATTAGTCCTGTTGTGCTGCTCTGCGGCGTCGACTTCTGTATCGTCGGACATGGCTTCTCGGGGTCCAGCCGTACAAGTCCGAAATGCCTCTTCCGCTCCTGGCCCGTCAGCACCCGATAGGACTGGCATCCCGGACTAATCCGCGCCTCCTTCAGCTCGTACCCGGCGTCGGAGCTGCAGACCATAGCGGCCGGCCTGTTCGCGGGGATCCATGGGTTGATGCGCTGAGACCCGGTGCCGAGCGACTTGGGGATGATGGCCTTGACAGGGATCGACTGATACTCAGGATCGGGGTGGAGATTCATGCGAACCTCACTCAGATCGCATAGATCGAGAAAACATTTTTTAACAATGCGTTTATTTTGCTGTGCATTGACCTTATAATTGCGCAACCCATACATGTGACAGGTGAAGTTCTCATATAAGAGTTTGTATAACGGAAGCAGGATTCAGGATTCTGCCAGGGAAATGAGTGAAGAACGCAATTTATTCTTCCTATCAAGCGGCCTCGAGATTTCACAGAGATATCGGACAAGGAGATACCAAAATGAATAGAGGTTTGTATGCGGTGAAGCCTTTCATCCTGAGTATTGCAGTGTGCTTCCTGTTCTTTCTTATCCCGCCGATCATTGGCCAGGACTTAACCCGGACGATCGTTTACTCAGTCCCCGGCATGGATGACGTGCGTGTCCGCCCAAACAACGTTTATAAACGAGACAACGGGGAGGAGATGAAAATGGACTTCTATATTCCCCCCGGTCTGGAAGCGAATACGCGCCGACCCGCCATCCTTTTCATCCACGGCGGCCCCCTGGGACAGAACGTCACTCCCGCTCCCAAGGATTGGGGTGTCTATCAATCATACGGACGTCTGATGGCGGCCTCAGGCTTCGTGGGCGTTACATTCAATTACCGTTACGCCGGTACAAAAACTAAGGATCTGGAAACGTCATTTTCGGATGTCGACGCTGCCATCCAATTCGTCAGAACGAACGCCGCCTCGAACAACATCGATCCCGAGAGGATCGCGCTCTGGGCCTTCTCCGGCGGCGGCCCTCACCTCAGTCTCGGCCTCAGAGGGCAAGCGACGTTTATCCGGTGCATGGTTTCCTACTACGCGATTTTGGATCTTGAATCTGACGTGGCCCCGTTTCGCGAGAAGCCGGACGCGCCGGAAAAATTCTCTCCGGTTGCTTACCTCACAGAAACCTCGGAATACCTGCCGCCTGTACTTATTGCCCGCGCAGGTCTTGATTATCCTAGCTTTAACCGTAGTGTCGCACTCTTCGCTTCCAAGATGTTCGCGCTCAACGGCGACGTAGCAGTGCTTAGTCATCCCTTCGGCAGGCATGGTTTCGATGTCGAGGATAACAACGAGCAGACACGGGAAATCATCGCCGCCACCGTAGCTTTTCTTAAGAGCCGTCTCAACAGTCCGACGGTCTTTGAAACGAGGAGGGCGCGAGCGGCAGCAGTGCTTCAGGCCTTGCTTAGTGAGGGAAAAATCGAAGAGGCTCAGAATCACGTCCGCACAACCTTGAATTCTCCCGGCGACAAAGCCGTTGTTGGTGCTATCGCCTCCGAACAGGGGTTGATCACAACGGGTATGTCGCTTTTGAGTTCGAACCAGACAGCCGCCCTTGCTGCTTTCTCATGGGCCGTCGAACTGAATCCTCTTTCACCCATCTCCCATTTTTACTTGGCCCAGAGCTATGAAACAGTGGGCCGGATCGATCAGGCCGTTGCAGAGGCCAGGAAAACACTGGACCTTCTGGAGAAAGCCTCTGGTATTGATGATGCGTCGAAGAAGGCGATCCAAGGAGCTGCGACTGCCCTGCTCGGGCGCCACAAGTAGATACCTATGTTGTCGATCTGCAAGGCGCTGGTTGGCGATTTGCTCATCACCGGGCTGCAAGCTTAATTGCCAATATTCGGCATCGAATATGCTTCGCGATCGCCCGCATGAATAGTGGCGGCACGCAGTTTCCGATCTGCCGGATCCCCTCCTCGAACTCCCCGGCGAACTTGAAGGCATCGGGGAACGACCCGAAACGCTTGAACTCGGGAAGCGAGAACCGCCTCCGCTGATCCCACCGCATCGCCCCGTGCATGCCGAGGTTGCCGTCATTGCGCCGGATCGTCCGTGCCGGCTTCCTTGGGTTGAACTTCACGCAATTGAAGCCCGATCCGGTAATATCCACCTCGGACCTGTCCATGCGAATCCGGTCCCAATACTTGAAGGACCGGTATCGGAGGCCCGCGTCGAACAGTTTCGCAAGCTGCTCCTCCGGAGTCGTGACGCCTTCCAGCGAATTACCGCAAGGGATCGGCTCGGCTAAGGGGCTTGGATGGAGTTCCACATGTCTTCTCTAACACCGATGAAAATCATTCTCTGCCTGGATTGCGGCACGCCGAAGTACATGGCATTCATCAGCCGCGCCGATACGTGATACCCCGATCCCTTCAGCTCGCGGAGGATCTTGGCAAAGATCAGCTTCATCTTGCCCTTGACCATGCCGCTGACATTCTCCATCACCAGAACCTTCGTCCGCAGCCCCTGCAGCAGCCGCACGTACTCGCGGAACAGCTGATTCCGGCCATCATCCATCTTGCGCTTCCCCGCCGTTGAAAATCCCGGGCAGGGCGGCGATCCGTCCAGCACATCAAGCTCGCCTGGCTGCAGCCCGGCAATTCTCAAGCATTCCTCCACGGAAAGCTCCGCAATATCGCCATGCCAGACTGGAACGTCCGGAAAGTTCAGCTTGAAAGTCTCGACGGCGTGGTCGTCCCACTCCACCGCCAGCAGTTCGCGGTATCCGGCCATGCTGTAACCGAGAGAGGAACCGCCACACCCCGCGAAGAGCGATATCACCGTGGGTGCGTCTTCCGCCTTCGGCTTGAGGTGCTCATGCCAGCAGGCCTCGAGGTGGGCCGGATAGTCTTCTATTTTGGAAAGGAGTTTCCGCATTGTGGACAGGTCACCATCGTGACGTCATCGGCTGCCGACTCATCATATTCCGGCTGGTCGACATCCTTGCCTAGCGTGATGTCCGCCAGCTCAGATGCGTCGAACCCGTATAGTCAAGAAATTGGGCCCAGCTGCAAATAGCAGTAGATGCAAGTGTTAGACTGAGCTGAAAAGTCCGCATTCGTAGTAATTGACTCCTGATTGAAGATCCCGGATGCTGTCATTTTCCAAAACGTGCATCCGGAGTTGGCATGAAATCCACTTTGCAACCCTGGCAAATACTGCTGCTTATTCTGGGAGGCTGGATCAACAAGCATCAACAGGATGCTATAGATTATTTGATTGCCGAAAATCGC
>Ga0326728_10023942_pt1 | contig 11119 bp, 12 predicted proteins | sample MB3enrmetagenome_FD_207602 | JGI IMG/M metagenome (GOLD analysis project Ga0326728, IMG submission 207602) | Lab enriched peat soil microbial communities from McLean, Ithaca, NY, United States - MB31MN | ecosystem: Environmental > Terrestrial > Soil > Wetlands > Peat | place: USA: New York... | reverse complement strand
TCATGAGGCCGCGTCGGCCGTGGCGCTGGATCCTGATTGTTTGCCTGCTGGTTCCGGTGGTGGAGTGGCTGGCCTATAATTTTCTTCCTTTGAAACCTTATCCGGTGCAGATTGCGCAGTCGATGATCATGTTCGTCCCTGGCATTGTTGGCGGAGTGGGAGGGGCGGTGGGGCGCGGCGTGGTGGACAATTTGTTTGGGAAAAAATGAACCTGCCTGTGATTCGATGCCCATGAGATTCGAGAAGTTGCAATGGCTGTTCCCGGTGGCTGTGACTCTGCATAACACGGAAGAGGCGCTCACCATGCCGAGGTGGATCGCTACGCACGCCACTCGGGTTCCTCTGCACCCAGCGTCGACAAAACTGTGGCTCGGATGGCTGGGGCTGACGGCAGCAGCATTTGGGATCACCTATCTGAGCGCGCGCAAAGGCAAAGAGAGCGTCTGGGCGTATCTGTTGTTTGGATATTGCGCCGCCATGCTGGCCAACGTTTTCATTCCGCACGTGCCGGCCACGGTGGCTTTCGGCGGGTACACGCCGGGCGTGATCACGGCGGTGCTGGTGAATTTGCCGGTGATGATTCTGCTTATGGCGCGGGCGCTCGGCGAGCGGTGGGTGTCGAATGGGAAAGCGGCTGCGTATGCGGTGCTGGTGCCGGTGGGAATCGGGGGAGCAATCGTGTTGCTGTTTGCGCGGCGGTGAACCGCCGTCAGGGACGGATGCGGTGAGGCGCTAGTCTCTTAGAAATTCTTCTCGGCAGTTCTGATATTTCCAATTGCGCTGCTTGCCCTGGGCAATCCACTCAACCGCGGTGGAGATGCGGCGTTCGCGGGTTTCGGGACGCTTGGCTTCGGCGATCCATTCGACATACTCGCGCTTACAACTTGGACTGAAGGCGGCGAAGGCGACGCCGGCTTTTTTGTCCGTGCGCAAGGCGGCCGCGAATTCGGGTGGCATCTTCACGGCGGCCTTTTCCGGTTTGACTACGCTGCGGCGGGCTGAGATCGGGCTGGTGTACTGGCCAGTTTCGACAAAGCTTGCAGCCTGGCGGATCCAGTTGAGCAACTGCTTGTCGGAGGGAAGATCGTCGAGGGCGGTAATGCGGCCGAGCGAACCCATGCCATCGTTGCTGGCGATCTTGGCGGCGCGGAGCACGGCGCCGATTTCTTCGCCCCAGAAACCGAAGGAGCAATGCTCCTTGAACGCCGACATATTGCAGAGGATGACGCCGCGATGCTCGAAAAAGGGGCGACTCCATTTGATGGTCTCCGAGACTTGCGGGCAGGCCTGATGCACCAGTTCGCGCAGATGGAGGAGGATCGGCTGGGCGAAGGGACGCGACTTGGCGATGTAGGCGTCCACCTTGGGATTGGAGTTTGCCGCGGGCATGGCGAGGGTCTCCTTTCGAGCGAGAAGCAGTGTACAACTTTTTTCGACGGCGGTGGACGAGCCGGGGGTTGGAGTGTGTGCGTGAGAACTGGGTCGTCCCTCCGGGACCTGAATCGTTTCCACTTCACCCCGCGCTGAAGCGCGGGGCTAAGGTGGGCCGTCCCTGCGGGACTGGATACTGCCGGGATTTGTTGCACCGTGTTGTCCGGGATTTGGTTTTTGCGCACACACCTGGAGGGCGCGTTGCTTTTTCCAGAAACTCGCCCTAGAAACTCACTCTAGAAGCCTGCTTCAGATCACCGGCTCCAGATAGCTTGCTCCAGGTCACCTCCAGATGACTTGTTTCAGCCAGCCTTCCCAGATGTCGGTGGCAGCGTGGGAGACGATGTTGACGCGCAGATTGCGACGCCATGCGGCCAGAACTCCATAGAGAACGCCAAGAACGACGATTACAACGACTGCTTTCCAACCTTGATAGCTGTGGGCCACGCCGAATACCAAGGCCTGGGCGATTACGGCCACGGGAAGGTTGGCGGTGAGGGCATGGAACTGGCGCTGCACATAGCCGCGGAAGACGATTTCCTCGCAGAATCCCGCCGTGATCGAAACCGCGATCCAGAGCACGACTTCGAGCAGGGAGTGGGGCAAGAGGCTATCGACGGTCTTGGCCGTGCTCGGGCCGAGAATCCAATGAACGCCATAGGCAGTGGCCTCCCATAGCGCCCAGAAGGGAACGGTGACGGCGATGTCATTGGCCAGGCTGCGCCAGGTTTTCCAGCGGCCGCCGGTGAGAGAAAACAAATTGCCGCGGCGTTTGTGGACGCCGACCCAACAGTAGTAGAGGAGCGCCCAGTCCATGATTCCGGCGACGAGATAGACCGAGATCGCCTTGCTGTGGCTGGCAAGATCGCCGGCGGAGGCGCCTGCCGGGCTCGCGCCCGCGGCGCGCTGCGCCTGAAAACCCAGTGCCGCGGTTCCCGCCATGATGAGCAGGAACCCGATGAAGTGGCTCCAGGAAGCGATGGGCTCGGGCGCGGGGTTGGAGTTGGAATCGACGATGTTCATGGTTTCAGTGGCTGGCGTTTTTGTGATTAACATGGGGCCTCCTGGTGTGGGCCTTGGCAGGCGCGGACTGCGCTTTGGCAAGGCGGCGCAGTTCGCGCAGCGTTTCTTCCGCCCATTGCAAGTGGGCTTTCATTTCGATTTGTCCGAAGCGGGCGGCCATCTTCCAGTAGGGCGCGTCGGGATACTGCGGGTTCTTGTCGATCGCGTCGTGTTCGGTGCGCTCGAGCGTCTGGAGCACGGCGCCGTGGGTTTCCACCATGGCTTCCACATTGCGGATGAGGATGTGAGTGGGAGCCTGCGCGCCGAAAAAGAGCTTGAGAAGCATTTCGTTGCGCGGGATTTCGGGTTGCGGCGGGACGGCGAGCCATTGTTGCAGCTGCTCGCGGCCCTTCTTGGTGATGGAGTAAATGCGGCGATCGGGGCGGCCTTTGTGCTTTTCGGTTTTGCAATCGACCAGACCGTCGGCGGCCAGCCGCTTGAGGCTGGGATAAATCTGGCCGTAGCTTTCGCTCCAGATGTGGCCGATGGAGGCGCGAACGAGGCGGCCGAGGTCGTAGCCGGACATGGGCTGGATGGTGAGAAGGCCGAGAAGGGCCTGGGTGCTGGAACTGGAACGGCGTGCCATATGCCTATAATATATATTACTATTAGATATATGTTGTCAAGATATATTAAAACTGAGGAGGTTCGACCGAGAAGGCGCATTCCCTCAGCGGCTAAAGGCGCGGCGGAAAATAAGACGTTGATCGCAGCGGTAAACCGCGGCGCCACCCAAAAGCAAGAGCAAAATCGGTGCGGGAGGCGAATTCGGGACGCGACCCGCCGTGCCCCCGGAGGTGCCGGGGTGGCGAAAAATACTCCTCTTCCACAGCGGTGAAGCGTAAGCTAGCGGATATGTCGGTGTCGGTATCGATGCTGGCCAGCGGCAGTCGTGGGAACTGCGCGCTGGTGGCCAGCAGTTCAACCCGCATTCTGGTGGATGCCGGTCTTTCCGGGCGCGAGACCTTCAGGCGGTTGCGCGGGCTGGGCGAGGACCCGGGGCAGATTTCCGCAATTCTCATCACCCACGAGCATTCCGATCATGTGGCCGGGTTGCAGCGTCTGGCAACCAAACTCAAGGTTCCGGTATTCATAACGGAAGGAACACACCACGCGTGGAATCGCGCCATCCGCGACGAGGAAGGGAAGACGGCGGAGTTGCCGAAGACCGAGCATTTCGCCTCCGGGCACAGTTTTCGCGTGGGCGATATTGAAGTTTCGCCGTTTACGATTCCGCATGACGCCGCCGAGCCGGTGGGTTTCACGTTTCGCGCGGAGGGAATCAAGATCGGATATGTCACCGATCTGGGCTACATGCCGGCGAGTGTGCGCGACCACCTGCGCGGCTCAACCGTACTGGTGATGGAATCGAACCACGATGTGGAGATGCTGCGCACGGGGCCGTATCCGTGGTCAGTGAAGCAGCGGGTGATGAGCCGGGTGGGGCATCTATCGAATGACTCGCTCGCGGAATTTTTCGGCAGCGACTATGATGGAAGAGCAGAGTATCTAATATTGGCGCACTTATCTGAGCAAAACAACCATCCCGAACTTGCGCGGGCGGCAGCGGAAAATGCCCTGCGCGGGCGCCAAGGGCTGTGGTCAAACCGGGTGCTGCTGGCGACGCAAGGCGAGGCTACGACGCCGATTCGCCTCTAAGTTCCTATGAGCGAATGTATCGAACCCATCGTGGGGAAGATCCTTGCGGGCTGGAGGTACGACATTTCCGGCCTGGCTCCGGAGATGCGCGAGGACTACGAGCGGCATTTCGCCGAGTGCGAGCATTGCCGCAGCCGGCAGAAGGTGCATCGCATTATCGATATTTCGCTGATGGCGTTGGCGTCGGCGTCGGCGGCAGTGTTCGTTCTGGCCTTTGCCGCCATTCATTATTTCGAGCCGCGGCACGCGTTCTGGCTGGAACTGGGCGCGCTGGCCGGGTTCGCTCTGTCTGCTCTCATCTGGCTTGCGGTCGCCGTGGCCACGCCGGCGCCGATGGTGGTGGTCGATGCGGCCAAACTCGGCGCGCGACATGTGCATGATCGGCTGCCGGAGGAGATCCGCCAGCGGCTGCCGGAAGAATTGCGGCTGAAGATCACGGGATCGTAAAAGAAGCGATGAATCTACCGCACAAGGCGCTGGTTGGGATGCTGCTGACGGCGATATTGACGGCGGCCTGGATGCCGGCCTCGCCGCTATCCGCGCAGGTCCAAAACCAACCTGTGGGATGCCATGAACACAGCGGCAGCGCTCCCGTTTCAGATCACCGTTGCTGTCTGACTGGCCACGATGTGGCCGCGCTGCAAACATCGCATGTGCAACGTCCCAGCGGGCAGGCCGGATTTCTCAGCCTTGATGTTGCGACATCTTCTTTTTCTTTGGCGGCGCGCTGGTCTTCTTCGGAATGCTTTCTGTGCGATTGCGTGGGCGATCCTCCGCGGTTCGAACCCCTGCAATTAGCTCCGCTCCGCGTTTAGAGCTCCTTCCTCGCTGCTCCCAGGCCATGTTTGAGCGGTTGGCCTTTTCTCACACTTTTCACTCTGAGGTTTTCGCGCGCGCGGGGAGTTGAACGTGCTTAGGTTTGTTATTGGTGTAGCCGCGATCGGTCTTTTGTCTTTCGGTGCCCATGCGCAAAGCAGCGAGCAAGTTCAGAACGCTGAGCAAGCCAGTGTTGAGCACGACATGATGTCGATGCCGGGGATGAACATGTCCTTCGGGCTAGAGTGGATGCCGTCGGCCCACGTCAGCTCCGGCACGGGTTGGCAGCCGGCTGCGACACCTATTCAGGGCTGGATGAAGATGTTCGACGGATGGGACGTGATGGCGCACGGAGTCATCTTTGTTGACTACAACCAGCAGGGCGGGCAGCGGGGCGAAGGCAAAGCGGAATCATCAGACTGGCTGATGCTGATGGAGCAGCACAACGCTGCCAGTGGCACGTTGCTGTTTCGCGAAATGTTTTCGGGCGAGTCGTTGACCGATCCGCATCCGGGTTTTCCAGAACTGTTTCAGACCGGCGAGACCTATCACGGCAAGCCGCTGGTGGATCATCAACATCCGCATAACGTATTTGGGGAACTGGCGTTCGACTACACGCATGCTGTCGGGGAGAAGGTGTCCTGGCTGCTCTATGGAGGAGCTGCCGGGGAGCCGGCGCTCGGTCCGGTGGCCTTTCTGCACCGCGCCTCCGCAGCCGAACTGTCGATGGCGCCGCTGTCCCATCATCTGCAGGATTCGACGCACATCAGCTTTGGAGTCGTTACTACCGGGCTGGTTTTCGAGCGCTACCGGCTGAAGGTTGAAGGGTCGCTGTTCAATGGCCGCGAGCCGAATGAAAAACGCTACACCATTCAGTTCGCTCCGCTCGATTCGTGGTCGGCGCGGCTGAGTCTGGCGCCTTCGCGCAATTGGACCATGCAGTACAGCTACGGACGGCTGGAGAAACCTGAGGCGCTGGAGCCGGGAAGCCAGCGGCGGCAGACGGCGTCGGTGGAGTTTGTGCGGCCGGTTGGCGCTGGATCATGGGCCACGAGCGCGGTTTGGGGCAGGGTACATAAGGTGGCGAATGGGCACACGCTCAATGGCTACCTGCTGGAAAGCACGCTCAACTTCAAGCTGCGTTATTACGCATTTTCGCGGCTGGAGCTTGTCGACAAGGATGAGTTGTTTCCGGAGAACCCTGTGCTTCCGAGCTATCGCATTGGAGCGTACGCATTCGGCGGGGAGCGGGATTTATTGCGGCAGAGGTTGTGGCATCTGGCCCTGGGGGCGGATCTTACTTTCTATTCCAAGCCGGCGAGCCTGAATGCTGCTTACGGACGAAACCCCGTTTCCTTTGAGATATTTTTCCGAGCGCGACCGGCGTCGAGTCATCAGCACGCCGATGCGCATACTCCGTAGCAACCGGAAGATATGCCTTCACTAATCCGGCGCAGTGAAGCTGGCTGGTGTTCTTGGGCTGCTTCGGATAAGCTTCGGGAGATCAGGGCAGGGAATGAGCATTCAGGATGAGCTCGAGTTAGAGTGCTTGCGGAGGGTCGGTCGCATTGTGCGGCAGGTGCTGGACGCGATGAAGGCCGAAGTGCGGCCGGGCGTCTCCACGCGTTATCTGGACGAGGTTGGGGCGCGTGTGATGGAAAAGCACGAAGCGCGGTCCGCTCCGCAAATGGTCTATAAGTTTCCGGGCGCTAATTGCATCAGCCTGAATGACGAGGCTGTGCACGGCATCCCCGGGGATCGGCAGCTCAAGGAAGGCGATCTGGTGAAGCTGGATGTGACGGTCGAAAAAGACGGCTACATGGCGGATGCGGCCGTGACTGTTCCGGTGGGCCAGGTTTCACCGCAGGCCGAGCAACTGATGACGTGCGCGGAGCAGGCCTTCCAGAAAGCCATGCTGGTGGCGAGGGCCGGATTTCGTGTTTTCGAGATTGGACGCGTGGTCGAAAAGGAGGTTCGCCGGCAGGGGTTTGCCGTGATTCGCGAACTGGCCGGCCACGGTATTGGGCGCACGATTCACGAGCCGCCCCAGGTGCCAAATTATCCAGATCCCAAAGCCAGCCAGATCATGAAGGAAGGGCTGGTTATCACGGTAGAGCCAATCATTTCAAGCGGTTCCGGGCGGATCGTGAACGACCGGGACGGCTGGACGTTGCGTACCGCAGATCGCGCTCTCTCCGCCCATTTCGAGCATACGCTGGTAATAACTGCGGGGCCGCCGATCCTGTTGACCGCCGCCTAGTCCATTGACTTGACTGCCGTTAGTACATTTTCGCGGTTGACCGGCGACCGGCCTGGGGGTAAAGTTTGTGATTAGGGTTAGCACTTCTCCCCCCAACGCCCTGACCTTGATGCGCACCTTTGCCAAACTTGTGTTGCTGTTTGTCGTGGCCTACAACACGGCTTGGGCCGCTGCGCCTCAGTTTTCCTTGCAACAGAGAATTGGTATAGGAAAAGGGGACCAGTGGGAGCCGGCGGTCGCAGCGGATAACTCGGGGCACGTTTACGTTCTGTATCCGCAATACGGGCGCGTGCCCGAATGCAACGACTGCAGCATTCCGACCATGCTCCTGCTCATCAGCAATGACAATGGCAAGACCTGGCAGCCCGCACGCGTAATGCTGGAATCGGGCTCGGGGCAGTTCGACGCGCAGATCGCAGTCGATCCCGCCGACCACCACACGCTGTTTGCCGCCTGGCTGGACAACGGGAAACGCGAAGTGATTGTTGCCCGCTCCTCCGATAGCGGTGCTACCTGGACAACGTCGGTCGCAGCCCGTGGGAACGTGGAACTCGACAAACCGGCATTAGCCGTGCGCGGGAAGAATGTTTACGTAGCTTTCAATCACGAAGAAGAGGTATGGCTGGCTTCGTCACAGGATTCGGGCCGTTCGTTCCGGTGGGGTCCGGTGAACAGCGAGAGCCGCCCCGGTTGGTCGCTTCTGGGTTCGGCGACCGTGGACCCGGCGGGAAACCTCTACCTCGGGTGGGCTTCCTATTTTAAGGGAAAAGACGTCGAGGATTTCGTCGCGCTCTTTGTCTCGAAGACGTCCGATGCGGGCAAGACATGGGCACACCGGGTGATGAGCCTTTCTACGCGCGCCCCCGATTGTAAAGAAGAAGAATGCGCCGAAGCCTACCTGGGCTCGCAGATCGTGGTGGCGTCCGATAGCGGTGGGACGCTTTATGCGCTGTGGAATGGGGGACACTTTCCTCAGGATTCGCAGCAGGTATATTTCTCAACCTCCAATGATGGTGGAGAAAACTGGTCGCTGCGGGATGTGGTATCGACCGGCGGATCGGGCGTGGAGCACGCGTTCCCGGCGATTGTGGCGGGGAGTCAAGGCGACGTGAGGATTGGGTGGATGGATTCGCGCAACGCTCCCTACTGGAATACGTACTACCGCAGTTCCAGCAACGGCGGTGCGACGTGGAGCGATGAGACGCGCGTCTCCGGATATGTGCCGGGTTATCCCTACATCAAGAACCAGGGGTTCCGTTTTCCGTTCGGTGATTACTTCGAAATGGCCATCGACAACCACGGGGACACGCACATCGTTTGGGGAGAGGGGCAGAACTATCAATCTCCCGGCTCGATCTGGCACGCCACCGGGCGGTAGGGGTTTTCTTCCTGCGGTCTTCCTTCGGTACTTCCTTCTGATTTGGCTTCGTTGCGATTCGTGCGGACGACTTTTTTCCAGACCACTTTCCGCTAGGCGGCGTCGGGACGGCTCACTTCCCACACGCCGTCGAACTTAACAAAATAGGGCTCGACCGAAATGCCGGGGAAGTTTTTGGTCAGGATCTCGGCCGCGCGCAGAAGCTCGTTGCGGTGATGGGCCGCTTCGGCAGCCTGGTCGCCTTTGAAGTGGGCGAGGCCGCCATAGGTGGCGCAATCGGAATGGCTGGTGACGAGCACGCGCTTGGTCTGGTGCAGACGAATCGACATGCGGACCTGTTCGAGGATGAAGTCCTGTTCGAAATCGTTACGTGGGGATGCGAGGGTTTTGGCGCCACCGGCGATGACGATCATATCGGCTTGCGCGATGCCCTGCTTCTTCAAAAACTTGCGCACGGCCCGGTTGATGCGGTAATCGAAGCAGCAGACGACGGCAGCGTCGGCAACGTAGGGGTCGGCGGGTGAGTCGAAATGGAAGACCTTGCGCATGTGTGCCTTTCGAAACGTAAACCTCGCCGACGTGACGAGGGACTTGCCGCCCGACCTTACCAGTAAAACACAGCGGTTATGGGCCCGATGACCTTCAATCCGGCAGAGTGGTTTGCCGAGATGGACAGGCTCGGACTCCCTGTTGAGCGCGGGGCGCAACCAGCCTGCGACTTCCGGCCGTGATGTCTTTCACCGCTCCCAATCACGCTCCCCGTTTCGTCTTCAGCTCCGCCAGCAGATGCTCGATGCGGTCTTCTTTTTCGAGCGCGGCGAGGCGGTCTTCTACGTCGTCGGCTAAGATGTCGGCTTTGGCTTGGCCTACGGCTTCTTCGCGGGCGACTTTTTTCTTCATGCGGTCGAAGGTGGCCGATTTCGCGTTGGCGCTCATGCCGGAATGTGCTTCGCCAGCACGGCTGGCGGCGCGGGCGCGGCGATGCTGCGCGATCAGCAGATCGGCTTTGGCGTTTGCCTCGGCCAGTTTCTGGTCCAGTTTGCGCAGAGCGGACTTGAGGTTTTCGACCTGTGCCGTCTGGTCTTCGACCTGCTGCTTGAAGCCCGCGCTCATGTCGCGATAGCTTTCTACGCGGAGCAGGGCGGCGCGGGCCAGGTCGTCCTGTTTCTTATCGACGGCGAGCTCGGCTTTGCGCATCCATTCGGTCACCTTGTCGTCGTTCTCCTGTCTCTTTTTTTCGAGCAGGTGCTGGTCGGCGATGGCGATCGCGACCTGCGTCTTGACCTGCAGAAGCTGGTTCTGCATGTCGAGGATTACCTGCTTGATCATCTTTTCCGGGTCTTCGGCCTGATCGATCAGGTCGTTGAGATTCGCCCGAACTAATGTGGAAACGCGCTCCAGTAATGCCATAAGTCACCCCTTCGGTTCTCAGTTGTCAGTTCTCGGTTCTCAGTGAAACCGTTGTTGGTCAGCAGTCGTTGGTCGTTCGGGAAGCTGAGCAGCACGCGGCCGCATTAGTTGCCATTTGATTTCTCCCGTCCCAGGCTGCCTACCAGAGTGATCGCGATGTAGACTGCGATTCCGGCGGCGACCCAGATGCCCATATGGCCGGTGGCCGCGCCGATGGCGGCGCCCATGGCGCCTCCGAGGGCAACGGAGAGGCCTAACGATCTTGCGTGATGTACTTCGTCCTGCACGGAAACCTCCTGAAGTCGTCGATTGTCTTTGGTCGTTTGTCGTTAGTCATCCGCGAACCGGTTCAGATTGCTGACGACCAACGACTGTCGACTAACGACCTGTTACTTCGTACCATTCCCCGGTTCTTGCGACGGTTTCGTTGACTTATCCCCGATCTGGCGGACTTTGCCGATCAGTTCGCTTAATGGCATGCCGCTTAGCGTTTCGAACAGGGCCGGGACTTGCGCGGCCATCTTGGTTATGTCGCCGGTGATTTTGTTCATGCCGGCAGCATCACCGTTGCCGGTCGAGACGATGGTGATCTTGTCCACATTCGCCAGCGGCGCGGCCAGCGCTTTTACTATTTCCGGCATGCTGGCGAACAGCTTGTCGATCACGGCTGCCTGGTTGTACTCCTGATAAGCCGTGGCTTTGACGTTCATGGCTTTGGCTTCGGCCTCGCCTTTTTTGAAGATGATTTCGGCTTCGGCTTCGCCTTGCTGGCGGATCGAAGAAGCCTGACCTTCGGCTTCGGCCATCAGACGCGCCTTTTCGGCGTTGGCCAACGTTTCGATGCGCTGACGCTCGATCTCGGCTTGCTTCAGCACGGTGGCGATCAGCTCTTTTTCGCGGCGGTTGATTTCCGCTTCCTGGACCTTGACCTGTCCTTCTTTTTCGACTTGCTGCACGCGCACGGTTTCGGTCGTCACCTGTTGCTGCATGATGGCGGTTTGAATGTCATACGCCTTGTCAGCCTGCGCCTGCTGCTTCTTGGTGACTTCAAGGTACTGCGCTTTCTTGATCTCAAGGTCGCGCGTGGATTCGGCCTGCTTGGC
>Ga0326728_10023940_pt1 | contig 11120 bp, 8 predicted proteins | sample MB3enrmetagenome_FD_207602 | JGI IMG/M metagenome (GOLD analysis project Ga0326728, IMG submission 207602) | Lab enriched peat soil microbial communities from McLean, Ithaca, NY, United States - MB31MN | ecosystem: Environmental > Terrestrial > Soil > Wetlands > Peat | place: USA: New York... | reverse complement strand
TGCCACAGAGGTTGAAGAGAGCACCGTTTATGCCGACCATGCCCCGCGGCGAGGTGTCAGAGATGACCGTCCAGCCGAGCGCGCCGAAACCTTTCCCGAAGAACGAAATCGACATAAACAAAATCATGAGGGTCTGCGACGACACATAGTTGCAGGCGACGATGGCGATCGAAAGCGCCAGGCCGGCGATGATGGGAAGTTTGCGGCTGAAGGTGAGCGAGTGGCCGCGACGGAGAAGCCGATCGGAGATGACGCCGCCCAGGATGCCACCGAAGCCTCCGCAAAGGCCAGGTACGGCGGCAGCGAGGCCGACGTTGATGACGGACATGTGGCGAGCCTGCGCAAGGTAGAGCGGATACCACGTAACAAAGAACCAGGTGAGCGTGGCGATGCAGTACTGACCGATGTAGACGCCAACAAGCATGCGGTAACTGAGAAGCTTTTTGATAGTGGCCCAGGTGAGGGTATTGCGGCGCGGACTTGCGGCCGAATCGGCGTCGACGAGGCCGCCGCCGCGCTCGATGAACTCAATCTCTGCCTGCGAGATGCGCGGATGGTCTTTGACGCGGTAGATATTGGTGTACCAGACGAGAGTGAGAACGCAGCCGAGAGCGCCGAGGAACCAGAAGCAACTCTGCCAGCCTGCCTCGTGGATCAGCCATCCGAAGATGGGCGCAAAGATAGGCAACGCGAAATACTGCGCTGAGTTGAAAATGGCTGAGGTGCGTCCGCGCTCGGTCGTGGGAAACCAGGAGGCGACGATGCGGCCGTTGCCGGGAAAGACGGGCGACTGGAAAAAACCGGAAAGCACTCTGAGGATGAAGATCGCGGTGAAGGCAGCGCCGGCGGCAAGGTATCCGGCAAAGGCGGTGAGAAAAGCACATATCGACCAGCCGATGATGGCAATGCCGTAGACGCGCTTCGACCCGAAGCGGTCGAGCAAGCCGCCGGAGGGAAGCTGTCCGAGCGCGTAGGCCCAACCGAACGCGAAGAGCAGATAGCCTAGCCTCGCCGCATTCAGATTCATTTCCCTGGGCATGGAGGAGGCGGCCTGGGAGAGCGCAGACCGGTCGGCAAAGCTGAAGCAGCTCACCACGAAGAGGATGGTGATGATGAGGTAGCGAACGCGGGTTTGTCGAGATTCAGGCATCGAGAGTGAGTTGGCTCGGCAGAACCTGGGGTTCGATTCGCTTCTCACGGTAGCATGCGGAACGATGCTTAGGCTTCTTCGCTGACGGCCTGGATGAGGGCGCGAATGTATCCATAGCAAAAAGCGAACGACTGCAAGGAGTCCGGATCGGCGTTATCGGCAGCGAGCGGCACGTGATCCGGCATGAGCATATAGGGGTAGCCAATTTCCTTGTAGACGCGGATAGCCTTGACGAAATCGATGTCGCCTTCGTCGGGATAAACCTCTATGAAGTCGTCGCGATGGCCGCGAATATTCCGGAAGTGGACGTTGAAAATTTTTTTGCGCGTGCCAAAGTAGCGAATGACATCGAAAATTTCGACGCCGGGATTCTCGAGATCTTCGGCGATGGTGCCCTGACAGAAGTTGAGGCCGTGGTACGGGCTTTCCTGAATGGTGATGAATTTCTTGAGGCCATCGACGGTGCCGAGCACACGATTGACTCCCTGATAGCCTTCGGGCGGCACGCCGGGGTCCTGTGGATGGCAGGCCATGCGGATTTTGTATTCGTTGGCGACCGGGATGATGCGATCGAGAAAGTATGTGATGCGTTCCCAGAAGGCATCGGCGCTAACCTGGCCGGCGCGCGTCAGTGGTGTTTCGGGCTTCGCTTCGGAAAGCTTCCACTGGTGGTCGAGGGCGTCGCCGCGGCCGGGAACCCGGCCCGTGCGCAGCACCCCGAGAATGCTCATGTTGTATTTGATAGAGGGAATGCCGGCCTGTGCGCAGTTACGGATGAAGATTTGCAACTGCTCGATGTCGCGATCGCGCTCCGGGCTTTGGGCGAGCATAATGGCGGGATGCTCTTCGCGATCGATATAGCTGGACTCGAGGAATGGCGGGGCGGTGCAATCGATGCTGATGCCGTATCTGGAAGCCATATCAATCATCCGCTTGAGTTCGTCAACCGTGGCATAGAGACGGTCGCCGTCAATCTGCGGATAGCCGCAGATGTTGCGCACGCCATATCGAGCGAGGTATTGCAGATGAACATCGTTCGTGGGTGCGGTCTGGTCGCCGAGCTTCATGAGGACGGGCTGGGACGATGAGGCTGCGATGGCCGGCTGAGAATCGAGGCCGCTCGAGGCGAGGACGCTCGCGGCACCGGTTGATGCGAGGAATTCTCTGCGATTCATGTCTTCGACTCCGATGGAGGCGCGGCCGGGTCCTTAGAAAGCCGAAGACGCGACGCGCACCTCAATGAAAATATGAGAGCGCCTGTATGCCTGTAAAGGAGAATCACATGCTCGCAAGGTGAGGTTTATGATCGAAAAGCAGCGTGGCTGGGTTGACGACGGCCAAGCGGCGGTGAGCTTGCCGATGAATCCTCGATATATTCGCGTGAATGAGCGCGACAATGTGGCCATTGTCGTGAACCAGGGTGGACTGCCGGCGGGGAGCCTCTTCGATTCTGGACTGGAGCTGCGCGAAGCCGTTCCCGAGGCACATAAGGTTGCGCTCACCGATCTTGCCAAGGGCGAGGCGATTGTGCGCTACGGCGTGACGATTGGATACGCAAATCGGAACATTGCGCAGGGCAGCTGGGTGCATGAGGGACTGATCACGGAGCCGGAGGCGCCACTGCTGGCAGATTGTCCGCTGGCAACAGCAACACCAAAGCCGTTACCTCCGCTCGACGGGTACACCTTCGAGGGCTACCGAAACCACGACGGCTCAGTGGGCACAAAAAACATTTTGGGCATCAGCACCACGGTGCAGTGCGTCGCCGCCACCGTTGACTTCGCAGTGCGGCGCATCAAGGCCGAGATCCTGCCGCGATATTCCAACGTGGACGATGTCGTGGCCATCACGCATCCTTACGGCTGCGGCATCGCTTTGAGCGCGCCGGGTGCGGAGATCCCGGTGCGCACGCTCAGAAATCTAGGCCTGCATCCGAACTTCGGCGGCGAGTTGCTGTTGGTAAGCCTGGGCTGCGAGAAATTGCAGCCCTCGCTCTTGATGGGGGACGGTGGACTTAAAGTGCTCCGGGAAGGGCCGGCCATGGCCGTGCTGCAGGACGCGCACGACGGCTTTGGCGAGATTGTGGAGACGATCATGAAGCTGGCCGAGGCACGGTTGAAGAAACTGAACGAGCGGCGGAGGGTGACTTGCCCGGCTTCCGATCTGGTGGTCGGTTTGCAATGCGGAGGGTCGGACGCATTTTCAGGAGTAACCGCGAACCCTGCTGTCGGGTTTGCTGCTGACCTTTTGGTGCGCGCCGGCGCGACGGCCATTTTTTCAGAGGTGACGGAGGTGCGCGACGCGGCGCATCTGCTGACGGCACGCGCGGCCACGCCGGAGATTGCGCGAGACTTTTTGCGCGAGATGGCGTGGTACGACGACTATCTGCATCGCGGCGGCGCAGATCGAAATGCGAATCCGACTCCCGGCAACAAGAAAGGCGGCCTGGCGAATATCGTCGAGAAGACGATGGGATCGGTAGCCAAGGCGGGAAGTTCAGCTCTGATGGGCGTAACCGGACCTGGCGAGCGCGTGACGCAGAAGGGGCTGGTGTTCGCGGCGACGCCGGCCGGCGACTTCATTTGCGGCACGCTGCAACTGGCGGCATCGATGAACGTGCACATCTTCACCACTGGGCGCGGCACGCCCTACGGCCTGGCAATGGCACCGGTGATCAAAGTGGCTTCAAACAGCGGGCTTGCCCGGCGCTGGCATGATCTGATCGACGTAGACGCGGGAAGAATTGCAACCGCGGAAGCGACGATTGAAGAAGTCGGATGGGAGATCTTCTCCATGGTGTTGGAAGTGGCCAGCGGCCGCAAGAAGACGTGGGCCGACCACTGGGGCCTGCACAACGAATTCACAATCTTCAATCCGGGACCGTTGACGTAGGAAGAGCTTTTGCCGCAAGCAAACGACGAGACGATTGAGGTAGGCTGCCCGGATCCTGCCGTGAGCGGAGTGCAAGAAGAACAAGTATCATATCCACCGCCAGCACGCCAGCTGCCCACACGTCTTTAACGGAAAGATGAATTCGGTGTAGACGTTGACTCGCCCGACATGCCGATTCCACGCACGGACTCTGTTGCATGAATCAACCGCTCGAGCGCGATTCACATCACAGAATGCTTATCGATGCTGACAGCCGGGCCAGCAGCACGGCCGGCGCATCCCATCTTTGAGCTCGGAGCACACCCTTTCGACATGCTGCCGCCTTGTCTCATCTTTCTTGACGGAGATCGTCCAGCAGATCCACTCGTTGCGCGCGAGGGGTGTTATGTCTTCCCAAGCCGCTAGTGCCTCCGCGTCGGACACGAGCGCCTTTCGGAGGTCACTCGGAAGGTTATGTACGACCCCTCCGGAGATTCGAAGGGTTGTCATGGAGCTATCTCGCATCTGACACGAGAATACAGCTCGGATTTCGGGAGTATTGTCGTCAATCCTTCCATAACCAAGATAGTGTAACTTCCGAGTTGCCGGTGATTCGCCCGGAACCCTGTGTTCGTGAGCGTGCACGGGCAGGCCGCAAGTAGACGCGTCGGACCGTCGTCTCTTCGCCAAAGAAGTGCAGGCGCCCGTCGAGTCCATCTACTCAGCAAATAGCGTATCTTTACCAGCACCGTCCCCCGTCTTGGAAGTCGCACACTGCGGAGAACTGCAATTCGCCAACTCCGTGTGTGATTCGTGGCACAGACTGCGCTGGCCGACCAAGCCAAGGTTGAACTAGCCGAAAATTCGTCGGAAGGGCCGGGCTGTGCTCAACCATGGGCTGAGTTCATTTCGGGGTTGGGAACCAATGCAATCGAGCAGGGTTGGCATGCGTCTCACGCGGCGGCAATTTGTGGCTGCCGGAGCTATAGGCGGCGTGGCCCTCGCTGTTGGCTGCACTGCCCGTAACCACAAAGACTGGGACTTCCTCAGTGATGGCCAGGCTCTGGCACTGGCCGCGCTCTGCGATCGGATCGTTCCTGCGGATGACTTTCCCAGCGCCTCGCAAGCCGGAGTCGTCAGCTACATCGACCGCCAACTCGCCCGCACCTACAAGCGCCATCGGAATACTTACCGTGATGGGCTGGAGCAGGCCGATGCGATAAGCAGAGAGCGTTTCGGCCGAGACCTGACGGCACTGTCCGCACCGCAGCAGGTCGAGATTGTCGGCGCCATCGAGCGACAGAATCGCAAGTTCTTTGAGCTGGTGCGCAGTCACACTCTCGAGGGCTACTACGGCTCGCCGCGGCACGGCGGCAATCGCGATGCTGTCAGCTGGCGGATGCTCGGCCTTGCTGAGCCGCCTGTTCTTGGGCGCGCACAGTACGACCCAAGAAGGGGCCCGGCCTCATGAAACGCGTGAATGCAATTGTTGTGGGCGCCGGCGCGGCAGGCGGCATTGTGGCCAAGGAGCTATCGGCCGCAGGCCTGAGCGTCGTTCTCCTTGAGCGGGGCAAGTGGTACACAGCGAACGATTGCCGCAAGGACGACTTGCGCAATCAGCGCACCACTGTGCTGGGAAATGCTTTCGGGCCTGAGGATGACGGCAATCCACGTGTTGTGGTCGATCCCGACGGCGGGCCGCAAATCTTTCTGCCCAGCGACGGGGGCTACCAGAACAATGCCGCCTGCGTGGGTGGCGGAACGCTGAGCTATGGCGCCATGGCTTGGCGCTACATGCCTGAGGACTTCCGCATGCGCTCAACTTATGGAGCGCCTGCAGGAAGCTCGCTCGAAGATTGGCCCATCTCCTACGATGATCTGGAACCCTACTACGAGAAGGCCGAATACGAGATCGGCATCTCCGGAGATGATTCGGGCAACCCCTTTCACGGTCCGCGCCGGCGTCCCCTGCCGATGCCGCCGCTTCCGCCCAATCGCGAGTTTCAAATCCTCGAGCCGGCTGCCAAACGCCTCGGCCTGCATCCCTTTCCCATTCCCATGGCTCGCAACAGCGTACCCTACAACGGCCGCGGGCCGTGCATGCGCTGTCGTTGGTGTTGTGGATTTGCCTGCGAAGTGAATGCCAAGAACGGTTCGCAAAACACGGTGATTCCGGTCGCGCTGGCAACCGGAAACTGTGAGCTGCGCACCGAGTGCGTGGCTAAGGAAATCCTCACCGATGACCGGGGACACGCACGCGGCGTAGCCTACTACGATGCTGACGGGCGTTTACAGGAGCAACTTTCCGATTTCGTCGTGGTCTCCGCTTGCGCCATCGAGTCATCGCGCCTGCTCCTGAATTCCAGGAGCCGTCTCTTTCCCAATGGATTGGGAAATCGTCATGACCAGGTAGGCCGCAATCTGCAAGGCCACCACTACACCGGCGCGATCGGGTTCTTCGACTTCGATACTTACGACGACGTGGGACCCGGCGCCAGCATCGCCATCTGCGACTACAATCACGGCACTCCGGGCCTGTGTGGCGGAGGCTTGCTGGCCAATGAATTCATCCGCCTTCCCATTCAAATGGTCGACCGGATGCCCGGCAACACGCCTCGCTGGGGGCTCAAGCACAAACAGGCGATGCGCAACTTCTACAAGCGCAACATCGTCGTCATGGGGCCAACCCAGCAGATTCCCAGCGCAGACGCCAGAGTAACCCTCGATCCAACCGTTCGAGACAAGTGGGGAATGCCCGTAGCGCGCATCTCGGGCAATGTCCATCCCCAAACGTACGAGATCGGCTTTGTGCAGGCTCAGCGCGCCGAAGCCTGGCTCAAGGAGGCCGGGGCGGCGAGCACAGTCATCAGCGCGGCCGTGTCCAGGACCGTGTATTCCGGCCAGCACCAGGCCGGCACCTGCCGCATGGGCAACGATCCGCAAGGCTCTGTAGTGAACCGCAACTGCCAGCTTCACGATGTGGACAATGTCTTCGTGATTGATTCGAGTGTGCATGTTACCAATGGCGGCTTCAATCCGGCACTCACCATCATGGCCATCGCCTACTTCGCATCCGCGGCATTGGTTCGCGACTGGAAGGGTACGGGCTTCCGTTCATGAAGCGATTCCTCAAGTTTGCGGCAATTGCCGTTGCTTCAGCGGCCTTGCTTGCCGTCGGTGTTACGTTTGGCGCGTCCTATTACTACACATCGCAATACGGCCAAGGTTGCGCAAGCTGTCACGAAATGGCCGCCTACGTCAGCGTGATTCATGCGGCGCCCCACCGCACAGAAGGTTGCATGGATTGTCATGAGGCAAGCCTGGCAACCAAGCTGCGTCACATGCGAATTCATTTCTTCGGCGCCATTCCGGAGAACCTCCGGATGCGGGACGTGGACGTACAGGAAATGACTGCGAGCTGCCGGGCCTGCCACCAAAAGGAATATGCCAGCTGGCATGCGGGCCCGCATAGCGCTACGTACAGCAAGATACTTGCCGATCCCGCACAAAACTCCAAACAGTTGCTGATGGATGATTGCCTCCGCTGCCACGGCATGCATTTCAATGGTTCAATTCGCGATCTGGTTCAGCCGCTCAACACGAAAGGACCTTGGCGAGTGATTCGCTCGGATCTGGTCGATCAGCCGGCGATGCCCTGCATGACCTGCCACCAGATCCACCGCGAAGGCGCTCAGGAAACCAAGCCTGCCTCGCGCATCTCCGTGACCGGCGCGGCGGTGCCCGCATCGCTCGCCTTTTACGACCGCCGGGAAACTCTTCACTTTGCCGCAACGGCGCTTTCCATTCCGCAGCTTTATGACGGTGCCCGTATCGTGACCGTCAGTCAGGACCCGCGGCAGGCTCTCTGCTACCAGTGCCACGCGCCGCGAATGCCTGAAGCGGGTTCAATCGCGGCTGCGAATGCCTGGGGACCCCAGGTCGGTTCAGGCGACGATCGCACTCCGATGGGCGTGCACGAAGGCCTAAGCTGCATCTCCTGCCACGATGGACACAGCGAGAACACACGGGCCTCGTGCAAAACCTGTCATCCGCAGATGTCCCACTGCGGAATCGATGTGGAGAAGATGGATACGACCTACGCAAGCGCGGCCAGCGCACATAATATCCATTGGGTGAAGTGCACCGATTGCCATCAGCACGGTATCCCGAAGGCGAAAGCTCACGCGGGGATCAAAACGAAGTTGCCAACCACTCCAGGCTTGAATGGCTGACCAGCGGCGAACCTCCGGAGCACGGCGGCGGTCGTGCCTGGAGAAGCTGCGGCCTTTTAGCCCCAAAGCGGCGGTCCTTTCAAGCTGACCCGTTGCGCAGGCATACTTCTTTGTAGGAGGGTATCGATGAACCGTAGAAAGCTATCGACGGCCACAGCCGCCTGCGTTTTGTTCGCGGGCGTGGCGTGGGCTCAGGAACCGAATGCGCTCACACAAGAGGAGAAGCAGGATGGATGGCAATTGCTGTTCGACGGGCACGATTTGAAAGGTTGGCATTCGTACCTCGAGAAGCAAACTGGCAGCGACTGGTCGGTGGTTGACGGTTCCATTCAACTGAAAAAGACCAACCAGGATCCGCGGTCCGAATTTGCCGACATCGTGACGGACGCAGAGTACACAAACTTCGATCTCAAGCTGGAGTGGAAGGCGCAACCCTGTATTGACAGCGGCGTCATGTTCTACGTCCATGAATCGCCCGAATACAGCGACACCTGGGAGACGGGCGTGGAGATGCAGATTGCGGATCTGGCTTGCACAATCCCAGACAGCCGCGTTCTGATGGAGCGCTCCGGCGATATCTTTGACATGATCTCGGACAAGGTTGAGTGGGTGAAGCCCGCAGGGGAGTGGAACCAGTTTGAGATCATCGCGGACCACGGCCACCTTCAACTGTTCCAGAACGCTCACGAGGTCATCGACACGCAGTTGTGGGATGCCAACTGGAACAATTTGATCGCGGGAACGAAGTTTGCCAAGATGCCCGGATACAGCAAATACCACACGGGACACATCTCGCTGCAGGGTACCGAGCCGAAAGGCGATCCGGGGGTGAAGATCTGGTTTCGAAACATCAAGATCAAGGAACTGTAATTGGATGACGCCCCGTCGCCGACGGCGCCGGCCACGCCCTAGATCTTCGCGCGCCGATAGGATTCGAAGGCGTCAGTGGTGTCGTTGAACGAAACTCTCAAGAGCATCCGGATGAAGAGATCCGCGAGCCGGTCCTCGTCTCTCGCCTGAATCACCACCGGCAAGAGCTTGAGTACCGGCATTCCAGGCGGCGAAGTCTTCATCCTTCGCATCGCGATAGCCAATCGGGATGAGTCACAGCGTGTTCGGCAATCTCTTCAAGAATCTGCTGCAGACTGACCTGGGGTTTCCATTCGGTTGCGGCAAATGCCTTGTCTGAGTCCAGGATGAGCCAAGGAACGTCGTAAGGACGGTCGGAACCATCCTCCACCGGCTCGTGCGGGCTGAAGCGCTCGTTGCACCACGCGGTCAACTGCGCCAGCGACATCGAGTTTGCCTGACCGCCGGAGAGGTTGAAGAGCCCGCCCTTTGACCCGCTGTGCATCTCGATGTTCACCATTGCAGCCAGATCGCGTGGGTGCAACGCGTCACGCACCTGGTATCCATGACCGCCAAAGCCAAGATACTTCAGCGTGCGCCTGGCAAAGTGCGCATGCAGCCAGTAAGAAAAGATCCCCTGCTCTGCAGTACCGAACTGCCCGGCTCCCGCAAGAACGCCGCAGCGATTCACCCAGAGCGGAAACTGAAAGCTTGCGGCGTACTCCTGCGCGAGTCGTTCGCTCGCCAGCTTTGTCGCGCCATAAAGCGAAATCGGAGCATCAGTACAAAACTCCTCGGCAATGCCGCCTTGCCCAACTCCTGCGGGCCAGGGCTGCGCTGCATCGAGCACAAATGCTGACGACTCGACGCGGCGCGGCAAACTCAACAACGCCGCAATCGAATAAACGCGGCTGGTGCTCAGCAAAATGAGGCCGGCATGCGACGCACGGCAATACTCCAGCAGATTGATCGTGCCCAATAGATTGTGTTCCAGCAGTTGGCGCGTGCTTGTCTTGCCATCGCGCCCGGCCAGCACGCTCGGTTGCGCGGCAGCGTCGACAACCCAGTCCGCAAGCGGAAGCGTCTCTAGATCGCTCGCTAACCGAATATCGCCGTGGAACAATTGCACGCCATGGTGTTTCAGTGAAACCCGGTTCGTCTCGCTCCCTGATCGAGAAAGGTTATCAATCCCGAAGATCGAAATACCCTCGCACGACTCCAGCAGGTACCGCGCCAGGTGGCTTCCCGCAAAGCCGCACACCCCTGAGATGAGGATCTTCATGCCACTAAGCCTCTACCAAACGCGAAGCGTGTGATTCGCAGATACCGGCGGATATTCGCATCAGACTATCGGTTGTTCCCCGTTCGGGATCATGAGTTGTTGTCTTTCTCATACCACTCTAACAACAATTTTTGGGCGTCTCTGCTGCGATCCGGTGGAACGTCGATAGACGGTCGCGATTGCGTGCGAGTCGCTCTGGTATGTTTGTCCTGCCATTCATTCGGCTGTCTTCGCCCGATCTGCCCACAAGGCGTAGATTTCCAGGAAGATGTCATCGAGCGATTTCCGAATATCCCACCCCGGGTAATGCTCCTTCATCTTCTTCAGATCGCTGATATAGCAGATATGGTCACCCGCGCGGTTCTGCTCCTGATACTCGTAGACCATCGATTTTCCTGAGATAGCGGCTACCTTCGCAAAGGCTTCCAGAATGGAACAACTGTTCGAGCGCCCTCCACCGATGTTATAAACCTCTCCGGCCCGGGGCTTGGAAATGAACGCTGCAATAAAACGCGCAACATCGAGTGAGTGGATGTTATCGCGCACCTGTTTCCCCTTGTATCCGTAGACGTTGTATTTCGTTCCTGTCACGTTGCACTTGATCAGGTAACTCAGAAATCCGTGCAACTCGACCCCTGAGTGACTTGGCCCGGTGAGAGAGCCGCCGCGCAAAGCGCAGGTGGGCATGCCAAAATAGCGGCCATACTCTTGAACCATCACGTCGCAGGCAACCTTT
>Ga0326728_10023939_pt1 | contig 11120 bp, 4 predicted proteins | sample MB3enrmetagenome_FD_207602 | JGI IMG/M metagenome (GOLD analysis project Ga0326728, IMG submission 207602) | Lab enriched peat soil microbial communities from McLean, Ithaca, NY, United States - MB31MN | ecosystem: Environmental > Terrestrial > Soil > Wetlands > Peat | place: USA: New York... | reverse complement strand
ATTCGTCAGGAAGAAGGCTTGCAAAAACCCTGAATTGGCCCCAAACCACCACAAAGACTGTGGTGCGCAGAGTATATGCTCCCATGCTTTGAGGAGGCATTTATTATGAAAACACTTCAGAAATGGGTTTTTGTTTTGGTGTTTGCCCTGGCCGGTCCTGTGCACGCGGGGGAGGGCGGCGGTGCGGGGCGTTACACCGGCACGGTGGTGGACGACAAGCGCCAGCCGGTGGCGGGGGCAACGGTGGATTGTTATCAGGATGCGTCGTCGCCGGCGGCTTACACGGCGTGGAACTTTGCGCTGAAGGAGCACGGCACAACCGACAGCAAGGGCGGCTTCAGCGTTTCCGCCGGTGACGGCGTAACCCTTGTGGTGGTGAAAAAAGAGGGCCTGGCCCCCGGTTGGAAAAGCTTCACTTCCATGTCCGGGGAATCGAGCGCACCCGTGGTTCTGACGACGCCCACGGCCTTGGCTGGCGTGGTGGTGGACGAAACGGGCCAGCCGGTGGCGGACGCGGAGGTTTGGGTTTCCAGGGCCATGCCGGCGCCGGAGGTTGAAGGGTTGGCCCAAGGGAGCATGATCGCGGGCAAGCCGGCGCGCGACTGCTTTTCCACCCGCACCTCGGCGGATGGCGGTTTTCGGATTGCCAATTTTCCGGCGGAGTCGCAGGCCGATCTGGCGGCGCGCAAGGCCGGCACGGGCCAGCGCGTGTGCGCCTATTTCGCCGGCGCGCTGGCTTACTCTTCCGGCGAGGAGGCCCTCAAGCTGACGCTGTCGGCGCCGGGAAACATCGAAGGCAGGGTGACGGCCGAAGGAACGGGCCAGCCGCTGTCCGGCGTCAAGCTGCGCTGGCTGGGCTGGACGGGAGGACTTTCCGAACTCGACGCGCCTGAGCCGGTTCTGAGCGGCGCGGATGGCGGGTTCCGCATCGCGGACGCCGCCCCCGGAAAGGCTGCCATCAGCGCGGAGTTTCCGGGCGAGCCGGTCGCGGATTGGGTGGCGGACAATGTTGCGGTGACGGTGGCGTCCGGGGAAACGAAAAAGGAGGTGGAAATCCGGGCCGTGAAAGGAGGCGTGGCGGTGATCACCGTCTTGTCGCGGAAGGGGCGTCAACCAATGGCCGGCGCGAATATCTCCGCCTTCAGCCAAACCTCGCAGTCCTTTTTCACCGCGGAAACCGGGGCGGACGGGGTGGCCCGCCTGCGCCTGCCGGCCGGCGTTTGGAACATTTCAGCGGTGAAGGAAGGGTGGGACACGGGGCAGGCCTATCTCACGATTGCGGCGAACCAGACCAACCAAGTGGAAGTTGGGATAAGCCCGATCTTGAAAATTACGGGGATTGTGCGCGATCCCGCCGGAGCGCCGGTGGCGGGAGCGATTGTCTCCATCGGCCAGAATTTCGGCGACAACCGGGAAGTGACGACGGACGCCAACGGGCGGTACGAAATCAAGTTGCAAACGTTGAATAATTTTGCAATGGAGGAATTCGGAATGCAGGGATTCGGAATGCCGACCTATTCGCTCCTGGTCCGAAGTGTGGAGCGGAATCTGGTGGCGCAGCATGAGATTGACGAGACGACCACCAATCTGGACCTGAAACTGCAACCGGCTGTGACCCTCTCGGTGAAAGTTCAGGATTCTCAGGGCATGCCGCTGGCCAATGCCATGGGGAACGCCTACATGATGAACGCCAACGGCGGCTACGGCGGGCCGAACGCCCAACCCGCCAGATCCGATGCCGTGGGCCGCATGGAGTTCACCGGATTCCTGCCGGCGGATGGCTACGTCGTCAACGTATCCGCCAAAGGCTACGGCTCGGCTTCCGCGCAGATGCAAGCGCCGGCGCGGCGAACCAACCGTGTCGTCTTTCCACCCATCTCGCTTTCCCCGGCCAATCAAAAACTCGCCGGGAAAGTGTTGGGTCCTGACAGCAAGCCGGTTGCCGGAGCCAATGTGAGTTTCCAAGGGGAAGGGCAGCCAGCCGGCAACACCACCACCGATGCGGAGGGCCGCTTTGCTTTTGATGCCGTTTGCGAGGGGCCGGTTCAGTTGTACGCCAACAGCCAGGGCGGCGGCGGGATGGGGATGGGAGGCAACTTCATGAACGCCAATATCCAGGCGAAGGGCGGGGACACGAATGTGGTGATCCAGTTCGCGGTCAATGGACAAGGGGGCGGGGCCAACGCCCGGATGGTGACAACTTCCGGCAGGGTGCTGGATCCCTCCGGCGCGCCTGTTTCCGGGGCGGTCTTGTCGCTCGGGTCGAAATTTGCCAGGAACATGGACGAGCGGAGCGACGAGGACGGAAAGTATTCATTAACATGGGAAAAACAAAATTTCGGCGGCGCGCAAATTCCTTTCATTTATGTCCGGGATGTGGAGCGCCATCTGGCGGCGAGCCACGACTTGGATGAAACAACAACCAATCTGGATTTGCGCCTGCAAGAGGCGCTGACGCTCTCGGTGAAGGTTCAGGATGCGGCCGGCCAGCCGGTTCCTGCAGCCACGGGAAACGTGTTTCTGTGGGCGGGGAATTCGAGCTTTCATTTCGAGCCAATGGCCGCCGGGGCCGATGACCAGGGCGTCATTGAGATCAAAGACCTGCCGCAGGAACGACATTATACCCTGACGATCATGGCCAAGGGCTATGGCACGGCCAGTCTGCAGGCGCAAACCGGGGAGACCAAGACCAACCATTTCCAATTCCCGCCCGTCGTGCTCAAGGCGGCTGACCGCAAAGTCGCCGGGCAGGTGTTGGGGCCGGACGGGAAGCCGGTTCCCCGAGCCAATGTGAATATCCAAGGCGAAGGGCAGCCGGGCGGCAATACCGCGACCGATGCCCAGGGCCGCTTTGCTTTTGATGCCGTGTGCGAAGGGCCGGTCCGCGTGAACGCCAACGGCCAGGGCGCAGGCGGCAACTACATGAACGGCGGCGTCGAGGCGCAAGGCGGCGACACCAATGTGGTGATCCAATTGGCTCTCATTAACCAGAGCGGGGCCAATGCGCGGATGGTGACGACTTCCGGCAAGGTGTTTGATCCCTCTGGAGCGCCTGTTGCAGGATTGCGCTTGTCGGTCGCGCAGGACTTTGGCAGGAACATGGACGTGCGGAGCGACGAGGATGGAACGTATTCGATCACTTGGCAGCAGCAGAATTCCGGGGGCGCCAGGAGCGAAAGAATATCTTTCATTTATGTCCGTGATGCGGAGGACAATCTGGCGGTGAGCCACGAGCTTGATGACACAACGACCAACCTGGACCTGCGCCTGGAAGAGGCGTTGACCCTTTCGATCAAAGTGCAGGATACGAAGGACCACCCGATTCCCGCGGCGCAGGCGCGTTTGATGGCTTATGCAGGAAACATGGGTTTAGCTTTCAGCCAGATTCCCGCCAGTGCCGACAGCCGGGGCGTGATCGAGATCAAAGGGCTGCCGCAGGAATGGCATTACAGCGTGTCGATTAGCGCCAAAGGATACGGCTCGGCCACATTCCAAGCGCAGCCAGGAGAAACGAAAACCAACCATTTCTATTTCCCGCCCGCCGTGCTCAAGGCGGCGGACCTCAAACTGGCCGGGCAGGTGTTGGGACCAGATGGCAAACCGGTCGCCGGCGCCAATGTGAATTTTCTAGGCGAAGGTCAACCGGGCGGCAACACCACGACCGACGCCCAGGGCCGCTTTGCCTTTGCATCAGTCTGCGATGGGCCGGTCAACGTGAACTCCTCCGGCCAGGGCGCAGGCGGCAGCTACATGAACGTCGTCGTCGGGGCGCAAGGCGGCGACACCAATGTGGTGATCCAGTTCGCGGTCAATGGCCAGGGGGGAGGGCCGAACGCGCGGATGGTGAGGACTTCCGGCAAGGTGCTTGATCCCTCCGGCGCGCCTGCTGCGGGGGCGCGCCTGTCGGTCGCGCCGGCCAATGGCATGAACACGGAAATCAGGAGCGACGCGGATGGAAAGTATTCGTGCGCCTGGATCACGCAAAATCTCGGAGGCGGCCAAACACCTTTCATCTATGCCCGCGATCTGGAGCGCCATCTGGCGGCCAGCCGCGATCTGGATGAAACGACGACCAACCTGGACCTGCGCATGCAAGAGGCGCTGACGCTCTCGGTCAAGGTGCAGGATGCGAAGGGCAAGCCGGTTTCCACGGCGCAGGCGCGTTTGCTTGCCTATGAAGGAAACAGGGGTTTTGCTTTCAACCAGATTCCCGCCAATGCCGACAGCCAGGGCGTTATCGAGATCCAAGACCTGCCGCAGGAACGGCATTACAGCGTGACAATTGTGGCCAAAGGCTATGGCACGACCACACTTCAAGCGCAAGCCGCGGAGACGAAGACCAACTATTTCAAATTCCCACCCGTCGTGCTCAAGGCAGCCGACCACAAACTGGCCGGGCAGGTGCTGGGGCTGGACGGCAAGCCGGTTGCCGGGGCCGATGTCAACATGCAAGGCGAAGGGCAACCGGCCGGCCACACCACCACCGATGCGCAAGGGCGCTTTGCTTTTAACGCCGTCTGCGAGGGGCCGGTCCGCGTCTACGCCAGCAGCCAGATTGCCGGCGGCAACTACCTCAACGGCAACATCCACGCGCAGGGCGGCGACACCAATGTGGTAATCCAGTTCGCGGCCAATGGCCAGGGAGGCGGGCCTGGCACGCAGATGGTGAGGACCTCCGGCAGAGTGCTGGATCCTTCCGGCGCGCCCGTCGCCGGGGCGCGTCTTATGGTCATCCCAGCCAATGGCATGAATCTGGAAATCAGGAGTGACGCGGACGGAAAGTATTCAATCGCATGGATGAAGCAAAATTCCGGAAGCGGGCAAACACCCTTCCTCTATGCCCGCGATGTGGAACACCATCTGGCCGTGAGCCACGACATTGATGAAACGACGACCAATCTGGACCTGCGGCTCCAAGAGGGCTTGACGCTCTCGGTCAAGGTGCGGGATGTGAATGGCAAACCGATTCCAACGGCGACGGAAAGCTTGAATGTTTCGTCGGGAAATTCGACCTTTTCTTTCAACCAGCTTCCCGCCGACGCCGACAACCAGGGAGTCATTGAGATCAAAGACCTGCCGCAGGAACGACATTACTTCGCGTGGATAACGGCCCCAGGCTATGGCACGGCCAAACCCGAGGCGCAAGCCGGAGAGACCAAGACCAATCATTTCGATTTCCCGCCCGCCGTGCTCAAGGCGGCCGACCAAAAACTGGCCGGGCAGGTGTTGGGTCCTGACAGCAAGCCGGTTTCGCGAGCGAATGTGTTTATGCAAGGCGAAGAAGGGCAACCGGTCGCCAACACCACCACCGATGCCCAGGGACGCTTTGCCCTGGTCGCCGTCTGCGAGGGGCCAATCCGCCTGTACGCCAACTGGAACGGCAATCCCTTGAGCGGCAACATCCAGGCGCGGGGCGGCGACGCCTCGTTGCGCGACGCCGTGCTAGGGGCCGTCTTGAGCGGCAACATCCAGACGCAGGGCGGCGACACCAATGTGGTCATCCGGCTCGGGATTAACGGCTTGAACAGCCCCGGCGCGCAGTTGGTGACGACCTCCGGCAAGGTGCTTGATCCTTCCGGCTCACCTGTCTCCGGGGCGCGGCTTATGATCATCCCAGCCTATGGCATGATCACGGAAATCAAGAGTGACGCCGACGGAAAGTATTCGATCACCTGGCAGTATCGCAGCCCGGCCCCGCGCGCGGGGGCGGTGAGGCGGGGCGGAGCAACCGTGCTTGCAACCAACCGGTATTTGCTGGTCGCGCGCGATCCTGAACACAATCTGGCCTCGGCGGTTCCGGTGGATGAAAAGGCAACGAATGTGGACGTGCCCCTGCAAGCCGCGCTCACCCTCTCCGGCTCCGTGAAGGATCCCGGCGGCGCGCCGGTGAAAAACGCGACGGTCAGCCTCGTCATTTTTGCCGGGCTTGGGAGCAGTCCTTTGGGCCAGCAACAGCAGAACAAGGTGGACGCGCAAGGCGCATTCTCCATCGGCCTTCTTCCGCAAGGTCAACATTACTCGTTGTTTGTCACGGCCTCCGGCTACGGCGCCACCAACCGGCAGGTGGCGGCCACGGAAACGCAAACGACCAACCTCCAATTACAGCCCGTCACGCTTAAATTGGCGGATCATAAACTGGAGGGGCGGGTGGTGGACGCGAATGACAAGCCTGTGCCGGGGGCGCAGGCGACCATTAGTGGAAGCGGCCAGCCCGCCTTCGACGCCACCACGACCACGGATTCCAAAGGCCATTTCGTCTTCAACCATGTCTGCGAAGGACCGATCCGGGTGTCCGTATTCAGCCGAAACGCCATCCCCGGCGGCCCGCCTGCCACGGGCAGCGCGCAAGCGCAGGGCGGAGACTTGGACGTGGTGGTGAAGCTGGGCGCCAATCCGGGCGCGACCGTTCCCATTGGTTCTTCGAGTCAAGGGTGAAGGCCTGCCGCGGCCGCGGCCTCCATTCCATCGTAACCAGCGGGCATTTTCCGGCGTCTGCCTCTTTGACTCGCATGCAATCCATCCGTGTCCAAATTATCGAATCCATCATCCATCCAAACTGGAAGCTCCATCAATATGAAAAAACATCCCGTCATTCTTTCCCTCGCCATTCTCTGTGTTTTGGGCCTGGCCGCGCTGACCGCCACGCGCGCCGCCGTCGAACCGGTTCCCGCCGCATTCCAATACGCCACCATCGAATGGGGCGGCAGTCCCTCGAATGTGTATGTGGTCCGGCCGGACACCAAAGTCGAGTTTTATGCCGGGCGGCTGGCCCGGGAAAAAGCGCCGGAGGGGTGCGCGGAAGCCCCGTACTTCATGACTCTGGTCATGAATCTGCTAGGCAAGGAGGGTTACGAGTTTGCCGGCTTTACCGGGAATGGAATCGTGATGAAAAGGGCCGAGCGGCGCTGAACCGGGTGCCCTGTGGGCGGATAAATCCCTAAAACTCGCTTGCTTTGCGGCCCGCGCATTTTAACTTCGCAGGATGTCAGTATCGTTGACTGGTTCTCACGCGCCCGCCGCGCCCGCCGCCGCCACGGGCGGCGCCTCCTTTTCTCCCGGCCCCGCCGAGTCGTTCGTTCCCCGCCATATCGGCCCCGGCGCGGAGGAAACGGCGAAGATGCTCGGCGGGCTTGGCTTCGCCAGCCTGGATGCTTTTATCGCCCAAGTCGTGCCGCCGCAAATCCGCCTCGCCCGCCCGCTGCGCCTGCCGGAGGGCCGGAGCGAACAGGCGGTCCTGGCTGAATTGCGCGCCCTGGCCGGCCAAAACCAGGTTTTCCGCTCCTTCCTCGGCATGGGGTATTCGGATTGTTTCACGCCGCCGGTCCTCCAGCGCAACATTTTGGAGAATCCCGGCTGGTACACACCCTACACGCCGTATCAGGCCGAGATTTCCCAGGGCCGCCTGGAGGCGCTCTTCAACTTCCAGACCCTCGTCAGCGATTTGACCGGCCTGCCCATCGCCAACGCCTCCCTGCTGGATGAAGCCACCGCCGCCGCCGAGGGCCTGCACTTGTGCCATCACCTCAAACCGGAGCGCCCCGCCTTCTTTGTCTCGCACTTGTGCCATCCGCAAACCGTGGAAGTGGTGCGGACCCGTGCCCGCCCGCTCGGAATTGAAATTTTGGTTGGCGATCACCAGACCTTTCAATTCAGCGACAAAGTTTTTGGCGCGCTGGTCCAGTATCCGGCCACGGACGGCGCGATTTTCGATTATGAGGATTTCGCCCGCCAGGCGCACGCCGCCGGCGCCTTGCTGGTGGTGGCGGCCGATTTGCTGGCGCTGACGCTGTTGCGCCCGCCGGGGGAATTCGGCGCGGATGTGGCGGTGGGCAGCGCGCAGCGTTTCGGCGTTCCGCTCGGCTATGGCGGCCCTCATGCCGCCTTCTTTGCCACCACCGAGGCCTGCAAGCGGTTGATCCCGGGCCGCCTGGTCGGGCAATCCAAAGACGCCCGGGGCCGCCCCGCCCTGCGCCTGGCCCTGCAAACGCGCGAGCAACACATCCGCCGGGAGAAAGCCACCAGCAATGTCTGCACCGCCCAGGCCTTGCTGGCCTGCATGGCTTCCATGTACGCCGTGTATCACGGGCCGCTGGGGCTGGCTGGAATTGCGGGCCGCATCCATTACTTGACAATGATCCTGGCCAAGGGCCTGGCGCAACTCGGCCTGGAAACCGGCGGCTCCGGCAGCGGGCTGTTCTTCGACACCCTCAAGATCGGCCTGGGCGGGGGGCACAGCGCGGATCTCATAAAAATAGCGGAGGCCCGCCGCATGAATTTCCGGGTCTTCGACGCCCGCACCATCGGCATCTCGCTGGATGAAACGACGACGGAGAAGGACGTGGCCGACATCCTGGCCGTGTGCAACGGCGGCCAGCCGCCCGCCTTTTCGCCGGCGGACCTGGCCGCCGGGGTTGCTTGTCCCGGTTACCCCGCTCCCTTGAGGCGCGCCACCCCGTATTTGCGGCAGGCGGTGTTCAACCGCTGCCATTCGGAAACGGAGATGCTGCGCTACATCCGCCGCCTGGAAGCGCGGGATTTATCGTTGACAACTTCCATGATCCCGCTCGGATCCTGCACCATGAAGCTCAACGGCGCGGCGGAAATGCTCCCCGTCTCCTGGCCGGAACTGGCCCGCCTTCATCCCTGCGCCCCCGTGCGCCAGACGCGCGGCTGGCAGACCCTGTTCCGGCAACTGGAGGAGTGGCTGGCCGAGATCACCGGTTTTGCCGGCGTTTCCCTCCAGCCCAATTCCGGCGCGCAGGGCGAATTCGCCGGCCTGCTCGTCATCCGCAAATACCAGGAGAAGCGCGGCCAGGCCGCCCGCAATGTCTGTCTCATTCCGGCTTCCGCCCACGGCACCAACCCGGCCAGCGCGGCCATGGCCGGCTTGAAAATCGTCCCCGTGGCCTGCGACGCGCAGGGCAACATTGACCTCCCGGATTTGCGCGCCCGGGCCGGGGAGCATGCCGGCGAGCTGGCCGCCCTCATGGTGACCTATCCCTCCACCCACGGCGTCTTCGAGGAGGAAATCGTGGAGATTTGCAAAATTATACACGACTGCGGCGGCCAGGTCTATATGGACGGCGCCAACATGAACGCCCAGGCCGGCCTCTGCCGCCCGGCGGACATGGGCGCGGACGTTTGCCATCTCAACCTCCACAAGACCTTCTGCATTCCGCACGGCGGCGGCGGACCGGGCATGGGGCCGATTTGCGTCGCCGGGCACCTGGTGGAATTCCTCCCCGGCCACCCGCTGGTCAACCTGGGCGGCGAAGACCCCATCGGCCCCGTGGCCGCCGCGCCGTGGGGCAGCGCCGGCATTCTGATGATCCCGTGGGCCTACATCGCGCTCATGGGCGGGGCCGGCCTGGCCCGGGCCACCCAGACCGCCATCCTCAACGCCAACCATGTCGCCCGCCGCCTCCATCCCTGGTTCCCCGTGCTCTACAAGGGCAAAAACGGCTTCGTCGCCCACGAATGTATTATTGACTTCCGTCCCTTTAAGAGCGTGACAGTGGAGGACGCGGCCAAGCGCCTGATGGACTACGGCTTTCACGCCCCCACCATTTCCTTCCCCGTGCCGGGAACGATGATGATCGAGCCGACCGAGAGCGAATCCCTGGAGGAACTGGACCGGTTCTGCGACGCCCTCATCGCCATTCATGCCGAAATCCAGGCGGTCGAATCCGGCCGGGCCGACCCGCAAAACAACCTCCTCAAGAACGCCCCCCACACCGCCGAAGCCGTCATCAGCGGCCCCTGGGACCGCCCCTATGCCCGCGAGCAAGCCGCCTTCCCCGCCCCCTGGACGCGCGAGCACAAATTCTGGCCCGCCGTGTCCAGGGTGGACAACGTTTATGGCGACCGGAACCTGGTGTGCTCCTGCCAAGCGTGACGGGGTGTTGGAGGCAGGGCCTCCCGGTCCCCGCTTCTACGCAGCCTTCATTTCAGAAGCTCGATAGCTAGAATGCTGTCCTTCATTTCACCACTTTTCGTGGCCCTGGCGAGCTGGGCGCGGTTTCCGTTCCATACAGGGCTTGCTATCACCCATGCTGGATCAGAATTTGCGAATGCATCCGTAAAGCTGAGGCCATAGCCTTGGCCGCCTCCTTTGGTGTCCCGGATGTTAAAGTGCCCCGAAAAGGTCCCTTGCTCGACACGAAAACCCAGGACAATGGAAGAGCAAGACAAATATCCGGGTTGGTTCGCGGCGGAAAATTTCGGAACGATTGTGCCGTCAGGTTTGACAATCACAAGCCGGATGCTCCTGAATGGCTGCTGGGATTCCGGGATGCGCACATTCCATGCGTGGAAATCCATGAGCATTGCCAAGTCTGACGCCGTCAATTGAGAACCGGGATCTTCCGCGGATGAGTTTGACTGTTTTTCCCCACAGCCTGCGACAAACGCACAAGCGAGAACAACAAAAGTGGACACCAGGATGAGGCTTTTCATAAAATGCCGTGTCTGGCCGCGTTCAACGGTATCGGTACAGCACCACGCGCTGGATGCCCGCATTGCGGAGCGAGATATTCTTGCCTTGCCCGGTGTCGTCTCCCGCGAGCAGGCAGCCGGGAATCCAACGGCCGTTGACGAACTTGCCTTCTTCCACTATGCCCAGCCCGGCTTGCCCCGGTCCCGGTATGTTTGGCGAAAAAGTGACGCTCACGCCGCTGCCCGCCAAATAGTACTCGTCAGGCCCCGTCGCAATGAAAATGGCCCCCGCGGAAGGCAGGGGTTGCTGCGCGGAGTTTGTCGCCCCCGCTGCGACTCGGGGCCTCAAATACGCGGCCTCCAGCATGTAATTCCCCAGCGCGACCTTCTGCGGCGGGTCGTCCGGGCCGAGCAGGACGGCGGACATCGTGCCTTGTCCTTGGTGTTCCGAAATGAGGGGCGCCAATTGCGTGATCAGGTCGTAACAACTGATCAGTTCCGGGTCGGGGGTGGCTGACCTTTCGATCCCCATCACCGACAAACCGATCGCATCATGACGCCCGAAAGCGTAGAGCGCCTTGGCGAGCATCTGATTCCTGGTTTCGGGTATGAACAACGGGTTGCCGTTCCGGGTAAAGCGTCCGCTGGTCTCGGCGAACGTTGCCACATAGAGGTCCGGCGCCAGG
>Ga0326728_10023937_pt1 | contig 11121 bp, 13 predicted proteins | sample MB3enrmetagenome_FD_207602 | JGI IMG/M metagenome (GOLD analysis project Ga0326728, IMG submission 207602) | Lab enriched peat soil microbial communities from McLean, Ithaca, NY, United States - MB31MN | ecosystem: Environmental > Terrestrial > Soil > Wetlands > Peat | place: USA: New York... | reverse complement strand
CGGGATGATTTCGACTTCGGGGCCATGATGCTTTTTTCCGCGGCGGCAGTCCGCGAGGCCCGCGAGCGGCACGGCCTCGTTCCGGACCTCCGGTTCGCCGGCCTCTACGATCTTCGCCTCAAGGTCTCCATCGACCACCCGCTCCACCATTTGCCGGAGCCGCTCTACACGGTCGCGGCGGCCACCGATGGGTCATCCGGGAAGGAGACCCTGTTCGCCTACGTCGATCCGGCCAATACTGCCGTCCAGAGAGAAATGGAGCGGGCCTTCACGGAGTACCTGAAGAAGATAGGGGCCTATGTGCCGGCCGCGAGCCTCCGGCGCCTCGAGGCGCGTTGCGCCCTTTTCCCGGTCGAAGCCTCCGTTGTCATTCCGGTGCGGAACCGGAAGGAGACGATCAGCCAGGCGGTGGGGAGCGCCCTTTCCCAGGAGACGGATTTCCCCTTTAACGTGATAGTCGTGGACAATCATTCCGAGGATGGGACCACGGAACTCCTCTCCGGGCTCGCTGTCCGGCACACGGCGCTCCTTCACCTCATCCCCGGGAGATGCGATCTCGCCATAGGCGGCTGCTGGAACGAGGCACTTCAGAGTGCGGCCTGCGGCCGCTACGCGGTGCAGCTCGATTCGGACGACCTCTACAGCGGCCCCCGCACCCTGCAGCGCCTCGTGGATATGCTTCGGCGGGGCGGCTACGGCATGGTGATCGGCTCCTATACCCTCGTCGATTTCAACCTGGAGGAGATACCCCCGGGGCTCATCGACCACCGCGAGTGGACCGACGAGAACGGCCACAATAATGCCCTCCGCATCAACGGGCTTGGTGCCCCGCGGGCCTTCGATACCGCCCTCATAAGAAAGATCGGCTTTCCGAACGTGAGCTACGGCGAGGACTACGGTGTGGCCCTCAGGGTCTGCGGGGAGCATAGGATCGGCAGGATCTATGAAAACCTCTACCTGTGCAGGCGCTGGCCGGGCAACACCGACGCGGCCCTCGATATTGACGGGAGAAACCGGAATGACGCCTTCAAGGACGGGCTCCGGACGGCCGAGATCCTGGCCCGCCAGAAGCGGAACCGGGGGGAGTGAGGCACCCCATGGGGTCGACCTGCCCTCCGGGGATCCTGCCCGCCACTCGCTACGCCTGCTTCAACGGGGTACGGCCCCCGAAGGCGCTCCCCCAACTTTGCCTCGCCCTCCTGGCAGAGCAGATGAAGACATGGCCCGCCTGTCGCGAGGGCTACGGAGCACTCAGCCATGTGAGGGAGCGGGAGATCGCGTGCAGCCGGTTTTCAGTCCGCCTCCAGCACAATCCGGGAAGGATGAAGAGCACTCTTGCCGAGGTAGGGGAAAACGCCGTCCAAGAGCGGCCCTGCTTCCTCTGCCCAGACAACCTTCCCGAAGGGCAGAAGGCCATCCTCTACCGGGAGGACTACCTGATCCTCTGCAATCCCATGCCCGTCTTCTCCGCTCATTTCACCGTTCCCCATCTGACCCATCGCCCCCAGGCCGCAGGCGAGGGCGCTTCTACCCTTCTTCGGCTCGCGGCCGACCTCGGACCGGCCTGGGCAATCCTTTACAACGGGCCGCAATGCGGCGCTTCGGCCCCCGATCACCTCCACTTTCAGGCGGTCCCCGCAGGCAGGATGCCGATCGAGAGGGAAATCCGGCTGAAGGAGAGGGTAGTGTTCGTGAAGCGGGTTGACGGCGTCTCCATCGGGCGGGTGAGGGGGGTGGGACGGGAGGTGGTGATCCTGAACGGCGCCGGTCCGGCTGAGGTGGAAGGAGTCTTTCACCGCCTCCTGGACGCCTTCAAGGTCGTGTGTCTCGCGGACCGGGAACCCATGCTCAATCTCATTTGCGCCCGGCAGGAGCGGAAGTATGTCCTTCTCGTCTTTCCCCGGGCAAAGCACCGGCCCGACGCCTTCTTCCGCACCGGGGACGGCCGCGTTGCGGTCAGCCCGGCGGTCCTCGAGATGGGCGGCATCGTGGTGGCGCCCCTGGAAAGGGACTTCGAGAGGCTCGATGCGACCCTCCTGGAGGAGATCTTCCGGGAGGTGACCCTCGACGCAGAGACCGTGGCGCACGTCATGGAGGCCCTGGCATAGGCCCCCGAGGGGTAAGACCGTAGAATATCCCGTGCCTCACGCTCGCCACGACGGCCTCGGTGCTTCCCGTGGCGAGAAGCACGGCCCGGGCAAGGCCTATTGCCTTTTCCCGCTGCCCGCAGGCGTCATACTTGTTGAGGACGATGATCGACCTGGCCCTGTCCACGCCCTTCATGAGCCCGTCCGCCTCGAAGAGCCTGAGGATGACCGGGATTGTCACCTCTCCTTGCCCGGCCAATCCCGATGCCTTGGTGAAAAGCTCCCACCTGAAGACCTTCTGCGCAATGGTGCCGCCCAGGGCCTCGAGACCGGCGACGACGACTATCCGGTCGGAAAAAGGCGGGATTACGGGCTCGAAGTCCGCGGGATATTTTAACGGCTGACCCCTCGAGCCATCGGCCTCGACGAGCACGAGATCGTACGCTCCACCGAGGGCCTCCACCTCGTCGGGTCCGAGGCCGGTGAGCTTCCCCTGCTCCACCGACCTGCCCACCCGAAGGAACGGCCTCCCTTTTTGGCCCAGTTGCCCGTGGCCGCGGTCGAGGGTTACATAGGGCTCCCTCGCCCATATCTTGGTGGTGGTGGTGATTGCCACGCGCTTTCCCCTCTCGACAGCCGCCCGGCCGAGATATTCCGCAAGGGCGGTCTTTCCTCCCGCGCCCACGAAGCTTATGAATTTTTCTCGAAGCAATGAGGGGAGCTGGTCAATCTTCCGGAGATACCACATAAGGCATGCGCTTGATGTGCTCCACGATGGTCTTCACCGCAGGCTCGTCCTTTTCTCTTATGAAGAACGACGCGTAACCCTTCTGAAGGATGAAGAGGCCGTCGTATGCAGTCTCCTTATGCTCTTTTATTACATACTCGATCGACTCTTTGTCGAGAGCGGCCTTGAGCAGGTCCATCTCAAAAATGCTCTCGACGGCATGGGCCTTTACCCATTTATTTGAAGCCATCGTCTTTGGCAGCCGTCGGGGCCGTCTCGTCTCCGCCTATCGGACCGACCCATATCTCCACCGTGCTCTTGAAGGGGTCCCTCGTCATCCTGACGGTGGAAGTCTTGTCATCCTTGGCGAAATTCAAAATCACGTCGCCGTACTTGTAGCTGTTCACGAAACGCCAGCCGTTCTTGCCCATGTTCGTCTTGAAATAGGTCTCCAGGGAGGCCATATCGACGTTCCCGGTCAATACGAGGACCCCCGCCTTCAGGTGAGGCGTTTCATAGATAAAGCTCCTCTCCCTTTGAAGGGTGAGCTCTTTGGGCACGGGGATATCGGGAAAGGTGTAAAAAACCACATTGGCCGCTTCTCTCTGGGGTGTGGTGGGCTGCTCCTGTCCGGCCGATTTCTGAAACATGGTACAGGCCGACGCGCACAGCAGCGCTGCCGCAAGGATCATTACTCCCGTCTTCATACTTTTCCCCCTTCATTTTTTCCCTCCAGGTACGCGTAAGCACTGTGGTTATGGATGCTCTCGAAATTCTCCGCCTCCACGATGAAATGGGTAATGTTCGGTTCATTGCCCAGTTTCTCCGCCACGTCTCTCGCCACGTCCTCTACGAATTTGGGGTTCTGGAAGGCCTTTTCCGTCACGAACTTCTCGTCCTGCCTCTTGAGCACGGAGTAAATGTCGCAGCTCGAACACCCCTCGACGAGGGCGATCAGGTCCTCTATCCAGAAGAAACGCTTGAACTGGACCGCCACGGTGACGACGCCCCTCTGGTTGTGCGCCCCTTGGTCACTTATCTCCTTTGAGCAGGGGCAGAGCGTGGTGACGGGTACCGATACGGCTACGGTGAAGTCCTTCATTACGTTCAGGTGGTCCATGTGGCCCGCAAAACTGCACATATACTCGAGGTATCCTGGTGTCCGCGACACGGGTGCGTTTTTCCTGATGAAGTAGGGGAAGCGAACCTCCAGGTGCGCTGTCTCGGCGTTGAGTCTCTCCTTCATCTCCCTCAAGACCGTGGGAAACTCCTTCATGTTGATCATGTTCTTGTGGGCGTGGAGTATCTCCACAAATCTACTCATGTGGGTGCCCTTGTAGTCACGGGGAAGGCTCACATACATGTTGAGCTCGGCGATGGTATGCTGGGACCCGTTTGCCTTGTCGAGCACCACGATCGGATATTTTACGTTTTTGACGCCCACCTTGTCTATCCCGATATTCCTGGAGTCGTACATATTCTGCACGTCCTTCACAATTGCCTAACCTCCGTACGCCGCATAGGCGTTATCCGACTCCCAGACCCTTACCTCTTTCACCGTCACCCCTTGCCCGTGGATCAGTTCCGCGAGGCGGCCGTATATGTAGAGAGCAAGATACTCCGATGAGCTTGCCCTCTCCCTGAAGAACGGAATATCGTTGATGTACTTGTGATCGAGATCTCCGACGATCTCCCTCAAATGCGTCTTGAGCACGGCGAAATCGAGAAGCATCCCCTCCTCGCCGATGTGCTCGCCCTGGAAAAGCGCCTCCACCCGGAAATTGTGCCCGTGTAGCGCCTCGCACTTTCCATGAGCGAGATCGAGCTTATGGGCAGCGGCAAAGGACTCTCTCACCAAGAGGGTAAACATCGCAATAATCTATATGCTGCCGGAAATATTGTCAACCCAGATTCCCCGGGGACCAGGGCAGGGGCATTTGGAACGCCCAATTTAAATGACCGTATGGCGCCTTTCCTGAGTTTTAACGCGCGAAGGAAAGGTGCATACGGTCCGGTGGCCAGTTTCTAAATGCCTTCGTCTTGGGCCAAGCCGCGGTGATAGTTGTAAATCGCGCGCTTTTTTGGTTAAACTAAGGCATGTTTATTACCGATGGCGATTCGAATTACGACAAGGTCTGCGAGGAGCTGCTGGCAGTCGTGCAAAGGACAGGGGCTGTAGCCAACGCGCCGGCCGTGGCCGGACGCGTCGAAGGAGGAGCCGCCCTTCTCCCCCTCTTCGGAGAGGAGTGCGAGGTCCGTCCCGACGGGGTCTACAGAGAAGGGCGTAAGCTGGATACCATCGGGTCGATTCTTCTCCTCCGGTACCTGCTCCAGGCAGGGACCGCAGAACGGCAGCACACCTGGCTGCCCTACCGCGACCTGAAGGACGGGGCGCAGTTCTCCTCTTATATCAAGGCCCACATAGAGGACAGGATAGCAGGAACCTTCGCGGGAAGGCGCGCTGACTTGCGGGAGCGGCTCACGGCGCTTGGGGCCGTCCCCTCCGAGGAGGAGGTGCCGGGCGATCTGGTGCTCCTTGTCTCTCCCCTGCCGAAGCTGCCAGTGCTCTGCCTTTTCTGGGACGGAGACGAGGAGTTTCCCGCATCTTTTCAGTTCCTTTTCGACGGCTCAGCTCCCGCCTACCTGGACCTGGAATCGCTCGCCGTGGTGCTCCAGTACATCTATTTGAGGGTGGTTGAAGGATGACGATGAACAAAGTGCTCATTATCGACGACGAACGGAGCATCTGCGAGAGCCTCTCATCGATTCTGCTCGATGAGGGATTTGCCGTCTATACCGCCAAAGACGGCAAGGAGGGCCTGGCCCTGTTCAAGCAAGAGAAGCCGCGGATAGTCCTTCTCGACGTGTGGATGCCCGAGATGGACGGCCTTGACGTGCTGAGGCAGGTGCGGGAATACGATGCGGAAGCGGTGGTGATCGTGATTTCCGGACACGGTACCCTCTCCACCGCTGTCGAAGCGGTGAAGATGGGGGCGATAGATTTCCTCGAAAAACCCCTTTCCCTGGACAAGGTCCTCGAGGTGATTTCGAGAGGGCTTGAGGGCAAAGCGAATGGAAAAGAGAAAACAGCCGATGGCGTGAGGATCGAGATCGCCACGGGCGCCGAGGCCCACCGGCAGAAGACCATCGGGAAGAGCATCGTCTTCTATGGGATGGGCCTCTTTTCCGGCGTAAAGACGGGGATGATCCTCCTGCCCATGCCTGCCGATACGGGCGTAATCTTTGAGCAGGTGCCGGACGGCGAGCGCATACCCGCCTACGTCGACTACGTTTACTCTTCCGGGAATGCATCCTCCCTCAAGGGGAGGAACTGCACTATAAGGACCGTGGAGCACCTCCTCGCCGCCTGCCATATGTACGGGATCACCAATCTCCTCGTGAAGACAAGTGACGAAGTGCCCATATTTGACGGATCGGCGCAGGAGATCTGCAGCAAGATGGAAGAGGCGGGCATCGTTGAGCAGAAGCAGGGTATAGAACCCTTGGTCGTAAAGGAAAAGATCACGCTCCAGAACCTGTGCGGAAAGTATCTCTCCATAGAGCCTGCCGAGGAATTCGAGATCGACTATACCCTGGACCAGCCCAGGCCCATCGGCTTGCAGAGGTACCTGTTCAAGGGCGGGAAGGATGTCTTCCTGCGCGAAATCGCCCCTGCACGCACCTTCGGCTCCATCAAGGACTTCGAGAGGCTCGAGAATATGGGGCTCGCGGCGGGAAGCCGGGTGAGCAGCGTCATGAGCAACGTGATCCTCCTCAACAATGAAGAGGTGATCAACACGGCATTGAGGTTCGAGGATGAGTTCGTGAGGCATAAGATCCTCGACCTGATCGGAGACCTCTACCTCATTGCCCGCCCTGTCAGAGGCAGGGTGGTCGCCCGCCAAACGGGCCACCTGGAAAATATAGCCCTGGTGAAGGAATTGAAGCGGGTCTTCTGCCGGTAGGGAGGCAGGCTCCCTCGCGCGCCGCCGTACCCCCCGCGGTTCGACACACATCGAGAGAAGATGGCGCCCGGCCCCTGACGCCTCCCTTCGCGGACCGTGGGCGGGACGTGCCGTCGCCTCGCCCCCGTCCCTTGCACGAATCGCGTCTCCCCCTTATATTCTCCTTAACGACTGATAGGGGTCGCTGCGAGGATTAGACCCGGATACCAGAAAGAGGAGGTGTTTATGTTGTGGACGGAGTTAGGCAGGTTTGGCAGAGGCTTGGACCCGTGGCTCGACCTTGACTGGTTGCCGGGCCCGGCGGCGTTGGTTGAACCCTCGATGCGAACGAGCGAGTTCCCCCTGGTCAACATCTGGGTGAACGAGGAGGGGGCGATGCTCACCACGGAGATACCGGGGATCGATCCCAAGTCGGTGGAGATATCGATTGCGGGTAAGACAGTGACGTTGAGAGGTTCGCGAGAGCCCGGAGGCGAGGGGGAAGAAGGCACCTATCACCGGCGAGAACGGTGGTACGGCCGGTTCAGCAAGGCCGTCGAGCTGCCATTTAACGTGGAGGCTGGCAAGGTTGGTGCCAGGTTCCGCAAGGGGATTCTGCAGGTGACCCTGCCCAAGGCTGAGGCGGACAAACCGAAAACGATCAAGGTCCAATCGGAGTGACCGGGGAGGAAGAGATGGCTGAGAGAGGAAAAGAGCTGCAGAAGAAAGAGGCTGAGGCCCCGGAAAGGGTCGAGCGCACCAGGGCGACGAGAGTATACAGCCCCCAGGTTGACATTCTGGAGAGAAAAGATCATATAGAAGTGACGGCGGACATGCCGGGGGCCGACGAGAAATCGGTCGACATCAATCTCGAGAAGAATATACTGAGCATCTACGGCAGGGTGGAAGAGGTGCCCCTCGGAACCTACCGCCCCGCGCTCGTGGAATACGGTATCGGTGACTACGAAAGGGTCTTTACCCTCTCGGATGAGATTGACAGGGACCGCATTCAGGCCACCGTGAAGAATGGCGTGCTCAGGGTGATCCTGCCGAAGGCAAAGGTCGCCCAGAGCAGGAAGATCGCGGTCAAGGCGGAATCATAGCAAAGAAAACGCGCATTTGGGGGTGAATCATGGCACGCAAGGAGATAGTACCGCGGAGAGATTCGGGGAAGGCAGTCGCACCGAGGCGTGAATGGGCATATCCCTTCGAGACCTTCCGAAAGGAGATGGACAGGCTGGTGGAGGACTTCTTCGGCGGCTTCGATATGCCCTTCGCCGGCAGGAGGACGGAGGGGTTCCTGCCCCATATCGATGTGGTCGATACGGACAAGGAGATCAAAGTCTCCGCCGAGCTCCCCGGGATGGATGAAAAGGACGTCGAAGTGTCCCTGACCAAGGAGGCCCTCTCCATCAGGGGGGAGAAGAAGGAAGAGAAAGAAGAGAAGGGAAAAGACTATTACCGGAGCGAGCGCTTTTACGGCTCCTTCAGCCGCACCGTTCCGCTGCCGGTTCAGATCGATACGGGCAAGGTGGTGGCCACCTTCAAAAAGGGCGTACTCACCGTGAGGCTGCCCAAGTCGAAGCAGACGATCGAAGAGACCAAGAAGGTCGCCGTAAAGGCGGAGTGAGCACGGCTCCCCGTGGAGGGACCGGAGGGGGCGCCATTCCGGGTGTGCCCGGTAGTGCGTGGCCGACCAAATAGCCCCGCGTGATCCCGAAATGACCCACGGGTGGCACCGAGCCACTCCCGCAATGCTTTAGAGCATTTTGCAGAAATAATTACCGTTTCGCGCCAGAGGCTCCACCACATCCAACGCTAGCTGACGCTCACGTCTCTCACCCGCGACCCACTTCGTGGGTGCCCCGCGCCTCCCTCCGCTGACCTCGGCTGCCACCCGTGGAACCTCTGCCCTAATCCCGCAGTCAAGTTGGGGTCACGCACTACCCGGCTAAGACAGACCGCTTGAGACATCCTCGGTCTGCGCGGATGCGCGCACCGCTCCCCCCGGCGTGAGGCGGGTGCCCGAGAGACTCCCGCGATGCTGCGCTCAGGATATGGTTGCGCCTCTTGAATCGATACTTAATTTTGCAAAATGCTCTAAAGCAAACCCCGCCTGAAAGGCACCAATGGCGCCGTGCTCCGATGAATGCCGGGATTATCAGCTCAGGGCGCGGTGCGGCAGCGGACTATGCTCAGCGCCTCGCGCGTCATCACTTTCTCACGGTGCTGGTTGAGCACCTCCACGGAGGCGCGCACGATGCCGCGGTCGGGCTTGGATTGCGAGCGCCGCGCCTCCAGAATTGTAACGCGCAGGGAAAGCTCGTCGCCCGCGCGCACGGGCTTGCTCCAGCTTACCTCGCCGGCACTCGGCGAGCCCATAGCCGCGACGCGCGAGATATAGTGATCGACGAGAAGCCGCATGGTCAGTGCCGCCGTGAACCATCCGCTCGCGATGAGACCGCCGAAGGCGCTTCCCCGGGCAGCTTCCGGACCCACATGGTGGGGCTGCGGGTCATACCTCCGGGCGAACTCGACCATCTCCTCCTCGTCTACCCGCGCCGGCCCGAACTCGTAGACGGAGCCCACAATGTAATCCTCGAAATAGCGGTCATCGGGCGGCGGGACGAAGCTCGTCTTGATCACGGCGTCCACGAAGGTTTTTTCCTTTATATTTTTTGCCCCGTGCTTCTCGGCTCGGAGCTGATCATGTGGTCTTCGCTGAGGCGTTTCACCAACCCCTGGGCCATCATCTTCATCCGCTTTTCCTGTACGCCCGTTCCTCCGGAAGCGTCAAGGCGCGCCCTCCATATTCTTTTGTTTTTTCCCGCGTCGAAGAGGCTCACATCGTACAATATTTTCACCATGCCCCCGTGAGGCCCCACCACCCCGCCGCTCGCGATTATCGTGAGAACGCCGTCCGGCTTGTACGAGGCAATTTCTGCGAGATCAACGTTATCATTGAGGGCGAGCCGGCCCGTCGCTCGAATTTCTATATCGACACCCTTTCGGGTGAATTCATCTTTGAGCGCAGCCACCAAATATCGCGTGTAGGCAGGATCGACCGTATCGACTTGTCCGTTATTGACCACAATGAACAACCTGTGGATAGGATTTGAGAAAGATGGATCTTTCACCGACTCAAAAGATGGATCCTTCACGGACTCAATTGAGACCGAGGCGCACCCGAGGAATACCAAGGGGACAAATATTACCCGGATCAGCCAACGGGAGGCCCGAAAGTATCTTATCCTATTCTCTTTCACTTCGTGGCCTCCTTACTTTTGATGGGTTCCCACGCTCGCCATCACCACGATATCCCTCCTTCCGACTATATTATAGCGGAAATGAAGCACTTTGGAATCAGCTTTGTTGCGTGGCTATAGCACAAAAGTCAGCGAGAGGTCCCTTTATGGGCGTCATTGTGTGGATGTGATATTGGGCATGGGAAGGGAACTTGGGATTTTAGGGGCCGCAGTGTCAATATTTCAATTACCTCCCCGGGCCGATAGGGGTCTGTCCTTGAATTTTGAATTACCGGTCTGACCTGCGAAGCACCAATGGCGCTGCGCTCCGATAAATGCCGGGATTATCAGCTCAGGGCTCTCGAATCACGGCCTGAGTGGACAATGGCATGGAGTGGAACGTTCAACACCCGTGGAAAACGCCCCACGGGTACCCGGATGGGCTGCAAGCTTTGTAGACCGCAGGCCATTGTCACCTCGTACCATGTGGTCTGGCGGTTGCGACCCGTGGAAGATATGCTTGGGTCCCATTCTATGTGGCGGCTCACGGGTGCCCCGCGCCTCCGTGGGTGGTAAACGTCGGAGGGCACAAAGCGCAGCAGGACGCGGGGCACCCGCTTGCGGGTCATGGACGTTTCCGAACATGCCATGGTCCGCCAGAAAACTATCAAGGCGAAAAAACGGACGGAAAAGAAAACCAACCCCTACTGGAAGATCGCCACCGACTGCTGGGCCATGAGCAGGAAGTCCCGGGGAAAGATCCCGAGATAGAGCAGGGCGGCCACGCTTACCAGCATCACCACCACGTACGCCGGAGACAGGTCGATGGCGCCCAGCTCTTTCACCGGCTCCCTGAAGTACATATACATGAGCACGCGCAGGTAGTAGTAGGCGGCCACGGCGCTGTTGAGCACGCCGATGACGCCGAGCCAGTAGTAGTGGCTCTTTATGGCGTCGCTGAAGATATAGAACTTGCCCGCAAATCCCGCGAGCGGCGGGATGCCCGTGAGGGAGAGGAGAAAGACGGTCATGCAGAGGGAGATGAAGGGGTGTCGTCCGGCGAGGCCCGCGTAGCTCTCGATATCCTCGTGCTCTTCGCCCTTCCTCCCGAGGAGAAT
>Ga0326728_10023936_pt1 | contig 11122 bp, 9 predicted proteins | sample MB3enrmetagenome_FD_207602 | JGI IMG/M metagenome (GOLD analysis project Ga0326728, IMG submission 207602) | Lab enriched peat soil microbial communities from McLean, Ithaca, NY, United States - MB31MN | ecosystem: Environmental > Terrestrial > Soil > Wetlands > Peat | place: USA: New York... | reverse complement strand
AACAGGTAGTCTGCGGGCCCGAGAATCCGGTTCTGAATGATGCCCAGCATCCGAGAAGCTGTGTCGTAATGCCGGGGCATTTCCGTCTTCCAATCCGCCAAGCCATTCCACGATCCCATGCTCCACACTTTGTCCGGGGGGCGTAACAAGGTGGTGGCATACGTGATGGATCCGCCGCCCACCGCACAGCCGTGCAGGATGGTGACGTGCTTGAAAAACCGCATATTGAAAAAACCCCGCAGAGCCAGTTTGGGGCGCCAGAACCAGCGGTGGAGCGACCAACTGGTGCGGGGCAGGTTCTCCGGCGTCCAACGGCGCCCCATCTCCATTACGGCTACTCTGTAGCCCTTTTCTACCAAGCGGTGTGCGCTGACGCTACCTCCGAAACCCGAGCCAATGACAATAAAATCAAAATCGAACTGCGGCTTGTCGCTCACCTCTGGCTCCCCAACTCTCAGTTTTCATTACGTGGGTCCCGTGGCAAATATTGAGATGATGTTTAGATTGCCGGCGGATTCAATAAGTGAAGACCGGCAGTGTCCCGTTGCCCCGGCAGTCTGAAGAACCAATACGGTTGAAACATGGCGTTTCCCGACAAAACCCTCTGACCGGTCTTGGAATAGGAAGCGCAACCCAAAACTCTGGTTGCTCAGATAGATACAATCAGATCAGCCTAATCGGTTTGCCGTTGCCGCTTCCCAGTCCGGGACCTCGGGAAACGGAGAACGGGAAACGGGAAGCGGTTTTTGGTGACTGCCAAGCTACAGCTCGCCGGCCCGATGCGCTATCGCGTCCGATCCGCAGGGGCGTTCTGCCGGTCTGCCCTTGCTGTGGGCGTGCGCCGCCTCCTGAAAGGTCCGAGGCGGCCCGGTTGGAATTGGACGGTAGAGCTGGTCACGCAGGCCTTGCAGGCTCAGTTGGCACGAGCCTTTGCCATGCCGGATGTAGCCGGGATGCGTCGTTACCTGGACGCCGTTGTGATCAATTCTTTGGCGCTCTCACGGGTGAACATTACCCCGGTTTCCCAGCAGCAGTTCAGCGGAAGTTGGTTTGCCCCGAAGCAGGTCGCCCCGCGGGGAACCCTGTTGTATTTTCATGGCGGCGGGTATGCGTTCTATCCCAAGGCGCACGCCGACCTGATTGCCCTAATCACCCTGGCGGTGGGAACCCGAACCTTCGCTCTGGACTACCGGTTGTCACCCGAGCATCGCTTTCCTGCCCAACTTGAGGATGCGCTCGGTGCTTACCGGTGGTTGTTGGACAGCGGGGTTGCGGCCGACGATCTGGTCGTTGGCGGGGACTCGGCCGGAGGAAACCTGACCTTGGCCTTGCTTCTGGCCGTCCGTGATTTGAAGCTTCCATTGCCTGCCCTGGCGATTGCGCTGTCTCCCCCGACGGATTTTGATCCGCCGGAAGTCCTCGGCAGCCTAAACCAATTCGAGGCTGATCTTGACTGGATCGACTGGCCAATGCTGGTGAAATGGGCGGACTGGTTCTGTTCCCCTGAGCAACGGCGGGATCCCCTGGTGTCACCCATTCATGCGGACCTCCGGGATCTTCCGCCCGTTTACATCCAAGCGGGCGGCGCAGAGATTCTATATCCGAGCATCGCGGCGTTTGCCGCTCGCGCCCAGAAACAGGGAGCGAATGTCATCCTGGAAACCTGGGCCGATATGAACCACAACTTCCAGATGTTCGGATCTCGCGCGCCGCAGAGCGCGCAGGCGCTTCACCGTTTGGGGGAAGTGGTCGAATCAAGCCTCCGCCACTTGGCGACAGCCAATGAGCATCGGTAGTTTTTGGGCGGCAATGGCCGACTACCCCACCCCTTCGGCTACGCTCAGGGCAGGCTCTTCGCCAAAACCGGATGAAAGGGCATGCCACCGGCGGTTTCGCCCGAATTTAAGGTCTATGAGGTGCGTTTCGATCAGGCGTGATCTTGGTCACATTCAAATCGAGGAATATAATGCGAGACTTTTTTCAATGGCCTAGCCAGAACAACCGGGTTCCCTTTCTTCGCGGCGCGCGGGGAGAGAACTGCGTCTTGCCACGCAGTTGAATGCCAATGCGCTGTTGGCGATGAGCCGGACGTGAATACACGGGACGGCGAGGATGAACTCCCAGGAGAGAAACCGTAATGACGATGAGCAAACTTGCGGCACTTTTGGCGATGATGGCTCTGTTGCTGTTCATGGCTTTGCCGGTCCTGTCATGGGCGGCGGAAGACGGCGCGGCCTTGTACAAGACAAATTGTGCGGCTTGCCACAAACCCGATGCCAGCGGAAATCCGGCTATCAAGGCCCCGGCGATTAAAGGAAAAACGGTTGCCGACGTGAAAAAAGCGATCGACTCCCCGAAACACGTCACCATAAAGAACAAGAAGTTGACTGACGAGCAACTGAAAGCGATTGGCGACTATTTGAAGGGCTTGAAGTAAGCATCTTATTTGTCCTTTGAACGTTTCTGGTGATCATTCCGATCACCTACTACAAAAGGTGGGGGCAGCCGACAGCGTCCCGCCCCGGTGCCCCGTTGTTGGCGCCAGCGCAGGAGTTTGTTCGTCAGCTCCGTCCGTGCAGTCTATGTTGCCAAGCTTGGCCGGCGACCCGAGATTCGAAATTCCTCACGGATATTACTTCCATTCCGGCCGCACTTGGACAGTGGGCGAGGGTCAGCAGAACGCGCGGAGGGATTGGCGTGAGGTAGTGGAGTACTGAAACCAACAGGATCGCGGCGACCAGCAACTCGATACGTATTGCCCGGACGTTTCAAGCAGTGGGGCGAGTTTTAGAGCCAATATCCTTGCTTGTTCCCACCGTGTTCAAAGGGCGACTTACGATCCTGCGCCTGATCTGACCTTTTGCATCAACTCGATAACCTTCTGCCGCTCGCCGTAGTTTGGATTCGTGGCTAGCAACCGCTCCCAGGCTTGCAGCGCTCCCTGGTTGTCTTTCTTGCCCTGCCACTTTACGATCCCCATATTGAAGAGCGTCTGCGCATGCGTTGGCTGGTATTGGAGGGATTGTTCGAACTGCCGAAGAGCACCATCGGCGTCGCCCGAATACCACATTGCTGTACCCATGTCAGTCCGGACATCCACATCGTTAGGCTGGATCTTCAGTGCACGTCCGTAGTATTCGATCGCCTGCGCATACTGCTGTCCGTCATAGTAGGTATTCCCGATCCGAGCCAACAGTACTGGGTCATTCGGCCGGGATTGCAACTGCAGAAGCAACGGTTGGACCGTTACATCGATGTTCGAGGCCTGACCAGCTTGACGTGACACCGGCACGGATGTCGTAGTCGTGAGGGTGCCGACTTCTGAGCCGCGGAGGAGGTACCCAACACCGAGGCCGATCAACAATGTGACGGTCGCTAAAATATAAGCTTGGGGTGCAGACCAGTAACCAGCAGGACTGGCGCTATGGCGACTACCAGACATATGACCCATCTCGCACGAGAAATGCCCTGATCTCCCCTTATGATAACATTTTGCCTTTCAGACATATTGCCGAAAGGCCTAAAGGCCACGTTTTCTTCACCGAATTCGCCGGGCCGAAGTCCGGCGCTTCCACCTATCGCCGACCGCTGGGACATAGCAACTCTGTTTTCGCTCTAGACTCAGGTGGCCGCCACTGATAGCCATGGTTCCCGCTCTGCACTTCGCGGGAACACATTCAGACGGAGAACGCATAACCGAAATACCACCACCGCCCCCGTAATCACCATCATGGTGATCATTACTTCCGGCCACTTGGGCACGTAGTTTGCATGCCTGGAAAATTCCATCGCCGTAATAGAAACATTGAGGCGGTTTGCCATAAAGCCCATAGTCTCAAGGCAAGCCGTCCAGTACAGCAGGACCGGCGTCCGCACTACTCTTTCCCGGGTGAATAAGAAAATGGGAATGACGCACATTAGCAGGATCTCCACCCAGAAGTACGCCGTCTCCACCCGCGCGCGGAACAGATAGCGCGCGCTGCCCTGGTTCAGCAGATCCACGAAGCGGAAGATGGCGTAGATGCTCAGCGTCGGCACGCAAACTTTCGCCAGATCCCTCAGAATGCCGTAATCGATCTTCACCCCCAGCGACCGCATACTCAAATAAGTGGCGATGATTATCAGGCACAGCCCGCTCGGAATGGCCGAAAGATAGAACAGGGTGTGCAGGTACGGGCTGTACCACAGCGGATAGATGTGGCCCTTCATAATCAGAAACAGCCCACCCAAAAAGGACTGATGCATGGAAGAGAGCAAAGTGCCCGCTAGCACGATGCCAATCACGTACCTGTGCTGCCACTCGGCCAGTTTATGAGCAAACCTCCAGGGGGTTTTTTCCAGTACCTGGGGGGCGAACTCCAACACCAGCACGGTGGTATAGGTAAGAATACAAAGCGCTACATCGAATAGCACCGACCGGCGATTCCAGTAGAAGAAGACGTGCCAGGCACGCCAGGGCAGACCAAGCTCATACAGATAGCCGACGGAGACGGTCGAATAGCCGAGCAGCGAGATCAGCACGGCAACCCGTGCGATCGGACGATAACGCTCCATGCCGAGCAGGTACACCGCTGCGGCAATGGCGAAGCCACCTGCGGAAAGTCCCACTCCGCACAACGTAGCCAGACCGACCCACAGGCCCCAGGGCTGCGCATCGCTCAGATTGGTGGCTACCTCCCAGCCTTTGAAGAACCGCAGATAGCACCCGTACAAACCCCAGCCGAAGATCAGGATGGTAATTACGCGCCACAGCGTCATTCTCTTGATCAAGCTCGACATGGCTAACTCCTTTCCTCAGACCCAGTCTGTGACTTCATCTTCCCCTCCGCTAACATCACTTCGCGCCGCCGCTGCGTAATCCAGTACAAGCCGGCTAGCAGCGATCCGCCCACCAGGACCACCGTCGGCGTCTCGCCCAACGCGGCCGCGCTCAGCGCCGGCATGGGTTCCTCAGCCGGCGGGGCGATGAAGCCGAGCTTCTCGAAAGGCACGTCGGTCAGGTAGAGCACGGAGGCGCCGCCCAACTCTGTCGAGCCATAAATGTGTTGTATGTAATCGGGGTTTTCCGCCATCCGCTTGCCAGCCTCGCGCAACAGTTCGTCACGACCGCCAAAGAGGGTAGCGCCGGTGGGGCAAACCTCAGCGCATTTCGTCTGCTGCCCTGCAGCTACCCGCGGGTAGCACATGTCGCATTTCCGCATGTACGGCGCCAGTTTGCTCCACTCGTACTTGGGGACCTGATAAGGGCAGGCCAGCATGCAGTAACGGCAGCCAATGCACTTCTTCTCATCGTAAGTGACCGGGCCGAGTTCCGTCTTGGTGATGGCGCCTACCAGGCAAGCCGACGCGCAGGCCGGATCTTCGCAGTGCTGGCACAGGCGCCGTACAAACTTGTCGCCGCGCTCCTCAATGACCGTCCAGGAGGTGGCAGTTAGGGTGGCGGTATCGGCGCCGCCGGAAGCCGGACGCGCATGCCATCCTCGCACCTGCTCCAGCGGTTGGCCATGCTGTTCGCGGCATCCGGATACGCACGCGCGGCAGCCGACACATTTTGTGATATCGATCAGCAGCGCCTTTTTGATGCTCATAGCATTCTTCCCTCTCCGTGGTGGTTCGAGTTTCTCAGGCGCTCCGTTTCGCACCTGGCGGGCGTTCGACTGCGCCCTCCTACGTCAGAAAGAATTCCTTGACCATGGCGCGCTGCACACGGCCGTCGACTTGCATCAGTAAGCCGGAAACGGGGACGCCGCCATCCTGCGCGGTCGCTTCCGCCAAGGGCGGCAACATGGCGCTCACGCGGCGAAGCGTAGACTGCATCCAGGATGCGACGAAGCTGCCCTGCAGCAGGTTCTTCGCGTTGGTGGCAAGGTCGGGCGACTTGACTACACATACCCAGCCATCCTGGTACGGATCCTTGGTCAAGAGGCCGGGATCGGTCTGAACTTCCGGGTTCACGGCAATGACTACGCCCTCGATCGGCGAAACCATATCGATGGTCAAGTTGTCACGTGTGATCGACCAGATTTTTTGCCCCTGCCGTACCCAGCGGTCCAGGCCGGGCACTTCGATGCGATCGATCTTGCCGACCAGATTAGCCGCGAAACCGTCCAGGCCGACGCGGGCATTCTGACGGCCCTCGTCAAGTACCCAGGTGTGGCCTGGATGAAAGCAATAGCCTCTTGGAATGTCGAAACCTAAGTCACGGACCATACGCGGAGTGGCGGCGCTAGGGCACACCGGGGTCGGCTGGGTCGCTACCGGTTGCCCCCCCCGCGTGTAGTAGGTAACGAACAGAATCACCAGAAATGTAAGCAGTACGAACAAGATCGTCATAATTACGCTCCGTCTCGTCCTCCCATTCCCGCTGGGACGACCGTTCGGGATTAGCTCGTGGAAGGTATAGCGGGGACAGGCTCACATGTGCATTTTGCTCGGAACCGCTGCATTTTGCAGCAGTGCAAAATGCACGCCATCGCGCTTCGGGCGTGTGGGCGGTTGGCGACCGGAGCGTCCGTCTGTGGGGTGAGTGACCTCAGCAACTGCCGGCCGGCATTAACGATTAGCGTGGAAACGGATGCTCAGGCGGCGGGCAAACAATTTCCCCGATCATCTATCTTGCCAGTTTGTGTTCAACAAGACTCGGTTGTGACAGTCGGCGCACAATCGGGGCCCTTTCAAATCGATCCACTCGACCGCGTGGGAGGCCGCCATTACACAGCCGTAATCATCGCAATGCATTAACTGTAGCGTATGACCCAGTTCGTGCACCGCCTCTTTCAGTAATCGGTCGTGCAGCAGGTTCGAGTCGGCCGGCAGTCCATAGAATTCCTGCCGTAAGCGGTGGATGGACACCACCGCGCATCGCCCTCCCAGTTGAGCTTCGCCAAACACGAAAGTCAGAATAGGAATATACAGATCGACCGCCGTGACACCCAGCAAACGCCAACCGGTGGACCTTGCCCGCTGCTGCAGATGCGCCAGGATCTCGGAAGAGTGATACTGCCCCCGCTCCGGGTGGAACGCAAACTCCGGACTCAGCGTCCCGTTGACCACCTCGCAGGACACGCGAAATACGCGCCCCATCTGCGTACAGAGGTCTTCTAGCAGCCGGCGGTCCAATTCGCCGATGGCCAGCAACTCCAGCTTCATTTGTTTTCGACCGCGGCCTTGGCCTCAGCCCCCCCGGCTCGCGCTATCTTGGCGCGGCTTGGGCTGGAACCGTACTTCTTCAGCTTGTTATGCAGGGTGACGCGGTCGATATCCAGGACTTCCGCCGCCCGCGTCTGATTGCCTCCGCATTCTTCCACCACCCGCAAAATGTGGGCCTTCTCGATCTCTTCCAGTGTGCGGCTCTCCGGGCCGTTGCCGTTGTTCCCCTTCGGCTTGAGGATGAAATCCTGCTCCTGTAATTCCGGCTCCTGCGCGACCACCATGGCGCGTTCTATAGCGTTTTCCAGCTCGCGCACGTTGCCCGGCCAGGGACATGCCTGCAATTGATACATCGCCGCCGCCGAGACCCGTGTGATCTTCTTGTTCATTTCTTTGGAGTACTTGCGAATGAAATGGTCCACCAGCAGGGGAACATCTTCTTTCCGCTCGCGCAGCGGCGGCAGCTCGATCTGGAAGACGTTCAGCCGGTAGTACAGGTCGGGACGGAACTTCCCTTCCTCGATCAACTGCTCGAAGTTCTTGTTGGTGGCAGCCACGCACCGGAAATCCACTTTAATAGGCTGGCTGCTGCCGACGCGCACTATTTCCCGTTCCTGTAGAACGCGCAACAGGTCGGTTTGCGTCTTCAACGAGACATCGCCAATCTCGTCCAGAAACACCGTTCCCCCCTCGGCGATTTCGAATTTGCCCTTCTTGCGGTACTGGGCGCCGGTGAAGGCGCCCTTCTCGTGCCCAAACAGCTCGCTTTCTAACAGCGTCTCCGTCAACGCGCCGCAGTGGATGACCACCAGCGGGTGATACCGCCGTGGGCTGGCGGCGTGGATGGCGCGAGCCACTAATTCCTTGCCGGTGCCGCTTTCGCCCGTAATCAGTACGGTGGCATCGGTAGGGCCGACCGTCTCAATGGCATCGAATACCTTCTTCATCGCCGCCCCCTGCCCGACCAAGTCCGGCGGATGCGCGATTTCCGTCATTTCCTTTAGCCGCAGGTTTTCCCGCTGGGTGCTGCGTTCGCCCAGCGCCTTCTTGACCTTGTAGGCCACTTCATCGGGATCCAGCGGCTTGGTCAGATAGTCGTAGGCGCCGTTTTTCATCGCCTGTACCGCGGTTTCCACCGACGCGTAGCCCGTCATCATAATGGTGATCAGTTGCGGTTCCATCTCGTGCATCCGGCGTTGCAACTCAATGCCGTCGGTGCCGCGCATTTTGATGTCCACCAGCGCCACATCCCATTTGCGCTCGGCCAAACGGGTCAGGGCGTCGCTGGCGTTTTCCGCTGTGCCGATTTCATAGCCTTCCTCGCGGAACCATTTGCCCAGCGAATCACGTACGCTCAACTCATCATCCACGATGAGTAATTTGCCCTTTGGATTCACCTCCACCTCCTAAACATCCGGTGATCGGGTGATCGGGTGATCGGAAAGAGGCTTGCTGCCTTTTCGATCACCCGATACCGGCGTTCTCCGCTCCGGCTTGTTGTACCTCGGCAGCCGCCTCCTCCACGCTCGCCGATGCGTCCAGCGGCAGGAAAATGTGGAAACAGGCGCCGCGCCCGGGTTCAGAATCAACTTCGATCCTGCCTTTATGCCGCTCGACAATACCCTTACTGATCGCTAACCCCAGTCCCACACCTTTGCCTCGTTCTTTGGTGGTCACGAACGGTTCGAACAGCTTCGGCAGCACCTCCGGCGAGATGCCGCTGCCGTCGTCGCGCACCTCCAGTTCGACCTGTTTGGCCTGCGGCACAGACCGGCTGCACAGCCAAAGATTGCCTCCGTGCTGCATGGAGTCGATAGCGTTCATGATCAGCGCCAGTAATACCTGCTCGATCTGCGCGCCATCGCAGTACGCATCGGGCAACCCTGGCGCCAATTGCAGGTGCCACTGGATACCGTTCATCTCTAATTGATGCTGCACCAGTTTTACACAGCGCTCCACGATCACATTCAGATCCACAGGCCCCAGGTTCATGGGCGCCACGCGCGAAAACGTCAGGAGGTTGCGTACCAGGTCGCCGCAGCGCCGGCTCTCGGATTCCACCAAGTCCAGGCATTGCCGCGCCTCGCCTAGCCGGTCCGGAAGACGCTCCAGGTCGCCGTTGTCGATCCATTTCTTAATTAGCTTGGCATAGGTCAGGATACCGGACAGCGGATTATTCACTTCGTGCGCCACCACTGCCGCCAGCTTGCCGATGGACGCCATCTTTTCCGCGCGCAAAAGATAATCGTGAGCCTTCTTTAATTCTTCGGTCTTCTGCTCTACGCGCCCTTCCAGTGTGCGCGCCCAGGCGGTGATTTCCTCGTTGGCATCGCGCAAGCGCAGACTCATGATATTGAACGACTCGGCCAATTCGCCGACTTCGTCGTCGGAATTCACCGGCAGTTGCAGTCCCAATTCCCCTCTCGTCAGACGCTGGGTGCCATTCGTCAGAGCCTTAATCGGCCGGTGCACCACTCGCCAGACGAAGACTCCGCTCACAATGCAAATACCGATCACGGCAACGACGGTATAGCTCAGCATCTGCCGCGTGGTCTCCCGTAACGCGGCATCCGTGGTATTCAGGGACATGTTGATATCCAACACCCCCAGAATCTGCTGGCTGGCTGGGTGCGCGTGGCAGTCGGCGTTGGCACAGGACGGCCGATTTTCAATCGGATTGATCACTCCGAGTATGCGCGAGCCGTTGGTTCCGTAAGTGCGGAAGCGGTCTGGCCGGTTCAGCCGGGCCAGCGGTTGCGCTTGCGCATGGCAGGCATAGCAGGCCTCCGCACTTTTATCGACGTTGTGGTTGATCTCCGAAGGGTCGCTGGAATAGCTGATCCGGCCTTCGGGATTCAAGATGCGAATGCGCACAATTCCCGGCTCCGCACCCAAGGTGCGGATAATCCGGTACATAGCTTCTCGGTCGTTGCGCAGCATGTGATACTCCGTGCTGCGCTTGACCGTATCACTCACGCGTTCGGCCGCTCGTAAAGTCGCCGCCTCCAGGTGGTGCCGGTGCAGGCGGATGTTGGCATATCCCAGCGCCCCGAACGTCACCAGCATAGCCACCGTTAACAATAGGATCAGCTTAATTCCAAGGTGTCGACGATAAATTTCTCGCAAACTCCACGGCGGCCCCTGCGGCCCGTCCGGATCTCCGAAGGCCCCGTGGGCTTCAACGGGCGGCGGGTCTCCTTCCGTGTTTTCATTCTGCCGAAACATCGCTAGCAGCCGCACCCTAGTCGACAATCCTGTAGCAAATTTCATCACGGCCATGGGCAGGTGGCGCCAGGCTTAGAAGTTATACTACTTCGCTGTGTGCCCAGCATGAGTATCCCGCGCTACGATTTGTTTGGATGTGATTCCACTCACGGTATTCAGTGACCCGAGACGGGCACGGAGTAGCGTTTTGCCCTATTGCAATTTTCATCAGTGTGCTGTCGAAAACCACAACAGTAATGGCTTGACACGCAGTGGCCGGGGGGGGTATGGTACCTTCGATCCACGGTGCTGATCAGATAAGTTTACACATGATCATAGGCGGTTGACGGGTCATCTGTGATCTGGTTGAGGAAATTGCCATTTGGAAGCAATCTTGGGATTCTCGGTCATTTCTGCTCCCGAAATGGGACGCTAATTGCCGCAAAGGAGGCAGCTCTAGCTGTCATAGGTTTTGCACAACGTGTGTCTCATAAGTGTTTGATTCAACGGTCCTTCGCGTACGACAACGACACGTTCCCCTGTGGCCCTCCCCCTCCTTCAGCAAGCACAGCGCCAGCCCAGAGTGTGATCGATTTGATGTGTTGCTTCGTTCTTGGCCTTCGGGTGCGGGTTTGTGGCGTGTCAGTTTTATGCTTCCGAAGGAATGCTAATGAAAATGCAATTTGTTTAGACGGACCGTGGGATCGCGGGCAAAGCTTCAATGACATCCAAAAACCTCAGTTAAGCCACGGCACTCTTCGGTTTGGCC
>Ga0326728_10023934_pt1 | contig 11124 bp, 12 predicted proteins | sample MB3enrmetagenome_FD_207602 | JGI IMG/M metagenome (GOLD analysis project Ga0326728, IMG submission 207602) | Lab enriched peat soil microbial communities from McLean, Ithaca, NY, United States - MB31MN | ecosystem: Environmental > Terrestrial > Soil > Wetlands > Peat | place: USA: New York... | reverse complement strand
TCCCCCGGTGCTGATGGGCGATGGGGACGACGCCAACCGCGCCTCCGCGCTGGAGATGAATGCGCCCTTCACGAAGAAGATCATGAAGCGGCAGAACCAGCTCAACCGCTGCCTGCAGGCCGCGCTCGACTTCCAGATCGAGCAGGCCCAGCTCGCGGGCGCGCTGGGCGAGAACGTCGACACCGACTACACCATCGAGTTTCCCGAGATCGTGGTCAAGGATCTGCAGAAAGGCGCGCAGACGCTGGCCGGCGTGTCCACCGCGATGCAGATTGGGCAGCAGGAGGGCTGGATCACCGGGCAGACGGCGGCACGCGCATTCCACACCGTGCTCGCGGAGATCGGCGTCGACATCGACGACTCGAACAAAGAATACGAGGACGCGCAGCAGGAGAAGCAGGACCGCGCCGCGCAGCAGCAGGACCAGTTCGCGCCGCAGTCGCGGCTCTCGAAGGCGCTGAAGACGCTCGGGTCGCCGAATCCCGCGGATGTGGCCGGCAACGGTCCGGATGACGATCTGCTCGACGCGGCAGAGCAAAGGAGCCTCGTTCAGTAATGGCCGACTCCCGCGCACAGGCGTATGCCGAGCAGCTCCGCTCACTGGCGGACGCCGCGGAGGCGCTCAACCCCGAGGCGCGCCGGCGCATCGACAAGCTGCTGCGTGATGCCAACCGGGAGATCCTGGCCGACGTCGCGCGCTCGGAGCCGGGCAGCTACAACGCCGCGCGGCTGCAGGCGCTGAAGGCGCAGGTTCAGCGGGTGATGGAAGAGTTCGCCAGCCAGGCCTCCAGCCAGGTCGAGGACCTCGAAAAGACGATGTACGAGAAGGCGGGGCAGAGCGTGAACGCGACGGTCGCCGCCGGCACGGGCAGCATCGTCGTGCACCCGGTGCTCGACCAGGCCGCGCTGCAGATTGTGCAGGGCTACACCGCGGACCTCATCACCGGACTCACACACGACGCCAGCGCGAAGATCAACGCCGCGATCCAGCGCGCATTCCTCGGCCAGGCGGATCTGCAGCAGCTCGTCGCGCAGATCGGCGGTGCGCTCGAAGGCGGCAAGTTCTCAGGACTCTTCAGCCAGGTGGGCGAGCGCGCTCTCTCGATCGCAACCAACGAGATCATGCGGGTGCAGTCGCTGGCTTCATATGCGCGCGTCAACGCGCTCAAGGAGCAGCATCCCGGCCTGATGAAGGCGTGGATGCACGTTCCGATCGCGATGGTCCCGCGCATCGGGCATCTGCATGCCGATGGGCAGCTGCGCAAACCAGGCGAACCGTTTTTGGTGGAAGGAGAGGAGCTACAGTATCCGCGCGATCCCTCGGGCTCGGCGGAGAACACGATCAACTGTCACTGTCTGCTGATCCCGCATCTCGGTGACGCCGATTTAAAGCCTTCAGAGCAGGAGCGCGCGCTGCTCGAAAGCTACGGGATTTCGGTGACTGCGGCGTAAAGTTCCGCTGTTTCCGCGCGTATGGCCGCTACCGCATGGGGAGTGCGGAGCACTCACTAATCTGGCCGAGTACATCCCAGCAGTGAATCGACGGAGGAAGGTATGGCTTCAGCAGTGACGGTTCCAGACGCCCCGAAGCATCTGGACTCGAAGACGAAGAAGAAGTGGCAGGAGACCTACGCCAAGGCGCACGCTCAGGCCAAGATCGATCACCCTGACAACGATTCGATCCAGCGCACAGTGGCCAACAAGGAAGCCAACAAGATGCTGGCCGTGCCCGCGCCCCAGTCGGCCGACGACATCGACGCGCTTGAAGACTGGCAGGTGCTGACGCGCGAGACGCGCACCGCGAAAGACGGTTCGCAGACCCGCCATGTGGTCACCGCCGATGGCCGGAAGTACGCGCATCCGATCAACCGCTCCAGCGACGTGGACCTGTCGCCGGCGACGCCGGGAAGGAAACAGAAGACTGCCGCGGCTGAGGCGGCGAAGTAACGGAGCTGCCATGAACCGTTTCATCTGGCGGCTTGCCGCCGAGGAAGCTAAGACGAAGTCGGTGGACGGGAAGGAGCATCCCGCCTCCGACTTTGCCTATGTTGGAGATCCGGACGATATCTCCACCTGGAGCCTTCCGGATTTCGATGAGGCGCACGTCAAGGACGCTCTCGCGCGCTTCAACCAGGACGAGGTGATTCCCACCGCGAAGAAGAAGGCAGTGGCGAAAAAGCTTGCCGCGAAGGCGAAGAAGCTCGGCATCGATGCCAGCGGCTTCGTGAAGAAGTATGTCTCTTCGGAAGCCGATCTCTCGCTCGATGAGCAGCAGAATCTGCTGAACGGCGCGTTGCTTGAACAGTTCGGCCGCGACCAGTACGGCTCGCAGCGCTTCTGGCTCTTCGAGGCCTTCGACGATTACCTGATCGCGCGCCAGGGGGAGACCGGGAAGCTCTTCCGGATTCCTTACGGGATCGACGGCGATGAGGTGGATCTCCAGGATGCGCAGGAAGTGACCACGGCCTATGTGCCGGTGGCCGAAGCCTGCGCGTTCGTTGCCGAGGCCGATGGCGTCGAGACCGCTCCTGGCAAATATCCCATCACCGTGCTGCGCGCGGGCTGGGGAACGGGCGGCCTGAACGGCCAGGCCGTGCCTCACTACTATCCGCCGGACTTTGTGGCACGCGTTGCCGAGGCGGTTGCAGGCAAGCCCTTCGGCCGCCGGCATCCCGATCAGCGCGGCTCCGATCCGACCGGCGCCACCGATCCCGACCGCATTGCTGGCTGGCTTGAGGGCGGCGCCTTCGTGGGGACTGAAGCGCGTTCCGTGGTCAATCTGTTCACCACTGAGAGCACGCTCCGCTCCAAGCTCGACGAGGCGCGCACCGCCAGGAAGCTCGACATGTTCGCCGTTTCGATGCTGGCGATGATCGGCTACAAGCCCGGCGTCATGGAGGGCAAGCAGTGCCTGGTCGCCGAATCGCTCGGCGAGCTCTACAGTGTCGATCTCTGCCAGCGCGCCGGCGCGGGCGGCCGTTTCCTTACCGCGGCCAGCTTTGCCGGCGACACTCTTCGCGACGCGCAGCTGCGCGCCGTCATTCCACAATCAACCGCGATCGCCCCGGACAGGTCCGGTCGCGTCAACCGCGGCGGCGCAATCGCTGCTGAAGGAGCACTCATGAAGAAGTCGATTCTTCAACTGCTCAACGCGCTTCGGGCGAAGAACGCTGCGCGCTGTGCGGAGCTGAGCCTCGAATTTGCCAATGTGGCCGAGGCCGATTATCAGGCTTTCCTTGAGAAAGTCACAACCGCTTTAGCTGAGGGCTCGTCCGCGGCCGCTGTTACCGCGGAGTCTGCCGCGCAGATCCTGGCCGACGCGCAGCGCGTGCAATCGCGCAACCGTATTGAGACCAAGCTCACCGAGTCGAAGCTGCCCGAGCCCGCGAAGAAGCTGGCCCGCGTGCACCTCGAAGCGGCGCTGACCTCCGAGGCGAACGTTCCCGACGCTGCGATCGATGCTGAGATCGCCGGCGTGCGCGAGGCCTTCGCGGCCTTCGAAAACGTCGGACGCATCACCGGCCCGGCGCGCGTGGGACTGGAGACTGTCGACAAGCTGGCGCTGGCCATGGAAGCGGCCATCGGCGTCAAGGAGTCGATGAACAAGGGCGTGCCGGCGTTCAAGAGTATGCGCGCGGCATACACCGCCATCACCGGCGACTACGATCTCTCCAAGCTGACCGGCGGCGGCGGATTCACGGGCACGCGGATGCTGGCTTCGGAAGCCGTGCTGACCGCGGACTTCCCCAACATCCTGCTGAACTCGATGACCAAGCGGCTGCTGCAGGACTGGGCGGAGCTGGCGCTCGACGGCCTCAGTGACCTCTACACCAAGCAGTCGATCTCCGACTTCAAGCAACAGGACCGGGTTCGCGAAGGCTACTTCGGCGAGCTGCCGATCGTGGGTGAAGGCGGCCTGGGCGACGCGGGCAACACCGGCAACGGGACTCCGAGCTACCTTGAAGTCACGCGGCCCACGGACGAGCACATCTACTACACGCTGCAGAAGCGCGGCGGGATGCTCTCGATCTCCGAGGAGACCATCCGCAACGACGATCTCGGCGCCATCGCACGTTTCCCTGGACGCCTGGCGCGGGCCGGCCGCTGGACGCTGAAGAACTACATCACGTCGTTCTTCGTGAACAACCCCAGCTACACCGCCGACGGCGTGGCCTGGTTCAACGCCGCCCACAACAACCTGGGCGCGGTGGCGCTGTCGCAGGACGCGCTGATCACGGCCGAGGTTGCGCTGCTGACCCAGACCGAGAAGGATTCCGGCGAACCGCTGGGATTGCCGCTCGACTGGATCATGGTGCCTCCGGCCCTGGCGGCAACGGCGCGGCAGATCAACCAGACCAACACCGCCGGATCCAACGCGTTCTTCCAGCGGTTCGGCGCCAATAACGAGCGGATCTACGTGAACGAGAAACTGACCGACACGAATGACTGGTACTACGGCACCCGTCAGGCGAACGCGCCGTTCCTCGAAATCGGATTCCTCGACGGCATCGAGCAGCCGCAGATCTTCCTGGCCAACCAGCCCACCATCGGCACCCAGTTCACCATGGACGAGCTGCAGTACAAGGTCAAGATGGTCTTCAACGGCGCGATCATCGACTTCCGCGGCGTGGGCAAGAACGTCGTCGCTGGCTAACCCATCAACCCCAACTAGCAAGCAGTAGACGCATTGCTGGGCGGCCCCGGAGAGATCCGGGGCCGCGATGAAAAGCGAGGATCTCATGCAGGACAGTTTCCGCAGAAGCACCATCACCTTGCCGCTGCCGGCGCCGTTGGCCGCGGCCAACGGCCAGGTCACTTACCTTTCTCCGCGTCCGCAGCGGATCGCCGGCGCGCAGCTCTGCCTCAGCGATACCGGCGCGGACACGGCGCACACCACCGCGCTGAACACCGCCAAGGCAACGCTGGTGACCGACACGGCCGCCGCGGCGGTGGCCGATGCGGCATACGCAGCCAACCCTGGCGGCGCTGGCTTGCTGGCGGCAAAGACGGCCGCCGACGCGCTCGTTGTCACGGACCAGGCTGCGGTTGCCGCGGCGCAGGCTGCCCTTACTGCAACCGCCGTCACCGTGAAAGTGAATGGCACTGCTGTTTCCGACGCCGGCGCGCTTTCCATCCAGGTTGGCGCGGCAAGCAACTCTGCAGGCACGGACATCACCAGGGGTTCCAATCAGTATCCCGGCGGCGCGCGGCTTAACAAGGGCGACGTGGTGACGATCGACGTGACCAGCGTTCCGGCCACAACGGTGCCCGAGGCGGGTTTCGTGGTCCTCGATATCGTCGAGGTCGACGTCTAGACATTTCACCGAGGGGACCCGGGATACCCAAGATACACGCACGCGCCTCGGAGCCCGGTCTGGGGCGCGTGCAGTAGGAGGAGATAGATGGGTACGTCGACGCCAACCATTCCATCGCTTTCTCAGGCCATCACGGAGGTCGAGAACGCGCAGACGCAACTCTCCAACGACCAGCAGGTGCAAAGCAACGCTGCAGGCAACGTGTCAGCAGCGCAGGCCAAGCTCGATGCTGCCAACAGTGCAAAGTCGCTCGCCGATACAACGGTTACCAACGACGTCGGCCTCTTCAACTCCGCTCTCGACGACCTGATCGCCGCGGCCACCGCCGCAAAGATCGCGCCGCCGGCAGCGCCACCCGCTTCCGACTAAGGAACCGACCATGCCGTTTCCCTACGCCATCCAGGACTTCGTCAACGAGATCCCCAACGTGATCTTCGACGACGCCGTGCGCCTGGGTGGCGTCGACGGCCCGCAGCTGCCCGCGCTGGTGAAGCGCGCCATCCTGCAGCGCTACACGCTCGACAAGCCGCTCGACGTCGTCTCGGATATCGCCGGAAACGGCACGAACTACCTTTCGCTTCCCACGGCTCCCGCGGGCGGCCCGGCCGTTGTCTTCGAGCCGGAGTGGTCGATCCTGAAGTCGCTTGAATTCCCGATCGGGCAGCAGCCGCCGCAGATGATCCTCGACTCGGACTTCCGCGTCTACCGCACTCCCGCCGGCTACCAGATCCTGATCAACTTCGATACACCGCAGACCACGGAATTCCTGCGCGCCACCTGGACGGCGCGTCATCTGCCTGACGGCTCGACGGTCCCCGATGCCGACTTCTACGCGGTCGTTGATTTCGCAGGCTCGCTCGCGGCCGAGAAGCTGGCCACCTTCTACGTCGGCACGGGCGACGCGTCGATCCAGGCGGACGTGGTGAACTACCGCTCGAAATCGCAGGAGATGCTCAACGTGGCCAAGGCGCTGCGCAAGCGCTACTTCAACCACATGGGCATCGACGAGACGGCCGTCGGGGGCGGCGACGAGCAGAAGCCCGCAATCGCCATCGGCAATCAGTACCTCGAACAGAACTCCGGCGTCGATCGCCTGGTCCACGGAAAGTACACGAGGTAGGCCGATGAGCTGGGGCGTGAAGATCTCGGGCGTTGAGAGCCAGGCGCCGCAGGTGCAGGAGGCGATCCGCGAGGGCGAGCAGACCGGCCTCGAAGCGCTCGGCATCAAGGGCGCGGAGATGGTGCAGCAGAACATCGCCACGCCGTTCGACGGCAAGCCTCCCGCGGTCTGCTTCGAAAATCTGATCGGCTCCATAATCTCGCACTTCGAGTGGCTGCCCGACGCGGCGCACGAGATCATCGGTGTCTCTCCGCAGCTCGGCGCGGATAAGTACGCGGCTCCTGTGGAGACGGGCGCGCGTCCGCACATGCCGCCTCCCGATGCGCTGCTGCTCTGGGTGCAGAAGAAGTTCCAGATCGACGACGAGAAACAGGCGGCGTCGGTGGCGTTCGCGGTGGCGAAGTCGATCGCGAAGCGCGGCACCTCGGGTCACCAGATGTTTTCGCGCGGCCTGGAGCAGCTTGAGCCGCTCGCCGTGCCCACGCTTGAACACAACATCGCGCTGGCTCTCGCGCGCCACGGCTTCGTTGAGGCCACGGGCTGAGAGGAGAGAAATCTGATGGGTCATGAAATTCGGCAGCATTTCAAACATTTCCTTGGGTTGGTGAATGAATCCTACGACCAAATGGAGAGGATTTTGCTCTCAGATCGTGATAAGGAATCAAAACTCCTGCTCCTGGGAAAAATGATGAGCGATGCAATTCGCTTGCATTTCACGAATTTACTTAACAAGCAAGACGCGTGCAGAACTGAGGCACAAACTCGTGGATAACGAGCAGGCTGCAAAATTCGAGGCGACAGCATGAGCGCACTCGATGCGGTTTCGGCAGTGTGGACGCGCCTGAAGACGATCGAGGGCGTCGGGCCCAACGTCTACAACATGCTGCGCGAGGCGACGACCGATGCCGCATTCAAAGCCATCTTCGTCGATGCGACAACCGATCCAACGCAGCCAATAGTGCGCGCCTGGCGCGTGACCCGCGTGGCCACCGCCGGCAAAGACAGCCCGTTCATGAACGCCGAGAGCGACACGCACAACGTGGAGATCTCCGGCTTCATGAGCTACCAGGATGGCGTCTCGGAGCCGGTCATCCAGCAGGTTATCGAGAATATCCGGCTCGCGTTCAACCCGCTCGGCGCGGACGGATCGGCGGCCAGGCGTTTCGTCGATGTGGATCATCCGCAGGGCCAGTTCGACTGGTCGGGACCATTGCAGATTGTCGGGCCGCGGCTCGGGATGCTGGGAAGCGTCCTGGTGCACGCGGTCCTCATGAACTACCCGGTTACGGAATTTCCGCTCTGAGGAGGGCGTAACAAATGCCAGCAGGCTTCACAACCCAACGTTCTATCCTGCGCAACATCGTCGTCGGTGGCGGCATTCAGCTCACGCTGAACGAAGTCATGCTCGATGCGGCGCTCACCTACCGCATGCGCCCCGAGACCAGCGGCTTCTTCCAGTTCGAATCAGAGGTTGAGTCGGACTACCAGTACGCCGGCAAGGGCACCTCGTTCGCCACCGAGTCGCGCGAGATCGCGCGCACGGCGAGCGGCGAGTTCCGCACCCGCGTTGACGATTACCTGGCCGGCTGGCTGCTCTCCATGGTGATGGGCAACGATGCCTTTGTCGCCGGAGCGGTCGGGCCGCCCGCCACGCCCAACACGCATACCATCACCTGGGCCGACACGGGCGCTCCCGCGCAGCTCACCAACATCTACATCGAAGACGCGCCGGGACTGAAGTACAAGTTTCAGGACACGAGCCTCTCAAAGGTCGTGATCAGCGGAACCGACAAGGGCTCGCTGATGGCCGCCTGCAGCTTTATCGGCACCGGCCGGTACCAGGACGGCGCGATGGTCGCGCTGCCCGCGCTGCCCACGGCGCAGTACCTCTACGGATCGGACTGCACCGTGTCGATCGGACCGACAGGCGACGCGGTCTCGATGAAGCCGCGCGTGTTGAGCTTCGAGGCGACCTTCGACCACGCGAACGATCTCTTCCGCTCATTGGGCGGCGGCCTGTACCCGGTGTTCCCGCGCTACGGCAATCCGCTCATGGGGCTGAAGCTGGTCATCGCTGTCGACACCACGAGCGATGTGCGCGACTGGAAGGTCAACCGCACGCTGCTCGAAGTCAAGCTCGACATCGTGAGCGGCGCGGCCGAACTGCATCTCGACTATCCGGCCGTGATCATCAAGAAAGCCGACATCGGAGAAACCGAGAAGTACGTCACCTACACGGTCGAGTTCGACAAGGACGATCTGCTGCAGCCCACGGGCGGCCAGATCTGCACCGCGACGGTGAAGAACAGCGCAGCTGCATACCTGATCGCGGCCTAACGGTTTCCCAGGCCGCCTCAAGCGAAGGGGGCGGCCGGGTTTTCCTCCCGGCGCGTGGTGATACACAAATCGCGCGCCGTCTTTTTGGAGGCCTGACGTTTTTGGGAGGATTCCATGAAGAAGCAAGTTCCCGCCCCGGCGCCCGTCCTGTTGAACCTGGACGTTCCGCGCGTGATCACGCTCAAATCGAAGAGCGGTGAGTTCGTTTACAAAACCAGGCGCGTCACGCTGAAGGACTGGGAGCAGTGCTTCCTGGGCTTCATCGATCAGTCGCTGCGCGTCGACGGCGAATTCCAGAAGGTCTACGACGCCGACAGCTCGCTGATCGAGCTGGCCGATCGCGTCATCGTCGATTGCAACACCGCCAAGGTCCCCTTCTCACATCGGCTCGCCGTCGGCGCCGTGCTGCGCACCGCTACGCCGGTTGAGGATTCCGGCGCCGAAGTCATGGATCGCGTGGTCATCGGCCTCGGCGCCGTGTGGCCGGTCGAGGGCGCGTCGCAGGTGTTCGAGGGGCTGCTCCATTGTTTCCGGTATCCGTCGATCGAGGACCTGAAGCGCTGGAAGTTTGAGAACAGCCGGGTGCGCGTGCGCGGCGAAGGCAAGGACTCGGTATCGTCGTATCCCTCGCGCCTGGCCATCGCCATGAAGCTCTACGACGATCTCATCGAATCGGTCGACGGCTACGCTGTGGGCGGATCTCCGCTCGAAGGCAAGGAGAACATCGTCCGCGAGATGGATGGCGCGCACAAGGCTATGGCGGTGATGGCGCTGTTCACGCGCGACAGCGAGGTGGACGTCCAGTGAAACAGGTGATTGTGCGGCGGGCGATCGCGGAGATGTTCAACGAGGGCTTCATGGCCTCGGAGATCACGCGCACGCTGAACAATACCGATCCCGAGTTGCGGCCGCAGGCCTTTGAGAGCATGCGGCCGCCGCGCACGGTGCCGGACGGCTGCTTCGAGTTCGCGCATCATCTCATCTGGCTCGAAGGCCTGCTGGAGATCGCCCCAGTGAGTCTCACCGCCGATGAGGCGGAGGGGCTGATGGCGCTGAGCCGCGAGCGCGCGCGCTTCCGCAGCGAGCATCCTCCGTGCGTGAAGTGCGGCGCACCCAATGAGAAGGCGGCGTTCCGCTGCCGCGAATGTTACGCGGAGATCCAGAAGATCTAGATGGCGACGACGGTACAGATCGAACTGTTGGTGGACGAGAAGGGCGCCGTCCAGGGCATCCGCTCGTTCGACGGCCAGCTCAAGGGCACGAAGGGCACAGCGGGCCAGCTCGACGCGACCCTGAAGCAGCTGAACACGACGCTCGACAAGACGGCGACGTCGGGCGCGAACGCCGGCACCGCCGGCAGCCGCGCCATGCGCCAGGTGAAGCAGGAAGCGCTCTCCACCCGCGAAGGCGTGAAGCTGGCGACGGAAGAGTTCGACATCCGCATGCCGCGCGCTTTCAAGAATCTGATCTCTCAGAGCAAGCTGGCGCAATCGGCGATCAGCGCCATCGGCCCCGCGCTGATGGGCATCGGCGCCATCCAGATCGGCGCGCTGGTGTTCTCGCAGCTTTATCAGGGCGCGAAGAAGCTGTGGGAGGAGCATCTCTCTCTCACCAAGGCTGCAGACGACTACGCGCAGGAACTCGAAAAGATCAAGCAGCAGGATTTCGGGAACACCCGCTCGATCGCCACCACGCAAATGCGCATCCAGGAGGCGACGCGCGCCATAGAGGAATATCGGCGTGAAGCTGATGCGGCGGCGAACTATCGCCCCGGCATTTTCTCGACGTCAAGCCTTCTGAACTTTGTGATCCCCGGCAGCGGAGCGCTCGCGCAGTGGGCCGCCAACCGCAGCGCATCGCACGATCTGCAGCAGAAGCAATACGACGAGCAACGACAACTCGATAAGCTGCAGCACGAGAACCTGGTCGAGCAGCAACACGAGCAGCGCATGGCTCAGATCGATCTGAATCATGCAAGAGACGAAGAGCTCACCAAAGAACAGCGCATCACGGCGGAACTCCAAAAGCAGCAGGAGATCCTCAGTGAGAATGCGCGCTACGGTTACGAGCGCGAGACCGCGCGCGGCAACGTCGCGGTGCGCAACCCGGTAGCGACGACGCTCCTCAACACCGGCAAGCTCACTCCCGAGGCGATGAAAGAGCTGCAGGCCGCCGGGGAGGCTGATGCGCAGCGCTTTCAACTTCAGAAGGAGAAGGGTCAGGAACTGCGCCGCATGCAGGAGGAGGCGCTGGAGGCGAGCCTGCGCGGCGTTCAGCTCTATCGCGCCCAGGAAGCATTTGCGATCGAGGAACTGAAGGCGAAGGACATCGACTCCGTCGCCGCGCGGAAGG
>Ga0326728_10023933_pt1 | contig 11125 bp, 6 predicted proteins | sample MB3enrmetagenome_FD_207602 | JGI IMG/M metagenome (GOLD analysis project Ga0326728, IMG submission 207602) | Lab enriched peat soil microbial communities from McLean, Ithaca, NY, United States - MB31MN | ecosystem: Environmental > Terrestrial > Soil > Wetlands > Peat | place: USA: New York... | reverse complement strand
AACCTCGCTGTAATCGCAGCGGGAGAGTGACCCGGCATACCAAATGCGCGGGGCGAGTTGCTGCCGGAGGTGTATATGGCTGAGCCCGACATACTGGGCCTTCAAGCTACATAGCGGATCAAGGGGATACTCCGCGCATCGCCCGACCAGCGGCTGACCACTGCTCACCCTGGCGCCGGCCACCCCGAAATGCCCGAAGAAGAGCTTATAGTTTCTAGGCCGCTGCTCAAAGCGCCGGTTGAACTCATCGAGTTGCCTCGCGAAGTTCTCACCTAGACTGTGCTCGTTACCAGCCATCTCAGCTTTCCGGGGATACGGGAAGATCGCGACAGCAGCCTCTCCAATCTCAATCATGTCCGGCTCGGTGCAAAGATAGATGGGGTGGGCGGCCTTGGCTCGTGCCAGAACGTGGGAGTAGGCTTCATACTGCACCTCGTCAAGCGGTTGTTGTCGCTAGGAATTGGTCGGCCCTGCGGCTCGCGCTGGTCATCTTCAGAGTAACAGGATTCCCACAGTCCGCCAACACATTGTTCCCTCCGAATATCCTATGCAGTATTTCGAAGGGAAGAGAGAGTAGCCTCGATTTCTGCGAGCTTGGTGAGCAGCCGTTCCTGCCGATCCGCGGGCGGCCCGCATTTCATCTCCCAGTACGCCCGGAGCTTTTGCTCGGCCGTTTTTGCCAGGCTCAACAGCGCAACGTCCCCGCCAGTTTCCTGAGGGCGTTCAATTTTCAGCCTGAGTTCGGAAGGATTTCCGGCGAGTAACATTTCTCGCAACTTGTCTTGGGCCTCGCGACTCAACGATTCGTGCAAGCCCTTCCCTACAGTTACCACCACTTTCACTCGAGCATCTTTCAGCCGCGACGGCTCCAAGCCCGGGGGAAGCTGAAACTCTCCGTCTTCATAGCGCACGTGCAATTTCATCATCGGTCGCGTCGGAGATTGCTGGAACGACACCTCAAGATCAGCCAAATCCGGGAAGGGTTCTGGTTGTTTCAGCGTCACCAAGTTGTAACCTTTATCTTCCATTTCGCTGTAGTCACAGCGCGACAGTGAGCCGGCATACCAGATTCGCGGCGCCAGCTGTTGCCGTAGATGAATGTGGCTCAGCCCGATGTACTGTGCGCCGAGGCGCCGGACAGGATCGAGCGGGTATTCGGCACACCGGCCAGTAAGCGGTTGTCCGCTACTCATTCTTGCCCCGGCCACACCGAAGTGCCCAAAGAACAAGCGGTAGTAGCCGGGCCGCCGCGCGAATTGCCGATTGAACTCTTCCATCTGCTCGACGAAGGCCTCTTGCATGCCCTTTTCCTGTGGTGTACCTATCCAATCCGCCTTCTGAGGATAGGGGAAGGTGGCTATCGCTATACGGTCGAACTCAATGAATTCCGGCTCGGTTGATAGATAGATGTTGTGCTTGCCTTTTGCTTTCGACAAAGCATATAAATCTCCATCACTTTCCTTACCGTGGTTTCCGGAGACAATCAGTACTGGCGCATGCTCCGCCATGCGAATCACCATATCAATCCAGATATTCCGTTCCTTGATCGTTGCTTTGTAGGTGGTCAGGTCGCCATTGATTACAAACAGGTTTGTATTCTGGCGGATGCCGTCGCACACGAACCATTCCAAGCACCGAACGGTATCACCGAAATACCGGTCTTCCTCCAGATGTACATCTCCGCAGTGGTTGACTCGCAAAGTCATAAAGAATCCATCGTTGTTCTCGCGGTGCGAACTAAGCCATAACTTCGCCGTTTGGTGAAGCTAATGGCTAGTTTTCAACCCTCGATATTTCCAAAGTGAACGATCAGCACGAGGCGGCCTGCTTCCGCAGTGGGATAGAGAGCCATATTTCCGGTTCGACCGGGAATGGTTCCCAAAACCCTTGGCAACGCCTTGTTAGTGATGCCAAGACCGATAGGAGCGTGGCCCGCTTTCAAGGCCCAGTTGTCCTACTTTCGGGTAGGGTATTTCCCGTTCCAAATCCAGCTATCTATCCACTCAGCATCGTTTCCGAGTGGGCAATGCCTCCCGAATCTCGAGTTGACCCCTTTGAATCGCCGCCCGACACCTGAAGGCTCTCCGTAGCTTCCCGAGTACTTTGACAGAACGATTGTGCAATTTCTTACATACTTGCAAATTACTGTGGGTAAGTACATTATCGAATTAGCATGCTGCGTGCTATTTCGCCAAGAGATCCGGGTTTCCCCATGGACACAAGGATCCTGGCCGTACTGACCAGCACTCTCGTTTCTCCCTCCCAACCCATAAGCCTCGGGGCGCCTGCGGAAGACCATTCCCAAACGGGAAGCGTCGCAGCCCCAGGGGAAAGTGCGCACGTGCTAGGAGCGTGATACCATGAAATCACCACTTGAAATTTTTCTCTCTTTTTTCCACTCGACCGGACCCTTAACCCCGAGGGGCATCGGAGGCCCCAGGATTCGTGCCCGGGAAGCCTTTGCTTATATCGTGGTTTTTACGCTGGCGCTAGTAACGGTGGGGGTCTTCGTAAGCTGGCACATCGCAAGCTTGCGTCAGAGAGAGATATCCAACTGGCGGGCCCGACAATCCAGCATTGCAGACGATCGAGCACACAGCGTCTCAGCCTGGTTAACCGCGCGCCAAGCTGACGCGCATGTCTTTGCCGCCCTCCCTTCGGTTCGCGCGGTTCTACGTGCTCATTACGAGGGAGGACAGTTCCCGAAATACCCCTCGGCCGGCCTGTCGGATTCGTTGGCAGTTCTGGACGAAATGGCGACGTCGTATTCCTACGCCGGGGTCTACATTTTAGATCGCGATGCACACGTCGTGGTGCAGTCAAGCCGATCCATCCCCTTGGACCCCTTATTTGCCGAAACCTGCCGAGCCGTGGCCCATTCGGGAGTGATGCGAATCGATCTTGTGGACGACCTGCCGCACCGGACTCTGATAGGTTTCAGCGCCCCCGTGTTCCCCGCACCGGGTACGACCGATGCGGGCCGGCCACCCGGCCAAATGCTGGGAATTGTGCTGGTCGTTTCCGATGCGTCGCAAACCCTGTTTCCTCTAGTGACGCGGGAGGTAGTTCCAACTCGCACCGGCGAGACACTTCTGGTGCGCCGTGAGGGGAACGACATCGTCTTTTTCTCCCCCCTGCGCAATGTTCCACCCGGGTCACCGAACTTACGATTCCTCCTTTCCGCCGCTCCCACTCCCGCGCGGCTCGCTTTGACAGGCCGGGAGACCTTTGCGGAGTACAACGACTACCGGGGTGTCCCGTCGCTGGCGGCGACACAGCACATTCCGGTGACCGGTTGGGGGATGGTTCGCGAGATCGACCGCGCCGAAGCCTTGGAGGATTTTCGCCGGATGGCAATTGCCGAATGGCTGGCAGCGGGGCTCTTAGTCATCCTCCTGGGTGGCATGCTGCTGTTCTTTCGGCGCTACGTGGTGACGAGGGTCCGGAAGCAGGAAGAGGAACAGTTCCGTGCGCTTCTGGAATCGGCGCCCGATGCGATGGTGGTGGTGAACAAGGGGGCAGAAATCGTTCTCCTGAACCTTCAGGCGGAGAAACAGTTCGGATACTGCCGGGATGAACTTGTCGGGAAGAATGTGAAGAGCATCATTCCCGTGGGTTTTGCGGAACGGCTGGTGGCGGACGCTCTTCGATCCGTGGAAGAGGCGCTGGCGCAGCAAATCGGTACGGGGATTGAGCTTATGGGGCGGCGGAAGGATGGAAGCGATTTTCCCATCGAAATCATGCTGAGCCCGCTGAAAAGCACCGAGGGAATTCTGGTGACCGCCGCGATCCGCGACATCAGCACGCGCAAGGATGCGGAAGAGCATCTGGTGCAGATGGAGAGCAGGTACCGCGGGCTGCTGGAAGCGGCGCCCGATGCGATGGTGGTGGTGAACCAGGGGGGAGAAATCGTTCTTCTGAATGTTCAGGCGGAAAAACAGTTCGGATACCGCCGGGATGAACTTGTCGGGAAGCATGTGAAGAGCATCATTCCCGAGGGTTTTGCGGAACGGCTGGTGGCGGACGCCCTTCGACCCGTGGAAGAGGCGCTGGCGCAGCAAATCGGTACGGGGATTGAGCTCATGGGGCGGCGGAAGGATGGAAGCGATTTTCCCATCGAAATCATGCTGAGCCCACTGAAAAGCACCGAGGGAATCCTGGTGACCACCGCGATCCGCGACATCAGCACGCGCAAGCGGGCGGAGGAAGCCCTCCGTGAAAGCGAGGAAAAATACCGCTCGCTGGTGTGGCATATCCCTGACGTCGCCTGGACCCTGGACGCCGAACTCCGCTTTGTCTTCATCAGTAAGAACATCACCGCTATAAGTGGCATTTCCGCTGACGAGGTTGAGGAACAGGGCCTTGATTTCTATCTTGCCTCCCTCCATCCCGACGACGTTCACAAGGTGAAGGATGGCCTGCGCGCGCTCTTTGCCGAAGGCCGGGCGTATGACGTGGAGTGTCGTGTGAAGCACAAAGACGGGAAGTGGGTGTGGGTGCACGACCGCGCTCTCGCCACCTACGAGATAAACGGCAGCCGGTACACTGACGGATTGCTTTCGGACATTACCGAGCGCAAGCAGGCTCAAGAGGAAGTAAACCAGTCGCGGCAGATGCTTAAATCCGTCCTGGATACTATTCCCGAGCGCGTCTTCTGGAAAGACAGGAACATTGTGTATTTAGGCTGTAACCAGGCCTTCGCGCTTGATGCAGGGTTGAAAGACCCGGCGGAGATCATCGGCAAGACCGATTATGAGCTTGTTTGGAAAGAAACGGCGGAAAGTTATCGCGTCGATGACAAGCTGGTGATGGAGCAGGAGGCGCCTCGGCTCAAATACGAGGAAATACAAAACAGGCCGGACGGAAGTCTGATATGGCTCCGCACCAGCAAGTTGCCGCTGCGTGACCGGGAAGGCAAAGTGATCGGGATGATAGGAACTTACGAAGACATCACCGAACGGAAGCGGGCGGAAACGGAACTTCGGCTGACGCAATTCTCGGTGGAGCATGCCGCGGACGGCATCTTCTGGATGGACCCACAAGGCCGTATCACCCGGGTCAACGAGGCTGCCTGCCGCTCTCTAGGACGTTCCCGTGGGGAGCTTCTTTCCCTGTCGATCCCGGATATAGATCCGCTTTTCCCCAAGGAAGCTTGGGGGGCGTTCTGGGAGAAGCTCAAATCATCCGGCTCGGAGACTTTTGAAACCCAGCACCAAACCAAGCAGGGAAGGGTTTTCCCGGTAGCGGTAACTGCGAACCGCCTGGAGTTTGACGGGAAGGAATACAGCCTCGCCTTCGTGCGTGACATCACCGAGCGCAAGCGGGCGGAGGCGGAACGCATGCGCCTGATGACGGGTATCGAGCAGGCCGCGGAAGCCGTGGTGATCACAGACGCGAAAGGGGATATTCAGTATGTCAACCCGGCGTTTTCAGCCATGACGGGTTACAGCCGTGAGGAGGCTCTCGGCAAGAATCCCCGCATCCTCAAATCCGGCAAACAGGACGCGGCGCTTTACGCAGGAATGTGGGCCACCATCCTTGCCGGTCAGCCGTGGAGAGGGGAAATGATCAACTGTCGCAAGGATGGGAAGCTCTATACGGAAATGATGTCCATCACCCCTGTGCTCAACGAGCATAAGGAATTGACACACTTCGTCGCCATAAAGGAGGACATCACGGCTCGAAAGCTCTTGGAAGACCAATTCCGCCAGGCCCAGAAGATGGAGGCAGTGGGACGGTTGGCCGCCGGGGTGGCACACGATTTCAACAACCTGCTCACGATCATCCTCGGGTACAGCGATCTGCTGCTCGGTGGGTTTGTCTCCGGTGATCCTATGCGGGCCTACACTACCGAGATCAAGGGCGCCGGGGAACGAGCGGTAGGCTTGACGCGACAACTGCTGGCCTTCAGCCGCCAACAAGTTCTGGCCGCACAGGTTCTTGACTTGAATAATCTGGTGGCCAACTTAACCAAGATGCTGAAACGATTGATCGGCGAGGACATCGACTTGGTCTTCAACGCAGGGCCTTCCCCACCCACGGTCAAGGCTGATCCGGGGCAGATCGAGCAGGTTCTGATGAACCTGGCCGTCAACTCTCGCGACGCCATGCCGCGGGGAGGCAAACTGACCATCGAAACTTCCCATGTCCAGGTAGACGAGGCCTATAGCAGCACCCATTTCTCCATACCCGCCGGCCCTTACGCCGTGCTAGTGGTGAGTGATACCGGATGCGGGATGGACAAGGATACCCAAGCCCACATATTCGAGCCCTTCTTCACCACGAAAGAGCAGGGAAAGGGCACAGGTTTAGGCTTGGCGACGGTCTATGGAATCGTCAAGCAGAGCGGGGGTTATATCTGGGTTTACAGTGAACCGGGGACGGGTACAACTTTCAAAATCCATCTGCCGGCGTTCAAGGGCCCTCTCCAAGCAGCCCAGGAGAGTGCGGTTCCGGCGGGCGGCTCGGAAACCGTCCTGCTGGTCGAAGATGATGCCGGCCTTCGCGAACTGGCGCGGATGGTCCTGGTAGCCCGGGGAGGGTACAAGGTTTTGGAATCAATCGGTGGCAAAGAGGCGCGGCTGTTCGCGGAACAATATAAGGGAACGATCCATCTGTTGCTGACCGACGTGGTGATGCCGGGGATGGGCGGGCGTGAACTCAGCGAAAAATTAGCGACCCTCCGCCCGGAGATGAAGATTCTCTATATGTCAGGCTACACGGATGACACCGTGCTGCGCCATGGCGTGCTGGAGGAGGGAATGGCGTTCCTCCAGAAGCCTTTCACGGCCGAGTCGCTGCTTCGCAAAGTGCGCGATGTCTTGGATACCCGGCCGCAGGCCTGAACATCTGCCGAACCGAGGCCGAGCGAACGATTTGAGATGTGGGTGGCGCCGCATTGGTTCCCGTCCGCGAGCATTGGCGGAAACATGAAAATCAAGATCATGGCGGTTGATGACGATCCGCTAGACTTGAGGCTTCTAAAAGCCTCGTTGGAACCCTACGGATATGAGGTTCTGGCGGTCGGGGATAGCCGCGACGCCTTGAAGCTGTTGGAAGTTGAAAAAGTCGATGGTTTGTTTGTCGATGTTCGCATGCCTTGCCTGGACGGCTTTGAGCTTACCCAGTTGGTGCGCATATTGAAGCTCAACGGCCAGGTCCCCATCGTTATGCTCACCGGGTCGGATGACGGGGAAACCATGCGGAAAGGCTTCAATTTGGGCGTCAGCTTCTTCCTGGGCAAGCCTTTCACGCGTGAGCGCGTGCACAAACTGCTGGGAGCGATCAAAGGCTCCATGGAGCGGGAGCAGTTGCGCTACGTTCGGGTCCCCCTTCATGCAACGGTGGGATGCAGTTGGGGATATCACAGCGCTGGACAATTCAAGTCTGACTGTCAGGACATCAGTGAGGGTGGAATGCGCCTCAGCCCCTTGGAGGGACTGGTGGTGGGTCAAGCTGTGAGCTTGGCTTTTACCCTCCCAGACATCTCGCAGAAATTAAGCGTGAACGCCCAAGTGGTTCGAAAAGTCCCGGACGGCGGGATTGGAATGAAGTTCGCCGCCCTTCTCCCACAGGAAAAATCATCACTTCACCAATACATCAGTGCGTGCCTAAAGGGTTGACGTTATGTCGCGGTTGCCAGTTTCCGCCTACCCCGAAGAAGCCGGCCCGGCGAGTCATTCATCGGCTCCGAGCCTGGAATCTCGTACAGAGAATCGCCGCGATCATTGTAGGCGTGTCCTTTGATCAAAGCGCGTTTGTACCTTCGCGAAACGGTACCCTGCGAAACTCCCAAAATGTCGGCCACTTCTTGCTGCGTCAAGAGCCCCGCCTCGCGCAGACGATCACGACGCGCCTTGAGACCATAGCGCTGTAAGATGCCAATGACCATGTTTCCCGTGAAGGCCTGATTCGTGCCGGAAGAAAGGCCGCGTTTGTTCAAGATGTTTGCGATTTCCCCCGTCGTGTGAAGCTCCAGCAGCCGGTCAATCTCCGCCACTATCTCCGGGCGGGTTTTCCGCATCTCCGCCGCAGTAACCGCACGCGGAAGGGTGATCGTTCGGGTGGCTCCTCCCTTAAAACGAAGATGGGCCGTGATTTCTTTGTCTTTGATCAGGGTGACGTCTTCCAGCATTAGCCGGACGATCCGCTTTCGATCCCGTGCGGTCGTGTTCGGGCTGGCCCAAAGCTTGGGAAAATCCGTGGTGAGGGCAAGTATTCGCTTCCGATGCTCAGCGTCGAGGACGCAACGGTCGGCCTGGCATTGGCGCTCATACTCCTCCTGAAATTCTTTCAAAGTCCGAAGCTTCTCGTTCCAATCGGCCTCCAGAGCATCCGCAACCAATCGGTGATCGGGGTCAACCCGCATGTAGCGTCGCTCGGCTAGTTGCACCTCATATCGAGCGCGATCTACCTGCGCCCGCCGAAGACGGTCCGCTTCCTCCAGGCGCGACTGAATCTCGGCTTGCACGCCCAGCGCCACCTCCAGCGCGATCGGAGTCATGGCTTCGACCAACAGCTTGCTAATCGCCGTATCCAAATCTCCACCGAGGATCTGCTGGCACATGACCCGCTTCGTTACTTTAAAGTTGCTTTCTATGCAGGTGTACTCCGGGGTCAAGCGCTCGCGGCGGTTCCGGTAGTGCACCATCATTCGCTCCCCACAACGGCCGCACAGCGCGATGCCTTGCAGCAAGGCTGGACCTTCTCGCGGTGGGATACCCCTTCGCTCCGTTCCGCGGAATCGGGTGTTTTCGTCAAGCCGCCGCTGATTCGCTTCGTATTCCTCCCATGAGATATAGCCCGGGTGGGCATTCGGAAGTAAGGTGTGCCATTGCTCTCTGGGCAGTTTGGTTGCCGACTTGAATGTTCCGTCCGCCTTCTTGCGGATGCGCGTCCGCCCAAACACGTATGCTCCCGCATATCGCGGGCTCCTCAAAATCGCTACCGCCTGACAGTAATCCAGTTCGACCCAAAGCAAATCGTCTTTCCGGGGTCCACAGAATACGCGTTTTGGAAATAACAGATTTTGCTTCCGAATGCTCTTCACTGTTGCCCAAACCGAGCCTTCGCGCCCGAATGCCGCGAACAAGAGTCGAAGGGTTTGTTGCACTTGCACGTCGGGATCGAGGATGACCTTCCCCTTATCGTCGTATACCAACCCCACCGGCAAGCGCAACGCCAATTCTCCGCGTCTAGCCTTGCTCAGGATACCGCCCCGCATACGCGCATAAAGCACATGAAGCTCCGCCTCCGACATGGCGCCCTTTAAGCCTAAGAGCAAGCGATCGTTGAAATTCTTCGGGTCATAAACACCATCCTCGTCAAGAATAAGCGTATCGGCCAGAGCACAGATCTCCAACAACCGATGCCAGTCCGCATTGTTCCGTGCCAGCCGCGACACCTCTAAACCGAGCACAATGCCGGCCCTGCCCATACCTACCTCGGCGACCAACTTCTGAAAGCCCTCGCGGTCGACCGCCGACGCGCCGGAGTGCCCTTGATCGGTGTCGACTACGATGATCCGTTCTCCAGGCCAGCCCAGGGCAACAGCACGCTGGCGCAACCCATGCTGACGTTTGCCGCTTTCGGTGTTTTCAAGGACTTGCCGCGGCGTCGATTGCCGGATGTAAAGGTAAGCATTGCGCTTCAGATGCTCGCTGTTGACCTTCTGGTTCGGCTCGATCATCAGTTGCCTCCTTTTGCCAGACGCTCAGGGCGATTCCGGCGAGAATGATCCCCGCCTGTCCGCGCGACTCTGCAGAAACGAACTGGATCTGTCCGGATGCTTGCCGGGGCTCCGCCATGGGCGGCAACGGGCATTCGGACCAAGCTTCAATCCACGCTTTCATGCCGCGACGAAGGAATAAGGCAAGTCCTAATCCCCTCCCGCTCCCCTCTAGCACCTGACTGCGCATTTCTTCATAGTGAGCGACGAGATTCTGAGTCCCATTGAAGGAAAGTGGTGCAGGAAGCCTGGGACTCGTTAAATCAGTTTTTTTTTCGGTGCGAAAGGCCGCGTTCGATGGTCCGAGGGTGAATCGACACCCCAAAGTGTTTCATAATCAGGTTTGCCAGCCCTCCGACCCTAACAGTGTCGTCCTGGGCGCGACACTGCTCGATGAACTCCATCAACTCGGGTGTGAGTTTGTGGGCCTCCCGAGGACCGCGCTTTCGCGGTATCAACCCTTCCACACCGCTTCGCTCGAAAGCAGCAAGCGCCTGATAAAACGTCGGACGCGAAAAACCAAACGCCTTGGCGGTCCGGCTGACGGGCATGCCTTCAACTCGCGTTCCGCGCAACATCTCGTACTTCACCTGAACAACGTCCCTGGGATCGAAAAAGTCGCTGTTTTGAAACAGCTCGCTCCTGACGGCATTCGGCCGAGGGTTGAGTGTGCCTTGTTCTCGTAGCGATTCGGCTTTGTCCGTATGATGTTTCTTGCTGGGCACCGGCACCTCCTGCAAAGACACTGAAATGTAAATATAATTATATACATATAAGGTTTCCGTCAAGTACCCTTTTTTCGCTCTTACCCTTCAAATAAAAGCAATATGTCGGTTTTCCTCAGCTTATCTGCAATCATGAGCGGCACAATTACCCTAACAATAATGGCATAATTATCCTTACACGCCTGCCGTGCCGCGTCCTCCGTCATGCCCTCAACTTCTCCAGCACCTTAGCAAGTTCGAGCAGATCCTCGGTCCGGAAATGTGACCTGCCTGCCGAAATCACTACGAATGGATCGTCGGGGGCGAGGCTGGTAAATTGTGCTGGAATGGAGCGATAACCGCCGGATTCATCGAAAAAGTACACCCGGTCTTCAGTAAAGTACTTGCGATGGGATACCACCTCGAAGTCTTGGCCTGACAAAGGATGGAATGGATGTGTTATTCGGAAATGGAGAGGCCTAACTCTGCTATGCGGTGCAATCCGTATAGGTTTCTTGTAAGTCTCCCTCGAGTTCCTTGCCGTGGTTACCCGCGACCAGGATAACCGGGGCGTGGTTGCCCATCTGAATGAGCGTGTCAACCCAGAGATTCCGCTCTTGGATGGTCTGCTTGTAGGTCGTGAGGTCACCGTTGACCACGAATAGGTTTGTGTTGGCTCTGATTGCGTCCTCGA
>Ga0326728_10023932_pt1 | contig 11125 bp, 18 predicted proteins | sample MB3enrmetagenome_FD_207602 | JGI IMG/M metagenome (GOLD analysis project Ga0326728, IMG submission 207602) | Lab enriched peat soil microbial communities from McLean, Ithaca, NY, United States - MB31MN | ecosystem: Environmental > Terrestrial > Soil > Wetlands > Peat | place: USA: New York... | reverse complement strand
AGTTGGGCAAGCGCACCAGCCGCGATGTGTTCATCGACATCATCGAGGTGAACAAGCCGGAGCTGGACGCGCAACTGGTCTCGGAGAACATCGCCCTGCAACTGGAGAAGCGGGTCAGCTTCCGGCGCGCGATGCGCAAGAGCGTGGACTCGGCGCTGCGCTTCGGATGCAAAGGGATCAAGGTGCGCGTTTCCGGCCGGTTGAACGGCAACGAGATCGCGCGCTCGGAGTGGTACTTGCAGGGGCGGCTGCCGCTGCACACGCTCAGGGCCGACGTCGATTACGGGTTTACCGAGGCCAATACAACCTACGGCGTAATCGGCGTGAAGACCTGGATCTATCGCGGCGACATCTATGAGCAGAAACGCCGCCAGACGCCGCCGGTGGGGACGTCCGTGTTTTAAAGGCAGTGATCAGTGGTCAGTGATCAGTGATCAGTTTTTGGTTCTGAGTTCTTAAAAGGTCCGGTGCCGGGTTCAGTTGTGAGTGGTTGAGCTGCTGGTTGAGCTAGAGACTAACTGATCACTGACCACTGACCACTTGGTTTCGAGGGTTTTCGCTATGTTGATGCCAAAGAAGGTGAAGTTCCGCAAGCAGCAGAAGGGCAAGAGGCGCGGCAAGGCGTGGCGCGGGTCGTCCTTGTCTTTTGGCGAATACGGGTTGAAGGTGCTGGAGTGCGGTTATATCACCGACCGGCAGATCGAGGCCAGCCGTATCGCCATGACGCGCTTTATCAAGCGCGGCGGCAAGATCTGGCTGCGGCTGTTTCCGGATAAGCCCATCACCAAGAAGCCGGCCGAAGTCCGCATGGGCTCGGGCAAGGGCGCGCTGGACCACTGGGTGGCCGTGGTGCGGCCGGGCAAGATCCTCTTCGAGATGGAGGGGGTTTCGCAGCAGTTGGCCGAGGAGGCCATGCGGCTGGCGTCGCACAAGCTGCCGCTGAGGACCAAGTTCGTGATGCGGCCGGGAGCGGAGAAGGCAGAAGCGGCGGCGCCGTTGGGGAGCGATAGCGAGGCCGCCGGATGAACCGGGCCAGGCAAGTTTGACGCTCGGCGCAGCTTGAAAAGGGGCGCGCGGGCGCCGGAGAGAGAAACAAGAGATGGAACTCGATAAGATTCGCAATTTGACCGACGAAGAGCTGGCGCACCTGGAGAAAACATCCTCCGAGCAGCTTTTCCGGATTCGCTTTCAGGTCGCGCTGCAGCCGGGCGACGGAGTCAAGAAGCTCCAGCAGCTGCGCAAGGAGATCGCGCGCATCAAGACCGTGGCCCGCGAGCGCGAGCTGAATATCCGCGGCGCGGCATTGGACGCGGCTCCGCCCGCGGAAGCCAAGAAGGGAGCCCGCTAAATGACGGCGACTCAAGAGAAAGTGCAGGCGCCGGCGGCCGTTGGCGCGCGGCGCAACGAGAAGGTTGGGCAGGTGGTTTCGACCAAGATGCAGAAGACCATCGTGGTCGCGGTCGAGATGCGCAAGGCGCACCCCAAGTACAAGCGGATCGTGCGCTCGACCAAGAAGTTTTATGCCCACGACGAGCAAAGTTCGGCGCGGCTGGGCGACGTGGTGCGCATCCGCGAGACGCGGCCGCTGAGCAAGCTGAAGCGGTGGTCGCTGGAAGAGATTGTTCGGCGCTCGTCGCTGGGCCAGATTGAGGACGCGGCGATCGACATCGCAATCCCGGCCGCCGAGTAACGCGAGCGAGGTAAGGAGAAGAACCCATGGCTGTGCAAATGAGAACCATGCTCGCGGTGGCCGACAACTCCGGCGCGCGCAAGCTGCAAGTGATTCTGCCTTTGGGCGGCGGGCTGGGCAAGAAGGCCGGCCTGGGCGACATTGTGACCGCCGCGGTGAAGGAAGCCTCGCCCGACGGCACCATCAAGAAGGGCAAGGTGGTGAAGGCGGTGATCGTCCGCACCCGCAAGGAGCACCGGCGGCGCGACGGAACTTACATCCGCTTCGACGAGAACGCGGCGGTGGTGATCAGCGACGACCATGAGCCGGTGGGCACGCGCGTCTTTGGGCCGGTGGCCCGCGAACTGCGCGAGAAGAAGTTTCTGAAGATTGTTTCGCTGGCGCCGGAAGTGGTTTAAGAACAGGGATTAGGGGTTAGGGATCAGGGGTTAGCCCGGTCCTGCGGTATGGATGTTCTAACCCCTAACCCCTAATCCCTAACCTCTGAATTTGGAGAAGAGATGCCGAGTTTGAATATTCATCGCAACGATACGGTCAAGGTGCTAACGGGCGCGGACCGCGGCAAGACGGGCCGCGTGCTGCGCGTCTTCCCGGACAAGGGCACGGTGCTCGTGGAGCACGTGCGCGTGGTCAAGAAGACGGTCTCGAGCAAGCAGGGGAAGCGCACCAAGGGCGGCATTGCGGAGCAGGAATCGCCCATCGATGTTTCCAATCTCGTGCTGGTCTGCCCCAACTGCGGGCCGGCGAACGTGGGCTACAAGGTCGAGGGCGGATTGAAGTCGCGGATCTGCAAGACGTGCGGGCAGCCGCTGCCGACGAAGAAGTAACGACAGTGGTCAGTGGTCAGTGGTCAGTAAAAACGCCGAGGCGGACTGAACATCGCTGCCCACATGGAAGAGAGACGAATCGAGGCTGCCACGGAACGAGAAAGACTCCGCCCGTGCGGCAAGCACTTCCGCAACGGTAAACGGGTCGCCTGGGCGACCCACTCCGGGCGCCGGAAGAAAGAGAGCGAAGCACAATGGCGGCAAGGCTGAAAGAGAAGTATCGCAAGGAGATCAGGCAGGCTCTGCAAAAGGAGCTGGGGCTTGAGAACGCGATGGCGGTGCCGAGGCTGGACAAGATCGTCGTCAACATGGGCCTGGGCGAGGCGACGCAGAACACCAAGCTGCTGGACCCGTTGGTAGCGGATCTGGCGGCCATCGCCGGACAGAAGCCGGTGACCACGAAGGCGAAGAAGTCGATTTCGGCGTTCAAGGTGAGGGCGGGAATGTCGATCGGCGCGATGGTGACCCTGCGCAATGAGATGGCCTACGAGTTTCTTGACCGGCTGATCTCGGCAACGCTGCCCAGGGTGAGAGACTTTCGCGGCGTTTCCACGAAGAGCTTCGACGGGCGGGGCAATTACACGCTCGGCCTGCGCGACCAGTTGATCTTTCCGGAGATCGATTACTCGAAGGTGGAAAAACTGAAGGGGATGAACATCACCATCGTGACGACGGCCAGGGACGACAACCAGGCGCGGGCGCTGCTTCGCCACTTCGGGATGCCGTTCCGGCAAGGGGCATAACGACAGCTACTAGCCATTGGCTTTTAGCTATTAGCTCAATCGAGGTGGAACGAGCGACTGAGGCAAAACGAATTTGGGCTTGTTCCGTGAGCAAGGGATTGTATTGAGCAAGGAACAAGCTGAGAGCTAATAGCTAAGAGCTAATAGCTGCTGTAAAGAGGATTTATGGCAACCACAGCAAAAAGGGTGAAGGACGCGCGGAAGCCGAAGTTCAGCTGCCGCAAGCACAACCGGTGCCAGCTTTGCGGGCGTCCGCGCGGGTTTCTGCGCAAGTTCGGCGTCTGCCGCTTGTGTTTCCGCGCGCTGGCGCTCAAGGGGGAGATTCCCGGCGTCGTGAAGTCGAGCTGGTAGCAAGACAGCTATTAGCTTTTAGCCATTAGCTTCTAGCTGTTCGTGCTTAGTTGATCGAGCGCGTTCCGGCGAGATGAGCTAAAAGCTAACGGCTAATAGCTAAGGGCTGTTGTAGGCATTCCCGCTGGTTTCCGGCAGCAGGCGGACGAACGGGGAATGAAGGAGAAGGAATGAGTTTGAGCGACCCAGTAGCGGATTTTCTGGCGCGGATCCGGAATGCGATCCGGGCGCATCATCAGAAGCTGGATGTGCCGGCTTCGAAGCTGAAGACCGAGATTGCCCGCATCCTGAAGGAGGAGGGGTATATCTCGAACTACAAGACGCAGGAAGAGGAAGGCAAGCAGGTGCTGCGGGTGTACCTGAAGTACGGCGGCACGGAAGCGGCCATTCGCGACCTGGCGCGCATCTCGCGTCCCGGCTGCCGGGTGTACATCGGCCGCGACGAGATTAAGCGCGTGCAGGGCGGGCTTGGCATCTCCATTCTGACCACTCCCAAGGGCGTTATGACGGGCCGCCAGGCGCGCCGCGAGGGCGTGGGCGGCGAGTTGCTGTGCGAAGTGTGGTAAGTGCGGCTATTAGCTTCTAGCCTCTAGCTTCTAGCCGGCTCGTTGAGCCGGATGGCTCGCGGACGGCGGGAAGAGCTAGAAGCTGGCAGCTAGAAGCTGTTTTACGGGCTGCAGTGGAACGCGAGGGCGAAGACGCCCTGGCGGGACTCGCAAGCCGGAAGAAGGATTGAAACGATGTCGCGCATTGGAAAGAAACCGATCCCGCTGCCCGCGGGCGTCAAGTACAAGGTCGAGGGCAATACCGTGCTGGTCGAGGGGCCCAAGGGCAAGGTTTCGGCGCTGATCGCCGAGGGCATTTCTCTCCGGATGGTTGGCGGCGAGCTGCATGTGGAGCGCGACTCGGACGAGCACGCCGCCGTGCACGGGCTCACCAGGGCGCTGGTGCAGAACGCCGTTCAGGGCGTGACCACGGGCTGGAAGCGGGAGCTGGACATTGTGGGCATCGGTTATCGCGCCGAGTTGAAGGGCAAGGGAACGGTGGTCTTCACGCTGGGCTACTCGCATCCCATTGAGGTTCCGCTGCCGACGGGCATCGAGGTGAGCGTGGATCCCAAGCTGACGCACCTGATCGTCTCCGGCATCGACCGGCAGAAGGTGGGCCAGGTGGCGGCCGATATGCGCGCGCTGCGCAAGCCGGACCCGTACAAGAACAAGGGCGTGCGCTATTCGGACGAGAAGCTGAAGAAGAAGGCCGGCAAGACGGGGGCGAAGTAAAGGCAGCTTCTAGCTATTAGCTATTAGCTCTTAGCTCTTCGCGCAAAATTGAAGAGCGGGGTTCAAGCAAGATGAGCTAAGAGCTAAAAGCTGCTTTACAACCGAACGGGGTCGCAGGGCGGCTCCGCCGATAGGTGAGAGAGACCATGATTACGCAGACCAAGAGGAACGCCATCCGGCAGCGCATTCACGAGCGCATCCGCCGCAAGCTGGCGGGAACCGCGGAGCGGCCGCGGCTGAATGTGTACCGTTCGCTGGGGCACATCTACGCGCAGGTGATCGACGACCAGAGGGGCGAGACGCTGGTTTCGGCCTCGTCGCTGGCTCTGAAACTCAGGACCGGCGGCAACGTGGCGGCGGCCAAAGAGATCGGCAAGGCGGTGGCTGAGAAGGCGGTCGCAAAGGGCATCAAGCAGGTGGTCTTCGATCGCGGCGGCTACCTGTATCACGGGCGGATCAAGGCGCTGGCCGACGCTGCCCGCGCGGCGGGACTGGAGTTCTAAGAAGCAGCTTTTAGCTTCTAGCTATTAGCTATTAGCTTGTTCGCGGAGAAAAGCGAGACTTAACCGGAACGGGGAAAGAGCTAACGGCTAAGAGCTAGAGGCTAGCAGCTCAAAAAGAGACGAGAGAGCAATGACGATCTTGAAGAAGAAACTCGATGCCAACCAGTACAACCTGAAGGATCAGGTGGTGGCCATCAATCGCGTGACCAAGGTGGTCAAGGGCGGCAAGAACATGTCGTTTGCCGCGCTGGTGGTGGTGGGCGATGCCGCAGCGGGGGTGGTGGGGCACGGTTCGGGCAAGGCCAAGGAGGTTCCCCAGGCGATACGCAAGGGGATCGAGGCGGCCAAGAAGAACCTGATCCGGGTCAACCTGACGGATACCACGATTCCGCATCTTGTTCTGGGCCGCTACGGCGCCGGGCAGGTGTTGCTGAAGCCGGCTCCGGAGGGCACGGGCGTGATCGCCGGCGGCGCGGTGCGCGCGGTGATGACCTCGGCCGGGGTGCAGAACGTGCTCACAAAGAGCCTGGGCTCGCCGAACCCGCACAACGTGCTCAAGGCTACCTTCAACGCCCTGGCGCAGTTGCGCGACCGGGCCGATGTAGCCAACACGCGCGGCAAGACCGTGGAGGAGCTGTGAGCCATGGCGGAGACCAAGATGATTCGCATTCAGTATTACCGCTCCAAAAACTCCACGCCCGCCAGGCACAAGGCGGTGGTCAAGGGCCTGGGCTTTACGCGGCTCAACCAGATCGTCGAGCGCGTGGACAACGAATCGATTCGCGGCATGGTGAAGGCCGTTCCGCACCTGGTGAGGATACTGGAAAACCAGTGAACGAGTGAATGAGTGAAGAAGTGAATCAGCGGTTGCAATGAGGTCTTTTCACTCTTTCACTCCTTCACTTTTTCACTTCTTCACTGTCTCACCCACAAACGCGAGTCGGCAGGCTTGAAACGCCTGTCCGGCGCTACAGCGAGGAAGTCATGGCAAAGGATTTATCGAGTCTGCGCGCGCCGAAGAAGGCCAACGAGGCGCGCAAGCGTGTGGGCCGGGGCATGGGATCCGGCATGGGCAAAACGGCGACCCGCGGCCACAAGGGCCAGGGTTCGCGCTCCGGCTTCAGCCTGATGCGCGGTTTTGAGGGCGGCCAGATGCCGCTGCACCGGCGTCTGCCCAAGCGGGGATTCACCAACATCTTCCGCACCGAGTACACAGTGGTGAACCTGGACCGGATTGCGGCTTTGGAAGTGGCCGAGATCGGCCCGGACGACTACAGGAAGCTGGGCCTGGCTTCGAGCAAGAAGGCGCTGATCAAGATTCTGGGCTCGGGTGAGCTGACCTCGGCCATCACCATTCACGCGCACAAGTTTTCGAAGTCGGCCGTCGAGAAGATCGAGAAGGCCGGCGGCAAGACTGTGGTTTTGGGCGGCGAGACCGAGGCGCCCAAGGGAAAACTGGTTTCCAAGAAATCGAAGTAGGTTGCTGGTTCCCAGGTCTCAATATCGAGACCTGGGACGCCGAGGCGGCAGTGGGTCAGGACACAGCGGTTCCATCGCGGTTAAGATAATCTGTGGCAGAGATTCGAGTGGCGGCAGACGCCGTGAAGCGGACAGGCAAACATGTTTGAGAATTTTCTCGATAAGTTTCTCAATATCTTCCGGATTCCCGACCTGCGCAAGCGGGTGCTGTTTACGTTCGCCATCCTGGCCGTCTACCGGCTGGGCTCGCACATTCCCACGCCGGGCGTGAACGGCAAACTGCTGGAGCAGCTCTTCAATCAGCAGACCGGTTCGTCGCTGGGGCTGATGGACCTGTTCGGCGGCGGCAACCTGCGCCGCATGACGGTGTTTGCCCTGGGCATCATGCCTTACATCACGGCCTCGATCATCTTCCAGCTTCTCACCGTGGTGTATGAGCCCCTGGCGAAGATCCAGAAGGAAGGCGAACTGGGCCGGCGGAAGATCACACAGTGGACCCGCTATCTGACCGTGATTCTGGGCGCTCTACAATCGATCGGCATCGCGGCCATCCTCACCAAGCAGGGGCTCGTGCTGCATCCGGGCATCGGATTCAGCCTGATGACGGTGCTGACGCTGACCACGGGCACGGCCTTCATCATGTGGCTGGGCGAGCAGATTACCGATCGCGGCATCGGCAACGGCATGAGCCTGCTGATCTTTGCCGGCATCGTTGCCGGGCTGCCGCGCGGCGTGGGCGAGCTGATCCAGAAGATTCAGACCAATGCCTGGGGCCCGCTGACGTTCATCGGGGTGCTGGCGATGGTGGCGGCCATGGCGGCCGTCGTGGGTTTCATTGTCTTTGTCGAGCGCAGCGAGCGGCGCATTCCCATCCAGAGCGCGCGGCGCATCGTGGGCAGGCGCATGATGGGCGGACAAGCCAGCCATTTGCCCCTCAAAGTGAACGCCGGCGGCGTGATGCCGGTGATCTTCGCCAGCTCGCTTCTCTCCGCTCCCATGCTCTTCGCGCAGGTGGATTGGGTGCAGAACAACCGCTTTCTCCAGCCCATCGTTCAGGCGCTCGCGCCCGGCTATCCGTGGTACGTCTTCCTGAATATGCTAGGCATCATCTTCTTTGCCTACTTCTATATCTCCATCGTGATGAAGCCCGACGACATCGCCGACAACTTCCGCAAGTCGGGATCCTTCATCCCCGGCATCCGGCCCGGCAAGCGGACCTCGGACTTCATCAACGACATTCTCACCCGCCTTACGCTGGTGGGCGCGCTGTATCTGATTGCGATCACGCTGGTGCCTACGTTTATGATCTCGGGCATCCGCTTCGACAAGTTGTGGCTTATCGGCCGGGTCTTCGAGACTCTGCCGGCGTGGGTCACGCACGGCATGGGGGTCAACTTCTACTTTGGCGGCACCTCGCTTCTCATCGTGGTGGGTGTGGCCATGGATACGGTCAACCAGATCGAATCGCAGCTGATCATGAGGCACTATGACGGCTTCTCCCCGCGTTCCGGTCGCATTCGCGGAAGGAAAACCTGGTAATGGCTTCATTGAACAACGCAGTCGAGCAAGGCCGGGAATTGGGCCGGAAGACCCCTCCCGGCCCGATTCTTTTATTGGGCGCGCCGGGCGTGGGCAAGGGAACGCAGGCCAAGGAACTGGTGAAGATCTGGGGGATTCCGCAGATCTCCACCGGCGACCTGTTGCGCGCCAACGTGGCTCAGGGCACCGATCTGGGCCGGATCGCCAAGGAGATCATGGGGCGCGGGGAGCTGGTCCCGGATACGCTGGTGAATCAGATGGTCGCGGTGCGCCTGGGGGAGCCGGACACCGCCAACGGATACATTCTGGACGGCTTTCCGCGTACGCTGCCGCAGGCCAACTGGCTGGACGCTCGCCTGGCGGCCCTGGCGCAGGGCTTGCCGGTGATTGCCGTCAGCATCCAAGTGGATTATAATCAGTTATTGCGCCGGATTACGGGGCGAAGGAATTGTCTTGTCTGCCAGCGCATCTACAACGTCTTCGGCAATCCTCCGCAGGTGGATGGAGTTTGCGACGTTGAGGGTGCGGCGCTGGTCCAGCGAGCCGACGACACGGAGAAGGTATTCGCGGAGCGGATGCGCGCCTACGAAGCCATGACCGCGCCGGTTGTCGAGCATTACCGGGCCTTGGGACGTTTTGCGGAAGTGGATGGAAGCGGATCGATCGTTGCGATCGCGTCCGGAATTGTTGCCGCCGTCGAGCGGTTGCGGAGGTAGCGCAGCACGATGGCGGGTTTGTGCGTTGGAGGACAGTTTTTCAGTGATCAGTGGTCAGTTTCCGCCCGCCGGGCTTACGACTGACTAATGAAAACTGACCACTGATGACTGACAACTGAGAGCTGGGTTAGTGGCAGTTGTACTGAAGTCGTCCCAGGAGATCGAGAAGATGCGCCGCGCGGGCCAGGTGGTGCGCGAGGTGCTGGAGTTGGTGCGCAGCCATGTGAAGCCGGGGGCCACGACTCTGGATCTGGAGAAGGCAGCGGAGGCGCGGCTGGCCGAGTTGGGAGTGAAGGCCGCCTTCAAGGGCTATCACGGGTTTCCGTGCGTGCTGTGCGCCTCGGTGAACAGCGAGGTGGTGCACGGCATACCGTCGCCCAAGCGGGTTCTGAGGGCCGGGGACATCGTTTCGCTGGATTTTGGGGCGGTGGTGGACGGCTACTACGGAGACGCGGCCATCACGGTGCCGGTGGGCGAGATCGACGCGGAGACCGCGAAGCTCCTGGCGGTGACGGAAGCGTCGCTCGAGGCAGGCATTGCGGTGGTGCGGCCGGGGGCGACCCTCGGCGATGTGGGCGCCGCGGTTCAGGGAGTGGTCGAGGCCGGAGGCTTCTCGGTGGTGCGGGATTTTGTGGGCCACGGGATCGGGGTCCACATGCACGAAGATCCGCAGGTGCCGAACTTCGGCGTGAAAGGCCGCGGCATGAAGCTGCGAACAGGCATGGTGATTGCCATCGAACCGATGGTGAATGCCGGCAAAGGGGACGTGAGAGTATTGGGCGACGGATGGACGGCGGTGGCCGCCGACGGAAGCATGAGCGCTCATTTTGAGCACACGGTGGCGGTGACCGCTACCGGAGCGAGAATCTTGACCGAGTAGCACGCTCGGGATAACAGGCCGGTAGCGGAAGAGCGGGCCGGCGGAAGTGGGATGCGGTTTGTCGAAGGAAGATGCGATTGAGGTAATGGCGGTGGTCACCGAGACGCTGCCCAATGCCATGTTCAAGGTCAAGCTCGAGAACAATCACGAGGTCCTGGCCCATGTCTCGGGACGGATGCGCAAGAACTTCATCCGTATTCTTCCCGGCGACCGCGTGGCCGTGGAGTTAAGTCCCTACGACCTGAATCGCGGGCGGATCGTGTACCGCTACAAGTAGCTATTAGCTTTTGGCTCTTAGCCTTTGGCCCGCGGGCGAGACGGCGAGCTGCGGTGAAGGAATGGGAAGCAGGGAAGTTGACCTGAACAGCGAACAGCTAAAAGCTAAGAGCTAACAGCTTGAAGGAAGGGCAGCAGGAATGAAGGTCCGGGCATCGGTAAAGAAGATTTGCGTCAAGTGCAAGGTCATCACCCGCCGCGGGGTGGTTCGGGTGATCTGCGAGAACGCAAAGCACAAGCAGCGCCAGGGCTAGTTGGAGGCTGGCAGAGGCGGAAGGTTCCATGACAGGGATCAGGGGTCAGAGATCAGGGATCAGTTAAGCGCCCGGCTTGCTCGGGTTTCTTGAACTGACCACTGACAACTGAAAACTGACCGCTCGTCAAGAGGCTAGTTAGCTTGAGTCAAGGCTTGCGATGAACCTCTGGAGACCATCCGCGCAACCCGTGCGAACCGGCTGAGGCCGGGGGCACACAACCGCAAGCGGCAAAGGAATTCGAATGGCACGTATTGCTGGCGTCGATCTGCCCCGCAACAAGCAGGCGCGGATCGCGCTCACGTATATCTTTGGCATCGGGAATCCCCGCGCGCTCACCATTCTGGAGAAGGCGAATGTCGATCCCTTCAAGAAGGTCCAGGATCTGGGCGAGGACGAGGTGAACCGCATCCGCCAGGTGATTGAGGACGAAGGGAATGTGGAGGGCGACCTGCGCAAGGACGTCCAGATGCACATCAAGCGCCTCATCGACATCCAGAGTTATCGCGGCACCCGTCACCGGCGCTCGCTGCCGGTCCGCGGCCAGCGCACCCACACCAACGCCCGCACCCGCAAGGGCCCGCGCA
>Ga0326728_10023931_pt1 | contig 11126 bp, 11 predicted proteins | sample MB3enrmetagenome_FD_207602 | JGI IMG/M metagenome (GOLD analysis project Ga0326728, IMG submission 207602) | Lab enriched peat soil microbial communities from McLean, Ithaca, NY, United States - MB31MN | ecosystem: Environmental > Terrestrial > Soil > Wetlands > Peat | place: USA: New York... | reverse complement strand
GAGCGGGGAGGCTCCGGCGGCTCATGCCACTGGAGGGGGCGACGCGAGCCCCATTAATTGCGGCTGGGGTGTCACAGGTGAAGGGTATGGAGAAGGCAAAATCGCTCAGAAAGAAAGATGTTCAGGTGAAGGTATGGCAGCTACTAATATAGACGAGACGTATAAGCCGACGACCGGCTTCTTTCTCTCTTCGGCGTTCTGGTTCTTCATCTTCACCCTCGGCGGCTTTCTGCTTGCATCGTCTATGGTCGCGCCCGACCTCTTCCTCTACAAAAACATTTCGTGGCTCGTCTTCAGCCGCGTGCGGCCGGCCCACACGAACGGCATGATCTTCGGGTTCGTCGGCTCCGCCCTGATAGGCGCCATGTACTACTACGTGCCGCGCCTCGTGCGCGCCCCCCTTTACAGCCCGCGCCTCGGGCGGCTCACCGTCTGGCTGTGGAACATCCTGGTGGCCGGGGGCAGCGTGACCCTCCTTATGGGCTTCAGCCACAGCAGGGAGTACGCCGAATGGATTTGGCCGATCGAGATGCTTGTGCTACTCACTTTGGCACTCGTATTCTTCAACCTCTTCAAGACGCTGCAGGCAAGGACGGAGAAGACCCTCTACGTCTCCGTCTGGTACGCCTTCGCCGCCATGATCTTCACGTGGTGGATCTACTTCTTCGGAAACGCGGTGTGGCACCCCTATACGGGCGCCATCACCGGCATAGCGGACGGCATACTCGCCTGGTTCTACGGCCACGGCATAGTAGGCCTCTTCCTTACGCCCCTGGCCATCGCGGCCTCCTATTACATCATTCCCATCGTCACAGGGGCTCCCCTCTTCAGCCATACGCTCTCTTTGGTCGGCTTCTGGACCATCCTCATCTTCTACCCCCATATCGGCGCGCACCACCTGCTCCAGACGCCCATTCCCACCTGGCTCAAGGTGGTATCGGTGACGGGGTCGATCGGCATGCTCCTTCCGGTATTGGCCGTGCTGGTCAACCTGTGGCTCACCATGAAGGGAAGGCTCGCTGCCCTCCACGCGAACATAGGGGGAAAGTGGGTCTTTGCCGGACTCGTGTGGTACCTCATCGTCTGCCTTCAGGGGCCTTTCCAGGCCCTCCCGATCATCCAGCGCGTGACGCACCTGACGAACTGGGTCATAGGCCATTCGCACATAGCCGTCCTTGGATTTTCCGGCTTCATCGGCATAGGGGCCATCTACTTCCTCATCCCCCGCGTGACGGGCAAACCCCTTTACAGCACGAAGCTCGCGGACATCCAATACTGGCTCATCCTCATCGGGCTCGGGGGGTTCTGGTTCACCCTTACCGCAGCGGGTCTCATCCAGGGAAACGGATGGCTGAACGGCGAAACCGTCTACCGGATGCTTCCCGAGCTGCATCCCTATTTCATCTTCAGGCTCATGTTCGCCATCCCTATCGTGGCCGGGGCCTTCATCGGCCTTTTTAACATCTGGATGAGCCTCCACGGCCGGCGCACGGTCACCGGCGAGGAGGAGCTATGAGAATGACAGCGGGGCTCCTCATGATCGGCGGACTCATCGTGCTCGGCGCGGTCCTCCTCATCGCGGTCTTCCTGCCCTGGACGACGGTCACCGACAAGCCTACCGACATATACCGCCCGAGGACCGCCCTCGAGGAGGCGGGAAGGAAGGTCTATATCGCGAATGGCTGTACCTTCTGTCACAGCCAGTTCATCCGCTCCATCGACTGGGATCATGGGGCCGAGCGCGTTTCCGAGGCAGGCGATTATGTGGCCGACCAGCCCCACCTTCTCGGCACGGAGAGGGCGGGGCCAGACCTTTCCCAGGAGGGAGGGGAGCGTCCTGACGACTGGCACCTCGCCCACTTTACGGACCCGCGGTTCACGAGGCCGGAATCGATCATGCCTGCTTTCGAGTTTCTCGGCCCGGAAAAGATACGCGCCCTCATTGCGTACAAACAGTCCCTCGGTTTCCGAATGGCGGATGCCAGGGTGGAGAGGCAGCGCCACTGGAAGGCACAGGCGATTGCAGCCTATGAGTCCGGACCGGACAAGAACGTCGATTGGCTCCACTCCTGGGTGCCCGATGGATGGCGGAAGCTGCCGAACCCCTACCCAACCACCAATGAGGGCCTTGCCCGGGGCAAGCGCATCTATCAAAGCTTCTGCATCGGGTGCCACGGTCCGGTGGGAGACGGCATGGGGCCTGCCGAGCCCTTCCTCTACCCCCCGCCCCTCAATTTCACGATCCTCAAGGACAGGGGGATATCCGGAGGCATCCTTTATTACCAGATCATGAACGGCATCACGGGGACCGCGATGATGTACTTCAAGAAGGACCTGGAGTCGGAAAAAATCTGGGACGTAGGCGATTATGTGGCAGTCACATTCATAGGCGAATCTGACGCGGGGAAAGCCCCGAGGGGTATCCCTGCATCGTACGAAGGCTCGGGAGGGGTGAAATAATGGTCTGGGGTCTTCTTCCCTGGTTTTCTTTGATGATCGCGGGTCTCGTGGCGAGCGTGGCCCTCCTTTTTTGGGGTTACAGGAGCGGCCAGTTCGCCGATCAGGAACGGGCCAGGTACCTCCCCTTGAGGGACGAAGAGCCGCTCCAGTCGCGCCAAAAAGGCGGTGCATCTGTCCGCGCAGCTTATTTTCTTGGGGGGCTGGTGGCCGCCTTGGGAATTGTGTTCGCCCTAGCCCTGTGTGTGGCGCTCAACAGGTGAAAGAGGAAAGGGGGTAGGATGCGCTTCTTCTTCCTTCAGGACTACCAGCACTGGTTGCTCTCTGTCTTCCTCGGCCTGGTGCTCGCCATTCTCATCTACCTCGCCTTTCGCGGCTACGGTTATTCGAAGGCGGGCGCAGGCGTGAGGACGGAAGAGGAACACGATTATCCCGACGGCCTGAAGGGGAGGAACCTGCCTGTGCCGCCTCTCATCATTTTTCTGGGCCTCGCCTTCGTTGTGTGGGCTGTTTTTTACGTGATTTACATAGGCATCAAAGGGGGCCCCTACTAGGGGATTATTTTAGGGTTTACGATGGAGCAGCGGGACACGCCGAAAGGACAGGACAAGTCGCCGGACGATGCGAAAGAGGCAGCCGTCGTGGCAGACCGGGACGAGAGGCGCATTGCTTTGCGCGGATGGGTCATCGTATGCGCCATCGCGATCCTCTTCACCCTCTACGGATTCCTCGCCTATTTTGTCATAGGGGACAAGGGGGCCCCTGACTGGGACTACGGGAGTCTTCCCGACGTGCCGGGGCAATCGGAGTATTCCACGTATCCTTACCGAGGCCGTCTCATGCAGCCCGAGCCCCAGCACGTCAATCAAAAGCCCCCGGAGGCGGAAGTCGGGATACCTACCCGAGAGATCCCGTCAGTCCCTAAAGAAGGGCCCGGGTAAGGAGGGAGAAGGTTGAAGGTGAGGCGCATGAAGAAGGCCCTAGGGTTCTGTATGGTCCTTTTCTGCATTGCCCTTCTTACGGGCTGCAACTACCGCCGCATGATCGACCAGGCATCGGTGCGAACGTACAAGAAGGCGATGCCCGAGATGGACGAGCGGACGATCCCGGTGTGGGACGGCTTTCAGGCGCTCAAGACAGCGGACCCCGATTCCTTGAGGAACCCCGTTCTCTCCACAGAGGAATCGATCAAGAGAGGGAAACAGGCGTACGGCTACTATTGCGTTCACTGCCACGGCGTGAGGGAGGACGGCATGGGAACCGTGGGGCAGAGTTTCTCCCCGCTGCCCGCAGACCTGAGATCACAAGACGTACAGTCCCAGGCCGACGGCGTGTTGTACACGAAGATCAGGCTGGGCTATCTGAGGCATCCCCGGCTTTTCACGACAATATCGGAAGGCGACACCTGGGCCGTCATCGATTTCTTGCGGACCCTCAAGGGGGGATAGGTTAGGCGTGGCCGTCCCCTGCCATCTCTGCGGCCGTCCGGTCTCAACGTCCGGAATAGAGGAGGGCTCCGACAGCGGCCATTTGCATTTCTGCTGCCTCGGCTGCCGACAGGTCTTTCAGCTCCTCTGTGCCTCTACTAGCACGCTCCCCGAGGGATTCAGGCAAACCGAGCTCTTTCGCGCCTGCGTGGAATGGGGCATCATCCCCGGGCCGGAAGGCGGCCGAACAGCCGGACCCCCGGTCGATTTTCCTGCATCCGAGCCCCTTGACCTCACCTTTCGCGTTGTCGGCATGTGGTGCCCCTCATGCGCCTGGCTCATAAGGGAAGTGCTCGCCAGGAGCCCCGGGGTGACGCACGCAGACGTCTCTTTTGCCACCGATACGGTGCGCCTGAAATACCTTCCCCACAGGATATCGCCTGAAACCATCGTGGCCAGGGCCAAGAGGCTCGGCTACTCTTTCGTGGCCACAGAACGGGAGGAGGCTGTCCGGCAGAAGCTGGGCTCGCTCCTTCTCAGGCTCGGTGTCTCCTCCATACTGACGGCGAATATCATGATGATATCCTTCGCCCTCTATTCCGGCTTTTTCCACGATCTCCCCGCGGCTGCCGTTCCCTATTTCTCCTACCCCCTTCTCGGCATGGCTGCCATCGTGCTCATTTACGGCGGTCTCCCCATCCTGAAGAGGGGATGGGCCTCTCTGGTCTGCGGTCTTCCCTCGATGGACACGCTCGTCTCCCTGGGGGCCCTATCGTCGTTTGTCTACAGCGTCATTCAAGTGGCGCACAACAGCCTCTATGTTTACTTCGATACGTCATCGATGCTCATCACCCTCGTCCTCATCGGCAGGTATATCGAGACGCGGGCAAGGGAGCAGACATCGTCGAGCGTTGCCGATCTCTACCGCGTCGTGGGGGGCAAGGTGAGGATCGCGGAAGCGCGCCACGAGCGGTGGATCGGCGCGGATAGGGTGGCTGAAGGGGACAGGTTCGCGGCGCTTCCGGGCGATACTGTGCCAATGGACAGCAAAATCCTGAAAGGGCGTGCCCTGTGTGACCTATCCTTCCTCACCGGTGAAGCGAAGCCCCTCGCCCGGGGGCCTGGCGACGAGATAGCCGGCGGGAGCGTCATGAGAGGCACGGAGGAGGTCCTCCTGGAAGCCCTTCGGACGGTTGGAGAGAGCACCATAGGCCGGATCATCGACACCGTGGAAGAGGCGCTCCGCAAAAGGGGCAGGTATGAATTGATGGCAGACGCGATCAGCCGGGTCTTCGTGCCTGTCGTCGTCGCGGTCGCCGCCGCGGCAGGCCTCTTTTTATGGCTGGCAGGCGTCCGGGCGGATAACGCGTTCCTGCGGAGTCTCACGATGCTCCTCATAGCATGCCCCTGTGCCCTCGGAATCGCCGTCCCCCTGGTCAAAGTGGCGATCATCGGTGCCGCCAGGAAGAAGGGCATTCTCATACGGGAACCAGGGGTCCTGGAAAAGATGAGGGACGTCGATATTGTTGTCTTCGACAAGACCGGCACGCTCACCCGGGGCAGCTATTCACTCGGGGCGGTAGTCATGGAGAATCCCATGGACAGGCGGGAGTTGATGAGCCTGCTCGCATCCGTCGAAGCCCATTCGAGCCACTTTCTTGCCCATGAGATAGTCCGTGAGGCAAAGTGCGAAAGTGGTGAGATCAAGCAGGCGGAGGCCTTTGAGGCTTTCCCCGGCTTGGGCGTGAAGGGGCGGACCGGGGGCATGGATATCTGGATCGGCAGCAGGACCTTCATGGAACGATCCTCCATGAAGCTCGACCCTCTCCTTGCGGAGAAAGGGGAATCAAGGCAGACAGGGGGCAGGACCGTGGTTTTCTTCGGCTGGGGAGGGTCGGTACAGGGTTTCCTGGTCTTCAACGACGCCCTGAAGCCCGGGGCGCGCGAGCTGATAGACGCCCTTCGGGCAAGGGCAATTGACGTATGGCTCGTCTCCGGCGATTCAAGGGAGACGACCCTTTCCGTGGCGGGATCCCTGGGCATAAGCAGCTTCGTTGGGGGAGTCCTTCCGCAAGCCAAGGTAGAGATGATCCGCAGCCTCCAGGAAGACGGCCATAGGGTGGCCATGGTCGGCGACGGTATCAATGATGCCGCCGCCCTTGCTGTCGCCGACGCGGGCTGCGCCATCGGCGCCGGGGCCGACCTTACACACGAGGTGTGCGACATTGGGCTCATGGCCTCCGATCCCGCTGCGCTCCTCGACGCCCTGGACCTCTCGGCCTTGGCTGCCAAAGCCGTCCGGCAGAACCTGGTCTTTGCCTTTTTCTACAATGCCGTTGCGATTCCCCTTGCCGCCGCAGGTCTCCTCAATCCTCTGCTCGCAATAGTTGCGATGTTCGCGAGCAGCCTCACGGTCACGGGCAACGCGCTGCGCGTATCGAGGAAGGCGGAAGCGATGAGATCGTCCGCCTCTTCTTCGCTCCTACTTGTGAGCCCGGCCGACCGCATGCTCGGGAAGCAGGAGTAGAGGAAGCCCTACTGCCCATGTCCCACGGGCGCATGTGGCGGCGAGGGCGTCCTGACTGCTTCGGCGATCACCCCTTTCGGCACGCGGCCCCAGAAGGCGGCCACCCTTTCGTCCCAGACGGGATCCCGCCAGTTCGGGCTGCCCCCCTTGGCGTAGCTGGGGGCAGTGTAGACACTGCCTTCATCGATATCGAGCACGAGCCGCCCCTTCGTCGTTATGCTGAATACGCTGAAGGGTATGGGAATGAGTCGATCCTTTGTCCCGGGCTCCAGAACTACGTACGATATGGCGCCCGTCGCATGGTCAAGGACAATATCCTCGATTCTCCCCAGCGGCTCTTGCTGGGGGTCGATGACGGTCGACCCTTTCAGGGACTCCACGGTGGGAGCCGATTCCTGGCCGGGTCCCGCGAGGCGCACGCCCCTCATGCCTATTGCGACCTCGTCCTGCGGTCCTACGCTGCCAAGGGAGGGAGACGGAAAGAACAGGAGGAGCCCGATAACGACCGCCAAAAAAGCCACGCAAACCCTCCTCGCACCCTGTCCGGAAGAGACAGGGAAAATAAACTTTTGTCCAAAGAGAAGACTAGTACGGAAAAGACTCCCTGTCAATTGCCGACCATCGAGCCGGGATCAGGCCTTCGGCCAAAGGGTGTGGCATCTAGAGCGTTCCGCTCAAATTCATTCCCGTTACCGACCGGCTCCATCTTTTCCTTCGCTACGCTAGGCTCCGCTTTGGAAAAGATTACGCCGGGGCAATCGTTACTTTATTCTGCGGAACGCTCGAGATGCTCGACAAAACAGGAAGATACCCTTGAAATGGCGGAAACCCGGACATAGATTAGGAGCATACATGAGCTTACCCGGTGCTGTCATAGCTGGTCTCGCGGCAACGTTCGTCTTCTTCGTGCTCACGAGGCTCTTTACGATGAATCTGATGGGCATGGAACGATACCTGGGCACCATGTTCACGCAAAGAGAGAGTCCCGTTCTCGGTTTTCTCCTTCTCTTTGCCTGGGGAGTTATCTTCAGCCTCATCTATGCGGGTCTGTGGTCAATCGGCATCGGGTGGCCAGGCTATCGCTTCGGTCTTCTCTTCGGCATAATCCAGTGGCTGGTAGTGGGCTCCCTTATCGGAGCGCTGCCTTTGGTTCACGCCGGCATTCGGGCCGGCGTCGTTCCTCCGCCGGGGGCTTATATGACCAGGCTCCTCGGGCCGGCCGCGTTCCTTGCCGGTCTGTCGAGTCACGCCATCTTCGGTCTCGCCGTCGCCTACTTCTATCAGTTCTTCAGGACTCGGTACGCGTAAGGTTTTCTCCTTATTTCTTCACATCGGGGCTGCCTGAGAGCATCTGCTCGGCTCGGGATAGCTGCGCGTCTCCGTTTGCGCGAAGCTCCTCGGGAGTCATTCCCCGCTCGGCTGAAGGGGTGGTCGGCATGACGTCGGGCGGCAGGGAAACGATGACGTCAGGGGCAATCCCCTTGTGCCAGATCGTCTGCCCGTTCGGGGTAAGCCATTCTTCAATGGCAATGAGAAGGGCTGAGCCGTCGGAAAGGCCGAACTGCTTCAGCACCGTTCCCGTGCCGAAGGTCGTCTCGCCCACCAGAACGGCGCGGTGTGCGTCTTTGAGGGCGCCGGCCATGATCTCCGCCGCGCTGGCAGTCCCGTTGTTCACGAGCGCCACCATGGGGAGGTTCGGCAGCAGACCGCCCCTGACAACGGGAACGGGGGTTATCCGACCATCCGCGTCCTTCACGAGGAGCACGTTTCCCCCCGTAAGGAACTGACTGGTGGCGCGCACGACTTCATCGAGGATACCTCCGGGATCGTTGCGCAGATCGAGCACGACGCCGGAGAAACGCTCTGTCCTGATGCTTTCCAGGGCGTCGCGGAGGTGTGCCGCGGCATCCTGGCTGAAGCTCGCGATCCTGACATGGACGATCGTTGTGCCGGGGATTCGCAGCCACGTAACGTTATTGATCCTGATAGCCTGCCGGACCAGCGTGATATCCTGCGTCCGGCCGGTGGCAGGAGTCATGATCGTCAACGTGACGGAGGAGCCCGGGGCTCCCCTGATGCGCTCGACCGCCTCATTCAGGGCCAGGCCCGAAACGTTCTCTCCATTGACTTTGAGTATTATGTCGCCCGGTCGCAACCCTGCGCGCAAGGCCGGGGAGTTGTCGAGGGGGGCCACAATCACCACGTGGCCTGACTTCGCCTGTATCTCGGCTCCGATGCCCTCGAACCTGTTCTTCCGGAAGTCTCGCTCGTCGGCGACCATCTTGGGGGTGAGGAACGTACTGTGCCCCGTGTCCCCCAGGGCATCCATCATGCCGCTGATGGCGCCGTAGATCAATTTCTTCGGCTGCAGGGACGCCTTGTCCACGTAGTGACGCTCGAGGGCATCCCAGGCCTCGGCCATGAGGCTAAAGTCGGCCGGTCCTTTGGCGGAGACGTCTTCCCGGGCGACAGAGACGGAAGAAGCCAGATGGGACCCCGCGACACCGATGAGGGCACCGAAAGCCGCCACGAGAAGGATCCCCACGCCTGCCGATACTAACAAGACAACCCTTCGCTTCATCCTTCCAATACCCCCATCAGGACCTATGCGAATCACGTGCGAATCTCCTTTGCCGCAGGCCTTCATGACGACCAACCTTCGCGATCGCGCGCATGGCGCCGATATTTTTCCAGGTGCATCAGGACTGGGTTTTCTGCATGTGCCTGGAGACCTCCCGGAGGAGCCGGAAAGCGTTCTCCACCGTCGCGGTCTTGTCGATGTTGAGCAGGTTGCACGTCGCCGGGGCAATGAGACTGTTCCGCACTATCGTCTCCCGCGGCACGCCTTTGTGCTCAAGGGTGCGCCACATGGCCGATAACCGCGCCGCGATGCTTTCGACGCTTTCCCCGGTATACTCCTCGGTCAGGGTGGGCACGATGCCCCAACTGATGATATTTCCCTCCCCGATGAAGCGCCTGACGCTTTCATACGTGGCCACCGTATCGCCGAAGGCGTAGGCGTTGAAGGAGACGATCTCCAACGGGAGGGAGAAGAGGAAATCCCAGTCAGGATTCCCGCAGAGGTGGAGGCCTCGCGGCCCGTCTATCCCGTTGAAGAAATCCGTCAGCTCCGATTTTGCCTTGACCGCGTCGTAGCCGCACATGGCGCTGAATATGAACTGAAGCCCCGGGTCATCAAGCCAGACAAAGGCATTCCGATTCTTCTTTACCAGCTCCCCATACTGCACATTCACCTTCTTCTGAAGGAATGAGAAGATGAGGCCCCGCATCTCATCGTTGTAAGCGATGGGCTTCCCGTTCTGGTCCGTTATGTTGAGCGATAGGCTCACGGGACTTATCATCTGGCCCCTGACGGCCTTGTACGACGAGAGGTCGAGGTCGAGGAAGCGCCGGTAGACGAGCGAGAACTCAGGGGACATCCGGAAGAGGTCGGGCGATGGCTCATTCTCAAGATAAGTTGGCAGCTCATCCATGAACCTCTCTTCATCGACGTGTATTCGCCGGCCTTCTTCATCGATCACGACGCCCGGGAAGTTTTCCATTGCCTGGACGTACATGTCCTCGTGAAAGGAGACCCGTGGAAGCTGGGGCCAGAACGGGATGTCCAGGGCAAGGGCCGCGTCTAAGGATTCGGCAACGGAATCGTGGGGCATGATGCCCATGGCCGTGGTGGAGAGATCGCCAAAAAAGCCCAATCTGTCATTCATGGCCGAATCCGCCGCCGCTCCCTCTCCACCCTCATGGATGGTACACCTCTTTAGGATCGATCCCGAGCCTTACTTTTCGCCCCGCTACTTTTTGCGCAATTTCAGGACCTCGTCGCACGTCGCCATGTAATCCTTGGGAGGGATCACCTGGGTATCGCCGGACACGAGAAAGTCGTACTTCGGGCTTTTTGCGGTGACTCCGAAGTACATGGGGAGCTCGAGCTGGTGGTCGCACGCCCGCATGACGAGCGGTCCGACCGGGCTCTCGAGCTTCATGCCCTCGAGGGCATTCACGAGGGCTTCCTTATCTATCTTGCCTGCTTTCCTGAAGCCTTCGCCGATAAACGAGGCGGTCATGTAGCCTACAAGGGCGCTGCACTTGGGAAGTCTCTTGTAGGTCTTCTCGAACTCCTCCACGAAGGCCCTGTTCTCGGCCGTATCAGGGAAGTTGAAGAGGTAAGTCGAAGTGCCGAATACCCCCTCGGGGGCGTCCTTCCCCTGGGGCATGAGCGTGGCCAGCTCGTTCGCGGTGTGTTGGTAGAACGGCAGCGCCTGGACGAGGCCGGTGGCCTTCGCAGCCTTCTGGAAGTTCACCATGCCCGACGCCCCGGTCGCCACTATGAGAAAATCGGGTTTCGCGGCGAGGATCTGCGTGATGTAGGGCGTAAAATCTGCCTCCCCCACCTTCCACCACGTCTCTCCCATCTTCACGGCCTTGGGGTTGAGCAACTTGAGATTCTTCCACACCGCATCCCCAACGTCATGGCCGTACTCATAGTCGTCGCCCGCGATCCAGTACTTTGTATAAGGCCTCTTGGCAAGCACGAAGGCTGCGGCCCTTCCGATCATGTCGGTATTCTCGTTCATGTTGAAGACGTACCTGTGCCCCTTCTCCCCGACTATCTTTTCCGTCTTCGAATAGGTGACGAAGAAGGGCGTCTTTTCCTTCAGCGCCAGATCGGAGACTGCCAGCGCGGTGGCGCTGTT